>Ga0207796_1000520_pt1 | contig 15409 bp, 11 predicted proteins | sample Pon1CUnioCityCA_6_FD_187274 | JGI IMG/M metagenome (GOLD analysis project Ga0207796, IMG submission 187274) | Marine sediment microbial community from Union City, CA, USA - Pond 1C Sediment 1 (SPAdes) | ecosystem: Environmental > Aquatic > Marine > Intertidal zone > Salt pond sediment ...
CGTCCAGCCCGCCGCTAGCCCGTCACCTGTCCCAACGCCGGAGAAGGACGCCGAGGAGACCTTCCAGTTGTTCTGGGAGGCCTGGGACTTGATCCAACGCCACTACTACGACGAGTTGCCCAGCATGCAGGAGGTCACCTACGCCGCCATTCGCGGGGTGCTTGACATGCTCGACGACAAGTATACGGCATTCATTGAGCCGGATGTGGCGGCGATTCTGGAGGAGGATGCTACTGGTCAGTTTGAGGGAATTGGTGCTTTCGTCGATCTGGACGAGGCTGGCAAGGTGAGGATCGTCGACACCTTCGAGAACAGCCCAGCGGCCGAGGCGGGCCTGAAAGCTGAAGATCGGGTGATCGCTGTCGACGGTGAATCGGTGGTGGGGGATCCCCTCTATGAGGCGATCGGAAAGATCCGTGGCCCGGCTGGCAGTGAGGTCACCTTGACCGTGGAGCGCGAGGACACCCCGGAACCCTTCGTGGTCGGGGTTAAGCGCGCGCGACTGGATATCCCCATCGTCGAGCACGAGATCCTGGATGACGGCCTGGCCTACATTCGACTGTATGAGTTCAGCGCCACAGCGAGCGACAGCTTGGCGGAGGGCCTGGAGGCGCTGCTGGAGGAGGATCCTGAAGGCCTCATCCTCGACCTGCGGCAGAACCCGGGCGGCTGGCTCGATCAGGCCATTGAGGTTGCCGATCTATTCCTGGGCGATGAACTCGTGGCTGTAGAGCGCTTCAGCGACGGCAGGGAGCGTGAGTTCACGGCAGGTTCCGGTGACATCGGCGAGGAGATTCCGTTGGTGGTCCTGGTCAACAATGGCTCTGCTAGTGCGTCCGAGATCGTCGCTGGCGCCCTGCAGGATCATGAGCGGGCCGTCTTGATCGGCACGCCGACGTTTGGCAAGGGGTCTGTCCAGCGTCCCTTTGGTCTCAGCGACGGGTCCGAGTTACGGGTCACCGTGGCCCTCTGGTTCACCCCTGATGATCAACGGATCCAGGGCCAAGGTTTGACGCCTGATATTGAGGTATCCTGGCCGGACGAGGACAGACAGGGGAACCCCGATGAGGATCCCCAGCTGCAGCGTGCGACTGAGTATCTTCTGGCGGGGGAGTAATGGCACGAGATCACATCAAGGTCGTGGCGCGAAACCGGAAGGCCCGCCACGATTTCCACATCGAGGACACGTACGAGGCGGGGCTTGTATTGAAGGGCACGGAGATCAAGTCTATCCGCGAGGGACGCGTCAGCATACGCGATGGTTTTGTCCGCCCGCGCGAGGGCGAACTGTGGCTGCTTGATGTGCACATTGGGCCCTACCAACCAGCGGGGCAGTACTACGCTCACGATCCCCGCCGACCGCGCAAGCTTCTCCTGCACCGCTATCAGATCGATCGGCTTATTGCCGATGTTGAGCGAAGTGGGTACACCATCATTCCCTTGCAGATGTACCTGAGGGACGGGCGGGCCAAGGTCGAGATCGCTCTGGCCAAGGGCAAGGCGAAGCACGACAAGCGCCGCACCATCGCGGAGCGAGACGCCCAGCGGGAGATTGAGAGGGCGATGAGAGACCGTCGTCGATGAGCTCGCGGATGCCTCGCAGCCGCACGCTCGTCCCCCCGTCGCAGGTCCTCACCGACCTAGGTCTGGATATCCGCTCTCTCGGACGCATCAACGCCCTGCCCTCTGAGCAGAGACGGAAGGTCTATCAGAGTTTGATTCCCCTTGACGTGCTCGTGCGCTTCGCCATCGATGCCCAGGCACTGGCGCGGACGGACCGCTCCTCCCTGTTTGAAGTCGTGCCACGCTCGTCGTCGGTGGAGCTATATCTCAGACACCAGCCTGATGCAGAGGATCCGGTCCTCTATCTCCAACTAGCGGACACGACGACCAACCAGATTGAGGTCGTTCTCTTCATCGTCAACGATCCGCATGCCGAGAGATTCGATACGGATCGTCTTCCGGACGGCACGCCAACCCTCTTCGGAACCCAGGGGAGAAACATCCAGGAGGAGGTACGAGCGATGAAGGCTGGGCTCGCGCCGGGGCAGGTGCGCCGTGGCTTGCGGCTGACGCGGGATCTGGTACCGATCTTGGAGGCTTTTGTGGCCGCCCTGCACCACGATGCGGTCTATGTGCAGCCGCTGGCTTACCACAACGCGATTCTTTTCGAACGGCTGGGCTTCGCCTACGCCATGGGGCTCGGCCGGATGGAGTGGATCCACAGCGAGTTTTCGCCCGGCGGCCTGCTCTACAAGCGTCTGGATGGTAGCACACCCTTCCGATTGCCGGGCGCGGAGACGAGCGTGCGTGGACGGAGTTGGGCTATCTACGACGGGATCATGGACGTGGCCTATACGGGCATCAAGATGTATAAGCGCGTTGGCGTTCACGCTGGCGTGATCACTTTTCCTGGGGCCGCCTGGTAGCAGCTTATCCAGGCTGTTAGTACTATGCGAAGAAGATTCTGCTTGCTTGACAAGCTCTTGTAGTATAGTAGAATACGTGGTTGTGTTCGTCGCACCGAGATTATGGAATGAGGAGGTAGTTACGTGACCGACAAGGCAGATAGTCGCTCGTTTTCAATTGAGGATCTTGAGCCCAAGATGCGGCTCGAAGGTACGATTGCAGAGATCGGCCTTCACGGCGCCGTGGTGGACATTGGCTTACCCGTCGAGGGCCTGCTCCACATCTCGCAGCTCTCTTCCGACCGCGAGGTCGATGCGGTCGCTGAGGCCGTCAATGTGGGGGAAGACGTTGAGGTTTGGGTCACCGATATCCAACCGGACCTGAATCGGGTTAGCTTGACGATGGTCGAACCTCCCGATGTCACCTGGGGCGAGCTGCGAGAGGGACAGACCCACACCGGGAAGGTCACGCGCATCGAGCAGTATGGGGCCTTCGTAGACATTGGTGCTGAGCGCCCTGGCCTTCTGCACGTTCGCGAGATGTCATCCGGCTACGTTGACCATCCATCCGAACTGGTGAGCGTCGGGGACGAGATCGAGGTACGCTTGCTGAGGGTCGACCGTCAGCGACAGCGCATCGATTTGACACGTCAAGGGTTTGAGGAGGAGGAGGTCGTCGAAGAGCCCAAACCGGAGGCGGAAGCCGAGGAGGAAGAGGTAGCACCTCAGACGGCTATGGAGATCGCGATGGAGCGCGCTCGGGCCGATAGTGGTCGGGGAGCGGGAGAGAAGCGCCAGGCCAAGAAGCGGAAGGCCGACTTCTCGGAGCGCGAGGAGATCCTGGAGCGCACGCTAAAGCAGCACTCGGACGAAGAATAGCTGGTTTCTCGAGCTCGTCATCTGAGCAGCTTCTTGTGCGTTCCGCGGGGAGCTTGGCGCCGATTCTACACGGATCGGCGCTTCTTTCGCTAGCGTGAGACCCCGCGTCGCGACTGGCGGCAGTCTTTGCCGCCAGTCGCGACGTCCTGCTCTGGCCTCACTCCGTGACGGTCACAGAGCCGATGACGCGGCTATCTCCCACAGGTTGTCCGCTCCCGTCCCATCGCTCAAGACGATACCCCTCTGACCGTAGGTAGAGTCCCACGTTGATCCGGTACTCACCTGGTGGCGTCTCCGGTCGGACCTGGATCTCGTATTCATCCCAGACGTACTTGTCCAGGGGCCAGCGCTTGGTGGGCAGCCCGCCTGGATTGAGGTGGTCCTCCTGGCCCCATACCGTGTCCAGCGGTTTGGCGACGTGGACGAACGACTGGTAGTTTTTCTCCAGGGGCGCCAAGGCGTGCCAGTACAGTACCAAGGAGAAGCTCTCACCGGCTTGGATGCGCCTCTTGGGCAAGTCGTAGCCGAGTAGCTCGATCTTCCCTTCGAAGTTCGCGCGCAGCTTGTGCTGCGCTGGTAGGGCCTCCCCGGGCGCTGATGCGAGGTGCAGCCAGCCGTGGGGATCCGCGATGGCGAGCTTGAACACCAGAATCAGCAGCAGGGTCCCGCTCAGCCATGCACCCTCCCCCAGGCTAAGTCTAGACGGTGTCGTAGGCTGGCTATCGTGCGGAGTAGAACTCCATACGGCTACGACGCTAACCAAGAGAATCAGGGCCCCCGCCGAGATCGCCCAGCCAATCCTGCGCACTGGGGTGTCCTCAAAACGCACCAGGACCGTGTGCTCTCCTTGGGGCACCCACAGCGTGATGAATCCCTCTGGACGGGCCAGCTCGACGTCGACCTCGCGGTCGTCTACGTACGCTCGCCAGCCGGGGAAGTCGAAAGTGTAGAGACGCAGCAGGAAGGCCTCTGAGGTGCTCACACGGAACCGATCGTGGTCCGGACCGTGATCTAGGATAATCACCTCAGCGCCGTCGGGCAGCGTAGCGCGGTTGACCTTGTCGACCGATCCCGTCTCCTCGTAGGACCTGATGAGGCTCTCCGCTACCGAGGGTATCATGTCCACCGTGGTAGGCAGGAAGTCTCCGGTGGACGTGGTCCCCAAGGCTTGACTCTCCCTCTCCCAATGGATGATGTCGGCGGGCGAGGTTCCACCGAAGTCCTGGGGCCATGGCGGTGGATAGAGAAGCGGCAGTGCTGTCACCAGAAAGACCAACACGGCACCAGCTAGCACAAACCGGCGCCAGGGTCTCTCTGGCAGTAGGACTGCGATGCTGGCGGCGCACACCGCCAGCATCACGTTCGCCGGTCCCAGAAGACGCCACGGGAATTGCAGGTACGGCATGGCGGGGATCAGCTCCCAGATGGCGGCTGAAGGGGATAGCATCAGGAAAGCGAGGCCAAGCGCACCGCCGGCGTAGAAGCCTATACCGATGATCGAGCCCTTCTCCTGATCGGGAGCCTCAATCAGGCGCCAAGCCAGCACAGCCAGCGCGAACGCAGCAGCCATCCACTGGACGAGGCCCAGATTGTGGTGGAACTGCGGCCCCACGGCTCCCCAGTCGAGGAGACGGGAGGGCGCCAGTAGCTCAGCCAAGCCAACGAAGTGCTCGCGGAAGTCGAAATGCCCGGGCCCAATCACCTCAAGTTTCACAGCGTCACGCTCTATCAGCGCCGGCAGCCAGAAGAAGGCGATCAGTCCCGCTGCGAGCACAAAGGCAAGCGGGACCCATAGGGACTTGCGCCTCCCGGATTTGGGCTCCACTACAATCCGCCAGAGCCAGTAAACCAATAGCAGAGCGCTGGCGGCGAGCCCCATGAGATTGTGGCTGAACACGACGGCTGACAGCGACACGACGCTGCCCAGCAACAGCAAGGGCTTTGGCTTACCCATGAGTGCTTGACAGAAGTAGAAGGTCAGAGGAAGCAGACAGACCGCAAAATGCTCGGCCAGAGCGCCTCGTGCGTGGGGGTCGATGAACAGAACGTACGGAGAAAGGACAAAGGATGCCGCTGCCAGGACCCCGCCGGCTGGCTCAAAGAGGTCTCGACCCAGCAGATAGGCTCCCAGCGAAGCCAGCATCAGACCTAACACGAAGACCGTCTTCGTCCCTGCCACGACGCCCGGCCCTGGCAGCACCCGGGCGAAGAGGTTTCCCAGGTGATAGGTGAGCGGGGCGTAGTAGTTGAAGATGGGATAACCGTAGCCGAGGTAGAGGTTGGCTGCCCAACGGGGATAGCGTAGGCCCGCGCCGGTGATATGGTTGAGTTCCGCCGTGCGATAGACGTGAAGCTCTGCGTCCGTCTGATGGGGAAGTCCAGCGCGCGCCAGGAAGGGCGTGGCTGCCAGCAGGCCCAGCATCAGTGCCACGACCAGTCCCCAATCGACGCGCTGGGCAAGAGCCGGCCACCCCTGTGCTGGGTCTGGGCACCATCTACGTGTGAAGTCCAGGATCGACTTGGGCGCCGATCCTGGACTCATTTCTGCTCTAGTGGGCAATGGTTTCGAGGATCCCATCGAGGCCAGCTGGACCGTGCTGTGGAGGACGTTGTCTCCGACCTAGCTCCTGGCGACCGCTTTCTGAACAGACCACGATCAGACTAAGTGCGCTTCTCCTGCACGAGATCTGCGATCTGCTCTGGGTGCTCGGCAACGGTCACCCCTACGGCTTCGAAAGCAGCGATCTTGTCGGCGGCCGTACCTGTCCCTCCCTGGATAATGGCGCCGGCGTGGCCCATACGTTTTCCTGGGGGCGCGGTACGCCCCGCGACGAAAGCGGTGACAGGTTTGGTCATATGGTCGTCAATGAACTCGGCCGCCCGCTCCTCGGCCGCACCCCCGATCTCCCCGATGAGCACTACGTGCTCAGTCTTTGGATCCGCCTCGAACAACCTCAGCGCGTCGATGAAGTCCGTGCCGATGATGGGATCTCCCCCAATCCCCACGCACGTGGTTTGCCCGATATCTCGGCTGGTGAGGGCATAGACGACCTCATACGTCAATGTGCCCGAGCGTGACACGACGCCAACAGGGCCGGGCGTCGCAATGTGCCCCGGCATAATGCCTACCTTCGCCTCTCCTGGCGAGAGCAGCCCGGGGCAGTTTGGGCCGACCAGACGCGACGCTGTCTGCTCCAGATAGGCGCGGACCTCAATCATATCGAGGACTGGGATACCTTCTGTGATGCAGACGATCAGCGGGACGCCGGCGTCTGCGGCCTCGATAATCGCGTCAGGCGCGAAGCGGGCTGGCACGTAGATAATGGAGGCATTTGCACCCGTCTCCTCCACAGCCTCCAGAACCGTGTCGAACACCGGCACCTTGCCGTGGCAGGCTCGCTGACCTCCCTTGCCCGGGGTAACCCCCGCCACAACCTGGGTCCCGTACTCGATCATCTGCTCGCTATGAAACTCGCCCTCTCGCCCCGTGATGCCTTGTACCAGCAAGCGGGTCTCTTTGTCAACTAGAATTGCCACGGTGTCCTCCTACGGACGGTTTCTCCGTCTGGGCGGCGGATTCGACGGGCTCAGCACAGGCGGCGACGGCCATCTGTGCCGCCTCGGCCAGGGTCTTCGCGGTCAGCAGGTCGTAGTCCGACGCGTCGAGGAGAGCGCGCCCCTCGTCCTCGTTGGTCCCCACCAGCCGTGCGACAAGGGGGACCGTCGGCTTCACCTGCTCGAATGCGTGCAGAATCCCCTGAGCTACCTCATCACAGCGGGTGATCCCTCCGAAGATGTTGAACAGCACAGCCTCCACGTTCTCGTCCTCCAGAATCAACTGGAGCGCCGTCGCCACTCTCTCAGCCTTGGCTCCCCCTCCGATATCGAGGAAGTTGGCCGGCGAGCCACCGAAATGCTTAATGATGTCCATCGTGGCCATAGCTAGGCCCGCGCCGTTGACCATGCAGCCAATCGTGCCGTCAAGCTTGACATAACTGAGCCCTGCCTCCCGCGCCTGGCGCTCGGCCGGCGCTTCGGCGTCGGCGTCGCGCATCGCCGCGAGATCGGGATGGCGAAACAGGGCGTTGTCGTCGATGACCATCTTGCCATCAACCCCCAGCAGATCTCCCTGCTCGGTGACCACCAGTGGGTTGATCTCTGCCAATGACGCGTCGTAGGCCTCAAAAGCCCTGTAGAGCCCCTGTGCAACGCGTCCAAAGCTCCGGAACTGATCCTTCGAGAGCCCAATCCCCTTGGCCAGCTGCAGGGTCTGATAGCTGCGCAGGCCCAGGAATGGATCAATGGTGATCCTCTTGATCGCCTCAGGCTTGACGCGAGCGACCTCCTCGATGTCAACGCCGCCTTCGGAGGAAGCCATCATCGCTGGCTGCCGGGCAGCTCGGTCCACAACAATGCCAAGGTAGATCTCCTGCGCGATGTCGGCGGCCTCGTCGACCAGAACCTTTCGCACCGGGAGACCCTTGATCGTCATACCAAGAATCCTCTCGGCGTGGCTTTGTGCCTCCTCGGGGCCCTGCGCCAGCTTGATGCCCCCGGCCTTCCCGCGGCCGCCCACTAACACCTGCGACTTGACGACTACCGCTCCTCCCAGTTCCTCGGCGACCTGGCGCGCTTCTTCTGAGGTCGCAGCGACGTCGCCGGCGGGAATGGGCACGCCCTGTTCGGCGAAGAGCCGTTTAGACTGATATTCGTGTAGCTTCACGTAGTTGCCTCCTGGTTTGACCTACCTTCGTAACGTTGCAGGTGCCCGATCAACTCACCTCTTTCCGCACCCTTTCGAAGCGCCCCACCAGCTCGCTGGGAATCAGGCCCGTGATGTGCGTGCCTTGCTCCGAGTGCTCCTCCTTCTCGATCAGACCTCGGCGGTAGAAAAGGTCCACGAGCTCACCTTGCTCATAGGGGATCAAAACCGAGATGTGCGCCATCTCAGCCTCGAACATGCTCTCTATCTGCGCCAGAAGCTCCAGCAGACCATCGCCGTTGAGAGCCGAGATAGGAATCGCGTTTGGGAACTGCCGCAGCTCCGCTGGCAAGACCTCGAGCGAGGGAAGGCGATCGATCTTGTTCAGGGCACTGACCGTGGGCTTGTGAGCGGCGTTCAAGCGCTCCAAGGTCTCGTTCACCGCCTGGGCCTGTCTAAAGACATGCGGATGGGTGACGTCCATCACGTGTACCAAGAGATCAGCCTCTGTGACCTCCTCCAACGTCGCATGAAAAGCGGCGACCAACTGCGTGGGCAGCTTCTGGATGAAGCCGACGGTGTCGGTGAACAGCGCCGTGCCTCCACCAGGGAATTCAACGCGACGCGTCGTGGGATCGAGCGTGGCGAAGAGCTGATCCGCCACCATGACGTCGGCATCTGTGAGCGCGTTGAGCAGCGTGGACTTCCCAGCGTTGGTGTAACCCACCAAAGCAACCGTTGGCATGCCCGCTCTGCGTCGGCGCGCGCGATGGCGTTGCCGGTGGGCGCGGACCTTCTCCAGCTCCTCCTTCAGGTGCGTGATGCGGTTCCTGATCACCCGACGGTCGGTCTCGAGCTGCGACTCGCCAGGTCCGCGGACGCCGACGCTTCCCGTAGCCCCACCGGCGCGCCCGCCGGCCTGTCGAGCGAGGTGTGTCCAGGCTCGCGTGAGACGAGGCAAGCGGTACTCGTACTGGGCAAGCTCTACTTGGAGGCTGCCTTCCCGGGTGTGAGCGTGTTGGGCGAAGATGTCCAGAATCAAGGCTGTGCGATCCAGCAGCTTGACGTCATCTCCCAGGATCTCCTCCAACTCACGCTGATGACGCGGCGAGAGCTCATCATCGAAGAGAACGACGTTGGCTGCTAGCTCATCAACGCGCTCGCTGATCTCTTTGACTTTCCCCGGTCCCACAAATGTGGCGGCGTGTGGATGTACCAGGGACTGTACCGCGTAGCCGACAACGACCATGCCCGCGGTACGGGCCAGGCGCTCCAGCTCTGCCAAGGATTGCTTGACAGGCCAATCGTCCGTGGAGAACGACGCGGGGCCTTTGGGCTCGACACCCACCAAGAACGCGCGCTCCATCGGCGAGCCGGTCGGTTCAGTTATTCTCTTAATCGCTGACCTCCTAGTGGACACCACCGTGAGCGCATCCACCTTGGATATGTGCGCAGTGGACGCATCCACCGCGCTCCTGATGATTGACGTCGACAATTATAGAGCATCTTCTCTTGCATCACAAACCGGTGCTCCGTCGGCACGCGGCACCCTAGGGAAGATAGGCAGCCTCCCAGCGATCCAGTAGCTCGTTGTTTCCCTGTTGCAGTTGCCACGCCTCCTCTTCGCGCACCACTTTCCATGTGACATCCCAGAGTCTTCCAATGATGTACCCGTCCAGGTTGTCGTAAGAGCGGACCTGTGCGCTGACCGTGGCTGCATCATCCACGCGTTCAATCTCATGGATGGAACCGACCTCGGCAGAGAGCATGGTGTTGAATCCAGCTGCCCATGCATCATAGGCTTGCGAGGACTCCGCCGCTGAGCTGAGCATACGGTGGGCACCAGGTAGGTTGCGGTCCGCCAAGGCCAGGTAGAACGAGATGGTGACGTGCTCTGGGGTATCGGTCAGATAGGCGTGCGGGTAGTCTGCGTACAGCCAACTGTAGCGCTCCCACGTCCAGCCGTAGTGCGCGCCATCCCATGTATGGACTTGCTCCCAGGCCAGCCCATCACCGGCATCCCAACGGGCTATGATCTCCTTCTCCATGCTGCCGTCGATATTCGCCACCTCAATGCCCGCATTGCCTGCAAAGGATGCCAGGAGGTTGTACCTCGCCTCGCGCCAGACGAAGATGTGGAGCAGGTCGACGTCACCCACCGTACGTCCGCGGATAAGGAGTTCGGTCCGCCCGTCTGCGTTGACGTCTCGTACATCAAGCTCGCACGTGGGGTACGTACCTAGGCCAGACTCGTCCTCCTGCGGCGCGTGAAGCTCGTGCCAGACGTCCCCGTCGAGCACGAAACCCTCCAGGCGTGGTGGATCGGCCGGTCGCAGATAGAGCCCTACCCACTCCGGCGCTCCGTCGTCGTCCGCGTCCTCCCAGCGGAGGCAGAGCGGATCGATCTCTCGGGAGGCCAGCTCATTTTCGATGGTCTCCGTGATGTCGGCTACCTGATCCGGGTCGAGCGTAGGGGCCGGCGCAGCTGTCGATACAGGCGCGCGGCTCAACGTGGCTGCGGGCGTCTCCAATGGGCTTGGCTCCGCCCGTCTTGCGGTCGGAGAGGTGACCATTCCCGTCGGCGATACGGTCACAGAGGTTGCTGTGGGCGTGCACGCCCCCGCCAGGAATAGTGCGCACAGCGCAAGAATGATGGCGCAGAGTCTCACGATAGCGTGGGCCGACACAGCTTTCATCGTCGCTTGGCTGCGCCGCCGACCATCAGTCTGCAGTGCTGGGGGCATCAGCGGGCTTGATCTCTATCTCATAGATGGACGTCCAGCGCTTACCCGTCACGAAGACCCGTTCATCCTGCTCGGCAATGCCGTTTAGAACGCCCCTCGGCTCTTTCTCCGTTAGGTCGGAGAGGTAAATCCAACCGAGGACCTCCCCGCTCTCGGGATCGATGCGCGCGATGTCGGGCGTCTGCCAGACGTTGGCCCAGACCTGACCATCGATCCACTCGAGCTCATTCAGTTGATCGACGGGCTGCCCCTGGTCGAGCACCTGTACGCGCTCCACCTCCTGCAACGTCTCCGGGTCCAGGAAGCGGAGAGTGCTCGTGCCGTCGCTCATGATCAGCCTCTCGCCGTCGTGCGTCAGCCCCCACCCTTCCCCATCGTAGCTGAACCGCCGCTCCACGGCGAAGCTGTCCTTATCGTACACCAGGCCCAGGCCCGCCTTCCAGGTGAGCTGGACGATGGCATCCTCCCAGACGGTGCAACCCTCCGCGAAGAGCTGATCCGGCAGGCTCTGGATCTGTAACACCTCCCCAGTCTCCAGATCCACACGGCGCAGGCTGGACTCTCCGTACAGGCCGGTCGACTCGTAGAGCGTGCCGTCGTCGAACACCAGGCCCTGGGTGAAGGCTGCCTCGTCGTGCGGGAAGCTGCGCACGACCTCGCCCTTGGCGTGATAGGGCAACTCGTTGCGGCAGGCGGTGAGGATCAGCGTCGCGAGGATGGTGATACAGATGAGCAGTCTGGGCAGCGGGGTTCTTTGCGTGCCTTTTTGGTTGTGTGTCGGTGCTCGAGTCATAATCGATGCAGTCTGAGTTTGTGTGCTACACGAAATAAACGTCCTCTTGCCGCCATCCGAGGTTCGCGCCCCGTCCTGCGGCCTGGTGCAGACGTGACAGCTGAAAAAGCCACCTGCTCAAGCAGATTGTACCATAGGTGCAGCATTTGTTCCATGTTTCAAGCAGGTGGTTGAACGCCAAGCCGTCGAGGTCCAAAGCTCTGAGGTTCGGGCATCCAGTTAAGGTCCACATCGCAGCACCAACGGCAGGTAGACCCATGCTTCCGGCTTCCAATCCCACCGTTCATGCGCACCGAGGTCGGGATGGGCATCGCGAGGATGACCGACCACATCATCGGAGGGCGCACCGCTGACGCTGCCAGCATTAACGGCCGGGCTGCCCTCCTGCAACTGTGGATCGACCGATGGCCAGCCGGAGAGAAAGAGAGGATCCGACGTCAGGTCGTGCTGCCCCTCGCCGCTGTAGCTAGCCCAGGTGCCGTCCGCGATCTCGGCACGCGTGAAGTCCGCGTCGTGGCCCTCGACGAACTCGGCCGTGATCTCGCCGTCCTCTCGACTGTAGTAGAGGTTGTTGTGTTCGGTCAGTTGCACGCCCTCCCCCAAGTAGATGCCCGTCGGCACACCCACATCCGGGCCGGTGTTGAAGGCGAAGACGTTGTTGACCAGTGTCAGGTCTACCTCCGGATACGGTAGGACCTCCTCTGGATAGCCGGCGACCAGGGCCCAGTTGCGTTCGCTGTAGCTGGCGTCCCACTGGTTGTAGGCGATGGTGTTGTTGATGACCTCCAGCGTGCTGGGGAAGGTGCCGATCCACACCGCGCTGTTGCCCTGTCCCCAGACAGCGTTGTTCTCCATCCGCCCCCCAGCCCAGAGCTTGATGCCGTTCAGGTGATTGCGCACCACGCGGTTGCGCCGCACGATGACGCCGGTGGCGTAGCCCTGTCGGTCGCGGGAGTTGAGGTCGATCCCGTCGCCGCCGTTGTCGTGGATGTGGCAATCCTCCACCAAGACGGGATAGCCGCGCGCGAACTCCAACCCGTCGGACCCGTAGAAGTCGTCGCCGACGATGCCGGTGTCGTAGATCTCTGTGCGGCGAACGACCATGTGATTACAGGGGCCGGGGGTGCAATCCACGGCTGAGTACTCACTGCCGTGGATGATGCTGTCCTCCAACGTGACATGTTCAACCGGCCCCTCCGCCGGGGGACCCTCGGAGCTTTCACCCCAGGTGAAGCGGATGGCCGTCTCGCCCCCTTCGATTTCCAGGTGGTCCAATTGCACGTGGCGGTTCTCGCCGGACAGCTCCAGCCCCCAGATGGTGAAGCCGCGCAGCACGAAGCCACCAATGCGCACGTAGGAGGTGTGCTGGTCCAGGATCAGCAGGCCGCTACCCGAGCTCCCTCCACGATCCAGAACGGGCGTCTCGCCGCCGTGGGCGATGAAGGTGATGGCGGAGCCATCAACACCTGACCGGGTCAAGTGGATGTCGTCGGCGACGGCGTAGGTGCCGCCCCGGAAGCAGACCGTCTCGCCCGGCTGAGCCGTGTCGGCGGCGTGCTGGAAGGTGGCCCAGGGCTGCATCTCTGTGCCGGGATTGGCGTCATTCCCGCCGGGCGCCACGTAGTGTGTGCAGCTCACAGCGGTTCTGTCTGGCTCGTTCAGGTCCTCGTACTGCAAACGTTCCGCAATCGCGACTTCCTTGCCGCCAGCGGTAGGAGCCAACGCTGGTGAGGCCGCGAGGACACATCCGCCCCACGCCAGAGCCAGCGTCAGAAGGAGAGGACATCCTCCTGTTGCCTTCATATTCGACACGCCTCTCTCAGGGTCAGCGAGAATACGTGAGTCCCGTGCTCTCCGAAATCTTCCACTCCAAGCCGGGGGAACTGCCTATGGGAAGCTAGCTTTTTTCTACTCAGTCACCGTCTTGCCCTCCGACCCTATCACTGGCGCAGGATGAGCGGTAGGAACACTGCGTGCAGCGTAACGAGCCGCCCGTGGATGTCCTGATAACTGGTTCCGTGGCGATCGTGTTCCCAGATCACCAGATAGTTGGGCCTCCCGGCAGCCAGGGCCGGATTCGTGCGACTGTAGCTAGCGTAACCCGCGACGATGCCGAAAATCGTACCCTGGGTCTTGTTAGTGTCCAGCACGCGCCCCCAGACTCCGTAAGGTCCGCTGAGATTACTGTACTGCTGTTGCCAGACGACGAGGTACTGATCCTCCCCCGAGCCGCACACGATGTCGGGCAGCGTTTCGTCGACTGATGTGCCGCGAACATGCTTGACGTCGGCCACCGTCCCGTCACCGTTGACGAACCGACCGTAGATGTCGAAGTGGGTGCCGTCCTGCAGCGATTGCCACGCCACGAAGTACTGATCAGCGGCTTCACACGCAGCTACAGCGGGACGCTGCTCTACATCGGGCCACCCGGCGATGCCAAATTCACCCCCGAAGTTGTGCGTGAGATCACCTGTGAGACGCATCCCGAAAATGTCCACTGCATTGTCGTAGACCAGTAGGTACTCATTGCGCGCTAGATTGTAGGTTACGTCGGCGTTGACCCGGTTCTCTGCGGCATCCCAGATGGTGAGGTCGCTGTCGCCACCAGGAAAGGCGCCTGTCGCACCGACTCGGCGTCCGCTGATGTACATAGGCAGCACACCGGACTGGTATTCATTGTTCCAGACGACCAGATACTCCTCCACTGCCCGCCCATACGCGACCTTGGGGTTCCATTGGTGCGTCTCCCACGTACAGATGGGGAACTCGGACAGACTCCCGCTGGGGCCGTTCCGGGGAATGAAGCGGCCATAAAGGTCCCAATCAGCGCCACCGCCGGACGTGTCAAAGACCCAGACGACAAGGTAGCGGTCGTTCACGGGATCGTAAGCCACGTCTGGCTGGGCGCTGTCTCTGGTGTTGTGAGCGTAGATGTCGAAGGTGCTCAGCACCTTGCCCTGGCTGGAGACGCGTGCGCCGCGGATATCCCGGCCGCCGATGGGCCCTGATGTGTGCCAGACGACCAGGTACTCACGGTGTTTCCAGTTGTAGGCCACGGATGGCAGGTGCTCCTCATTGTCGAGGTCTGAGATCGTGATATCGCCACCCACGTGCGGAAGAGAGGTCTGTGATGCGGTGGCGGACACAAAGAGCCCGGCGTGGATGTCGCCGCCTGCTGCCACCAGGACCATGACGCTGACCAGAGCTATCGCTAACCAACTTCTCTTCATAGACATTTTCGCCTCCTTGCTGTTGCTGATGTTGGCAGTCCCATGGTGGGCAGACGATTCTCAACACGGTTCAGTCAACCGGGGCGTCGCCTCTTGGGGCTTGAGTCGCCACACGCGCGTCTTCCGGGTCGATTAGGGGGACATACCGAGACCCGGGGTTGGCTGAGGGTAAGCGCTCCCTCCTCATCCGGACGGTCTCGGTACACGCCGCCCCTGCTAGAGTAGTGCTCTCTTCGGCGCTCCATCTCGGCTCCTCCGCACAGGGCCGGCTGCTACCCGGATTTCTCGCTCGGTCGGGATCGGCGCAGCGGTCTGCAGCTCAATGTCTGAGACGATCCAAGCTTGGGCTGAGTCGAAGGACATATCGAGAGCCAGAATCACCGCGTAGCCAAGCGACCCGCTCCGTTCGCAATGCCGGCCTCGATATGCCTCTCTTTCAGGCGCTCAGCCGCTAGCTCCCGCGTAAGACGAGCGGTAAGTAGATGCGGGCACCGCCTGCCACCAGGACCTGTCCGTCCTGCGTGGTGGCTGAGATGATGGTCTCCTCGTCGTCTACCAACTGCTGACGCGTGAACTGCAGGTCCGAGCTTCCGTTCGCCACGCCGACGAAGGTCATGCGCGCCAGGATACCGCTGCCGTCCTTGGCGGTTGCG
>Ga0207796_1000521_pt1 | contig 15393 bp, 13 predicted proteins | sample Pon1CUnioCityCA_6_FD_187274 | JGI IMG/M metagenome (GOLD analysis project Ga0207796, IMG submission 187274) | Marine sediment microbial community from Union City, CA, USA - Pond 1C Sediment 1 (SPAdes) | ecosystem: Environmental > Aquatic > Marine > Intertidal zone > Salt pond sediment ...
TTCAGAAAGGCATCCTGGGTCGCGTCAGAGGCCGCATCCGGGTTGTTCAGGATGCGAAAGGCAACATTGTAGGCCAGGCCCTGGTAGAGCAGGACCAGCTGGTTGAAAGCGCGAGCGTCACCCTTGCGGGCGGAATCGATCAGCGCCTGCTCGTCCATGCCTCAGCTCCACGAAAGCGGGTCGACGTGTTCGGTACTCCCATCACTTACATCTGGCCATTCGATCATCGCCTTCCGGTCCCCGCATCCCCCAACAGTACAAGGAGAAGAGGGAACCGGCGGATTTGACTATTCGGCCATTCTCCTCTATACTTGAGCGCGCAAGCCGGAGTGGCGGAACAGGCAGACGCGCGCGACTCAAACTCGCGTGAGGGTGACCTCTTGTGGGTTCGATTCCCACCTCCGGCATTTCTATTATACCAGTTTTCGCACGCCTATGCCAAATGAAGGTGCTGGTTAACAGAAGTATTCCCTACATCTTGCGCAGCCGCCGGTCCAGAGCGGCTGGCTTTTTGTGAAGGAGCAAGGTATGGCAACGGAGCAACCACAGCAGAGCAGGACTGGTCTTGTGGTCACAGTTCTCGTGATCTTGGGACTGGTAGCGGGCGTAGCATTGGGGCTGTTGATGGGATGGGTCGTGTGGCCGGTCCAAGTTGTGGACACGTCCATCTCCGATCTGGCACCCGAGTACAAGGACGAGTATTGTCTTCTGGTGGCCTCGGCGTACGCCGCCGACGGAGACCTGGAAAAGGCACAGGTCCGGCTGACACACCTGGACGTACCCAATGTCAATGGTTGGCTATCCGCCCAGATCGACACCTATATCGCCGAGGGACGCGACGAAGCCGATATTCAGGCGCTGGCGGCCCTGGCTGATGGATTGGGCGTGACCAGCCCCAACATGCTGGCCTATCTTGCCACCGATACGCCGGTGCCTACCGACACGCCTGTGCCTACGCCTACACCGCTCCCCACCGACACGCCAACCGCCACGCCCGTGCCGCCTACCGACACGCCCACCACTCTGCCAACCGAGACGCCAGCACCAACCGAGACCCCTGTCCCGCCCACTGATACGCCCAAGCCAACAGCCACCAACACGCCCAAGCCGGCTGCCCCCACCAATACGCCTAAACCAGCCGCGCCTACCAACACGCCCCAGCCCACCAGCCCGCCAGCAGCCGAATGGACCTGGTCAGCATGGCTGTTGAAACAGGAGTGCGACGGCGGCGGAAACCTGCAGATCGGGGTAACTGTGCTGGATGCTTACGATCAGCAGATCCCGGGCGTATGGATCTATGACAAGTATTCCAACACCTACCAGGTTACGGGCAATGTCGATTCGGCCGACTGGGGTCCCGGCGAGACCAAGTTCGACTACTATATCGGAGGCGGTGGCAGCCTGTGCATAGCCGGAGGCGAGGGCGGCGGCTGCGTGACAGGCTTCACGCGCGACTTGCCGTGCTACTTCCGCCCGCCTTTCGAGGATATGTGGGCGGCGGGCTACTGCGATTGCTGCCAGGTTGGCATCACCAAGGAAGCCTGCCAGGTGCTCTATGACACCAAGGCTACCTGCCTCCCAGAGTTTGGGCATTTTGCATGGCGTGTCGTCTACAAGCGCTCGTGGTAACCATCCAGAATGAAACGAGCCATGCCGGTTGCCCTGCTGCTGGCGTTTGCCGCCGGTTTCGCCGGAGGATTGCTATACACCTGGGTCCTCGAGCCAATTGAGACCTACGATGGCGAGCCGCAGACGCTGCGCACCAAGGACAAGTACGTCTACCTGGCAGTCATCGGCGATCTGTACTACGCGGAGGGAGACCTCTCCCGCGCCGAGTCCAGGCTGGCGGCCATCGGCATTGAGGCCAATGGACAGATCCTGGCCGCTCTGATCGAGCGGTATCTGGATGCCGGCGGCAGCACCGGGCAAGTGCGCAACCTGGCCCGCCTGGCAACAGACCTGGGCGCCAGTGGCGGCGTGCTGAACGTCTTTGCCCAGCAGACCATACCATCCCCCCAGCCAACAGAGACACTGGCCCCTGAAGTCATAGCTTCACCGACTGCAATGCTGTCGCCAACCCCTGCACCGACCTTTGTCCTGTCCGAACAGACAGCCACCTGCGCTGAGCCGAACCATCCAGGCGCGATATTGGTCTGGGTGCGCGACGCAGCCGGCAACGAGCTGCCAGGGGTTGAGGTCGTGGTCTCGTGGAATACCGGGCAGGACCGGTTCTTTACCGGACTGCGCCCTGAAAAGGGAAAAGGCTACGCAGACTTTACGATGGCGCCGCAGGTCGAGTATGATGTGTCCCTTGCCGGATTTCGAGGGGACACCGCTGAAGGCATAAGCTCGACGCTGTTGCCCGGCGTCTGCCCGACTGACACGCTGGCCCTCGACTGGCGGCTGGCCTTTGAGGAGGTCCCATAGGATCCGAATTGCGATTCTCCGGCAGACCAGGGTACAACATCAGCACAAAGGGCCACTCTCCACCAATTCAGCGCAGTAAAGGTATGAAACAAGATATTACAGAGTAAATCGAGTGGATATTAGCTTATACCGGAAGACATAGCCAGTTATCAGAATCCTCTCTTCTGTGATGAATTTGACACGATTTCCAGGTTTGGTATAATGGGGGTCGCTCGCTAGGAGGTGTCTAGACAAGTGAAACTGCGTTACCTAGGAAATGCACCCTTTTTCTCCGCTCTTTCCGAGCAGGAGCAGAAGCGCATCTCCGAACGAATGCACCTGGAACGTCACCGTAGCGGAGAAAGCCTTTTCCGCAAAGGTGATGAAAGCTCCGCCCTGTACTTGATCAAGTCAGGGTGGGTGCGGCTACAGGCCAATGGTGGTCCCGCACTTGCTAGCCAGGGCCCTGGAGCCCTGGTAGGCGAGACGGACCTGTTCCTGGATCAGCCTCGGTCTCTTGGAGCGACCGCCGCTTCTGAGGTCGAGTTGTGGATCCTCAGCAAGGCAGACCTTGTCGACCTGATCGCCGAAAATGCCCTGATAGGCTTCAAGCTCAGGCAGGCTTTCGGCGCCCGGTTGGCCATCTTTGACCGATATCTGGTGCAGCATCGCCTCAGGGCGCTGCCCTACCTGTCCGGTCTCGGAAAAGAGGAACTGCTGGCCATAGCCCAACGGCTGACCCCTGTGGAAAAGGCAAAAGACGAGTTCGTCGTCGAAGGCGGCCAAGCCCCGGAGGCGCTGTTCATCGTCGAATCAGGGCAGGTACATCTACACAGTTCGGAAGAAGATGGCGACTTCTCAGAACTCGAAGAGGGGGAGTCCTTTGGTGAGCTAGCCATGCTCACGGGCAAACCCCACACACGCTCGGTCCAGGCTGCCACAGACCTGTTCTTGTGGGCACTGCCTGTCGACGAGTTCAACGTGCTGGTCGAGGAATATCCCGGCATCCGCCTGGCCCTCAGCGAGACCATCCGCGAGCCGTTGCTGGCCCGCGATCAAAAGCGAGCAGTGGAGCGGCTGGCTACCCTGCCGCTCTTCACAGGATTACCAAAGGATGTGCTGCAAGCAATAGGCGAGCGCTTGTTGCTGCGGCACGTACCGGCTGGTGCCCTGGTCTTTGCTGAGGGAGCCCCCGGAGACGCGCTCTATATCATTGACAATGGTCAGATCGAGATCGTCTCCGACTCACGGTCCGGCAGCTTTGTGCTGGCCCGTCTGGGAGCCGACGAGTTCTTCGGTGAGATGGCACTACTGTCGGGCAGGCCCCGTTCTTCGGCCGCCCGCACCGCCGAGCACACCAATCTTTGGGTGCTCTACCGCTCCGACTTTGACGATCTGGTGAACCGCTATCCCACCATCAGCCTGGCAATGAGCAAGGTTCTCAGCCAGCGCCTGGAGGAGATGGACCGGCGATTCACCGAAAGCCACCTGCGCGGCCTAAAGCTGCTGGCAGGTCTGTCGTCGAGCCAGTTGGAGGACGTCGGTAGCAGGCTCAAACCGACGCGGTTTGCCCAGGACGAGACAGTCATCAAGCAGGGCGAACCCGGCGACGAGATGTACTTTATCGAGTCCGGGCGCGCTCGTGTCATCCGGGAGATAAGCGCTACCAGAGCTCTGGTGCTGGCCGAGTTGGAGGCTGGCGATCTCTTTGGCGAGATGGCCTTGCTCACCGGCGCACCCCGCTCGGCAACAGTCACGGCCCTGAGCGAACTGAACCTATGGATCCTGGGCCAGGCCGACTTTGACGAGCTGGTGACTGCCTATCCCAACCTGGCCCTCGCGGTCAGCAGACTGCTGAGCCAGCGTTTGCGCGACACCGACGAACGCTTCTTGCACGAGTCAAGTGCCGCGTACATCGTGCCGGGCGAGCCTACACCAGCCGCCCAACCACAACCCAAGCCGGAGGCGGTCACCGAGCCCGTGGTCATCGAGCCCGTGGTCGTGCCTAAGGCCGAGCCCGTGGTCACATTGGCAGCCGAACCAGTGCCAGTGATCGAAACGGCCCCGGCACCCAAACCCAAAGCCAAGGCCAGACGCAGGCGCAGGTTCGCTCCACGGAAGGCTTTCCGGGCCGTGAGCGCCGACCTGCAGAAAGGGTTTGATGGGACGGTCACCTGGTTTGGCTCATTGAGTCGCACTGCGAGAATTCGGCTGATTGTGGTCAGTGTGCTACTGGCCTGGCTGCTGTTCATTGCAGCGCCGGCCATGGTGATCTCGACTCTGGCAGCCGACAACGTGACCAATCTGCAGGGAGCAATCGCCTTTGTGCAGACGTCCACGCCGCTGCCGACTGAGGAGCCGTTGCCAACGGACACGCCTGCACCGCAGGCCGCAATGAAGATCGCCGAGCCGGTCGAATCCTTTGCCGAGGCTGCCGCCGAGGTTGAGGCAGTAGAAGAGGTGCAAGCATCAGTGTCAGTGTCAGCACCAGCGTCACCCACGCCGGTGCCCCCGACACCGACGCCCTACATCATCGTGGTCACCAACACACCTCCACCACCGACTGATACACCTATGCCCACCGACACGCCTCTGCCACCGACGCCTACAGCGACGGCCCAGCCACGGCAAGTAGCTTCCGCCGCGTTGGCTGTTCCCACGGCAACGCCTGTCGTGGAGGCACAACCTCCGCGCGACCTGGATCCGAGGCTGGCCGATCTCGGCGTAGTCGTCCAGCCAGCAGGCGTCCGCCCCGGCCAGAGCTACTGGCGTCTGATCAGCTGCTACTGGCAGAACAAAGAAGAGTCTGGAAACGACCACACGATCTATATCAACGTGTTGGACGAAGCCGGCAACCGGATCGTGGGTCAGCCTATCGAAGTGCGCTGGCCCGACGGCAGCTTGGTCATCGTGACCGAAGACAAGCCAGAACCAGTGTACAGCGCCAACTTTCCTATGTACGCCACACTGGGATCGTACTCTGTGAGTATCCCCGGCCTGCCCAGCGACACTGTCGTTGGCATGGGTATGGGCACGGCTGATCAGCCGAACTTTACCATTCACACCAACTTTTTGCTCACCTTCCAACGCGTGCACTAGTTGCACTGTTACACACAAGCGGGGCGGACATCTGTCCGCCCCGCTTTTTCGTTCTCACTAACTCTCGCCCTCCCCGCCCCTACTCCTCCTGCGCCAGAACCACGAGTGTCCCCAACTCCAGCGCATCGCCTGGGGGCATTGCCCCTTCGCCAGTCAGGGGCAGTCGTTGCCCATCATCCACACCATAGAGACCCACAACCAGGCGGTACTCTCCAGATGGAACCTCTGAACTCAAGCGAAGGGCGTGATTGTCCCCGATCGTTTCTCCCACCGCCCAGCCCGAGGTCGGTCGAAAGCCGCCAACCGGCTGGCTGTCCCGCTGGCTCCAGATCTGTCCATCGGGACCAACCAGGTGAGCAAAGACAGCATAGTTCCGGTCAATGCCAGTCAGCGCCTGCCACTCTAGCGCAAGCCGGATAGTATCACCAGGGCGGAATGGCCCCGCATCAATTCCAGAGGACACCAGCCGGACCACCTCACCAAAGCCGGCCCCTTGCGGATACTTTGGCAGCGGCTCCCCTGTGGCATAGGAACTCAGCCGGGCATTCTCGAACCAGTGGTCGTCCATGGGATAGGTGCGCACGCTCAGCCACTGCTCGACGACAGGTATGACTTTCTGCTCGCCCTCCGTGCCACTATCAACGACCCATAGCACGTCGTGCGTGGAGGCGAGCTGAGCCACCTGATCCAGCAAACCCTCACTGCCATCCACCAGGCGCAGGCTGGCGCTCAGGCCCAGGTATGGGTAGAAGCGGTGATAGAGTGACTCGTTCGCCAGGATCACGCCGGCATCATCTTGCGTCCGGATCAGGTCCATCACCTCCCGGTATGGATCTTGGGCATACTGCTCCGAGAAATACGCGCGCAAGGCCAGTCCTCCCGTGACCACCACACCAATCAGGACAGTGACGATGGGCAGGACCAGCACAAGCCTGCGTAGCCTCGATCTGGATGGGCCTGCAGCGGCAAACAGCAGCAGGCCGTATTCCACAGACAGGCCAACCATGAGCACCGTGCGCAGCAGGATGGCGCTGGCAAAGAGCCCGTGCTGGTTGGGAAGCATGAGCTGTGCGATGGGCCACTCCAAGAAGCTGGTTGCGCTGAGGAGGAGCACATACGCCACCCCTCTTGGATTGGGTAGAAGGAGTACGGCAAAGGGCAAGAGATAGACCAGGAACTGGGGGCTGAATCCCTTGGAATAGAGAAAGAAGAGGTTGACACTCAGCCCGGTGAAGGCCAGAATGCGCTTGCTGTCCTGCCACTGGATCCGGCGAGTATAGATGACCAGATAGACCAGGGCAAAGACGACGCTGATGAGAAGCCAGGGAAGGTTCGAAGTGCGGTCCGTCAGGCTGGCTGCGCCCGGATCAAATCGCTGTTCCAGCGGAGCGACAGCCCCACCGGTGAAATAGCCATCCAGCAGGGCCCAAACCGACTCCCACGAAGGGCGCGTGAGCATATTGACAAAGGAGGCCACAAAAAGATCGGCCCTCACCAACAGGAACGGCAGGGCTATGAGCAGGATGGTCAACGCTGTGGCGCCGATATAAAGCCAGGATCTGCGCCTGAGAGGCTGGAATACTTGCCAACCAACCGGCAGAAGCAGGATCGGCATCAGTTTGGTCATAAAGCCGAGGCCGGTGGCCAGACCGGCAAGCAGGGGCCGGCGGACCAGGATCAGGTAGAGCCCCAAGAGCAGGAAGAATAGCGGAAAACCATCAAACCAGCCCAGCCAGGTAAACAGGGGAACAAAGAGGAGGGCATAGAAGACGGCGCACCTGAGGGCCGTGGTCCTATCGTAGACCTTGAGCGAGATCAGGTACACGAGAACTAGGTTCCCTATCTGAAAGGGGAGCATCAAGGCCCCCATGCTCAGGTTGTACCACAGCCACGGATGATTCCAAACTGGAAAGAGGTGGCTCAGCCGATAGGCAGCGACCGGCAACCAGGAAAGCAGCGGAGGGTATTCCATCCAGTAGTGGATATAGGGATATAGGCCGCGGTCCGACAGCAGGACGAATCCGGTGTGAGGCATATAGTAGCCCCACCATTCCAGTATGTAGCCGCCGGGGCGGAGAAAGAGCAGGGACATCACATCAAAGGCGGCAACGAGGATCATCAGGAGAGAAAAATCACGGTGCCGGGTCCATATCCTGTCGAGCAGATTCCGCACGGCCAAGTCCTCCCGATTGAATCGCGTGGGCGCCTGCCCACACTTGCAGTAGGCAGATTATAGCTGAAACGAGAGGGAGCGTCAAAGGCAAGCATAATACAGCACTTGACAGCCATGACGCAGTGTGTTATAATGGGGTCATGATGCAGTGCGTCATGACGATATCGGATCTGTGGAACGTTGAATAAGCTGAATCTCAGAGTATAGGAGGTAGAGATGGCAAAGAAAGTAGAAGTCGTTGTGGAAAAGTCTGATGAGGAAGGGGAGCGCGGCCCCCTGTACGAGGCGACGCGCAAGGTAGTGCTCGCCAGTTTTGGCGCGGTGGCCCTGGCTCAGGAAGAGCTCGAGCAGTTCGTCAACAAGCTCGTGGAGCGCGGCGAGATTGCCGAGAAAGATGGCAAAAAGCTGGTCCGCGAGGCGATGGACAAGCGCAAGAAAGAGACCAAGAAAGCCGAGACCGAGCTGGACAAGCGGATCGAAGAGCTGCTGGCGCGCATGAACGTGCCCAGCAAGAGTGACATCGATGCCCTCAGCGCCAAGATCACGGCGCTCACAAAAAAGGTCGATGAGCTGAAGAAAGAATCATAGCTCTGACTGCCATAGAGGGGAGAGAGGTTTGCAATGAACTCTCCCCTCTTGCTTTTAGATCAGGTTGACACCCATATCTTGCCGGGCTATAGTGCCCGGACGATACTGTTCGCTGAAAAGGTCGATCCATGCCGGTGATCAAGCGCTATCCCAATCGAAAGCTCTACAACACTGAAGCCAAAAAGTATGTGACACTGGCTCAGATCGCGCACCTGATCCGTGATGGACAGGATGTGCAGGTGGTGGACCATAGCACAGGCGAGGACTTGACCGCTCTGACGCTGACGCAGGTCATCCTCGAGCAAGAGAGAAGGCAAAGGGACTTTTTGCCCCAGAATGTGCTAACAGGCTTGATCCAGGCCGGCGGGGATAGGCTCAGCAATCTGCGGCGCGCGCTCGCATCGCCGCTGGAATTGGCGCGTCACGTAGACGAGGAGATCGAACAGCGGCTGCAGGCGCTGGTAAGCCGTGGGGAGTTGGCTGCGGAAGAGGGCCGCCGCCTCCGCGACAAGTTGCTGGCGCAGAGCCATCACCTCTCGGCCATCAGCTTGCCTGGCGAGCAAGCCCTGGAGAGGGCGCTTCAGAAACGCGGGGTACCTACCCAGGATGACCTGAACAAGATTCTCGAGCAGCTCGAGGCCCTGGCTGACAGCTTGGATCAGCTGCCTCCCCGTGAGGACTCTGGCTAGCCCCTATGATCAGAGTTGCAGGATCCGCCCGCTGCTCATTCCTCTTTCCCGCCGAACTGCCGCTGGCCTACGCCTACTATGCGGATATTGGCCGCGTCCTCCGGCACCTGCCGCACATCTGCCTGGCTCAGACCTACGGTCCGGACCATCTGCGCCTGCTCTACCGGTCGACGGAACTCGGTATCTATCGCATACGGATCTTTGCCGATGTTCAGACCATATTGGAGGACGGACGCGTCCTTCATATCCGGCCCGTCGACAGCTTGCCCCCGATACAGGTGGATTGCAGCGCTCAATCGACGACGGCTCAGGGGAAATTCACCAGCCACTCAGTCTTTCACGACATGGACAGCCAGACCGAGATCGAGTATACCCTTCGACTACAGGCCGATCTGCCGACGCCCGGGGGATTGCGCGTGATGCCCCGTCTGGTGGTCGACAGCATTACCCGGAGCATCACACATACACGGATCCGCGAGATCGCTGCAGGCTTTGTCGCCTGCTCCGTCGATGCCTTTCCTCATTGGCTCGAGGAGATGCGGGAGCACGGCACGCTGCCAGGGCCCGGCATCACTCTGGTCAGCTCCCCGCCCACCCCCGACTGCCCTGAAGAAGTTCCCTAGGCAGCGCCACGCTTTCTCCTCAAGAGAGCCCACGCAGCCAAGAAGCTCAGCACAGCCGCAGTGAAAGCGCTGATCCCCAGTCCGGCATACCAGCTACCGGAGCGGAACTCCATGGTCACCCGGTGGCTGCCAGCCGGCACCGCAACAGCCCGGAACGCATAGTTTGCCCGAAGGAGCTGCGCAGACTCGCCATCAACCTCAGCCTGCCAGCCCGGATAGAACGGATCGCTGAGAAAGAGATAGCCCTCAGTACCGGTCTCAACCTCCATCTCGAGCGAGTTTGCCCCGTAACGCACCACGTCCACGTTGTCCTGAAAGTCGCCGTCAAGGGCCATAGCCTCTCCACCTTCGAGCACAACCGTGGTCGCAGGATCAAACCCAGGCTGATGGATCTGTCCCCAGGCGTCCTCATGATCGGTCGCAACAACCGCCCGGTGGACCACAAAAGCCCTGGGCAGGGCCGTCTCGTTTCGGTAAAGATTCACCTCGGGATCAGCGTCGAAAGCCAGGCTGAACTTGCTCCAGTCCAACGTGACCTGCTTGGTTCCGAGAACGTAGCGAACGCCCAGCAGGTCATAGAGCTTGGTTGAGCGCCCCCCGGTCCCTTCCATGTAGCGATCAACGTCGGCAACCACGAGTGGATTGTCTATCCCTCCCACGTCATCGAGCTCTGCCAGCAATGCCAGACTGGGCTGCCAGACTCCCCACACGTCGGTCTGAGAGTCGATACGAAAGAGACCCGGCTGATTTTCCAGGAATGCCAGGATCTGGGGATGGTCGAAACCTGCAGTGGGAGCCTCGGTCGCCATGTCGGTATAGGCCCCGACCGAAGCGAGATCGAGGAAGATCAGGCCCACAGCCAGCCATGCCAGCGTCCCCCGCCGCAGTCGCCCAGCGCGCCTGGCACCGAGCCATGCCAGACTCGCCGCCAGCATGAGCAGTGCAAAGATCACCCCGCTACCTGCCGCCGATACACGCCAGAATAGAACCGGATCGCCGCCCTGTGCCTGGTAGATGACCAGATAGGCCCACGCCACACCTATCAAGCTCGCTGCAGCGCCAAACCACACCAGCCCCGGCCATACTTTGCGGAATATGCTTCGTGACCTGGGTGCAAGCGGGCCCAGGAGCTGATCTAGCGCCAGCGCGGCCAATGCCGCCAATCCAAAATCCACCAAAAAGATGGCGCGGGCCGGGGCGCGGATCTGGCCAAAGCCCGGCAACAACCGGTAGGCCCATCCGTGCACGATCGATGCGCCCCCCAGCGCCAGCAGAAAGGCCGCTACTGCCAGCGAGACATACAGCACGATCCGCCGGCCCCGGCGCATGAGCACCGCCAGCCCCGCCAGGATCAGGGGAAAGATGCCCAAATAGCCCACGGCGACGCGGTCCCACACGCCCCAGTACAGGCTTGGCTCGCGGCTGCTGAACAGGGCCGGCACCAACATCTCACCAAGCAGTCCCGGCTCCAGAGAGTAGCGCGCGGCCTCCTGGTAGGGCAGTTCTGCGCGCGGACTGAGGCGCGCGTATTCAAAGGTAGGCAGCAGCACCAGCGCCGAAAGGCCAACGGCCACCGCCGCGGTGGCGACCAGCGCCAGGAGGGACCACGTCCACCCGCGCCCCGACCGGCGGGCAGTTGCCGCCTCCACCACGGTAGCGACTACCAGTGCCAGGCCGATGTACAGCGTGATCTGCAGGTGCCCCTCCAGCGTCGAGATGCCAAAGGCGGCACCGGCGGCCACCGCCAGGCCCAGACTGCGCCCGCGCTGCGCCCGCCAGAAAAGCAGGAAGATCAGGGGCAACCAGGCAGCCACAGCCACCAAGTTCAGGTTGCCAAAGTGAACGATGAACAGATCGGAGAACATGTAAGCGATGGCCCCGGCAAGGGCTGCATGCACGCGGATCTGGCGGCCGGGTTCGAGATAGCGCAAACAGAGGTACATGAACAGCCCGGCCAGGAATACGTGCAGAACCACCATCCACTGCAGCGTTTCGTAGGCAAACTCGGGGGCAACCCAGAAGAGCAGCAGATTAAGCGGATAGAAAAGACCGGCTTGCATGTCGGCGAGAAAGGGCGCCCCGCTGTAGAGATGGGGGTTCCACAGCGGCACAGTCCCGCTCTTCAGGCTGGCGGCTGCAAACCGATAGGTCGGGAAGAGGAAGGAGACCAGGTCGCCACCACCCGCTGGCTTCCAGGCCCCACCCGTGAAGAGAATGCGCCAGTAGAAGCCGATCGCTGCGAGCAGGAGGATGGCTGCAGGGAAAAGCTCGCGGATTACAGGATGGCGCTTGGTGCTCATTGGCTGGCTCCTTCGACCTTCTTTACCCCCTTGCCTGCTGTGACCATGGGGGGGTTATCCGGACCGGGATGCAGCCCACTAGCGCACTGCGAAAAAGATGCGCACCAAGCGGACCACGTGGTCGATCTCGCCGTATGAGAGCTGGGGAAAGACGGCAAGCGACAGGGTAGTTGCGGCGGCTTTTTCAGCGTTGGGGCAGGCGCCTGCCTCATAGCCGAGATGACTGTAGGCTTCCTGCCGATGGACGCCCATCGGATAGTGAACGCCTGTCGACACCCCTGTTCCGGCTAGATAGTCGCGCAGCCCATCCCGGAGGGCAGTGCGGATCGCGTAGACGTAGTAGACCTGTTCCACTCCTTCGGGCGTCGCGGGCAGAACCAAGCCATCGCAGCCGTCAAGTCCCGCGTGGTAACGAACAGCGAGGCTACGCCGCTGTTCGTTCCAGCGGTCAAGGTGCGCCAGCTTGACGCGCAGGATAGCCGCCTGCATCTCGTCGAGACGGCTATTGGTGCCCAGCAGTTCGTGGTAACCGGTCTGCCGCTGGCCTCCATGGCGCAGCAGGCGCACTTTTCGCGCCAGCGCTGGATCGCGGGTTACGACAGCGCCAGCATCACCAAACGCCCCCAGGTTCTTGCTTGGATAGAAGCTGAAAGCGGCTGCATCGCCCAGTCCGCCCACACGCTTCCCCTGGTAGCGAGCCCCGTGAGCCTGTGAAGCATCCTCCAGGACCAACAAGTTGTGACGCCGGGCTACTTGTAAAATCGCCGCCATATCAGCCGGGCAGCCGTAGAGATGCACCGGAATTACGGCAGCCGTCTGTGGTCCAATGGCTGCCTCGAAAGCCTCCGGGTCCAGCGTCCCCGTCTCCGCATCTACATCAACAAAGACAGGCGTCGCACCGGCCAATGAGACAGCGAGGGCGGTAAAGGCCGAGGTCAGCGCCGGCACGATCACCTGATCCCCGGGTCCTATGCCAGCGGCACGCAAGATCAGTTGGATGGCATCCGTGCCATTTCCCACACCCACCGCATGGCTCACGCCGCAGTACGCTGCCCACTCGATCTCAAACCGCTTGACCTCCTCGCCCAGAATGAACCAGCCCCGCTCCACCACCCGTTCAATAGCATCATCGATGCTGGAACGGATGGAGCGGTATTCGCGTTTCAGATCGCGCATGGGAATTCGGGCGGGTGTCATCTCACTCCTCTGCTTTTCGCTCCAGCAACTCGAGGATGCGGTCGAGCTTGGCCGAGATATGGGCCAAGTCCTCCTCACCAGCTTGCGGCCCCGGTTCGGGCGGCTGATCGGGCGGCGCACTTGATTCTGGTCGGGGCGGCGGCGGTGGCGGGGAAGATGGCTCCGCCCCCACATCCTGAAGCTGGAAGGTCACGTCCAGATGGCGGGGGCGCTCACCCTCCAACATACCCAGCCCATCGATCACGTCAGAGGGGCCGGCGTCCTCGGCAACCCAGACAGCGCTTGTCCCCGTGCCGGGAAGGGCATAGCCATCGCCGTGCCCCATGCCAAAGCCAATCTCGCCACTGGAATTGGTCACGCCGTAGACGCCGCGTTTATGCCAACGGCTGGCGGGCGGTGCCCAAGCAGGCAAGGATGGTCCATCGGGCCAGGCGCGCACTACCCGCACCCCTTCCAGGGGATTGCCCTCCTGATCCAGAACCCAGACCCTCTGAATGGCCGTCCCCTCAACAACCTGGAGACGAACGATGCGAAAGACCTGGCCCGCACCTCCAGGGGCTTCTGCCCTCTGGAGCTGTACTCCGCCAAAGGCAGCACCAAGCCAGTCCCAATCCTGCTCGCTTCCGTGCAGATCGTAGATTTCGGCCAACTCCACAAGACCCTCCTCGCCACTGGCTTGCCGATAATCACTCACTGACGGAATTATACCCAAAAGAGACAGCTTTGTAAAGCACAGGACGGCCGCCCTCGCCATCGCTCATTTTGTCAATCGACGCAAAAGCGGGTACAATACCCCCGGCGAGTATTAGTACGGATCGAGGATAGAATCATGGAGAAGGTGATCATAATCGGCAGCGGACCGGCAGGATTTGCCGCGGCTGTGTACACGGCGCGGGCGCAACTGGATCCGCTTATTATCGCAGGACCGGCTCTGGGCGGACAGGTGGCTATCAGTAGTGAGATCGGCAACTACCCCGGCTTCCCGGAGGATATAGCGGGTGCAGAGCTGGCGCAACTCATGCAAAAGCAAGCGGAGCGTTTCGGCGCCCGCATGGAGATGGACATCGTCACTCAGACAGACCTCTCCAGCCGGCCGTTCAAGGTAAAAACCTACGGAGAGGAGTATGAGACCCAGGCCCTGATCGTGGCGAGTGGCGCCTCTCCCCGCAAGCTGGGTGTCCCCGGCGAGGCCGAGTACTCGGGGCGCGGCGTGTCCTACTGCGCCACCTGCGACGGCTTTTTCTACATGGGAAAAGAGATCGTGATGATCGGTGGTGGTGATGCTGCCATAGAGGAGGCCGTATTCCTCACGCGCTTTGCCAGCAAGGTCACTGTGATCCACCGCCGGGACCAGCTGAGAGCGGAGAAACTACTGCAGGACCAGGCCTTCCGTAATGAGAAGATCGAGTTTCTGTGGGACACAATCGTGACCGAGATGGTCGGCGAGGATCTACTCACAGGGGTCAAGGTGCGAAACGTCAAGACTGGCGCTGAGAGCCTATTCCCCACACAGGGTGTCTTTGTCGCCGTTGGCTACATTCCCAATACCGGGTTCCTGGACGGCCAATTGGCATTGACCGACACCGGCTATGTAGTCGCCGATGCAGACCAGCGTACGAGTGTCGAAGGGGTGTGGGCCGCCGGTGACGTCAGCGACTGGACCTACCGCCAGATAGCTACCTCAGTCGGCGCCGGCTGCAAGGCCGCGCTCCAGGTAGAACACTATATCGCCAAGCTGGAGGATCGGGTCTATCCCGGAGAGCCAGAGCTTGGCCAGGAAAACACAGATTCATAACTAGAAAGTTAGGGGAGTTGAAATGGAACAGATAACAAGAGAAATGCCTATTGGAGACGTGGTACAGAACTACCCGCAGACCATCGAGGTCTTTTTGAAGCATGGCTTGATGTGCTTTGGCTGCGCCATCGCGCGATTTGAAAATATCGAGCAAGGCGCCACCGCCCACGGCATCAATGTCGACACGCTGGTCAAGGACCTTAATGCTGCATTGCCGCAGTCTGACAACTAGGCTCGCGCTGCAGAGCTGCAACGCGAGACACAAGAGAGCGCTAAACAGATGTGCCCCAGGCCACCTGTTTAGCGCTTTTTGCTTTAGAGGAGGATGACCGATGTGGTTCTTTCGTAGCCCCGAGATCGCCTTTGGCGAGTTCGCCCTGGACCACCTGACGACCATCCAGGGGTCCAAAGCACTCATCATCACCGACGAGAACATCGTCAAGTTGGGATTCGCGGACCTGGTCAAGCAAAAGCTCGCCGAGGCAGGCATCGAGACGGCCGTCTTTGCCGAGGTAGAGCCCGA
>Ga0207796_1000523_pt1 | contig 15384 bp, 16 predicted proteins | sample Pon1CUnioCityCA_6_FD_187274 | JGI IMG/M metagenome (GOLD analysis project Ga0207796, IMG submission 187274) | Marine sediment microbial community from Union City, CA, USA - Pond 1C Sediment 1 (SPAdes) | ecosystem: Environmental > Aquatic > Marine > Intertidal zone > Salt pond sediment ...
AACAACTTCGTCCCCGAAGGTGCCGACATCACGGTCGCGCTTCTGGGCGAGGCGGACCTCGACGAGGAGTGCACACTCTATGTGCAGACTGAGAGGGGAGCGGACTTCGCCAGCTGCCTGGAGGGGGCCACGACAGAGGTCAAACAGGAAAACAAGGTGCTCGAACGTTCTATGGTCCAGCGCGACGCGTTTCGAGAGGAGCTCTTCGCTACGGTCGAGGTTGGCCTGGAAGGTTTGATCCGCACGTTCGGACGCTGCATCGGCTGCCACGGCTGCAAGACGGTATGCCCGATCTGTCATTGTCGCCTCTGCCATTTCGATTCCCAGGACTGCGAGCGTCCAGCAGGCTTCTACGAGGGCGAGCTGGCGAGGAAGGGCGGGCTGCGCGTGCCTCCCGATACGGTATACTTCCAGCTGGGACGGATGGCCCACATGGCCATCTCTTGCGTAGGATGCGGGATGTGTACGGACGTCTGTCCCACGGACATTCCGCTGTCGACCATTTTCTCCAAGGTGGGAGCATCTGCACAGGCTGCATTCGACTATCATCCGGGGAAGGACGTGGATGAGGAGATACCGTTGAGGACGTTCGAGGAAGAAGAATTCGCTCAAGTGGCGACATAGGGGGGAAAATGGAAGACCAAGCATTCGCACCCACCATCGTGGGGTTCCTCTGTAACTGGTGCACGTACGCTGCTGCCGATTCGGCTGGTGTGTCTCGGTTCAAGATGCCTCCCTCGGTCATGGTCGTGCGCGTAATGTGTACTGGTCGGGTGGATCCTCTGTTCGTGCTCACGGCATTTCTCCGGGGGGCCGACGGCGTGTTGATCAGCGGGTGTTGGCCCGGTCAGTGTCACTACCAGACGGGGAACCTGCAGGCGCGACGACGCACCGTGCTCCTTAAGTCCATCTTCAATGCCCTAGAGCTCGAGATGGAGGAGCGCTTCCGACTGTCGTGGGTCTCATCCTCCGAGGCTCCACGGTTCGTCCAAGTCGTCAAGGGATTCGACAGGCAGATCAAGGATCTGGGTCCCTGTCCCATCCAAGACGAACTGTTCCTGTGAGCACGCTGCGTAAGGGGGGAACACCTCTCTTCACGGGCGACCGGTTGGCACGGCGCCACGTTATCGGTCGCGGGACCGTGTGCGGACCATGGTCATGGAGTAGTGAGTAATGCATCAAGAGACAAAACCGACCAGCTTCGCGGATGAGATCGCTCTTGTTTCTGGGGGCGAGAGCATGCGGGCGTGCTATGCCTGCGGGACATGCGTCAGCCGGTGTATCATCCCCTGGCGTGACCCGGCGTACAATCCTCGCCGAGTGTTCCACAAAGCTATCATGGGCATGCGTCAAGCAGTATTTGAGGATGCCACGATCTGGTACTGTACGGCATGTGATCTATGTTACGCCGCCTGCCCGCAGGACGTCCATATCTCAGACGTCATCGTTGCGCTGCGTCACCTCGCGTTAGAGGCGGGGTGCACGTCTCCTCTGGAGACCGTCCTCGTTAACCCCATTCTCTGCTCCGGCTGTGGAAGCTGCGTGGACATCTGCCCGTACGACGCGCTCTCCTTGGCGGACCAAGTCGGGACACGTATCTCGACGGTGGACCACAATCGCTGCATGGGCTGCGGTAGCTGCATAGCTGCCTGTCCAACTAGCGCCATCGGAGGTGGCTCGTTCGCCGACCAGCACATCCTCGATCAACTCGCTGAGGGCCTTCAGGGTCGCGCTTGGCAGAGGGGATCGGCGCCTGGTGGAGAGCCTCGGCAAACGGAGGTGGATCGTCGAGCGACGGAGGGCGCTGACCGTGGCGCCCCCGGCCTATCCGCTGATCAACGCGCGGAGATGGCCCTGGTGGAGATGCGAGAATAGCGAGTCGCGATAGCTGGCATGGGAGGGACGGGATGCGGATCGAGATCCTGGGAGCCGAGTCGTTGGGCGTACGCGGTATGTCGTGCGTGGTGGAAGCCGCGGGCCGCACGATCGTCATCGACCCGGGGCTAGCACTGGGCTATCATCGGCACGGGCTGCTGCCGCATCCCGCCCAGGTCGCCGTCGGCAAGTGCGTGCGGCGTAAGATCCTGGCGGCGCTGGAGGAGGCCAGCGATGTGGTCATCAGTCACGTTCACGGGGACCACGTCCCGCTGCCAGACGCCAACCCCTACCAGCTGAAAGCCCAGCGGGTCGCGCCGCTCTGTCGCCAGACGCAGCTCTGGGTCAAGGGACGGAGAGGCCTCTCGTCCCATATGATAGCGCGGCGCGCGGCCATCAGCGACACCCTCGGCAGGGCCCTGCCGGCCGCCGACGGGGAGAGCGACGGCATGCTTACCTTCTCCTCGCCAGTAGCCCACGGCGAGCCGGACACACATCTGGGCACGGTGATGATGACGCGCGTGGAGGACGAGGAGACCGTCTTCGTGCACGCCTCCGACATCCAGCTGCTCCACGGCGAGGCCGTCTCCAAGATCCTGGATTGGGCGCCTGACGTCGCGCTGGTGGGAGGGCCACCGCTGTACCTGTCCCGCTTCCTGGGACCCCGGCGGCGGAGGCGGGCCTGGAGGAACGCGGAACGGCTGGCTCAGCACATCGACACGCTGATTCTCGACCACCATCTCCTCCGTTGCCAGGAGGGGCTGAGCTGGCTGGATCGCCTCTCCTCCAAGACGGGCCACCGAGTGGTGTGCGCCGCCGACTTCATGGGCCGGCCCCGTTGCCTGCTTGAGGCGCGGCGACAGGCGCTGTACGAGGAGATGCCGGTCCCCCCGGGCTGGCACGAGGCCTACGCCCGAGGGGAGGCCGACACCGCAGACTACGGCCGGTATGCGGAAATCTGTTCATCAGGCTGCGCCGGGCACACTCGAACCGCAGGGCGCAACGGGTAGGGCAGGCGACGAAACAGGCGACTAACGAGGACCCAATGGTGGAAGAGGCAAGCATGAATCCTGTCACGAGGGCCGTCGTCAAACCCCTGGCTCGCGTCAGCAGATTTATCACTCGACAGAAGCGTAACTACCGCGTTGCCGTCGCTCGCTCCGCGGCGAATAACTTCCTGTACAACCTTACCGCCCAGTACGATTCCGTCTACACCGTCGCCCTTGGGGCTGGGTCGGTGGAGCTGGGCACGGTCAACAGCATCGGCAACGGGGTCGCGGCCGCCATCGCCGTACCCGTGGGCTGGCTGGTCGACCGCTACGGCTTCAAGCGATTCTACGTGCTGGGTGTGGGGTTGCTGGCCGGCGTGGCGCTGACCTACGCCCTGGCACCGACCTGGCAGGTCATCATCGCCGCCATGATTCTGTACCAAGTCGCCTTGAGATTGACGGGCACAGGCTGCAGTGTGATTAGCGCGGACTCAGTGGGCAACGAGGATCGCGCCACCGCTCAGAATCTGTGTGCCGCATTCCGGTCGGTCCTATCTATGGTGGCCCCCTTGATCGCGGCCCCGCTGGTGACCGCCTTTGGGGGCATGGCGTTGGAGGGGCTTCGGCCGCTATACTACATCCGCTTTGCAGGATACGCACTTATTCTTTTCTTCGTGGCCGCTCAGTTGAAGGACGTCAGGAACTCGACCCAGGCGACGCCCGGCGTTAGCGTGGTAAGCGGGGTCAAGGAGCTGCTCGAGGGTAGCAACCGCCTTAGAAAATGGGTCATCATCTCCTCTCTCACGACGCTGCCTGCGGCGATGACGCCCCCTTTCCTCCAGGTGTTCGCGCACGAGGTGAAGGGAGCCAATCAGTATGCGCTAGGCGCCATCGGCACGGCCACCATCCTAGCCCGCCTGGCGTTCGGGATTCCCTTCGGCCGCTTGGCGGACCGAATCGGGCGGAAGAAGGTGATCTATCTCCTGACGCCGCTCTGGTACGCGTCCCACCTGCTCCTTATCTTCTCCTTCAGCCCAATCACCTTGATCCTGGCGGGTGCCCTGTGGACGTTCTACTACATCAACGCGGGCGTCACGTCGGCCATGACCTTGGAGCTCGTGTCCGTGGAGGACATGGGCACCTGGAGTGGCCTGCAAGGTCTGTTCCGCGGCATGGTCACCGTTCCGGCTCCCATCCTCGGAGGGCTGATCTGGAGAGAATTGGGGCCAGCTTACGTCTTCTTGGTCCCGTTAGTGATCGACTTGGTTCTAAGGATCCCGCTGCTGACCACAGTACCGGAGACGTTGAACGTGGAGCGGGCGTCTTCAGAACGAGATCAACAGCGTTGATCTGGTCCACGGCTTGATCGTCTTGGAGGTGGACGCTTCATAAACTGGCCATGCAGCAGCGGCCTGACAGCAGGCCGAGGGAGAGGGCTATGAACGAGATGAAGTCGGGTTGGGACCACCAGGCAGGTTTTGACGACCGTTGCATCGTATCCTGCGGCATGCTACACCCGGAGTTGACGCACCTGATGGAGAGCGGTCTCATCAGCCCGCGGCGGGTCTTCTTCACGCCACCGGGCCTGCACGCCGTGCCTGAGAAACTGGAGGAACACCTGCTCAACCGTCTCGACCAGGCCAGAACATATTGTCCGGACCGGAAGGTGACGGTGGTGTACGGCAAGAAGTGCTATACCAGCACAGACGAGCCCCTGAAGCGCGTGGACACCATCCTAGACCAGCACGGTGACGGCATCGTCCGCGTGCGGGGCGCCTACGGCTACGACATGGTGGCCGGCTTCGATGAACGACAGCGCATCAGCGGTGGAAGGGAGAACAAGGTACTCTGGTTCACGCCTGGCTGGCTGCGAAGCTGGAAGATGGTCTATCAGAAGTACTTCGGGTGGGACGCGGCGGACGCGAACGCCAACTTCCCTGGATTCTATGACAAGATCGTCGTGTTGGATGCTCTTGGTATCGGAGACACCTTCATGGCAGAACACCCGGAGGAGATCCTGGAGCTTTTCGATTGGACGGGCCTCGAGGTGACGTTTGAGCCAGTCACACTCGATCGCTTCAAGCGACTGCTAGCGGAGAGCCTCAATGACGGAGGTGCGGCGGCATATGACTAAGGGTGCTGGCGGGAGTGACCCACCCGAGGTTGCGAACGACCTGCGGAAAGGAGCGCAGACCACATGACCTCAGGACATCAGATGGCAGCTCAAGTGAGCCTCTATCCACTGCGACAGCTATCGATCGGACCTGCCATCCGCGAGGCGGTGCGGATCTTCGAGGGACAAGGCCTGCGGGTTCGCGTGGGCGAGATGAGTACCTTGGTGTGGGGCGAGGAGCATAGGGTCTTTCAGGCCCTGCAGCGGGCCTTTCATCACGCGGCGCAGGAGGGGGACGCTGTTATGTGCGTGACCCTGTCAAACGCCTGTCCTGGGCCGGGTGAGAAGGCGTGAGAGCTGTTTACGACAAGGAAGTAGCCGCCGTCTACGAGTCGTGGTACGAGACAGCCGAGGGCCAGCGGGCCGACGCCCTGGAGAAAGCCGCGCTCGAAAAGCTCTTGGAGGGCTTCCCGAGCGCAGAGAGCGTGCTGGAGGTGGGATGCGGCACAGGGCACTTCACGCGCTGGCTATGCAACGCGGGATGGACGGCCATGGGCCTCGATCTCTCAGCGCCCATGTTGAGGCAGGCACAGGCCCTGAACGGTGTGCCCCTGGTGCAGGGCGACGCATACCGCCTACCCTTCGGCGACGGGGCGTTCGACGTGACGGCGCTGGTGACGACGCTGGAGTTCCTGGACCGGCCGAGAGCGGCGCTGTCGGAGGCCGCCAGGGTAGGTCGATACGGCATCGTGCTGGGCGTGCTCAATCGGTGCAGCATCCTGGGCCTGCGACGTCGGGTGAGCGGTCTGTTTCGGGACACGATCTACGACAGCGCTCGTTTCTACAGCTTGGGAGCTCTGCAGGAGCTGCTACGCATCGTGGGCCAGGAAGCGGCTCGCGTCGTATGGCGCACCACCCTGTACCCGCCGTGGTGGCAGCGTCTACTCCCCAGGAGAGCCGTCCACCTGCCCTGGGGTGGCTTCATCGCCATCGCCTTGTATGATGCATCAGAGCTTGAGACGCAGAGATAGACGTATCGGCCACCCTCTGCTGGACCGCCGAGGCATGGACCCTAGTGAGGTTTGGAGAGGAACAGATGGTTAGCAACCAAGTCGTATGGATAGACGTTGAGCGTTGCACAGGCTGTGGGGCCTGCGTGAAGGCTTGCCCTGTGGGCGCAATCACACTGACGGACGGCAAGGCCCACGTTGATGAGAAGACGTGCACCGGCTGCGGAGCTTGCCTCTCGGTCTGCCCCGAGGAGGCCATCAAACCGATCGTGGAAGGGGAGCTCGTCCAAGCGGAAAAGCCGGGAAGCCGCCTACCAGACCGCTCACCGAGCCGCGCGCCCGCGGTCCAGCGCTCCCGGCCTCTCGTGGAGGCCGCGGCACCGGCGCTGGCCGTGGCAGGCGCCGGACTGCTGGCGAAGCTCACCAGGGCCATGGCCCGCGCTGTGGGCAACTGGCTCACGCACTCCTTGGAGAGAACAGGCGCTGTGAACAACCGATCCAGCCAGGCCCCGCAGCAACCCGGCGTAGGTCGCTCCAACGGCCGAGGACGCCGCACGCGCCACCGGCGACGCGGTCGCTGACGCCGCTCGTCGGCCGGAATCGTATCCGTTTGGCCAAAGAGAGAGGGAGACATCGATGCCCATCTATGAGTATCGCTGTGTTGAGTGTGGCACCACGTTCGAGGCATTGGTGCGGGGGAAGCGCGCGGTCACATGCCCGCGCTGTGGCAGCTCGTCGCTGGACAAGCTGCTCTCCGCTCCGACGGTGTTGAGCGGACGCACGGCTCGGCCCACGGGCCACACCTGCTGTGGGCGTACGGAGCGGTGTGACGCGCCACCGTGTTCCCAGGGGAGCACCTGCCGGCGCGACTAAGCGACACGTCGAACAACGTGCCCAAAGGCTCGTATGTTGGCGAGGTGGCAGACACAAGTTACGGGAGGTTGACACGATGTTTGAGAAGATCTTGTTCGCTACAGACGGTTCCGCCGACGCTAGGGAGGCACTCAGCTATGCGGGGGACCTGGCGTTGCGGGACGGCGCTCAGGTCATTGTGGTGCACGCCTTTGAATCCGTTCCCGGGTACCTGGGAGAGCCCATGCAGGATGAGATCATTGAACGCCGCGTGAGCCACGCAAGGGACCTCACCGACGAAGCAGTACAGGCCCTACAGGGCCGCGGCGTGAGCACCGAGACCGAGCTCCTGGAGGGGCCCCCGGCCGACGCCATCCTCCGGGTGGCGGCGACCCAGGATGTCGATCTGATCGTGATGGGGAGTCGCGGCCGCGGCGCTGTGACGAGCTTGCTGCTGGGGAGCGTCAGTCACCGGGTCCTGGCCCACACCCACGCACCCGTGCTGGTCGTCAGGGCCGAGGACGATCAATCAGCCTAGGCCATCTGTGAACGCGTTTCGGGCTGCTGCCGGAGGCGGTGTGCGCCCTCAAGGCGCTTGCGCAAACCTCAGCTGTACCGACGGAGGTCCGGGGGGAGGGATGTCAGGATGAAGAAGACCATTGGTCTCATCGTCAACCCCGTGGCGGGGATGGGAGGTAGCGTCGGCGTGAAGGGGACCGACGGCGAGATGCACCAAAGGGCGCTGGAGCTGGGTGCCAAGCCCGTGACCCCCAAGAGGACGAGGGACACGCTGTCGCACTTGACGTGCCAGGACAGCATCACCTTCCTCGCCGCTCCTGATCAGATGGGGGCCGCGTATCTCGAGGAGATCGACGTGCCCGTCACCGTCATCGGAGCCATCGGGGAGGAGACGTCGGCACAGGACACCAAACAGATAGCCCAGGCCATGGTGGACGAGGACGTGGACTTGCTGATCTTCGTCGGTGGCGACGGCACCGCGCGCGACATCCACGACGCGGTGGGTACCAGCCTGCCTGTGGTGGGGGTGCCCGCCGGCGTCAAGGTCTTCAGCGCCGCCTTCGCCCTCAGCGCCAGAGCGGCGGCCGAGATGGTGGATGCCTTCGTGGCCGGCTCCACCCTGACCGAGGAGGACGTCCTTGACATCGATGAGGAGGCCTTCCGCGAGGACGTGTTGTCCTCTAAGCTCTACGGCACCCTGCTCGTGCCCGAGGTGCGATCCTTCCTCCAGCCGGCCAAGGCAGCCTCCAACGTGAGTGTGCCGTCGGAGCAGGTCAAGCAGGACATCGCCCGCTTCGTCGTCGAGAAGATGGAGCCGGCGACCCTCTACCTGTTGGGCCCGGGCACCACCGTCCGCGCCATCACCGATGAGATGGGCGTCTCGAAGACACTTCTGGGGGTGGATGCAGTCCAGGGAGCCGCGCTAGTGGGCGAGGATGTGAACGAGCAAGCCATCCTCCGCCTGTTTGAGACCTATGACGACCGGAAGATCGTGGTGACCCCCATCGGCGGGAACGGCTTCATCTTCGGGCGCGGAAGCAAGCAGTTCACCCCCACGGTGATCCGGGCGGTCGGCAGGGAGAACGTGATGATCGTCGGTACCCGGGATAAGGTAACCCAGCTCGACTGCCTGCGGGTAGACACAGGCGATCGGACCCTAGACGAGACACTGGCTGGTTACATGAAGGTCACGGTGGGCTACCGGGAAGGGATGATGGTAAAGGTGCGATGCTGAAACGTCCCATCCGACTGGACATGAACGAGGACCCTTTCCTTCCTCCGGCTAATGTCATCGCCGCAGCTAGGAAGGGGCTGTCCCGCCTGAACCGCTACGCCGATGCGGAGGACTTAGCACAGCTGCGTCGTCTGCTAGCGGACTACGCCGGCGTGGATGACAGGCGGGTAGTCCTGGGACCAGGTTCAGAGATCCTGCTGCGAGAGATGATCCATGCTTTCGCGGGCAAGAGAAAGGTCGTCATGTTGAGCCCATCGTTCCTTCCCGTCGTGGAGGTGGCGAGGGAGACCGCTGCCAGCTGGACGGGTCTGCGGCTGAGCCCACCTGGGTTTGAGCTCCAACCGGACATTCTGTTGGCCGAGACGCAGGGGCCATGCCTGGTGATCATCGACAGCCCAAACAATCCGACCGGCCACCTGATGCTGGAGCGCCAGACCGTCCGAGCCTTGGTTGAGAACGAGGAAGCGCTCCTGGTGATCGACGAGGCTTACGAGGAGTTCGCCAGGATGCATGGGGCGGACGAGGAGGCGCCAGATAACTCCTTCATCGATCTGGTCGAAGACTATGCGAACTTGGCGGTGACCCGGACCCTGGACAAGGCCTTTGGCCTGGCCGGTGCAAGGGTCGGCTACGCGGCCATCGGGGAGGCCTTTCGGAGCGTTTTCGCGTCCTTCTATCCTCTCCTGCCGCAGCCCAGCCTCGGCGCAGCGCTGGAGGCCCTGGAGCATCCCGCCTACGTGGAGCAGCATGTAAGCCGGTTGATTGAGGAGCGCGAGCGTCTGCGCCAAGCGCTACAAGAGGCGGAAGCCCGCGTCTACGCCAGCCATGCCAACTTTCTCTTGGTCAGGAGCCGGGCCCCAGACATGGCCGCGCGGCTGAGAGATGAAGGCGTGCTGGTCTCGGACGTCTCGAACCAACTGCCGCCCGGGTTCATCAGAGTATCAGTTGGGACACGCCGCGAGAACGACGCTTTTCTGGCTGCTTATGGGCGTATTATGGAGGACGTGCATTAATGACGGCGCCCGTGGTCAGCTTCTCTCGAGCTCGCCGAGCCACCAGCCATTGGGGACCGCTGGAGCGCCTCCTGCGAGGGCGGGGCTGCTGACGGCATCGATAGTCACCCTGAGCTCGTCGAAGGGCGACGGCCCCAGTCGTTCCGATCCGACCGCTGGGACGGTTGCTACATCGCAGAGTCAGTGAACAAGTCTCTGAGGAGGGCTTGATACGATGATCGCTTTTGGACCTGTTCCATCTCGCCGCCTGGGCAGAAGCCTGGGCGTCAACAACATACCGCCAAAGATCTGCACCTACTCCTGCGCCTACTGCCAGCTAGGGCGGACAATCAAGATGCAGGCGGAACGTCAGCGCTTCTATGAGCCCGACCGGATCTTGCGTGAGGTCCGCGATAAGGTCGAGAAAGCCCAGGAGAAGGGCGAAGCGATCGACTACCTCACCGTGGTCCCTGATGGCGAGCCTACCCTCGATATCAACCTGGAGCAGGAGATAGAGGACCTCAAAAGCCTGGGGATCAAGGTCGCTGTCATCAGCAACGCCTCGCTGGTGTGGGACCCACAGGTGCGAGAGGCTCTGGCCAAGGCCGATTGGGTATCCCTGAAGGCGGACGCGGCGTCGAAGAAGATGTGGCGGCGGGTCAACCGACCGCACGGCAAGCTGGACCTGGACGCGATCCAGGACGGCATGCTCACCTTCGCGGAGCAGTACAAAGGGGTGTTGGCGACCGAGACCATGCTGGTGACGGATCTGAACGACGACCAGGACACCGTCCGGGACGTGGCCGACTTCCTCGCCCTTCTGAGGCCCGATCTGGCCTACCTATCCATCCCCACGAGACCGCCGGCCGAACCTTGGGCCCAACCCCCTGGCGAGGAGGCCATCAACCGGGCCTATCAGATCATCAGCGAGAAGGTGGATCACGTGGAGTACTTGATCGGCTACGAGGGCAACGAATTCGCCTTCACAGGCGATGTTGAGGACGACCTGCTGAGCATCACCTCGGTCCATCCTATGCGCGAGGACGCAGTGCGCGACTTCCTGAAGCGCGCGGAAGGCGATTGGGAGGCCGTCCGCCGCCTGGTGGCACAAGATCAGCTTATCGAGGTACGCCACGGAGGCCGACGATTCTACCTGAGGAAGCTTAACCAGCACGGCAAAGCGTAGCGATGAGCTGAGCACGAGGAAAGGAGGCGACGGTGACAGCTCGAATTCTCGTCCCACTGGACGGCCCTTCTCTGGCGGAGCAGGGTACCCATCCTGCTGGTGCGGGCTGAGTGAGCCGGGTTGTGGCATCACCAGCGGTCAGAGGTTCTGTCGCCCCTGGCCGGTGCAGCATATACAAGTCACGCCCACGATGAGTGGTGGCGTGACGATCTAGGCCAAGAGGCAAGGAGCAGACAATGTCCAAGTTCTCACTCGACGTCCTACAGCAACGGGTCTTCCCCTATGTGCAGTCGGAGGACCCCGATGTCGTCCTTGGCGCCGCCTTTGGCGAGGACGTAGCCCTGACGCGTGTCGGAGGTGACGTCCTCGTCTCTCACGTGGATCCCATTGTCGGCGCGGTCGGGGATATTGGCTGGCTCGCCGTCCACGTGGCCTGCAACGACATCGCGGCCAGCGGCATCAGGCCTCGGTGGCTGCACCTGCTGGTGTTGGTGCCGAGTATGCACGACCTGGAGCTGTTGGAACAGATCATGCAGGACGCCAGCCATGCCGCCGCCGAGATCGGCGCCTCCATCGTCGGCGGCCACACCGGCTACTCAGTGGGGCTCTCCCGCCCGCTGGTCTCCGTCACGGCGCTGGGGACAGCGTCGGGGCAAGAGCCAGTGTTGACCGGCGGGGCCCAGGTGGGCGACCACGTGCTGGTCACCAAGGGCATCGCGCTGGAAGGGACCGCCATCCTGGCCCAGGACTTCGACGACGTGGCGCGGGAACGGGGCTTGAGCGACGACGAGCTGGAGCGGGGTCGCCGCGTGATGGCCAAAGTGAGCGTCATGCCAGAGGCCTTGGTCCTGGCGGAGAACGGTGTGACGGCCATGCACGACGTGACCCGGGGTGGCATCCTGGAGACTCTGTTGGAGATCGCGAGCCTATCACAGGTCGGCATCGAGCTGACCTTCTCTCTACTGCCGATTCCGCGTATCGTCTCCCGCTTCGCTGAGGCCTTCCCGTTCGACCCGCTGCGCATGATCTCGTCCGGGACCTTGGCGGTCACCGTGCCCCAGGGTCGCGTCGAGGAGGTCAGCGAGGCGTTGAAGGCGCTGGAGATGCCCTTTGCCTTCGTGGGTCGTGTGACGGACGGGGACGGCGTGGAGGTGCACCATGACGGTGAGATCACCCGTTATACGGAGATTCGCTGCGAGGAGGACGAATTGGCCCGCCTTTGGGCCCTCCATCCTCGCCACGGTTAGTCACAGAGAGGTAGGCTATGCCGAAGAGAGAGATTGTTGTGTACCCGCAAGGAGCGGACGTTCTGCGGGCAGAGAGCAAGCCAGTGGGGAGCGTCACCCGGCGGATTACCAAGCTGATGCAGGATCTGAAGGATACGCTCAACGCTCACCCCGAGGGGATTGGGCTGGCCGCGCCCCAGATCGGCGTCAACACCGGCGTTGTCGTGGTCCGGCTAGGCGGGCACGACGACAATAGCGAGCCGGGACCCCCGCGCCCGCTGATCAACCCGCAGATCGTGGAGTCGAGGGACAAGAGGAGGGACTTCGACGGCTGTCTGAGCTTTCCGGGGCTCTACGGCGAGACGAAGCGTCCACACTACCTGCGGGTGACTGGTCTTGACGAGGCGGGCCTCCCTTTCGACGAGGTGTTCGAAGGGTTCGATGCCGTGGTGGTACACCACGAGATCGACCACCTGGACGGCGTGCTGTTCATTGATCGCGTGGAACGTCCAGAGGATCTATACCACGTGCGCGAGAATGAGGAGGGGGAGTTGGTGCGCGTGCCGTTTTCGTCAGAGGTCGCGTCGCCCGCCCAGGAGGAGAAGCTCACCCTCGACACGCTCAAGCTCTGAGGCCCTTGAGCACGAGGCCTCGCCGGCAAGGTGAGGTCCGCGCCAGACGCTCAGGTGGAACGCGCCTGCGGAGAACGAGTCGCAACAGGGAAGGAGAAAACAGGTGCCAGACGTAACCCAGTGGCTGTGGCCAGCCATCTCAGCGGTGCTGACCGTGCTTTGGCTATTTACGCTCCTGAGGAACGCGAGGAAACGGGGGCACCGGGGACCAGTCTCCGCTCCGACGTACGAGCAAGTGGAGGCCGAGGACGTGCTGAAAGCGGTCTATGACCTTCAGCAGAAGGAAGGGCAACTGAGCGCCAGCGCCCTGGCGCAGGCAGCCGACCTACCTGAGACTATGAGCCGACACGCCCTAGAAGCTTTGCGGGCCTTTGACTGGGCCGAGGTGGACAAAGAGGGCCACCTGCGCTTGACCGATGAGGGCGCGGCTCACGCCGAGGAGCTGATCCGCGCCCACCGGCTCTGGGAACGCTATCTGGTGGATCGGGAGGGGATGTCTCTCGACGCCGTGCACGCGGAGGCGCATCGCCGTGAGCACAGCACGACGGCGGAGGAGCTGGAGCGCTTGGATGCCGAGTTGGGCCACCCGGCATGGGACCCGCATGGACACGCCATTCCCGGCCCCAAACGTCGCGTCCCCTCTTCGCCGGGTCGACCGCTGTCGTCCGCCGAGTTCGGCGCGGAGGCACAAGCAGGACGGCGATTCCGCATCGTCTCCGTGGACGACCACCCGGCGCCGCTCTTGGCACAATTGGTAGCGCTGGGGCTTGAGCCCGGCGTGGATCTGACGGTCGTCGATTGTGAGAACGATGTTGTATACGTAGACACCGACGGCGAGGCTCAGATGCCCGCGATCCCCTTGGCCCGGGCCGCCGCTGACCGCGTCTTCGTGGTGGCGGCGCCCGCCTTGCCGGTGGAGCTGGGGAGACTACCCGTTGGCGCTCGAGCGCAGGTCGTGGAGATCAGCGGGGCTGGAAAGCACCAGCGCCGTATGCTGGACATGGGCTTCGTCCCGGGCGCCGAGGTCACGGTGATGCGCAGGGCATCCCTGGGCGACCCCACCGAGTATCGCATCAAGGGGACGGGCGTCGCCATGCGCCGCTCAGACGCCAACAGCGTCCTGGTGGAAGAGGTCGAGAATGGCTAAGGAGGCCATCACGGTAGGTCTCGCCGGCAACCCCAACGTGGGCAAGAGTGTTATCTTCAACGCCCTCACCGGAGGCCGGCAGCACGTGGGCAACTGGCCGGGTAAGACGGTGGAGAGAGCCGAGGGGACCTTCACCTATCACGGTCGCGAGATCCACCTGGTGGACCTGCCGGGCACCTATAGCCTGGCCGCCCAGTCCCCGGAGGAGATCGTCGCCAGGGACTACATTCTCTCCGGGGTGCCTGACGTGGTGGTAGACGTCGTGGATGCGACCAGCCTGGAACGAAACCTCAACCTCACCCTGCAGATTCTGGAGTTGACCGATCAGGTCGTGGTGGCGCTCAATCTGATGGACGAGGTCCAGCGACAGGGGTGGGAGATCGACGCAGAGGCTCTCCAGGAGCAACTAGGCGTACCCGTCGTCCCCACCGTGGCGACCGACAAGAAGGGCCTTCCCCAGCTGGTCGCCGCGCTCGTGGACGTGGTCACCGGCGAGCGATCCACAAGTCCCGCCTCGGTGGACTACGGGCTCACGGTGGAAGGCCACGTCGAGAGCCTGTGTACTGACCTCGACAAGGTGGGGATCGACCAACGCAAACGTTGGGTGGCCCTTCGTCTCTTGGAGGACGACCCCGAGGTAGTCGGCGCCTTCAGAGCCGGGGATCTGACCGAGTGCTGTCTGGCCGATGATGCCCCGTCGATCTCCCCTAAGACCCTCCGGGCCATCGTCAGGAAGGCGGAGCGCCTCCGGGAGTCCACCCGGCCCGACGCCAAAGTGGAGATCGTTCGCCATCGCTACGAGTTCGCTCACGACGTGGTACACCGGGTCACCCGCCGCCTGAGGCCGGACGAGGAGAGCCTGACGGAGCGGATCGACCAGATCGTCACCCACCGTGTCTGGTCGTGGCCCATCACGCTGGCCGTCTTCCTCGCCATCTTCTGGATCACCATTGAAGGCGGTGAGATCGCGGGAGGATGGCTAGAGGCTGGCTCATCCTGGGTGATCGACGGCGTCCGATCCTGGCTGACTGGGATTCAGGCCCCCTGGTGGATAACTGGCGCGCTGGTCGATGGCTTCCTGATGGGTGTGGCAACAGTGATCGCCGTGATGCTACCCCCTATGACGATCCTCTTCACGGCCTTTGCCCTGCTGGAGGACCTAGGTTTGTTGCCCCGCTTGGCCTTCAATATGGACCGCCCTATGCAGGTCTTGGGCTCCCAGGGTAAGCAGACGCTGACGTGGGGCATGTCCTTTGGCTGCAACGTGACCGGTGTGATGGCATCGCGCATCATCGAGAGCAAGAAGACGCAATTGGCCGCTATCCTGACCAGCCCGCTGATCATCTGCAGCGGAGGCTACGGCGCGGGTATCGCGTTGGTGATCGCCCTCTTCGGCGACCGAGCGTTGCCCGTGATGCTCTCCTTGGTCCTCCTCAGCCTGGGCGCGGCCTCTCTAGCCACCTTGATCCTGAATAAGACCCTGTTCCGGGGGGAGCCAGGGGGCTTCGTCCTGGAGATGCCCGCCTACCGCCAGCCGAAGTGGCGACAGGTTGCATGGCGGGCGCTGGTGGACAGGGTGGCGCATACAATGTGGCGGGCGGTGGAGTTT
>Ga0207796_1000525_pt1 | contig 15349 bp, 9 predicted proteins | sample Pon1CUnioCityCA_6_FD_187274 | JGI IMG/M metagenome (GOLD analysis project Ga0207796, IMG submission 187274) | Marine sediment microbial community from Union City, CA, USA - Pond 1C Sediment 1 (SPAdes) | ecosystem: Environmental > Aquatic > Marine > Intertidal zone > Salt pond sediment ...
CCGCCTCCGTCTCCTCTTCCTAGTGTCACGATTATCCTTCCACTAGGGAAAATTAGTGATCAAGAATCAAGCCTAGTTGAATCAATAATTAAAAAAACCGATTATCCCAACTTTCAACTTCTCATAAGCATGACTAAGGAAGATCAATGTGATTTTCACAAATTAAATGAAGTGGAAAAGCATAAGCTCCGGGTCTTTTTCGATAATTCAAATGTCGATAAAAACTACAGCAAATTAGTAAACAAACTCGTGAATGAAACCACTTCGGAGTATATTTGTTTGGTAGATGCGACAGTAAAGCAAATCGTAACTGAATGGCTGAACTCACTAGTTGCCCAAGGATCACAGGACAGAATCGGTGTAGTGGCTCCAAAATTAATTAATTCTGAAGATGATCGGATTTTTAGTTGTGGAATGATCCTTCTACCAAATGATCCACCACAGCACATATCAAAAGGAGAAGAAAAAGACCTAAATGGCTATTTTGGATGGGCAAAACTAAAACGTGGATATTCGGTATTTTCGGAAAAATGTCTGGTTTTTAAGCGTAAGGATTTTGTTTCAGTCAATGGTTTCAGTGAAAATCTAATCACCCCCCTATATTCATGTGTGGATTTCTGCTTGAAATTACGAGAAAAGGGATACCGGAACATTTTCTGTCCTTCAATTGAACTTGATGTCCATCCAGGTTATCAAAATCAAAAAAACAATGATAATTTTAAAAAACAAATGGAGACAGACAGAATAACCACCCAATCAAAATGGAAGAACTGGTATCAAAAGGATCCAGCTTTCAATCCGAATCTAACCTTTTTAGATGAGGGAAAATTGTTAGTCAATCTTTCACCTGATCTTCAAGCATTGGAGACAAATAAGTGAAAATTTATGATTTAAACACCTACCAAAGGATACTCTTTTTTGGAACAATTTTCTTGATTGCTGCAAGCTTAACCATCACATCATTATTCAGGTTGCCATTAATTTATGAGCAAACAGTTCAAGAAAGGACAACAATTTTTATTATTTTTGGCTTGATCATTCTAGCTTTAATTTTAATAGCAAGCCTTTTCTTTATCCTTCCAATTATAAGTTTATTCATTAATAAAAATGCAATTTTATTTATAGTTATCCTGAGCCTTATTCTCTCAATTGCATTTGTCCTTTCATCTGCTCACTACTGGGCAGCACCAGAAATTCATAAATTAGATATCTGTTTTACTGGTGATGCGGAATCAACGAGCTTGAATATTCAAAAACTTGTGAACCCAAATACAAATCGATTATTCCCTCCAGATAGTTTCGGTTTCTCGCGGTATCCAATAACGGTTGAATCTGGACAATGTATCCATGGCAGGGTGATTTTCCTCATATCTCCCCTGACTCAGGCACTAATCGGCTATCAAATAACGGCAACCATTGGAGAGTCACCACCTGATGGTCGTCTATTGGTGAGTGTTAATGAGACTCCCTCAGTGATTTATTTTGACCAAGCTGCTAACAATCAAAATCCAGAAATAGTGGTGCTTAGGGATGGTTTCTCTCAGGGTATCATGCTGAGGAATCCCTACAAACAATACTGGTTCATTGGAATGAAGTTAATTGCAATCATTATCAGTTCAATTTTTATCGCATTATTATTATTTAGTTTGACAGAAGAAATCTTCTCTTTTAGCAATCAGAACACAAACAAATCAAGCGGAGATTTCAATGCTTAAGAATAAACAAAAAAATCGCCTCTCGCTTGAAAAACATCATCTCCTCTTGGCTTTCACAATCTTATACTTTCTTACCTTCGGGATTTTCATGGCGCACACTTCTGGGCAACCAGATCAAGCCCCACATAGTTACATTTCTCGGCAATTTTCACAGACTTGGGGAATACCAGAAGACAATCCAGATAGTCAATATATCATCACTGGCCAACCCTATCTATATTATTGGATCAATGGCGCTGTTTATAAAATATATCGGCAAATATTTCCTAATGGAAATTTACACCCCACGCTACTATGGCGACTGGTTTCAGTTCTTTATTCTACATTTACCGTATTTTTTACCTACAAATTGGCAAAAAAAGTCTCAGGCAATCCTTTTATTGGTGTTCTTTCTGCCTTCTTACTCTCAAACACCCTGATGTTCGTCTATGTTAGTGGAGGAATAAGCTACGATAATTTGATGAATCTGGCAGCAATAGCCTCAATTTATCATTTAGTTTGTGTGTTCAAAAAAGAAGATTTCATCCGTCATACTATGCTTACAGGAATTTGGGTAGTTATTGGGTCCCTGGCGAAAGACCAATACTTGCTATTAGCACTGATTATTTTTCTAATTTGGATTTTTTTCATAATCCGCAATTTCAAGCAAATTGAACTTAATTTTAATAAAACTAATATTTTTCTTAGTATCATTTTTGTGGTTTTCCTGTGCCTATTTGTTGGACTCTATGGCAATAATTTAATAGAATACTCAAGAATAACACCATTATGTTACCAATTACGGGGTATTGGACAATGCCGTACATATGATTACCGATATGAATATTATGAACCCTTCAATCTTCAATGGATGTGGTTTGTTAGGGACAATCTATCTGATCCCTTTAGATATGCATTTACATTTTGGATATATAAGATGATGGAATCTATTTGGGGGATCTTATCACATAATTCATTCATTCCTATCTTTTCAGTAAGCCTGCATGGCATATTGCTGGTGTGGGCTTTGTTTTCATTGGTAAAAAATTGGAAATTTATTAATAAATTAACTCTATTACTCATCTCTATACTTGTTGCTTACGCTGGATATGTGTTCCTATGGAACTATAAGCGGGAGGTTGAGTTTAATTTTCAACATTATGTGGTAACAGGGAGATATCTCTTACCAATTGTGGGCGTATTGCAATCAATAATAATTATTGCATTTATGAAAATAAGAAATAATTTCCTTAGAAGAATGTCAATAGCAATGGCTATCATCATATATTTTTCTGGCGGATTGGGAATGTTTTTATCCAGGTATTCGGAAGTTTTTACGCATTGGCGACTATATTATTAATGAAATATTAAAATATGCATCATATTTCCGAAATGTTCAAGATTTTACATAATTAATTATTGATTTTTTGATTATTTCTAAAATTATTGTGTTCTAATGACATTGAACCTCGAACAACTATGATTTTCAAACAAATAAACTTAAGATCAGAAAAAATTTGGTAAATAAACATGGGTAAGTTAAAATCTATAGCTCAAATCATGAAATCGAATGCTACAAGAATTATTCTCGTGATTTTATTGACAATTTTTCTCGTCTCATCCCTTTTCATAGCATTAAAAACAAAAACAACCTCCTTGGGCATCATTCCTGATGAGAATGCACATTTTATTTTTTCAACACACTATTCAACAACACTAGGCATACCAGAAGATACCGAAGAGACCTACATTTGGGGTTGGTACATTCAACAGAATCCATTCCTTTACTATTGGATAAATGCCCGAATAATCAACCTACTAAATTTAATTTTTCCAAAAATAACCAATCACCAATTATTAATTTCATTGCGTTTAATCAATGTAATTTATGCGATGGTGACAATAATTTTTCTTTTTTTATTATCAAGAGAACTAATCCAAAACAAATGGTGGCAACTCCTTCCTGTTTTTTTACTTACCAATACGCTGATGTTTGTATTTTTATCGGGGGGCATAAATTATGATAACCTCGCGAATATGTTCAGTATGGCTGCTTTATTTTTCCTCATTCGCGTTTTCAAGCACAAACACTTCTTACACAACAGTTTCGCATGGTTCATAAGTATTGCATTAGGAACATTGGTAAAATACACAATCGTCCCTTTGGCGCTTGCAATGGCAATTTCGTTGATAATATTCACCATTAGTCAGCGGAAAAAAATATTTCCAATCAAGTTCAAAGGGGTTAAGACGATTTCTCTTTCTTTATTATCACTTCTTCTATTGATCGGTAATTTTGCTATTTATGGCATTAATCTAATCCAATACCAGTCATTAAGACCCCCTTGTAGAGAAATTTTGAGTGACTCTCAATGTGAATTAAGTGGTTATGAACAGCGGTATGACGAAATTGCTCTTGATTCAAAATTATCAATTTCTGAAAGTGTCGAGAGAGGTTACCCGTCAATTCTTCGATATTTTTTTGTGGATTGGGTCTATCACATGCTGATGCGTAGTTTTGGTATGATCAGCCCTGAGGCTTATTTTCCCCATGAGACAATTAACCTGTATCGCCTACTTTTTTATTGGATGGTGTTACTAGGTGCATTTAATTTACTTTATTGGCAAAAGATATCTACCATAAGCGTTCATCTTATTTGGATAACGATCTTTTACGCAATTATTCTATTTATCAACAACTATAACTCCGAGTTGATCTATGGCTTTAAACAAATTTCACTTCAAGGAAGGTATATCTTTCCAATCATTGGTGCAATTTATATAATTTTTACCAAGATACTTGTGAAAACACCTTTCCGAATATTACAATGGGTAACAGTGGTATTTACTATAGGTCTATTTTTTTATGGAGGACCCTTAACTTTTCTGCGTGGCTTTAACACATTTCTACAAGGGTGGTTTTATTAACCAATTCATGAGATTAGAAAAAGATACTTTTTTAAATGATTTAATGATCATCAAATTCTATGTAGGACATCACACGCCTCTCACCCGTAAAGGCTTTAAATCAATGTTATCTTTATAATTACCTCCCTCAAAACCCATTTTTTATACTTTCCAATAATAAAACGTTTCTTATCTATTGTTATTACAATGAAAATATTGAACTGAAATTGAGGAAATCCCTAATAGATCAATATAACTATTGAGAGCTCATTTGTGATTTATAATGAATTTATTGGAGAATAATCATATGCCTTTCTTTCAACAAAAAGCGGTTAAATTAATTTCTTACAGCTTGCTAGTTCTAGTGGCTGCAATCAGTTTTTCATCAGTTTTTCTTCTTAACTTCCCACTTTTTTATCAACAAACTTCTCAAGAAAGGATTGTCGCCTCTCTAATAACGCTGTTCGTTTTTTTGATCCTTAACACATTCTCACTCACTGCCTTTATCCTCCCAAGTTTACAGAAGTTTAAAAAGCCAAAAAATCTTATTTTACTTTTTGGCTTAATGATTTTTTTATCGGTAACCATTGCCATCAGTCTAAATTATTTTTGGTCAATACCCACAAACCATGAAATCGAATTTTGCTTCGATGGAAAGGATGAATCGTCAACCATCATCATTCCGCTGCTGGCTCATCCCGTAACAAATCGTTTGTATCCTCCAGAAAGTTTTGGAGTTGATAATTACCCACTTTTTATAGATTCAGGAAATTGTGAAAACGGAAGCGTGACAACCTTCTATCGCCACATTATGCGTTATTGGCATTCACCAGGGATGATAGTCTTCGTTCGCGACCCATCCCCAGATGGAAAATTATCTATTGAAGTGAATAACACCCCTTCCGTTATCAATTTTGACCACGATGCAGAAGAGCAACCAGGAAATGAAATTGTGATTTTTGAAGGGTTTGATTTGGGGGAAAAAATCGAGGAGCCATGGGATCAGAATTGGTTTTTCGGAATCAGGGTTGTTTCAGTTCTCATAAGTGCTTTATACTTATCAATTTCGTTATTTGGTTTTACGGAGAAGATCATAAGAAATTCGGTAAAAAAACAAAAAAATCAAGAAAAATTGATATTTCCATCAAAAAAAAGTTTCCAAATAAAAACGCTGCGAATTGACAAATTGTTATTAGTATTGACTCTGCTTTACTTTATCATTTTTGGAATCTTTATGGCACATACAGCCGGCCAACCCGACCAGGCACCCCATAGGTACTATTCACTCAGGTATTCTGAGACATGGGGAATCCCTGAGGAAGACTTTAACAAACCCTATGTGATTTCAGGCCAACCTTATCTTGCTTATTGGTTGAATGGTGCAGTGAATAAAGTTTTCAGAATGCTTTTCCCTGCTAGCCAACTAAGATCCGATCTCCTTTGGCGCTTAGTTTCTGTGATTCTGTCCACGTTTACCGTTTTTTACCTCTATAAATTAGGTAAAAAAGCAACAGGTAATCCTTATGCGGGTGTCTTAGCCGCGTTTTTCCTTTCGAATACATTGATGTTTGTTTTCATGAGTGGCGGGATTAGCTATGACAATTTAATGAATCTTGCCAGCATGGCCGCGATTTATCATCTGGTTTGCCTTTACAAGAAAGAGGATTTTTTACGACATACCAGCCAAATCGGCATCTGGGTTGTAGTTGGTGCCTTATCCAAAGAACAATTCTTATTAATGACATTGATCATTTTTTTGGCATGGTTGTATTTCCTGGTTCGCAATTTTCGCAATTTAAAATTAGAAGTAAATCCATCCAATATTGCCCTATCCGTGGTCATGCTAGCAGCATTAGGCTTATTTATTGGTCTCTATGGCGTTAACCTCATTCGCTACGGAATGCCAACACCTGCCTGCTACCAGGTGAAAGGCATAGGGAATTGCGGTGCTTTCAGCTACCGAAGTGAATTCTACAGCCAGTTTAGTCTTCCTGGATTATGGTACCGACGTGATACTTTCCAAAACCCCATCAATTATGCGTTTGAATTTTGGATCCCATTAATTATTCGATCAACCTGGGGGATTTTTTCTCACAACACATTTATGCCCAAACTGTCGACCGCATTGCATAGTGTTTTACTTTTGTGGACATTTACCTGCCTTGCCCGTTATTGGAAAAATAAAGATGATGTTGCCAATATTCTCATCTATATCATCGTTACCTTTGTAGGCTTTATGTTCTTTTACAACTACAAACAAGATGTTGAGTATGATTTCCGTCATTATGCTGTTGCTGGGAGATACCTATTTCCCAGTATAGGTGCTTTGCTCACATTGATGATTTATTATTTCTCGAAGCTCCGCTCATTGTTTCTAAAGAGGTTAACCATAATTATTGCTACGCTTATCTATTTCGGAGGAGGTCTATGGATGTTCTTGTCAAGATATTCTGAAGTCTTTATCCATTGGAGAATTTTCTTCTGATGTGTCAATTATCCATTAATTAATATTTTTAATAAAATAACAGTTATTGTTACATGTTTATTTATGTAGAATTAAAGGTACTCGTACGGCAGGTTGGGAAAATATAACAAGCCAGTTCCATAAAAAACCAACCTGCTAGAAACGCTCTATCCAGGTAATGAACAAAAATAAGAAATGAGATTCAGATTAATTTGCTGATATGGTGGTACAATATCAGTCGTATTATTTTCGATAACTAACTCAGGAAAAGTGAAGATGATCAGCCAACAACATAAACGCATATTCACAATAAATATAACTGTCATACTAATCATATCGTCAATATTAAATTATTTTCCTGGTCATGCAGAAGCAATGAATAATGATCAGAGAAATGAGACTTATCAAAAAGCCTTAGAAAAGATCGATGCCAACCGCATTGAAACTTTCACAATAGAAGCACCTCAACTTAATGGGAGGCAGAAAAATATTATTGTCTTTTTACCTCCTAATTATTCAAACATTACCTCAAATTACCCTGTTATTTACATACAGGGTGCTCAGGAAGTGTTCAATTATCAAGGGTTCGAGAATGAGGGTTGGTACCTTAATGAGTCTCTTTATGAGTTTTACACCAGGGATATCGATAACCAAGCCATTATGGTGGGCATAGAATCTGATCCAATATATTTTTGGGATGAATTCAGTCCATGGATAAATAGCGATATGTATCGTTGGATGGATCCTTATGATGCCAACCGTGTCGAGGGGGGAGATGGTGATGCTTATCTGGAATTTCTGATAAACACACTAAAACCAATAATCGATGAGCGTTACCGAACCATTCAAGATCGTGAAAACACGGGGATAGCAGGATATGACATGGGTGGGCTTTTCTCGATTTATGCAGGTTTGGTTCGCCCGGATGTCTTTTCTCAGGTCATGGCAATGTCACCAGCTGTTTGGTTTGCGGAAAATGGTGGGTGTTGGCTATCAAATAATCACTTGCTCAAATTAATAGAATCTTCCAGCATACCAGAAGAATTTTCCATCAGTATTGAAGTGGACGAACAAAAACGAACAAAAGAGTCAGAAATCAGACCTGCTATTTATGATTATCAAAGGAATAAGATTTCCTTTCCTCAATCCTATTTACAAGGCGCACGAGCCCTTGTGGAAGCATTTCAGTCTCAAGGCTTACTAAACGCTAAGATTAATAGGGGTGAGATCAATTTGGATCTTTGGTGGGATGCACAACCGGAAATCTTAACCAGTGAAGCTACGGATCAATTTAAGACCTATCTTCCGCAGTTCCTAAAAGAAGGCTTGGATTCCTTTGAGATCTATATTCCTTTTGAAAATCGTTCCAGAAAGATATGGGTATATCTCCCACCCGATTATTTCAGTGACACGAAATCCTATCAAGTTATCTACCTTTTTGATGCGCAGCATATTTTCGGATCAGAAACTGGTGCACATTTATCAGATACCGTAGATTGGCAGTTTGATGAAAAATTGGATGAGTTGTTCGGAAAAACTGGCAAAGGGACAATAGCAGTCGGTATTGAATTCGACGCCACCCATCCATGGGATGAGTATATGCCCTGGCCGAACAATAATATGGATAACTGGCTAAATAATACATCTGATTACATTGTCGGAAATGGTATAGATTTTTTGAACTTTTTAGTTGATGACCTGAAACCTGAAGTGGATGCTAGATATCGTACATTAGCAGATAGAGAACACACAGCTATCGGTGGAGGCAGTCGAAGTGCGCTTTTCTCTCTTTATGCAGGTTTTACTCGTCCCGATATATTTTCAAAAGTCATGGCCATGTCGCCGGCTGTCTGGCTTGCAGAGGGAGGGTCAAGAACACCCAACCAAGTGTATTATCCAACTTGGTTGATCACCAATCAATTAGTGGGATGGATTGGCGGCAACGAAGTACCAAAGGATGTATTGATTTTCCTTTACACTGGTGAAAAAGAGACAAGTGGTCCAGGTGACCCTTATCCTTATGTAAAAGACTCAAGTGGAATAAAACTAACAATGGAACGAGCATATTTATCAGGCGTTTATAAAATTCGAACTGAAATTTTAAACGATCTAGGATCATCAAGCACACTAAAATATATCCAAAACCCTAACGGTACACATTATCCATATATTTGGAGATATTATATTGAAACCGTATTGGACTGGTTTGGATATTATTAATATAATATTTTCCATATTATAATCAAAAAAATTATATCTAACTTCGGTTATTAGCCTAACACGAGAGGGGTAATTTAGGTATAATTTCACTCTGTTGCCAAATCCATGCTTGGCCCATTTAGATTGAAAGGTTTGCAATGCCATTCTCTAGCATTACGTTTATTTTCTTATTTTTACCAATTACCCTGATTTTGTTTTACATCCTACCTAAAAAAGGATGGCGCCAAAGCATACTTGTCCTTACATCCCTTGGATTCTTTGCTTGGTCCGATCCTACACACATTCATGTTCTTATAATATCTGTTTTATTAAATTATTTTGGGGGTCGAATTATAGGAAAGAATTTGGAGGAAAACTCTGGTAGAAAAGTAAAAATTTATCTTTGGGTCAGCGTATTTCTTAATCTTTTACTACTAGGATTTTACAAATACACAGGTTTTTTCCTGAATTCCATTGAGGCTATACTCCCAATTTCTATAGATTATTCTCAAAAAGCACTTCCTTTAGGCATTTCCTTTTTCACTTTCTCAGGAATCTCTTATATCATCGATGTTTATAATGAGGTTCACCCACCAGAAAAAAGACTGATTGGGTTCAGCGCTTACCTGATTATGTTTCCAAAGCTTCTCCAGGGACCTATTACAAGGCTCATTCAAATTAAGGACGAACTTGCTAACCCTAAATTCTATCCATTGGGAATCATGGAGGGTGTACGTCGTTTTATCGGTGGTTTAGCAAAAAAAGTTATACTTGCGGACAGCCTCAGTATTGCTACTAACAAGATATTTGCAGAGAATTTCAATGATCTGGGGGCAGGAATAGCTTGGTTTGGTATTTTCGCTTATACCCTCCAGATCTACTTGGATTTTTCAGGATACACCGATATGGCAATTGGTATTGGACAGATGTTGGGTTTTAGATTCCCTGAAAATTTTAATTTCCCTTATATCAGCAGAAGTATCTCTGATTTTTGGCGCAGATGGCACATCACCTTAGGTGCCTGGTTCCGGACATATCTTTTTATCCCACTCGAATTTGCCAGGAGGAGAGAAAAGCATTTAAGGTTACAATCGAATTTACTCATTGTTTTTCTACTAACTGGACTTTGGCATGGCGCAAGTTGGAATTTTGTGCTTTGGGGTGTCTATTATGGAGTAATCCTTGCTTTAGAAGCTAGTAGATTTGGGAAAACTCTTAAGAAAACACCTCCTGTACTTCAGCACGCTTATTCGTTGATTTTGATTGTCGTCGGTTGGATCTTTTTCAGAATTAATGACATTCAAAATTGGGGGGCATTCTTCGGGGCATTAATCGGCTTAAATGGATGGGATAACATTGTCACATTCAGATCATTGAACATCCTCTTCTATATTCCATTCTTAATTCCAAGTATTCTATTCAGCCTCCCATTTATGCATCGGTTAGGAGAAAAAGCAAAAGCCAAAGGTGGGGGATCTCTGCTGATCCTTGATATTGTATACATTATTCTATTCTTGTTCACAATTACTTTTATCGTATCAAAAGGTTTCACTGCTTTTATGTACGCTGAATTCTAATGATGAAAAAAGCATATAAATTTATCCTAATCATATTTTTCATATTGATCTTATCGGTATCATTATTTTGGTTATTTAGAGGTAAGCCGATGCCGACTGAATCACTTGTCGAAGGAAGGGTCTTGGGTTTGCCTGAAAACTCCTACCCCACGCTTAAAATTGCATTGGAATATATCCAACAAGGCAGGTTTGACCTCGCTTTGGACCTTGTTTTTGATCTTTACACAAGCGGCTCTTTACAAAACAAGTTTGACAGCGCTATTGCAGATCAGTTCCCCCTCAGGATGCCTTTGATCCGATTTTCTAAAGCTATCGATCGTGTCATTATTCAACTTTCCTACTCATTTACTGACGACAACATTTTTCCTGCGGATATGACCTCGGATATCTATATCATCCCAGACCTGCAGGCGTTAATTTATCCTCCAAAAACCATAGAAGAGGAAGATTATGCTTCAATCGATAATCGCATAGCAAATTATTCCGATTTGGTATCTTTATTTCCGAATCAAAATTTCTATATTTATTACCTTGAAATATTAGAGTTCTCGCCAATAAATCCCTTATTACGGTTTTTCCCTAAAGCAGATATGGGACAAGCTTATTCATATTTAAAAGCCCATTTACCAGAAGAAATAAACACAGGTATCTTTGAATTAAATGAGATGAATGACCATTTGGAATATTTTTTCCGAACTGATCATCACTGGAACACAATTGGGATTCTAAAAGGATACAGGAGTATTTATGGACTTCTATCAAATAACTACGCGAATATTCCCCCAATACTCGAACCCACATCCATGGTTCCCTTCCCTGGCATCGAATTCAAGGGTACACTAGCCAGGAAGACACTTTACCCAATACAAGGTGATGATTTTATAGGATTTGAAGCAGATTTTCCCGAATGCATTATAAAAGATAATGGTGTGCCAATAAAGCTCGATTTTCGAGAAGAATACTTAAGAGGAGATTACTCAACCACACCTTTCTTAGGCCATTATGGTCTTTATTTTGGCACCCAAGAAGGTATCATCAATTATGATTGCGCTGTAAATTCAGACCGAAATATTCTGATTATTGGTGATTCTCATGCTCGCCCTTTGGTCGCACTTATTGCCACACAATATAAACAAACTTACTTTATGGACTTACGGCAAGATGAAAATTTTAATTTAACTGATTTCCTTCACGAATACCAAATCGAAGATATTTTGATTGTTGGCGGTCCAAATGTGGTTTTTCTGAACGATGAATTATGGGAAATATCTGTAAATTAGCGATTATTAAGAATAAGTGAAAAATCAACATTTAATCTAAAGAGATTACAATTTTTCAAATTTAGATTAATAATCAAAGATTTTAAGGAAGGTTACTTTGAAAAAATTTTTACAATATCTACTGGTGATTTTCTTCCTCCTATTACTGGTAATTCCCATTCATTGGCTACTAAGTGGCGACACATCAGAGGTCTCCACTGCTGAAGCAAGGACAATGGTCGCCTTAGCGCCTGCTGAGAATCCTAATCTGCAGCGCGCAATAAGTCTTTTCAGGGAAGGAAATATCACTGAAGCCGCTGAAATATTATTAAACCTTTACACAAGCCGATCATTTATAGAAAAATTTGAAAGGGCAACAAGTGATCAATTCCCCCTTCGCATGGAAATGATTCAATTTTCAAGAGCATTTGATCGCTTTGTCATTAATATTTCCTATGCATTAACACAAGATAAGGTCATTCCAGCAGATATGACAAACGATATTTATTATGACAAAGTCGACAATCAGCTTTTACATCCCTTGACCCTTTTTAATCAAACAACGAAAGAAAATATAGATACAAGAATTCAAAATTATACGGAATTAATTCAAGAAAATCCTGAGCTAAATTTTTATTTATATTACCATCAGCTATTAGAAAATTCTGATTTTCATCCCATAAATATCCATTTTTCAGAAGCAGATCGTGGTCAATCATTCAGGTATTTTGAAGGCCAAATGCCAGATGCTTTAAATTATGAAAAGTTTCTACTTACAGGGATGGAAGATCACCTAAAGTATTATTATCGAACCGATCATCATTGGAATGTGTATGGTGTCTTGCGAGCGTATGATGAAATTTACGAGTTATTAAGAAAGGGATACCCGGAAATTTCACCAAAACTAGAAAATGAAGGGATTATGGCCTTTCCAGAAATAGACTTTCTAGGAAGAATGGCAAGGATTACCTTCTTTCCAATTGATGGAGATGATTTCGCTGTTGAGTTGATAGATATACCTGAACACCAAATCATCAAAAGTGGACAGGAGCTAGAAGAACATTCAAGACAAATTTATTATGAAGGGAATTACTCAACAATACCTTACATAAATCACTTTAATGAATTCTATGGGAAGGTTACAGATCTTATTGAATATAGTTTTGATAATAATTCAGACAGGAATCTTTTAATGATAGGGTCTTCCTACAGAATTGCCTTGGATCCACTACTTGCATCTCATTATAACAAAACTTATTGCATTGACTTGCGTTACAACACCGATTTCTCATTATCGGAATTTCTTGAAGATCACAAAGTCGATGATATCCTGATTATTGGTGATAACACAGTTGCCTTTGATGATATTGAGTATTGGAAAATAAACCCATAGGATAATCTTCCGAGTATCATGCAAATTGGATAAGAGATGATCTATCTTTCTAAAGATTGTGAAAAATCGTTATTTGTTCTTTTATTTTCACGCAATTTCTGAGAAACTAAAATCATTAATTCCAATTCTTAAGACAATCAGATCACTCACGATGGTTTAGCACATATTGCCAAGCGTCATAGGCTTTAGAGGGCGGTATTTCAACATCGTGAAATTGCAGCATTTGTCCTGGTTCGATCTTGTTTTTTATTACAGCGCCATACATTAACCCTATCGGGATGTGATTTGGAAAATCCTTAATAAGGACAGCCTCACCACGCACCATAAAATGTCGATTGGATCTCCTAATGACAGTCCCTGCTTTAAACTCTTTTTTTGCAATTGTACTAACACTAGCAATTGGTTTTGAACCATTATCTAATAAAACTCCTTTACCTTGAAGTACCTGCCGTATGGTTAGCGGTATATCTAAATAAACAAGGTGGTAGTTTTGAACAAGTGTGTAAAACGGTCCTTCACCTAACTTCAGATATTTCAAAGTATCCTTTTCTATTTGATTATATTCGGCAGTGATAAAAACACCTGCGGGAAACTTTTTTTCAGCATTTGGACTGCACAATAGATAGTCACTTATCGGACGACCAATTTTTTTCGCGGCAGCAGCTAATTTAAAAGAGCCTTGAGTTAAATCTGCGGATTCGAATCCCAGAAGTCCACGCTTGGCGATCGTTGCACTTAGTCCGTTGGCTACAAAGGCTTGCTCTATTTGTACCTTGGTGCCATCGGTCGCGCCGGTTACCTGCTCAACGGATATGCCCTGTTTTTCCGCCCAATAAACCATCTCTGTTGGAGAGGGGTCTAGGTTCAAATAACCTTTTAAATTACCATATACTAAAGGCTGAAAACCAACGCTAACCAATCTTTTATTTAGAGATGCCAATGCCCCAGGTTGATCACCCTCAGCTTCAGTAATTAAGCCTTTCGTTGTCAAGTAGCTTCCAGAAGTAACATGGAGTTCCGCATCCATGGTAACAACTGGAATGCCGGCATCCATCACGTCACATAAGATTGGCGTTGCATATACCGGATTTCCATTGCATTCGACGACCAGATCACTCTTAGCGATTAACTCCTGAATGGAGTGAGTGTGCACATTTTCATTAGGAAACTGATCTAAATTCCTTTGTGTTAGAATAGCCGAAACTTTCATATCCTCGAGTGCTTGAATGGTTCTTCTTAATCCGGTTCCGATAAATCCTGTACCAATGATTCCAATATTCCATTGTGGCTTAATACTCATTTTATTCCTTTAGTTTTCACCTTTTGATATATTTCTTATTGATCCATATTTTATTGCTAGTTTTATACCATAATCCTCATTTGACGGTAATTAATCAATTTTTTGAGATTAATCTTATAAGAAGATTTCTCATATTATGATGGGTCTTATTGAATTATTGGTATAATAATCGGGTGCATCTCATCTCACGTCAAAAACTTAAACCGTGATGCAATTACAGATTTAATTACAGCCCCAAAAAACTTATTTTGATTGATAAATTTTCAATTTATAATAATTTGACCAGATTTGACAAAGCATTATTGATGGTTATAATAAATGCCTGCTATGAAGATATCAAATTGCCCAATTAGTGGAAGCACAAAGGGAGTTGAATACCTAAATTTAGGAAATGTCCCTTTAGTGAATAATTTATGTGAATCAAAACAGGAATCACTTGATGTTGAAAGATTTCCACTGGCAATCCAACTTTTTCCAGAAAGCAAACTCACCTGTCTGACAGATATCGTTGAAAAAGACAAATTATTCCTGAACTACCTCTATCGATCTGGAGTCA
>Ga0207796_1000527_pt1 | contig 15323 bp, 12 predicted proteins | sample Pon1CUnioCityCA_6_FD_187274 | JGI IMG/M metagenome (GOLD analysis project Ga0207796, IMG submission 187274) | Marine sediment microbial community from Union City, CA, USA - Pond 1C Sediment 1 (SPAdes) | ecosystem: Environmental > Aquatic > Marine > Intertidal zone > Salt pond sediment ...
GACGTGACCGAGCGCCTGGCCAACGCGTGTGTGCCCATGCTGGACACGGCGGAGCGCGGCATGCTTTGGATCGAGACGGACGCTGGCGGCATTCGGGTCGGGCAGGGCAGTCGGGCCGAACGGCCCCGCTTCTGGCAGCCGTCCGTGAGGTCCCCGGCTCCCCTGCCAGCGTATTGCGCACCGGCGGGCGCGGTCGATCGTCTCCCGATTCGGGCCCCCGCCACGCTAGAATGCACCGATGACTGAACCCCTCCCTGACAGCATTCGCCCCATCCGTTTCGAGGATGGCACCCTGTTTCTTCTGGACCAGCGTCTGCTGCCGCAACAGCGCCGAGAGAACGCCTATCGGGACGCGACCGAGGTGGCGGCAGCGATTCGGGACATGGTCGTGCGTGGGGCGCCGGCGATCGGCATCACGGCCGCCTTCGGCGTCGTCCTGGCCTGTCAGGCGGCCCGGGACCCGCATGCGGGGCCGTGGCGTTCGGCGGTGGAGACAGCCCTCGAGCGGTTGGCGGCATCGCGACCCACGGCGGTCAACCTGTTCTGGGCGCTCGAGCGCATGCGCGCGGTGCTGGACCGGTGTACGGGTCCCGACGAGGCCGTTGCGGCCAGTCTGGCCGCCGCCCGCCGGATGCTCGCGGACGACATCGCGGCCAACCGGCGCATGGGTGCCGCGGGTGCGGAACTGATCGAACCCGGCCGCGCCGTCCTGACGCACTGCAACACCGGTTCGCTCGCGACCGGCGGGTTCGGAACCGCGCTGGGCGTGATCCGCTCCGCCTGGGCCACAGGCCGTATCCAGGGTGTGTTTGCCGACGAGACGCGTCCGTGGCTGCAGGGCGCCCGCCTGACCGCCTGGGAGCTGGTTCAGGACGGGATTCCCGTGCAACTGCTCTGCGAAGGGGCGGCCGCCAGCCTGTTGCGCACCGGGACGGTGTCCTGGGTCATCGTGGGCGCCGATCGGATTGCCGCGAACGGCGATACCGCGAACAAGATCGGTACCTACGGTCTTGCGATCCTGGCCCGGGAACACGGCGTGCGCTTCATGGTCGCCGCTCCGGTCAGTACCATCGATTTCGAGACGCCGGACGGTGCGGGAATCCCCATCGAGATGCGCCCGCCGTCCGAGGTGCTCGAACTCGCGGGGCAGCGGGTGGCCGCCACCGGTGCGGAAGGATGGAACCCGGCCTTCGACGTCACGCCCGCCCACCTCGTCGATGCCCTGGTCACCGAGCACGGGGTCCTGATGCATCCGGATCGAGAGGCCCTGGCGGCGCTGCGCACCCGTATCGAGGTGCTTTGAGGCCCCGCCCGCGGGCACACGTGGATCAGGCGTATATGCTAAGATCGCCGGTTTACGACTCCCGGATGACAACGAGCGCCGATGGCTGAATTCGCGAAGGAAATTCTGCCGGTCAATCTCGAAGACGAGATGCAGCAGTCCTATCTCGATTACGCGATGAGCGTGATCGTGGGCCGGGCTCTTCCGGATGTCCGCGACGGTCTCAAGCCCGTCCATCGGCGGGTTCTGCACGCGATGCGTGAACTCGGCAACGAGTTCAACAAGCCGTACAAGAAATCGGCCCGCGTGGTCGGCGACGTGATCGGCAAGTATCACCCGCACGGCGACACCGCGGTGTACGACGCCATCGTCCGTATGGCCCAGCCGTTCTCGATGCGTTACATGCTCGTCGACGGGCAGGGCAACTTCGGTTCGGTGGACGGCGATTCGCCCGCCGCGATGCGGTATACCGAAGTGCGCATGGCGCGGATCGCCCAGGAACTGCTGGCCGACATCGACAAGGAAACGGTCGATTTCGTCGACAACTACGACGGCTCCGAGCACGAACCCTCGGTGCTGCCGAGCCGGTTTCCGAATCTCCTGGTCAACGGCTCGGCGGGAATCGCCGTCGGCATGGCGACGAACGTGCCGCCGCATAATCTCGGCGAGGTGATCGACGCCGCGGTCGCGTTGATCGACGACCCCGAGATCGATGTCGACGGCCTGATGGCGTATCTCCCGGGCCCCGATTTTCCCACCGCAGCGATCATCAACGGGGCCGAGGGCATCCGCGACGCCTACCGCACCGGTCGCGGCCGCGTGTATCTCCGCGCGCGCACCGAGATCGAAGCCCTCGAGGGCGGCCAGCGCGAGGCCATCATCGTCACGGAACTGCCGTACCAGGTGAACAAGGCCCGGCTGATCGAGAAGATCGCGGAGCTGGTCAAGGAAAAGAAGCTCGAAGGCATCAGCGAACTGCGCGACGAGTCCGACAAGGACGGCATGCGCATCGTGATCGAGCTCAAGCGCGGCGAGATGGCGGAAGTCGTGCTGAACCACCTGTTCATGCACACGCAGATGCAGAACGTGTTCGGCATCAACATGGTCGCGCTCGTGGACGGACAGCCGCAGCTGCTGGACCTGCGCCAGATCCTGGAGGCGTTTCTGCGCCACCGTCGGGAGGTGGTGACCCGGCGCACGATCTACGACCTGCGCAAGGCGCGGGAGCGGGCGCACATCCTGGAAGGTCTGGCGATCGCACTGGCCAACATCGATGAAATCATCGCGCTGATCAAGGCGGCCGCCAGCCCCGCGGAAGCCAAGAGTGGCCTGCTGGCCCGGTCCTGGGCCCCCGGCATCGTCACCGACATGCTCGATCGCGCCGGCGCCCGTGCCTCCCGGCCCGAGGATCTGCCCGCGGAATTCGGTCTCGGCGAGACGGGCTACCGTCTTTCGGAAGCCCAGGCCCAGGCCATCCTGGACCTGCGACTGCATCGTCTGACCGGCCTCGAGCAGGAGAAGATCCTCGACGAGTACCGCACGCTGCTGGACGTGATCGAAGACCTGCTGGACATCCTGGCCTCCGGGGAACGGCTGCAACAGGTAATCCGTGACGAACTGCTGGCCGTGCGCGAGCAGTACGGCGACGCGCGCCGGACCGAGATCCGCGAGGCGCGCGCCAACCTGACGCTGGCGGACCTCATCGGCGAAGAAGACGTCGTGGTGACCCTCTCCCACGCCGGCTACGTCAAGTACCAGCCGGTCACCGCCTACCGGGCCCAGCGCCGCGGTGGACGCGGCAAGGCCGCTACGAGCGTGCGCGAGGAAGACTTCGTGGATCGCCTGCTGGTGGCCAACACGCACGACACCATTCTCTGTTTTTCCAGTCGTGGCCGCGTGTACTGGATCAAGGTGTACGAATTGCCGCAGGGCAGCCGGGCCGCGCGCGGTAAGCCGATCGTGAACCTGCTGCCGCTGGAACCCGACGAGCGGATCAACGCGATCCTGCCCGTGCGCGAATATTCGGAAGAGCAGTTCGTGTTCATGGTCACGGCCAACGGAACCGTGAAGAAGACGCCCCTGACCGACTTCTCCCGCCCGCGCACCAGCGGCATCATTGCGGTGGACCTGCGCGAGGGGGATCGCCTGGTCGACGTGGCGCTGACCGACGGCAGCCAGGACGTGATGCTGGTGACCTCGGCCGGTAAGGCGGTGCGGTTCCCGGAGAATGACGTCCGGGCCATGGGTCGGACCGCCTGCGGTGTGCGGGGCGTGCGCATGGGCGCGGCGTACCGGGTCATCGCGCTGCTGATCGTCGGTGAAGGTTCCGCGCTGTTTGCCAGCGAGTTCGGATTCGGCAAGCGCACCCGTTTCGACGAATTCCCGGTGCACCGTCGCGGGGGACAGGGTGTGATCGCCATGCAGTGCGGCGGCCGCAACGGCACGCTGGTGGGCGCCGCCCGCGTTCTGGACGAGCAGGAGGTCATGCTGATTACCGACGGCGGCACGCTGGTGCGCACCCCGGTCGAGCAGATTCCGCTGATCGGGCGCAACACCCAGGGAGTCCGGCTGATCCGGCTCGGCGAAGGCGAACGCCTCGTGGAGACCGCTCGCGTCGAGCGTCTCCAGGGCGAGGACGAGTTGGACGATGACGTGGGGGCCGCCGACGGCGATGCCGAAGGCACCGCGGCCGACCCCGGGAACGGAGGTCAGGAATGAGTCGAGTGTTCAATTTCAGCGCGGGTCCGGCGGCGCTGCCCGAGGCGGTGCTGCAGCGTGCCCAGGCGGAGTGGATGGATTTCCGTGGTACCGGAATGTCGGTCATGGAGATGAGCCACCGGGGCAAGACCTTCATGCACGTCGCGGAAAAGGCTGAGCAGGACCTGCGCAGCCTGCTTGGAGTGCCGGATGACTACGCCGTGCTGTTTCTGCAGGGTGGGGCGACCGGGCAGTTCGCGGCGGTGCCCCTGAACCTGCAGTCCGGCGGCCAGGCCATGGATTACATCGATACCGGGGCCTGGTCCGGAAAGGCGATCAAGGAAGCGGGCAAGTACGGGCCGGTCAATATCGTCGCGAGCAGCCAGGCCCAGGGCTATGCCTCGATTCCGGATCCGACGACCTGGAAGCTCGATCCCGGCGCGGCCTATGTCCATTACACGCCGAACGAGACGATCGGGGGCGTCGAGTTCCACTTCGTTCCCGAGACCGGATCCGTGCCGCTGGTGGCGGACATGTCGTCGACCATTCTGTCGCGGCCGCTGGAGATCGAACGCTTCGGAGTGATCTACGCCGGTGCTCAGAAGAACATCGGGCCGGCCGGACTGACCCTGGTGATCGTGCGCAGGGACCTGATGGAGCGCAAGTCGGCCCAGGTTCCGGCGGTGCTCGATTATGCGTTGCAGGCCAAGAACGATTCGATGTACAACACGCCGCCCACACTGGCCTGGTATCTCTCCGGGTTGGTGTTCGAATGGCTCCTGGAGCAGGGCGGGCTCGCGGCCATGGCGGAAGTGAACCGGCGCAAGGCCCGCAAGCTCTATCACTTCGTCGACAACTCCGCGTTCTACCGGAACCCGGTCGAACCGTCCGCGCGTTCCTGGATGAACGTCCCGTTCATCCTTGCCGACGAGTCCCTGGACGGCAGTTTCCTCAAGCAAGCGGAAGCGGCGGGGCTTTCGGGGTTGAAAGGTCATCGCTCCGTGGGTGGCATGCGGGCAAGCATCTACAACGCCGTACCCGAAGCAGCGGTCGATGCGCTCGTCGAATTCATGGCCGATTTCGAGCAGCGGCACGCCTGAACGGATGGCAGACATGTTTCGGATACAGACCTTCAACAACATTGCGGTACGGGGCCTCGATCGGTTTCCGCGGGATCGCTACGAAGTGGCGTCCAGCCTGACCGATCCCGACGCGATCATGCTGCGCTCGCACAATCTGCATGCGACGCCCGTCCCGGAGTCCGTGGTGGCCGTCGGGCGTGCCGGCAGCGGGGTCAACAACATCCCGGTCCAGGGCTTGTCCGAACGGGGGGTCGCGATATTCAACGCGCCGGGCGCGAATGCCAACGCGGTCAAGGAACTGGTGATCGGCGGGTTGCTGCTCGCGGCCCGCAACCTCATCCCCGCTTCCGAGTACCTGCGCGGTCTCGATGCCAATGCCCCGGACTTCCAGAAACTCGTCGAGGACGGCAAGAAACGCTTCGTCGGCTTCGAGCTTCCCGGCCGCACGCTCGGGGTGATCGGACTGGGCGCGATCGGCGTGAAGATCGCGAATGCCGCGCGCGCCCTCGGCATGCAGGTAATCGGGTACGATCCGAAGATCACCGTGGAGAGCGCCTGGCGCCTGGAATCCGATGTGGATCGGGCGCGCACGATCGATGCGGTCGTTGCCAACGCCGATGTGATCACCTTTCACGTGCCCCTGACGGACCAGACGCGCAACACGCTGGACGAGAAGCGCGTCCGCGCGCTGAAACGCGGCGCGATCGTGATCAATCTGGCCCGGGACGGCATCATCGACGACGCGGCGCTTTGCGCGGCCCTGGACAGCGGGCAGGTCCACGCCTACGTCACGGATTTCCCGACACCGGAACTGGTGGGCCATCCCCGGGTGATCCCGCTGCCACATCTCGGCGCCTCGACCGTGGAATCGGAGGAGAACTGCGCAGTGATGATTGCAGACGAACTCCGCGACTATCTCGAAAACGGAAACGTGACGCACTCGGTGAACCTGCCGTCGATGACGCTGGAGCGCAAGGGGGAAACCCGGCTCGCGATCGTCAACCGGAACCTGCCCGACCGAGTGGGCCAGATCTCACACGTGCTGGGGCAGAACGGCGTGAACATTCTGCATCTGGTGAATGATTCCCGGGGTGACCTCGCCTATACGCTGCTCGATGTGGAAGGATCGATCGATGCCGCGACGGCACAGGCCATCGCCGGCATTGACGGGGTTCTTCGCGCACGGGTTCTGTAGTGGCGGATTCAGCCGATCTGGAGGATTTGCGGGCACGCATCGACGAGATCGATGCGACACTGCTGCGTCTTCTGAACGACCGCGCCGAATGCGCTGAGGCCGTGGCTGCGGTCAAGCGGGAGCAGGGCGACCCGAGCTTCTATCGTCCCGAACGCGAAGCGTTGATCCTGCGCCAGGTTCGCGAGCGCAATCCGGGGCCGCTTCCGGGCGATGCCGTGGTGCGCATCTTTCGGGAGGTCATGTCGGAGTGTCTCGCGCTCGAACAGCCGCTGTCGGTGGCCTATCTCGGTCCCGAGGGCACGTTCACCCAACTCGCAACGCGCAAGCATTTCGGGCACGCGGCGGCGTTGATGCCGCTGCCCTCGATCGACGCCGTTTTCCGCGAAGTGGAATCCGGTCGGGCGCATTTCGGCGTGATCCCCATCGAGAACAGCACCGAAGGTGTGGTGACCCACACGGTCGACTGTTTCATGGAATCGCCGCTCCTGATCTGTGGCGAGGTCGTCCTCCCGGTGCAGCATCATCTGTTGTCCACCTGCGAGCGACTGGAGGACGTTCAGGTGGTGATGGCGCATCCGCAGGCGTTGGCACAATGTCGGCAATGGCTGGATCGCAGTCTGCCGGGCGTGGAGCGGCGCCATGCGTCGAGCAACGGCCGTGCCGCCGAGGATGCTGCGCAGGTACCCGCGTCGGCGGCGATCGCCAGCGAGATCGCGGCGGAGCGCTACGGATTGCGGATACTGGCACGCAACATCGAGGATCGTGTTGACAACACGACCCGTTTCCTGGTGATTGGCCGCGTCGCCACGGGCCCGACCGGCCGGGACCGCACTTCGGTGATGCTGAGTACCGCGAACCGCCCGGGCTCGCTGTTTGGCCTTTTGAAACCGATCGCCGATGCCGGAATCAGCCTGACGCGTATCGAATCCCGCCCGTCCCGCTGCGTGAACTGGGATTATGTGTTTTTCCTGGACCTGCTGGGACACCAGGACGATCCCGTGGTTTCGGACTGCCTCGTTGCACTCCGCGAGCAGGCGGAGATGGTCAAGATTCTCGGCAGCTATCCGCAGGCCGCAACCTGAGCCGCCGGGGCGCGTTACGGACCCGACATGCCAGCCTATTTTTTTGTCTCCGTTGACAGGGAACCCGACCCATGATTGATTTTGCCGCGCTGGCGGTTCCGGGTGTGCAGGCCCTGCGTCCCTATGAACCGGGCAAACCGGTCGAGACGCTGGAACGCGAACTGGGTATCCGCGAAGCGCTCAAGCTGGCCTCGAACGAGAATCCGCTTGGCCCGAGTCCGCGTGCGCTCGAGTCGCTGCGGGGCGTGCTCGGAAACCTGAACATTTATCCCGACGGCAACGGTTTCGCGCTGAAACAGGAATTGGCCGAGCGTCACGGTGTGGGGACCTCCCAGATCACCCTGGGCAACGGCTCCAACGAGATTCTTGAACTGGTCGCCCGGACCTGGCTGGCGCCGGGTCGCAACGCGGTGTTTTCGAGGCATGCCTTCGCGGTGTACCCGTTGGTGGTTCAGGCCGTTTCCGCCGAGGGTCGCGCCGCCCCTGCGCTTCCGGCGACGGCGGACCAGCCGTTCGGGCACGACCTTGGCGCGATGGCTGCACAGGTCGACGCGGATACCCGCGTGGTGTTCGTGGCCAACCCGAACAACCCCACGGGTACCTGGCTGGAGGCGGGGGTGCTCGAGTCCTTCGTGGCACAGATGCCGAAGGAAACCCTGGTGGTGGTCGACGAGGCGTATGCCGAATACGTCGAGGCGGCCAATTATCCGGACGCCACGCGGTGGATCGAACGGTATCCGAATGTGATCGCGACCCGGACTTTTTCCAAGATCCACGGTCTGGCCGGCCTGCGCCTGGGGTACTCGGTCTCTTCCGCCCCGGTTGCCGAGCTGCTGAACCGCGTCCGTCAGCCCTTCAACGTCAACTCGCTCGCCCAGGCCGCGGGACTCGCGGCGTTGGCCGACACCGGGCATGTGCAGGAAAGCGTGCGCGTGAACCGGGAAGGTCTGCGCCAGGTGGCGGACGGCCTGACCGCACGCGGCCTCGCGTTCATCCCGTCGGTCGGGAATTTCATCACTTTCGACGTGCGCCGTCCCCCGGGCCCGGTGTACGAAGCGTTGTTGCGCCAGGGCGTGATCGTGCGACCGGTGGCGAACTACGGATTGCCGACTCACTTGCGGGTCACCATCGGACGGGAGGCGGAAAACGAGCGCTTTCTGCAGGCGCTCGACCACGTCCTGACATCATGATTCAGCGCCTGGTCATTTTCGGAGTGGGACTGATCGGCGGGTCGCTGGCGCTCGCGCTGCGCCAGGCGAGCCAGGTGGTCGAGGTCGTGGGGTGCTCCCGCAACCCCGCGAACCTGGAGGAAGCGCAGCGTCTCGGGGTCATCGATCGCTGGACCACGGATCCGGTCGAAGCCTGCGAGGGTGCGGATGTCGGCGTGCTCGCCGTTCCGCTCGGTTCCATGCAGGGGCTCGCGGAGGCGCTTTCCGGGCACTGGCCCGAGGAGGCGCTGCTGACGGATGTGGGTAGCAGCAAGCAGGCCGTGATCGAGTCGATTCGTGCCGGATTCGGGCATCTTCCGCGGAATTTCGTTGCCGGGCATCCGATTGCAGGCACGGAAAAGAGCGGAGTGACCGCGGCCTTTGCAGAATTGTTCCGAGAGCGGTTGATCATCCTCACACCGGCCGATGAGACGAGCCCGATGGCAACCGACCGGATCGCCCAGATGTGGCGCGATGCGGGTGCGCGAATCGAGTTCATGACGCCGGCCCACCACGATCACGTGCTGGCCGCGACCAGCCATCTGCCCCACGTGCTCGCGTTCGCGCTGGTCGAATCCCTGGCACGGCTGAGCGAGAGCGACGAGATTTTTCATTACGCCGCCGGCGGCTTTCGTGACTTCACCCGGATCGCCTCCAGCGACCCGGTGGTCTGGCGCGACATCTGCGTGGCCAATCGCGAGGCGTTGCTCGAGGTCCTGGAGCGGTTTCAGCGCGATCTGGATACGCTGCGTGCGCAGATCGCCGAAGGTGACGCGGCGACGCTGGAGGCGCGCTTCGCATTCGCGAAAAAGGCGCGGGATCGCTTCAGCGAAAAAATGCAGGTTCAACTGGATCAGTAGACGACATGACATCGACCTTTTTCCTTTCGCCGGGCGGTGCCCTGCGCGGCGATCTTCGTGTCCCCGGCGACAAGTCGATTTCCCACCGGTCGATCATGCTGGGGGCGCTCGCCGAGGGCCGTACCACGGTCACGGGATTTCTCGACGGCGAAGACTGTCTGGCCACGCTGGCGGCATTCCAGGCCATGGGCGTTCCGATCGAGCGGCCGGAGCCGAACACCGTGGTCATCGACGGGGTTGGCCTGCACGGTCTCAGGGCTCCCGACGGACCCCTCGACATGGGCAATTCGGGCACCGCGATGCGGCTGCTTTGCGGCGTGCTCGCGGGTCAGGAATTCGACAGTGAACTGTCGGGAGATGCTTCCCTGAGCCGCCGGCCGATGCGGCGGGTGACCGAACCACTCGCCCGCATGGGCGCGCGGATCGACACGAGCGAGTCCGGTACGCCGCCGCTGAGGGTTCGGGGCGGGCAGGTCCTCACCGGGCAGCGACACGTCCTCGCGGTCGCGAGCGCACAGGTGAAATCCGCGCTGCTGCTGGCAGGCTTGTGGAGCCGGGGCGAGACCTGCGTGACCGAGCCCGCACCGACCCGCGATCACACCGAGCGGATGCTCCGGGGTTTCGGCTATGAGGTGCTTCGCGAGGGGCCAACGGTATGTCTGACCGGTGGTGGACACCTGCGGGCCTGTCCGGTGGACGTCCCGGCGGATATTTCCTCGGCCGCCTTCTTCCTGGTCGGGGCGACCCTTGCTCCCGGCTCCGAGCTGCTCCTGCGCCACGTCGGTGTAAACCCGACGCGGACGGGTGTCATCGACATTCTGCGCCTGATGGGGGCCTCCATCGACGTGCTCGACCGGCACGAGATCGGCGGCGAACCGGTGGCGGATCTCCGCGTGCGCTGGGCCCCTTTGCAAGGCATCGAGATCCCCAGGGAACTGGTGCCGCTGGCCATAGACGAGTTTCCGGCGTTGTTCGTTGCGGCGGCCTGCGCCGACGGTGAAACGGTGCTGACGGGTGCCGAGGAACTGCGCGTGAAGGAAAGCGATCGTATCCAGGCGATGGCGGACGGGCTGGGCGTTCTGGGGGTCGAGTGCGAAGTCCGGCCCGACGGAATCCGCATCCGAGGGCGGGAAACCCTCGGGCAGGGGGCGATCGAGAGCCACGGCGACCATCGGATCGCCATGGCCTTTGCGATGGCCGCGCTGCGTTCCGAGGGTCCATTGGAAATCCGTGACTGTGCGAACGTTGCCACGTCGTTCCCCGGTTTTCCGGACCGGGCGCGCGAAACCGGTCTGGGAATCCGCGCATGAGCTCGCCGGTGTTGACCATCGACGGTCCGGGAGGTGCCGGCAAGGGTACGGTCAGCAAGCGCCTGGCGGGGGAACTCGGGTGGCATCTGCTGGACAGCGGAGCGCTGTACCGGCTGGTGGGGCTGGCGGCCAGAAATCGCGAAATCGACTTCAGAGATATTGGACAACTTACGGATATAGCAAAAAATCTTGATGTCGAATTTCGAGTTCAGGAGGCCGGTGATCTGGTGCAGACCTGGCTCGAGGGGCAGTGCGTCGATGCGCAGCTGAGAACCGAGAGTGCGGGCAGTGACGCGTCGCGGGTCGCCGCCATCCCGGAAGTGCGGGATGCACTTCTGGCGCGCCAGCGGGCGTTTTCAGCGCCTCCCGGCCTGGTCGCCGACGGCCGGGACATGGGCACGGTGGTTTTCCCGGATGCCACGCTCAAGGTATTCCTGACCGCCAGTGTCGAGGAGCGCGCAAATCGCCGCTACAAGCAGTTGAAGGAACAAGGACTTAGTGCTAACCTTCGCGCCCTTCAGGAAGAAATGGAAGCGCGCGACCGCCGGGACACCCAGCGGGCCACCGCACCATTGAAGCCGGCAGACGATGCCTGGGTCCTGGACTGCACCGCGATTGATGCGGCGGGCGTGGTCTCGATGATTCTGGAACGACTGCATTCGGTGCTTTCTGTTCGCAGGATCCAGCAGCAGCAATGAGGTTTTTTCGTTCCCGCGCGAGCGGGGTAATTCAACCCAAACCCGGGTGTGGCATTCCGCCACAGACCGTGACAACCACAGGTTCAACCAACCCATGAGTGAAAGTTTTGCGCAGATGCTCGAAGAGAGCATGGCCTACACCCAGATGCAGCCGGGTGCCATTCTCAGTGCCACCGTGATCCACGTCGGTCCCGATGTCGTGCTGGTGAACGCCGGCCTCAAGTCCGAAGGCGTCATCCCCACCGAGCAGTTCATGAACGAACGCGGCGAGCTCGAGGTCCAGGTCGGTGACGTTGTGGAAGTGGCCCTCGAAACCGCCGAGGACGGATTCGGGGAAACCCGGATGTCCCGCGAAAAGGCCAAGCGTGCGAAGGCCTGGGACCGTCTGGAAGGGGCGATGGAAGACGAGAAATACGTCGTCGGCCTGATCTCCGGCAAGGTCAAGGGCGGGTACACCGTCGAGTTGGGGGACATCCGCGCATTCCTCCCAGGTTCGCTCGTGGACGTGCGTCCGGTGCGCGACACCGCGTACCTGGAAGGCAAGGAACTGGAATTCAAGCTGATCAAGCTCGACCGTCGCCGTAATAACGTGGTCGTGTCCCGCCGTGCCGTGGTCGAGCAGGAATACAGCGCCGAGCGCGAGGAACTGCTGAAGAACCTCCAGGAAGGCGTGGTCGTCAAGGGTATCGTGAAGAACCTGACCGATTACGGCGCTTTCCTCGACCTGGGTGGCATCGACGGCCTGCTGCACATCACCGACATGGCATGGAAGCGGGTCAAGCATCCCTCCGACGTGGTCGAGATCGGCCAGGAAGTGGACGTCAAGGTGCTCAAGTTCGACCGCGAGCGCATGCGCGTTTCCCTGGGCCTGAAACAACTGGGCGAGGATCCTTGGGAAAACATCACCCGCCGCTACCCGACCGGGACGCGCATCTTCGGCCGCGTGACCAACATCACCGACTACGGCTGCTTCGTCGAAATCGAGGACGGGGTCGAGGGCCTGGTGCACGTGTCCGAGATGGACTGGACCAACAAGAATGTGAACCCCGGCAAGGCCGTGGCCATCGGCGACGAGGTCGAGGTGATGATCCTCGACCTGGACGAGGAGCGCCGCCGCATTTCGCTGGGCATGAAGCAGTGCCTGCAGAATCCCTGGGAGGATTTCGCTTCCAACCACAACCGGGGCGAGAAGGTTCGGGGACAGATCAAGTCGATCACCGACTTCGGTGTGTTCGTGGGGCTGGAAGGCGGCATCGACGGGCTGATTCACCTGTCGGACCTGTCCTGGCAGGTGCCGGGCGAGGAGGCGATTCGCAACTTCAAGAAGGGCGACGAGGTGGAGGCCGTAGTGCTGTCCGTGGACCCCGAGCGCGAGCGCATTTCACTCGGTCTGAAACAGCTGGATCGGGATCCGTTCTCGAGCTTCGTGGCCGAGCACACCAAGGGCAGCATCGTGTCCGGCGTCGTCAAGGAAGTGGATGCGAAGGCCGCGGTGGTCGAACTCGCCGACGGAATCGACGGCATCCTGCGTGCCGCCGACATCTCGCGTGACCGGGTCGAGGATGCCCGTAGCGTGCTGAACGTGGGCGACAAGATCGAGGCCAAGTTCATGGGCGTGGACAAGAAGACCCGCGCCATCAGCCTCTCGATCAAGGCGAAGGACTACCAGGAAGAGGCCGAGATCGTGCAGGACTACTCGGCTTCCGCCGCCACCACTTCGCTCGGAGCACTGCTCAAGGAGAAGATGAGCAGCCGCAACGATTGATGGGAGCGGTTCCGGCCCTCCGTGAAGCCGCCGGAGCGGCGGTTTCCGGAGGGTACCGGACCGAGGTTCCAGAAGTTTTGAAGACAGGGAAGCCGTCCGCTCCGGGGACGCACGGCCTCCCTGATTCATGATGCTGAATGACCAGGGGGGAAGGGCATTGACGAAGTCGGAATTGATCGAAAAACTCGCAGAGAAGACCCCCCACCTGCCGGCCAAGGACGTTGAACTCTGCGTCAAGGGCGTGCTCGAGCGGATGAGTCAGGCACTCGCCCACGGTGAGCGCGTGGAGATCCGGGGATTCGGCAGTTTTGCCCTGCATTTCCGGCCGCCCCGCGTGGGCCGCAATCCCAAGACCGGCAAGGGCGTGGCTCTACCGGGCAAGCATGTACCTCACTTCAAACCCGGCAAGGAATTGCGCGAACGGGTCAATAAGGCGTTTGCTGATCCGGAAGTCTGAAGCCACATGAGCGGGCAATGGTTTCTCTTGCTGTTGCCTGTCGCTGCGGCCAGCGGTTGGCTGGCTGCCCGTTACTCCGGGGCACGCAAGGTGGTGGGTCGGGAACCCCCGCTCGACCGGTACCTGGAAGGGGTGCGTTACCTGCTCGACGATCAGACGGATCGGGCGTTGCAGGCCTTCATCGAAGTGGTCGAGATCGATCACGAGACCTTTGAAACCCATCTGATTCTGGGACGGCTGTTCCGGCGCCGTGGCGAGGTGGACCGTGCCATCCGCATCCACCAGAACCTGGCGGCGCGACCGTCGCTGACCGACGCCCAGCGAGTGCAGGCCACGTACGAAATGGGTCGGGACTTTCTGCTCGCCGGCATGCTCGATCGTGCCGAGAACGTGTTTCGTGAGCTGATGGACTCGCCCACTGTAGGGGTTCGAGCGTTGGAGGGTTTGCGCAACGTGTACGAAACCCAGCGGGACTGGCAACAGGCAGTCCGCATCGGGGCGCGTCTACAGGAGCAGGGAGTTCCGTTCGAGTCCCTGCGCATGGCGCACTACGAGTGCGAACTGGGCCTGGTGGCGATCGAAAAGCAGCGTATGGACCTGGCGCTGGAGCACGTCGATCGAGCGATGGCGCTGAGCCCGGGGCTATCACGCGCGCTCCTGCTGCAGGCCGAGGTGGCGGAACGCACCGGCGACGTTGCGCTCGCGGTTCGGCTTGGCCGCGAGGCCGTGGAGCGTACCCCGCCGCTGGCGACACTGGTGGTACCGAAACTGGAACGCCTGCACCTGGGCTCGGGTTCGCCTCACGCACTGGAAAGCCTGGAAGCGACGTTGATGGATCTGGCCAACGGCAAGCGGATCACGGTCGCCAGCATCGCGCTGATGCGCCTGTACCGCCGGACCAATCGTTTCGATGAGGCCCTGACGCAGTTGCAGCGGATTCTTGCGCAGCGCCCGGTGCCGACCTCGGGATTGTTGGAGGCGGTCCGGTGGATGAAGATCCTGCCCGCGGTTCAGGCCTACGGAGCCGAGTTTTCCGCGTTCGAAAAGGCGCTGATGGATCAGCTGCGCAACCAGCCGCTGTACCAGTGCAGTCATTGCGGTTACCAGGGGCGCGCGCACGTCTGGCAGTGTCCCAGTTGCCGACGCTGGGATACCCTGCGTGGCATGGATCTGGATCTCGATCAACCCGCAACACAGGCTCTACCATGATTTCCGACACCTCTGAGCTCGGGCCGCGCCTGATCGTGGCCCTGGATTATCCGGAAGCGCGCCCAGCCGAAGCCCTGGCCCGCCGTCTCGACCCGGGCCATTGTGCATTGAAGGTCGGCTTCGAACTCTTCGTGGCCGCCGGGCCCGGCCTGGTCGTGAGATTGCAGGATCTGGGATTTCCGGTTTTCCTGGACCTCAAGTTCCACGACATACCGAACACGGTCGCCGGAGCCTGTCGTGCTGCCGCACGATTGGGCGTGTGGATGGTCAATCTGCACGCCAGTGGGGGGTTGGAAATGATGCGGGCGGGTGCGCAGGCCATACGGGAAGTGCGCCCGGAGACGCGACTGATTGCGGTCACGGTCCTGACCTCGAGCAACGCCGAGACCCTGCGCGGAGTCGGCATCGAGCGCAGCCCCGGCGAACAGGTGGAGCGGCTGGCGGATCTGGCGATCACCGAGGCGGGCCTCGATGGGCT
>Ga0207796_1000528_pt1 | contig 15299 bp, 14 predicted proteins | sample Pon1CUnioCityCA_6_FD_187274 | JGI IMG/M metagenome (GOLD analysis project Ga0207796, IMG submission 187274) | Marine sediment microbial community from Union City, CA, USA - Pond 1C Sediment 1 (SPAdes) | ecosystem: Environmental > Aquatic > Marine > Intertidal zone > Salt pond sediment ...
CTGTAGAGGCTATGGACGATTTCACACCCGATCACGTGGACATGAGCGATCCAGACCAGGAGGCGATTTTCAAGACAGTGCAAATCCTCGAAAACAAGGTCATCTACGCACACGGTTATCTGAGCACATAGTTGCCTGCGGCTGGTCAGAGTGACCGGCTTGGATGTCAAACAGAGGCCGCCTTCCGAGGCGGCCTCTTCCCTGTGCAGTTGCATGGGGAGTGCCTGGATTCATCGGCAGAGACACTGCACAAGAGTACTCACCTCCTTGCGACAGACTGAACAGATCGAGTGACTCTCTCCGAGAACGGTCTCCCCTCCTGCACGGTGTGGGTCACAGCCCACACCCGCCCCGCCGGGCTTTGGAACAGCGGGAGCCAGACTTTGACGGGACGGTGCATTGCCCGCCATGCCCGTTGACATTCAAGGTGAGATGTGCTACGATCGCGATGGTAAGTTGTGATCAATTCATCTGGAAGCATAAGGAGAACGATATGAAACACGCAAAATGGCTCTTGCTCCTGGTTCTGCTGGCAAGCTTGGCACTGGGCCTGGCTGCTTGCGGTGGGAGCACAGAACCAACATCCCCCCCAGCAGTTGAAGCAACACAAGGTTCAGAGGGTGCAGAAGCGCAACCGACAGAGGAAGCGGCACTCGAACCCACACCTACACCAGAGCCGACTGAGGCGCCAACGGACACGCCACTGCCTGAACCAACAGAGACTCCCGAGACAGTGGAGGAGTTTGATCTGTCTTCCCTGGCCTCCACAACAGAACTAAGTAGCTACCGATCCCTCATGCGGATCACCACGGTGGCGGAGATCAATGGACAGGAGGAGACTCAGACTATCGACTTCTCCGTCGCATATACCAGCGACCCGCTGGCACAGCACATAAGAATGTCTGGAGAAGCGCTGGGAGCCGAGGGCGAAACCGTCGAGATGTACCTGATTGAAGACACCATGTACATGAAGATGGGAGACCAGTGGCTGAGCATGCCGGCTTCAGAAGAGGATATCGATACGGATTCGTTCATCACGGCTGATTCCCTGCTCGAAGATATCTGCGGCTGGAAGGACGAGGGGATCGAGGAGATCGATGGCATCAAGGTCCGGCATTGGGCGTTCACCAAGGAGGACTTTGACGAGTGCATGCTCGTCGAAGATCTTGCGAGTATGGGCGAACTCACCGATGCAGGCGGAGACCTGTACGTCGCTGAGGATGGCAATTACGTAGTACTTATGGAGATGTTCTACGAGGGCGAGGATCTTGACATGGACCTCGGTGAGGAAGGCGACGAAGTGAAGGCGCAGCGGATGGAGATCCACTACGAGACGACAGACGTGAACGTGCCGTTTACCATCGAGGCGCCCGCTGAGGCACTCGAGAGCGGCGCCCTGCCTGAAGACCTTCCGATGCCTGATGATGCTGCCGATGTAAACAACATGTTTGGCATGATCATCTTCACCTCGGAGCTTGGCCCTGAAGCGGTGTTTACCTTCTATCAGGAAGAGATGCCCAACAATGGGTGGACCGAGGTGAGCGCTGAAGCTTCGCCCGGATTCTGGATGATGGAGTATTCCAAGGATGGCCGCAGCGCCAGCTTCATGATCACAGAGGAGGACTCTGGCAGTGCCTCCGTGATGATCACGCTTGCCGAACCTGAATAGCCAATCCCTCCCCCAAAGTGAAGCCAGGGGACCGGGGTCAGAGCACCCCGGTCCCTTTTGATTTGCACTTTTCCGGTCTCCCGCGGTTTGACGCTCCCTGTCATTTCGTGTATAATCTCCAGGCAGTTGCCGAGAACCCAAGTCAATCTCGGCATTGCAGGCCAGCTTGCGGCTGGGCGGGACGGCGATGGGGCCAGGTCCCTGGATTCTGGCTAAATGTCGCTCTCGCCCTACCGGCGAGAGCGTTTTTGGTCTGGTCAACCGCAAACGAAAGGGGACGAACAATGAAGGTTCTGGTCACCAACGACGAGTTGTGCATCGGCTGTCACCTGTGCGAGGATATCTGCTCTCAGACCTGGTACAAGGAGATGAATCATGGCCTATCCTCCATCCGCATCACCAGTCTGGGCAATGCCGAATGGGGCATGGCGGTCTGCAACCAATGCGGGAACTGCATCGATGTCTGCCCGACCGGCGCGCTCTATCGCGACAAGGCTGGTGTGGTGCGACTGAAGAAGGCGGACTGTGTAGGTTGCCTGTCCTGCGTGGGCTTTTGCCCCACCCTCACGATGTACTACCATGAAGACTATGTTGAGCCCATCAAGTGCATTTCCTGCGGCCTGTGCGCCAATGAGTGCCCAACCGGCGCGATTTCCATAGAAGTCTTGGCTGAATAGGAGTTGGAGAATGGGAAGCGCAGAAATCAGCAAGGAACGCATTGCAGAGCTGGAGGCAGGGCACAGAGTCCTGGCCGAGTTCAGCTACGAACCTGAAGGTGTAAAGAAAGGGTATGCCGGCCAGACGCTTTATGTCAATGTTTCTGATAATGCTATTGCCACCCGCCCTGTTGACGAGAAGATGAAGAAGACCTTTGTCGGAGGACGGGGCTTTGACCTGTGGCTGCTCTGGAATGCTGTCACTGGCAATACCAAGTGGGACAGCCCGGAGAACGAGATTGTAATCTCTGCTGGGCCAATCGGAGGTATCACCCAATACCCGGGCACCGGCAAGTCAATTGCGGTGTCGATTTCCCCGCTTACGAATACTGTTGTGGACAGCAACGTAGGCGGTTATTTTGGACCATTGCTCAAGTTTGCCGGATTTGATGCCATCGAGGTACAAGGCATCGCCGAGGAAGAGGTGATCGTCTTTGTTGACGGCAACGCGGGGAAAGTGCAGATCATCGCAGCGCCGGAAGAGTCGGTCAACAGCCACATATTGGCTGAGGAGATGGCTGCGCTCTTTGCCTCCAAGCCCGGTGAGCGTCAGGCAGTGACCTCCGTGTCTGCCGGAGTCGGTGCCGAGCACGCACTCATGGGCTGTCTCAACTTTAGCTTCTACGACCCGCGCAGACAGGTTGCCCGCTTGAAGCAAGCCGGGCGCGGTGGTATTGGCACGGTCCTCCGCAAGAAGAAGGTCAAAGCGCTGGTGGTCAAGTACGTCGGGCTCAAGGGTGATAGCAACACACCCCAGGACCTCAAGGGCATCCAAGATACTGGAGCGAAGATGCATCGCGAGATATACGAGCGTGACCCTATCATGTTCGAAATGCGCAAGGATGGCACCAACCACCTGACCAAGATCATGAATGACTATGACATCCTTCCTGTGCACAACTTTCGCTATGGCGCGCATCCGGAAGCCGAAAAGATCTACTCGCCCAACTTCCAGAAGCACTTTGACTATTCGTCCCCTGACGGATGCTGGTACGGATGCACACTGGCCTGCGCTAAATTCGCCAAGGAGTTGGAGCTGTGCAGCGGACCATACAAGGGCCAGACTGTGACCGTCGATGGCCCCGAGTATGAGACTGTGGCGGGCATCGGAGCAAACTGCGGTATCTGGGATCCTCATGCCGTGTTGGAGGCCAACTTTTACTGCGACACGTACGGTATCGACACGATTTCGTTCGGAACATCGATGGCATTCGCCATGGAGTGTTTCGAGGAGGGATTGATCAACACCGAGGTGACGTCGGGTCTGGAGTTGAACTTTGGCAACGGCGACGCCATGCTCGAGGTACTGCACCAAATTGGCCGCGGCGAGGGATTCGGGGCAATCCTCGGTCAGGGCATTCGCCGCATGAAAGCAATCTTTGCAGCTGACTATGGCGCCGATCCCAAATTCCTCCAAGACATAGGCATGGAGGCCAAGGGGCTGGAGTATAGCGAATATGTGACCAAGGAATCTCTGGCTCAGCAGGGGGGCTACGGGCTGGCGAACAAGGGCCCGCAGCACGACGAGGCGTGGCTCATCTTCATGGATGCGGTTAACAACCAGATCCCGACCTTTGAGGACAAGGCGGAAGCACTCCACTACTTCCCCATGTGGCGTACCTGGTTCGGATTGATGGGGCTCTGCAAGCTGCCCTGGAACGACGTGGAGCCTGCTGACAATCGCACCAGCTACTCAGGTATGGACGCCGCCAAGGTGCCAGAACATGTGCAGAACTACGTGGAGCTGTTCCGGGGCGTTACCGGCCGCGACGATATCAAGACCGGCAAAGACCTTGTCCGCATGTCAGAGGTAGTGTACAACTTTCAGCGGGTTTTCAACCTCAAGATGGGATTTGGCACTCGAGAACACGATGTGATTCCCTATCGCTCAGCCGGTCCAGTCACTGACATCGAATACGAGAGCCGCGCAGAACGATATGATCAGCAGTTGAGTGAGCTAGTGGGCATCGATCCCGAGGGCATGAGCACCACAGAGAAGCGAAAGGCCCTGCGTCGCTACCGAGAGGAGCAATACGACAAACTGATCGATGCCGTCTACGAGCGCCGCGGCTGGGATGCAAACGGCATCCCAACCCTCGGGACGATCCAGGAACTGGGCATCGACTTCCCTGACTTGGTCGAGGTAGTGAATACGCATACCAACAGTCAGGGTTAGTTCCACCAGCACTTGGCAGCATACTGGCGCAGAGCCTGTGGTGTCGGCTCTGCGCCTTATGTTGTAGCCCTTGTGAAGCGCGTCGACAACCCACACTGGAAACGAAGCCCGAAGGAAAGAGCTCATGGTTCGCGTCAATGACAAATGGGACATACCCTGGCGAGAGGGCATGACTGTGGAGGATCTGCTCCAAGCATGCGGATTCTCCCACTCCCACCTCGTGGTGTCACGAAACGGGACGCTAGTTCCTCCTGACGAGTACGCGAACCATCGTGTGTCAGACGGTGACCAAGTTCGAGTCGTACACGTGATCGGCGGTGGCCAGTGACAGTGAGACTTGCATCGTGGAACGTCAACGGCATCCGCGCCGCGATCCGCAAGGGGTTCTGGGACTGGCTCGAGGCCTACGACCCAGACCTGCTCTGTCTCCAGGAAACGCGCATCCACCCTGACCAACTGACGGGCAATATGCTAGAGCCGCCCAAGCACACTAGCTATTGGGCCTCCGCAGAACGCAAAGGGTACAGTGGTGTGGCGACCTTCTCTCGACAGGAGCCACAGGCCGTACACGTAGGATTCGGACACTCCCGGTTCGACTTCGAGGGGAGGACCCTAATTACCGAACACGATGGGTTCACACTTGTGAACGCCTACTTTCCGAGCGGGCAGCGCGGACATGAACGCGTCGTCTACAAGCTCGAGTTCTACGATGCTTTGCTGGCTCACTGCAACAGCCTTCGAGCGGACGGTCATCGCCTGGTTGTATGTGGGGATTTCAACACTGCCCACCAGGCCATCGACCTGGCAAGGCCTGCACAGAACAAAAAGACATCTGGCTTCCTGCCAGAGGAGCGCGAGGCCATGACCCTATGGCTGCAGAGTGGATTCGCGGACAGCTTTCGCGTCCTGCATCCCGACGAAGTAGCTTACTCGTGGTGGACCTACCGCGCCAATGCCCGCGCACGGAACGTGGGCTGGCGGCTTGATTACTTTCTCGTTGACAAAGCCCTGATGCCGTCCGTTGAAGACGCGTCCATCCTCAGCGACGTTTCTGGCTCCGACCATTGCCCGGTTGGACTGGAGCTGAGACTGGGCTCGTAAAGTGTCGCTGAGCCTGCTCCGGTAGGGCACACCCCATTTATCAACGATTTGTCACTGCCATCACTTTCTGCTATAATCGCCACTGGTAAAACGACACAGATGCAAGGAGGCTCCCATTATGAGCGATGTCAAACTGGCCGTCATCGGCGGATCTGGCGTGTACGACATCGAGGCCCTGACCGACGTCGAGGAGCAGTCTATCTCGACCCCCTTTGGCGATCCATCCGACGCCATCGTGATCGGCACGCTCTCGGGCGTTAGGATCGCCTTCCTGCCCCGGCACGGGCGAGGTCACCGGCTGACACCAACTGAGGTCCCCTACCGGGCCAACATCTGGGCTCTCAAGAGCTTGGGGGTGGAGCGCATCATCTCCATCAGCGCCTGCGGGAGTATGAAAGAGAAGTACCAGCCGCGTCACATCGTCATACCAGACCAGATCTACGACAATACCAAAAACCGCGACTATTCATTCTTCGGTGATGGACTGGTAGCCCATATCGGCATCGCTGACCCTTTCTGCCCGCATCTGCGTCCCATACTCGGTGCGGCAGCGGAAAAGACAGGCGGGAGGGTGCACATGGACGGCACATTCATCACCATCGAAGGCCCTCGGTTTAGCACGCGCGGTGAGAGCAATATCTACCGCTCCTGGGGCATCGATATCATCGGCATGACTGCAGTTCCCGAAGCGCAGCTAGCGCGCGAAGCCGAGATCTGCTATGCGACCATGGCCCATGTGACCGACTATGATGTGTGGCACGAGGAGGAAGAGGCGGTCAACGTGGAGATGCTGATCGCCAACCTGATGGCCAATGCAGCCCTCTCCAAACAGACCATCGCCGAGTTGGTCCCAATGCTGACCGACGAACGCCCCTGTGACTGCGGTCAAACGCTATCCGCGGCGATTATCACGCAGCGGGATATGATCCCACAGGAGAAAGTAGAACAGCTAGGACCTATCGTCGCCAAGTATTTCCCGGGTTAGCTATTCCTCGTTCTTGGGCTCACTGGATGCACCAAGGGACGAATGACACGGGCACTCACAGCCTCAGGCATTCGTCCCCATCTATGTCTAGAGGTCAGCTGATTGCACTTGCTGGTACCCAAACTGCACAAGCCTGCACGAGGGACTGGTGGCTAGAATGAGACATATTCGTCCTGCACCAGGCCCGCCTTGTCCACTGCCAGAACCTCAAGCAACTCGGAGATCATCTCTGCTTTCTGCAGAGCATCGTGCTTGCTCCAGGTGCGCGCCTTGAGTTCCAGGTAGACGTCGGCAGACGGCGGCTGGATGAGGCGGTCCAAGTTCACTGCAAAGTCCACGCCTTTGTACTTGATCCTCCACCTGCGGCGGATCTTGTCTACCTTTCTCTCCTCATTGGGCTGAAAGTACTCCCGGTAGAAACGCAGGCTGCGATCGGCATCGGCTGTGAAGCGAGACCGGGAGAGCAACACCGAATCGGTGTACTCGCGCTCCCGCGTGGGTCCGCGGAAAGTGAGGTTGTAGATCGGCTTGGTCGCCACTCCACGATCCAGCAAGTAGTCCTCGCGATAGCGGATGATGCCCTCTTCTGGATCACGGAAGAAGAAATAGGTATCATACTGCTTGCGCTCGCTGGGCTTGATGACCATAACCTCTGGGCACGCTGTCATATGTGCCAGTAGAGCATCCTCATCAGGAACCCAGACCTTCACCTGCACTTCATAGGTCTCGCCCCACTGCAACGCACCGAGGGCAACGAGCTTGTCCAGCAGGCTCTGCTCGCGCCGGGCGAGAAAAGCGCCCACCTGCCCAGCGATACGCTGGGCCTCCGCGCGCACGCGGGACTCTTCCAGGGTGAGGATCTTGCGATCGCGCATCACCCAGCGGCCGTTGATCATCACATGCTGCACGTCGTGGGCTTTGGCAGCATAGACTAGCTGCGAATAGGTGTTATCAGGCGACAGGTCATAGCTGGGCACGTTGTGAATGCAGTCCAACCTGAGTATCGCCAGATCGGCACGCTTTCCCGGTTCCAGCGAGCCTATGATCTCGTCCATGCCCAAGGCCTTGGCCCCGTCGATGGTTGCCATGGCAAATGCCGTCCGAGCGGGAACAGCCGTGGGATCCTGCCTGATCCCCTTGGGCAATAGCGCCGCCAGATGCATTTCCTGGAACATATCCTGGTCATTGTTGCTGGCCTGCCCGTCCGTGCCTATTCCAACAGCGATGCCCGCCTCCATCATGCCAACCACGTCAGCCAGACCGCTGGCCAACTTTAGATTGCTTGTAGGATTGTGAGCCACGCCCACGCCAGCTCGAGCCAGGAGTTCGCGATCCTCGTCGGTGATGTGCACGCAGTGTGCGGCAAGTACCTGCGCATCAAACACCCCGTGTTTCTGCAAGACTTCCGCGGGTGACATCCCATACAGATCATGGGTATCATCCACCCCGCCTGACGTCTCGGCAATGTGAATCAAAAGTGGCACGCCATATTCTGTGGCAAGTTGAGCAGACTCACGAAGCATCTCAGGAGTGCTCGTCTCAGTCGCGTGGGGGCCAACTGCCGGTGTGATCAAAGGATGGTCCCGCCATTCCTGAATGAACTCCCTGCACAGTCCGATGCTCATGTCATAGCTCTCGGCATCGGGGGTGGGCCACTTCATCACAGTCTGCGCGCAGATCGCACGCATCCCGGCATCAGCAGCGGCCTGAGCCACTTGGTGCTCATAGTAGTACATGTCGGCAAAGCAGGTCACTCCCGAACGGATCATCTCGGCACATGAGAGCAATGTCCCCCAGCGGCAGAACTCTGCGCTGACAAACTCGCGCTCCACCGGCAGCATATAGCCAAAGAGCCAAACATCCAGCCGGAGATCGTCAGCCAGGCCTCGCAACAAGCTCATCGGCACATGGGTATGGGCATTGATCAATCCAGGGAGGATGGCTGCACCCTCGCAATCCACCACATCAGGAGCATCCCACACTGCCAGGATCTCATCCGTGGGCCCGACTGCCACGATGTCAGTCCCCTTTATAGCAACAGCACCCTGGGGCACAAGATCCCCAGGGGCGTTCATGGTCACAACTAGCCCGTTGATCAGTAACTGGTCTGCAAGCCGCATATCAACCTATCATCTCCTATAACAAGTGAGCCTGCCTGCAAGCTCTTGAATCTACTCCTGCCGGATTGCTTGCAGCAAGCTCCAGTGAGCAGGACGGGACAAAGAGGGACTGTACGCAGCAGCTAGCATGGGACAGCACCCGAGACTGCAGCTAGAGCTCGTCCTCCCAATCATCGGCGTCGTCCTCCCAGTCGTCATCGTCGTCATCATCAAACAGGTCGTCCGAGTCATCTTCCCACGCGAGCTCGTCCTCTCCATCCTCAACCAGGTCAAGGTCGCCAGCATCCTGAAGAGTCAAGCAGCCATTGTCTGGCTCGTATATGATTTCCTCAGCGATGCAGACGCCGTCATCCCAGAACAGACAGAAGCTAGCCCGACAAATGATGTGAGTCATCTCTACTCCTTTCCCGAATCGCCGTTTAGAGAAACGAGTTCACAAGCCAGTGAGCTAACAGCGGCTGAGTTCAGCCATCACCCGCCCTACTCCGACCTCCGCAAGTAAAGCTCTTCCAATAGGTTGACGACACCGGCCGCATCGTCCAGATCGAACTGGGGGACCGGCACGTCCACAGGATAGTCAGCCATGATGCCGATAAGCTCTGCCGGCTGGCAGATCAACTCCGTACTCCGCTCCCGGCGGGTGACCTCAATTTTCGGTTTGTTGCCGCGCTTGTAGCCCTCTGTTATGACCAGATCAACGTCGCCCATGAGGGGTATGATGCTGTCCAGGTGCATCTCCTCATCCACACTGCGGATCAGGGCCATCTTGTGCGGGCCGGACACGACCACTGCATCGCTTCCGGCCTGAGCGTGACGCCACGAATCCTTGCCGGGCTTGTCGATCTCAAAACCGTGGGTATCATGTTTGACCGTGCCAACTCGATAGCCACGCATCTTGATCTCACGTATCACCAGCTCGAGTGCAGTTGTCTTGCCCACTCCGGACTTGCCCACGACCGAGATTACTGGAACGTGCCCCGCCTCGCTCACAAGTCAATGACCTCAGGCCAATCGAGCATCTGTACTACGACCTCGCTGCCAGCCTCAACTTGATAGGTCCCCTCAGGGACAATTGCCAGTCCATTCGCCTTTGACATGGAGGTAAGGACACCGGATCCTTGCTCCCCGGTCGTACGCGCGTGATAGCGTCCCCCTTGCTGCGACACGATCACGCGGACAAAGCCGCGACGACCGCTGTTCGTGACTGACTCTTCCAGCACAGCCCGGACCTGGGGCTTGGCAAGGTTGGTATGACCCAGCATCCGGAGTATGGCCGGTCGAGCGAACTGCTCAAAGGAAACCATTGCCGATACAGGATTTCCCGGGAGCCCGATTAGCGGCACCCCACCTTCCAGCAGCCCAAAAGCCAGTGGCTTGCCAGGTTTCATTCGAACCTGCCAGAACTGCATCTCCCCTTCGCTGCCCAGCACATCTTTGACCACATCATAGTCACCGACAGATACGCCACCCGAAGTAAGGAACAGATCGGCCCCAGCCTCCAGACCGGAGCGGATCTTGTTGGTCAGGTCCGATCTGGTATCCCGCGCAATTCCCAGCCGGATGGGGATGCCCCCAGTTCGCCTGACCAATGCTGCGTTGGTGTATTCGTTGGAATTACGGATCTTGCCTGGCTGTAGCGGCTCATGGACCTCTAGCAACTCGTCGCCCGTAGCCAGAATCGCGACCCTCGGTCGCCGGTGGACCGATACAGACTCATGGCCGAGCGATGCCAGCACCCCGATTTCCTGTGCCCGGATTACGCGGCCGGGAGCCAGCACCCGCTCTCCCACGTAGATATCCTCGCCCGCAGGTCGGACGTGATCCCGCGCCTCGACTGCACTACGCACCATGATCTCATCAGCTGGGGTTACCAGGCGTTCATCCTTGGGGCGGTCAAAGTCACTCGTGTCCTCGTAGGGGACCACGGCATCGGCGCCTTCAGGCATGGGAGCGCCTGTCATGATGCGAATGGCCGTCCCGGGCAACACGCTCTTTTCAGCCACAGAGCCTGCTGCGACACTATCGATCACATCCAGCTTAACCGGCGACTCGGGCGTTGCAGACGCGACTTCCGCAGACTGAACCGCATAACCATCCATCGCCGAGTTATCAAAAGGCGGCACTGCGATGTCAGAGACAATCTCCTCCGCCAGGACCCTGCCCTGCGCGTCCAGAATCGGGACCTGCTCAGGGTCCAGCGGCTGAACATGACTCAAAATCGCTGCCAATGCCTCTTCTACACTTATCACGTCGCTTGCTCCGAAGAATCTACCGAGATCCGCTGAACTGCACTATGCAAAGGATGGGTAGCAGCCCGGCCGGCATACGCCCTGGCTGCCTTGGGCGCATCATACCTGAAAACCGATTGGTTGTCAAAAGCCTATGCAAAGAGCTTCAGCCACTGAGGGTCTCTCCTCTTTCCACAACATCACGCGCTGTACGAAGGTTGGCCCAAGGCGCAGTCACGGGCGTTACGCAGCCGGTGCCCAGGATAAAGCGTCGCCCACCTGTCTGTTGGAGCGCCTCCTCAGCCTCGCGGCGCACCTCGTCCGGTGTGCCTCTAAGCATTGTGTCCCACTGCCGTAGCCCGCCCAGCACTGCCCCCTTGACGCGTTCCTGTCCCTCGCGCAGGGATGGCAGCGTCTCACGATCGTGCCAGTTGATCACCTGCACCGGGTAGTCAGCTACCAGATCAAACATGACCCGGTTGCCATGCAAATGCAGCACATTGAGCCAAAGCCCATTCGCTGCATCGAGCAGCCGGCGGTCAAAGGGAGTGCCAAACTCCTCGTATTCGCGTTCACACATCAACTCGTAGCTTGCATGTTGCACAGCCAGGAAAATGCCGTCGATACCCCGATCACGGGCTGCTTCGATAAAGCGCACGGTCGTGGCGGTGATCGTCTCCAAACCTGTGCGCACGGCAACCGGATCCTCACGCAGGTGTGCAACCAGATGCTCCTTGCCCACCAAGTTCTTGGCCTGTGAGAGTGGGTTGAATATGGTCTGGATAACAGGAACCTCGTCGCCGACTGCATCTCGAATCTGCTCAAGGCAACGGAGCTGAGCCCCTAACGCACCCTGGTCCGGCTCAAGTCGCTGAAGCGCATACCAGTGTTCGAGCATGCGGACAGGGTGATGGCTGTATTCGCGGGTCCCTTCCTGGTTGCCCAGCCAATAGTCCTCCACTCCCCAATCGCGGACACAGTAACTGCTGGCGGGCGTCACCTTGATAAAGTCAAAGTCGTATTGGTTCTGAAATGCTACCGTGGACGCAGCCAGACTCGCCGGATTTTGATCGTCTCCGGGAAAGTGCCGCCACAAGGCCACGGGGGTCCGGTCTGTGGGCTCCCCTTGGATCGTTGCCTGCAATCGCTCACGCTTGCTCATAGCTTCCATGCTGTCTTGCCCTCCTGGCGTTATTGTGCCATAGACAGCAGTTTTGCGCAAAGAAGCCAGAGAGTTGAACACGAGATCATCCCAGCCGCGAAAGTACATCCTTGCCAGCAAGTTAGATAGGTGATATACTAGCATCATCTTACCTGGAGGAGCGCTATGAGCCTGCAGATTGGGATTGTGGGCTTGCCCAATGTTGGCAAAAGCACCTTGTTCAACGCGCTGACCAAAGCCAGCGCCGCCGTCGCCAGCTATCCTTTCACTACGATCGATCCCAACATCGGCGTGGTTGAGGTCCCGGACCAGCGTCTGAGTGACGTTGCTGCAATAGTAGAGCCGGACGAGATCAAACCGACCACAATCGAGTTTGTGGACATCGCCGGACTGGTCCAGGGAGCACACAAGGGCGAAGGGCTTGGCAACCAGTTCCTGGGTCACATCCGCAACGTGGACGCCATGGCAATGGTCGTGCGGTGTTTCGCTGACCCTGATATCGCGCACGTGACAGCCGAACTCGATCCCCTGGCCGACTGCGAGGTCATTGATTTGGAGCTGGTCCTGGCTGACCTGGCAACGCTTGTACGCCGTGAAGACAAAGTGCGGTCGATGGCCAAGGCGCAACCTCGCGAATTCAGTCTGGAACTTGACCTCCTGGGGCGCATGAAGGCACACCTCGAAGGAGGGCGAATGGCTTCCCAACTGCCCCTATCTCAGAAGGAGTCTGAACTGCGAAGTTCGCTCACTCTCTTGACTGCCAAGCCCAGGCTCTACATCGCCAACGTAGGTGAAGACGATCTGCTGGGTTCCAGCCCACTGACCGAGCAGGTCTTTGAGCGCGCCCGGCAGGAGGGCGCACAGGCAGTCGCCATCTGCGCGCAACTTGAAGCCGACCTGGCTGAATGGTCGCCCGAGGAAGCAGCCGAGTACAGGAGCGAATTGGGGCTGGAGACATCTGGCCTGGAGCGACTGGTTCGGGCCGGTTATCAATTGCTGGATCTGATCACCTTCTTTACGGCAACCGGCACCGCTGTGGTGCGCGCATGGACCTTGCAGCAGGGGCAGACGGCATTTGATGCGGCCGGCAAGGTGCACACCGACATGCAGCGAGGCTTTATCCGTGCCGAAGTCGTATCATATCCCGATCTGATGGCGGCAGGGGACTTTTACGCAGCACGTGAACGGGGGCTGCTTCGTCTCGAGGGGCGCGACTATGTCATCCAGGACGGTGACATCGTCCACATTCGATTCTCACCACCCAGGTGACAGCTGCAATTGGCCGGTAGGCGGTCGTGTGTGACTGAATCCGCACATGCGCAAAGCGGTCCCCGCCCCATCCCCGTTTTGCCAAAATCCACCGATTGTGCTATAGTTGCGGGCGTCGCGTGGAGGGGCTAAAGCGCCACTGGGCGCAGGCCCCTCTTCTTTCCGCTTGTGGCTCAGGTCCACAGGCAATCCCGTGGAAAGGAGGTAAACATGAGGCAATACGAGTTGTATTTGGTCATTGACGCCGAGGTTGAAGAGGAAGATGTCAATGCCATCGTCGAAAGAATGACCGAACTGGTCACTGCCGGCGACGGCGAGACTGGCGGCGAAGTGATCAAGGTAGAGGGCCGAGGAAGGCGACGGCTGGCCTACGCCATCAAGAACAAGACCGAAGGCCAAGACGTCATTCTCTACATCCATACCCCAGCGCAAGCACTCCGAGAGATTGAACGCGTCCTGAAGCTAGACGACCGCATCCTTCGTCACTTGATCGTCCGTACTGGCGACGAGTAATAGGGAGAATGCGGTTCGATCGCACGTGGGTAGATCCAGTACTGTGGATGGTATGGAGTAGCGCGTAATGGCGCGGGGCATGAACAAGGTTACACTCGTGGGCTTTGTGGAACGGGAGCCGGAACTTGGCCGTGCCGCTGATGGGCAAGCCGTGGCGTCTTTCACCGTTTCCACCAGTCGCAAAATGACTGCTGGCTCAAGTATGGATGGCTGTGCCACTGAATGGTTCAAGATGGTGGCCTGGGGTGACCTGGCTGAGGCTGCAGGGGCGCATTTGACCAACAACCAGCGGCTATACGCTGAGGGACATCTGCAGACACGGATCTGGGATGATTCTGAGGGCCGGCGCCAAGCTTGCACAGAGGTTGTGGCAGGCAAGTTGATTCCTTTGGATACCCGAGAGGCAGTAGCTGCCCAAAGCCTCGGGACAGGGGATCGCGCTCTTCCCTTGTGCCTCAACAAGATCATGGTCATCGGCAATCTGGGCCGCGATCCTGAAATGCGCTACACACCGGATGGCCATGCTGTGACTTCGTTCAGCCTGGCAGCGACCCGTGCAGGAGCCTCCGCGTCAGGTGTGCACGACGGCACTACTGAATGGTTCAATGTCGTCGCCTGGGGCAGCCTGGCGGAGATATGCAACCAACATCTGGTCAAGGGCCGTCGCGTGTACGTTGAGGGTAAGCTGCATACACGAGGTTGGGAACAACCTGCAGGCAACAAGCGATTCCGGACTGAAGTGATCGCTAACGAGATGATTATGCTCGGACCGCGCCCCAAGGACCGGTCCGCAGAACAAGAACTGACTGAATAACTTGATCGCTCCCCCTTCTCGCGGACACATATCTGCCGAGAGGAGAGGGGCCGGACTGAAAAGGAGTATATAGGAAGATGAGTCAACAATCCAGCAGACAGAGACAGAGCAGGCCGCGAAGGCATTCCCGCCGGCGTTTCAGGCCCAGGCGCAAGGTATGTGCATTCTGCCTGGACAAGAGCAGGGAGATCGACTACAAGGACATCTCGACCTCGCGAAGGTTTCTCACTGAGCGGGGAAAGATCAAGTCTCGTCGCAAGACCGGGACGTGCGCCAAACACCAGCGCCGACTGGCTACTGCCGTCAAGCGCGCCCGGCACCTTGCCTTGCTTCCATTCACTGCAGAGCACATCCGGCGTTACTAGCAGCCGGCTAGACCAGAAAAGCAGACCGGCCTTCATCCCTGACAGATCAGTTCTTCTTGAAAGGACATCGCACGGGTATGCCGGCCATAGAACGGAGTCGACCAGATGGCAAAATCGTCCAAAAAGCGGAAAGCCGCGCCCGAGACAACCAAGAAAACAAAGAAACAAATCGCCTTGGGTC
>Ga0207796_1000530_pt1 | contig 15227 bp, 15 predicted proteins | sample Pon1CUnioCityCA_6_FD_187274 | JGI IMG/M metagenome (GOLD analysis project Ga0207796, IMG submission 187274) | Marine sediment microbial community from Union City, CA, USA - Pond 1C Sediment 1 (SPAdes) | ecosystem: Environmental > Aquatic > Marine > Intertidal zone > Salt pond sediment ...
CCCGCCCCACAATAGAGGCTAGCACAAAGCGCTTCAGGTCCAACCCAAAGGCTCCCGCCGAGATGGAGAAGAGCTTGTAGGGAATGGGTGTGAATCCAGCGATGCCAACCGCCCATACATCGTAGCGCCGGTAGTAGTCTTGCACCAGGGCAACTTTTTCCGGCTTGAAGAAACGCTTGAGAAGCGGGCGGCCTCCCTTGTCACCAATAAAGTAGCCCAGAATACCACCTGCCAGCGAGCCGAGCGTAGCCACGGCAGCAAAGAGAAGCGCCCAGGAGGTCTTGGCCAGTGCCAGAGGGATCAGCAGTACATCGGGTGGCACCGGAAAGAACGATGACTCGGCAAAAGCAATGGCAAATAGCGCCACACCTCCATAGGGTGTGGTTGCCCAGCTGGTGGTCCATTCTATCAAATCTCGTAGGATCTCCATATCATTCATTCTCCTCGTCCAAGTTCGCACAAGGAACCTGAGCGTTTTCCCAGCTCAGACGCCCTGCAGACCATGGACTCGTTTGTGATTTTACATCCAGATTGCCCATAGCAGGCTGATGAGGGCCAGGAAACCAAGGCTGGGCAAGGTGTAGCGGTGCAGCGACCGTGCCCCAATGAATAAAGTCAGCGCAGCCTTGGCGAGTGTATTAGCAGTAACGGCCAAGAGCAGGGCCTGAGCAGCAACGCTGTAAGAGACACCGCTGCCCGCCAGTTGGGCCAGGGAAAGGGTCACCGCATCCAAGCCGGTCAGGCCGGCCAGGAAACTGGTCACATACACACCTGTATCTCCGAGCACGTCCTGTGCCGCTCGCGTGATCAACAGGATGACCCCAAAGAGGATCCCAAACTGGATGGCCGGCCAAAGACGGAAGGGATTGGCCAGCTTTGTCTCTTCCTTTTCTTGAGATTGCACGCTCTGCCAGAGAAAGATGCACAGAGCCGCACCCAGAGCAGAGAGCAGGAGCAGGGGCAGCCACACCTCATCGAATAGGCTGCGGTTAAAGACCAGCGCCTGGACGAGAACCGTGGGGTACATGGTCACCGAGGCAAGCACGATGCCAAAAGCCAGTTGCTTTCCGAGGGATGTGGCATCGCGACTGCGCTGGGAGAAATTCAAGGTGACGGCCGTACTGGAGACCAGGCCGCCCAAAAGGCCGGTGACGCCAATGCCCCGTTGAGGGCCCAACAGCTTGATGGCGACGTATCCAGTAAAGCCGATGGCCGAAACAAAGACCACCATCAGCCAGACGCGAAAGGGGTTCAGGACTTCCCACGGCCCATAGGCCTGATTGGGCAGCAGGGGCAACACGACGGCGCTGACCACGACGAATTTTAGGGCGGCATAGATGTCCTCCCGCTCGATGCGTGCGACCAGGCCATGCAGAGCAGGACGTGCGGCAAGAAGGGCGGTGACAATCACCCCCAGTGCGACGGCCAACCAGATCTGATCCCAGTAGATCAGACCCCCGATCAGGTAAACGAGTAGAACCACGACCTCCGTGGTGACGCCCAGATCGCCCTCTCGCGCCGAGAAAGCGTACACGATCAAGACCAGCACGGCCAGGCCGGCAAAGCCGACGGCGAACAACCAGGGCTGTCCTTCGCCTGACAGAAGTGCCGCCGTGCATCCCAACAACGTCATCAGAGGGAAAGTGCGGATGCCAGCGAAATGAGAGGTCTCACTCTGCTGGTGCGAATGCTCCCGCTCCAGGCCAACCATGAGCCCGATGAGCCCCGCCAGGGCGAACTTTTGCCACAACACAAAATCCATATTGAACAACCACGTTTCCAAGGCTCAGTACCTCCTTATCACGATTCACCCGCCTGATATCTGCCACGAAGATGGGCCGGTCGGTGTGGCTGATGATCTGGTGGGCGACGTCGTCCAGCAGCAGGCCCTCAGGCCCGCGGTTACATGCGCAAAGATGACCAGGTAACCCGTGCCAAATCTCCTGCCAACGCTCGCAACCTCTGTCAAATGGTGCCATCTACGGGTATAGCGGCCAGATCAACGGCAGGAAGATCATGGAAACGATGAGTAGCACCACAGTAAGCAATGCGCCCACCCGCGCATAGTCAAAGAAACGATAACCGCCTGGGCCAAAGACCAGCACGTTGGCTTTGTGCCCGACGGGAGACAAAAAGCTGGTGGCTGCACCGATCACTACGGCCATCGTAAAGGTGATGTGGTTGGCCCCTAGCCCCAGGGCAGTGTCCACGGCAATGGGGACGATAAGGACCATAGCCGCCGCGTTGGACATGGCTTGTGTGATCAGCGCCGCCAGAAGATAGGTGCCAGCCAGCAGGGCAACAGGCCCATACTCTCCCAGGGCATCGAGCATGATGTCGGCCACGTACTGCGCAGTGCCCGTGGCCTCCATGGCCATGCCGAGGGGCAGCATGCCCGCAACCAAGAACACTGTCCTCCAATCGATGCTTTCGTGCGCTTCCTCCATCGATAGGCAGCCGGTGAGGATCATGAGCACTCCGGCGATCACCATTGCCATCGAGATGTGAAAGTTCGCGAACACCACCATGCCGATGGCCAAAACCAAGGCGAAGACGGCGATAGGCGCCTTCTTGCGCCGCAACTGCTCGACTTGGAGTGGTTCCAGAACCAGGAAATCGGTGCCCTCTTGAAGCTCCCGCACCCGGTGGCTGGGGCCCTGGAGCAGCAGGGCATCCCCAAACTGCAGTGGCACATCCCGAAGCTTTTCCGTGAGAGCCTCTCCGTGGCGCCATATCGCCAGCGCAGTAAAGCCGTACCGGTCGCGGAAACGGACCTCCCGCAAGGTATGGTCTACCAGGTGGGAACGCGGGGCAAGCGTGGCCTCGATCAGCTGAACATTGCCTGCCTCCAACCTGTCGATGTCCAGCTTTCGCTCGGCCTCGATGGTGATCCCCAGAGCTTCCCGGGCAGCCATCAGATCGTCAGCCGCGCCCTCAACCGTGAGCAGATCGCCAGCTTGAATAAGGGTCTCTCGCCCGAGTTGAGCTTCGCTCACACCGTCGCGCTCGATGGCCAAGACAGTCAAGTCATAGTCCCGACCCAAGCCAGATTCCAGGAGAGTCTTTCCAGCCAGCGGACTCGTGTTTAGAATCCTGGCCTCTGTGACGTACTGGCGCAGGCGATAGATGTCCTGCCGGCCCTGTGCCCCTTCGCGCACAGGCAGCAGGTGCCGGCCAATCAGAACCATGTAGACAACGCCTGTCGCGAGGACGACAATACCCATTGGGGCGAACTCAAAGAAACCAAGTGTCGACAGACCGCGGTCGGCCAGGATGCCCATGGCCAGGATATTGGCCGGCGTGCCGATAAGCGTCATCTTGCCGCCCAGTAGCGACGAAAAGGAGAGGGGCATGAGCAGTTTGGATATGGCGATCTTGGTCCGGCGCGAGATGCCGACCAAGGCAGGCATCAACATCGCGGTAGCGCCGACGTTATTCATAAAGGCCGAGATCACGCCACAGGTCACCATGATCGTGGCGATTAGGCGCGGTTCCCTGTCGCCCGCCAGCCGGAGGATGCCCCGGCCCATGGCATCTGCAACCCCCGTCCTGAACAAGCCGCCCGACACGATATAGACTGCCCAAACGGTGATCACGGCCGGGTTCGCAAATCCGTCAAAGATCTCTTCAGGTTCGATGAGGCGGAGCAGCCCAACAAACAGCAGGACCGAGAGCGCAACCAGATCCACCCGCAGCTTTTCCGTGGCAAAGAGTACGAGCGCGACCACTATAATAGTAAGCGTGAGAGCAATCTCAGTTGTCATTCGCGCACCAAAGAGACAGCACCTGACAGATGCAAGTCGTCCCCTCCCTCCAGTTGTTCGCCACAGCTCCAGGCCTTGCTGGCAGTTGTAATCAACCGGACTGTAGGTTCTCCATTATTCATCCAACCTGACCGGAGTCACGAATCCGTCCGGTTTGACCGTCAGCACAGAGCAATCCACTTGACGGAGGATCTTTTCGGCGGTATTCCCAATGAGCACTCCGGCCACTCCGCTGCGGCTCACTGTACCCATGACGATCAGTCCTACCCCCAGCTCGGACGCCAACTCGGGAATCCAGTGTCCCGGCTCGCCCTTCAGCATGTACACCTGGGCCTTCAGTTCCTGTATGGGGTATGGCTGCAAGAGTTCGGCAAGCCTGCGCCTGTGCAAGACTCGAGCGTCATCGACCCACTTGTCCACCTCGTCTGACAGTCCGACATACCCGCTTCTCAACGAGTTCTCGGCGGGAAAGCTCCAGGTGTGGACGACAACCAGCTCACACTGGTCCCGCCGGGCCAGTGAAGTCGCCAGGTCCATGATCTTGATGTTGATGGCGTGTTGCCCCTCGTTAAAGGGGGCCGGATCCACGGCAGCCAGGATGCGCGCATGCTGCTGCGACTGGGAGGGGTTCATAACCCATACTGGACACGGGCATTTGCGCATCAGGTGCATGGTAGTGCTGCCAAAGAGCCTTTCCCTCACGCCACCAAGTCCCTCCGCGGTGGTCATCACCAAGTCATGTTCGTTGCGTAGCACCTCGCGGATGATCTCAAGAAACGGCGGTCCACACAACACCTTGCCTTCAACCGGGACCCCGCTCCGCCGCACCAAATCCACCCACTCTTCCAGAAGCTGGCTCTCCTCCTCGATGACATGCTCTCGAATCTCCACAGCCGGTTCTGCGCCCGGCATCTGGGCCGGGTGGAGCCATTCCCTGAAGGCCACAGGCGGCTCCGGCGCGGCTGATCGGTCCGCATCGGGGGGCCATTCGTCGATGATGTCAATGTCCACGAGTGGCTCAGGGATATCCGGTGCTGGTGCCGGGCTGGGCAGTTCCTTGACGGTGTTGACAACCGTCAGTCGAGCCTGGTTTCGCTTTGCCAGGGTCACGGCCCGTTCGACGACCGCCCTGTTATCAGTTCTCTCATCAACGACTACAAGAATGCTCTTGAAGCGTTGCATCACTTCCTCCTTTTCATGTTCACACTTCCAACCCGATCTGCAACCAAATGCGATGCAGCGCCTGCTCCCGAGCCAGGTCGCCGCCCACTACACTGTCGCACTCATTCCTGAGGAGTTCGTTCTCTCTATACTCCTTCCTGCCAGGCATCCTACCACCGGCCTTGCCACTCCTGTGTTCATAGATATCGCAGCCACAGATACCCCATGGCCAATAGGAGAGACACCCCGGTCGTGATCAAGCCGTACTTCAAGAATTTGCGAAAGCTGATAGGATGGCCGCTCCGCTCGGCCAGACTGGCCACCACCACGTTGGCCGAAGCGCCTACCAGGGTGGCGTTGCCCCCCAAGCAGGCTCCCAAGGCCAGCGACCACCACAGCGGCTCTACCGGCATCACCTTGCCCAGGTTCTCCACGATGGGGATCATGGTTGCTGTGTAGGGAATGTTGTCCACGATACCTGAAGCCACCGCCGACAGCCAAAGCAGGAGGGTCGACGTCAGAACCAAATCCCCATCAGTCAGGCGCAGCGTAGCGTCGGCCACCGTCTCGATGATACCCACCTGCACCACGGCCTCCACAGTGATGAACAGGCCGAGGAAAAAGAAGAGGGTGGTCCACTCTATGTCTTGCAGAATATCGTGTGGGTCACTCCTCGTCCACAGCAGCAGGAGAGTGGCCCCGGTGAGCGCGATGGTCGCCGGCTCCAAGTGCAAGGCTCCGTGGAGCAGAAACCCCACCATCACGCCGCCCATGACGATCAGCGCCTTGACCAGCGTGGGTCGATCGGTTATCAGCGCATCTGTATCCAGACTCTCGATGTCCAACGGGCGGCCCTGACTGGCCTGTACTTCGCGCTTGAACAGGAACCAGCAGAGCCCGACAAAAACGGCCAGGATCAACAGACTGATGGGCGCCAGGTTGGCGGCAAAGGTGAGGAAGTCAATACCAGCCGCGCTGCCGATGAGGATGTTGGGCGGATCGCCGATGAGTGTCGCCATGCCGCCAATGTTAGAGGCCAGGATCTGGGCGATGAGAAAGGGTACCGGGTTTACGCGGAGGCTGGCGGCTACCAAAAGCGTCACCGGGACGATCAAGATCACGATGGTCACGTTGTCCAAAAGGGCCGAAGTGACGGCTGTCGCCAAAGAGAGAATGATCAGGATGCGGAAGGGATTGCCACGCCCCAGCCTAACGGCGTACACGGCGATCCACTGGAACAGGCCGGTCTCCCGCAGCACGTTGGCCAGGGCCATCATTCCGGCCAACAGAAAAATCACATTCCAGTCCACAGCGTGAAAAGCCTGCTCCTGTGAGAGGATGCCAAATAAGATCATGGCCAGACCACCCAGCAGGGCTGACACGGTGCGATGCACACGCTCGGTGACGATCAGGGCGTAGGTGATCAAAAAGATGCCGCCCGCCAACAATACGGGGTTCATACCCTCTCCTCGGCAGGCTTTTCAGAGTCCAGACAGACAGCCATCAGCTCCAGCAAATTGATATACCCGATGACGTGGTAGCGATCGTCCACGACAGGTAGGCCCGGCAAGCCATGCTCGTGCATGCGCTTGAAGGCATCCTTCACCGTCTCTTCACGTTTGACCCAGACCGGATCCCTCATGGCATCGGCCACAGTGCGCATCCCACTCATTTGGGCGAACTGTCGTACGTGGTCGAGATCGGTCATCTCACTGAGGAACTCTTCGGGCATGATGTGGAAAAAGAGGTCATCGGCCAGCGTTCGCAGGTCGAGGACGCCCAACAACCGTCCCCCGCCTTCGACCACGCAGACCAAGTGTACCCCAGGATGGGCCAGCATGACCCGTGCGACCTCGTCCAGCGGCATCTCCGGGGGGACAAGGGTGGGTTGCAGCACCAGGGTCTGCATAACCTCTCCAACGGGCGTGTCGCGCTGGATCATCCACTCGGGTCTCAATGCCCGAGGCAGCCGTTCCCGGCGAGGCTTGGCCTGGACTTTGTGCAACCCTTTAACCTGGGCCACTGGCAGTACCAGCAGCAGGCCACTATCGGGCCGGTCGAATCCTCCCATAACGCGCTCGGCTTCGGCCATGGCCTGTTCCAACAGTTTGTCACCCTCTACAGCTACCAGCAGTGTCCGCCGACGGACCTCTTCTGCCTCAAACAGCCTGCTGAGGGTACCTAGGCCGACCCGGCTGAGCCAGGTCATTGTTCGATGGGCTCCCGCGCTTTCCAGGATGGTGGCCCCTGGCAACCCGATGGCTTGCCAGGTCTGGAGAAGGGCAGGCATCCGGTTCAGATCATCCAGGATCACAATCAGCAAATGAATCATTGGCATCTCCCATAGTATCTATAAGCGCAGCTATTGTTTCTGCCCCGCGAAAGGGCGGAGCAACGAATGTCTCAGAACCGGCAGAAACCGCTACTCTCTATTCCGTTCAGCACGCACCAGAAGCACAGGAATCTTGGCGCCTCGCACGACACGGTCGGCCACGCTGCCCATCAACCAGCGGCTCAGTCCCGATTGCCCGCGTGTGGACATCACGATCAGATCCACCTCCTCGGATTCGGCAAACTCTGCAATCACCGTGTGAGGACGCCCATAGATCGTGACTTTCTGAACCAAGACACCTTGTTCTTCAATATCAGCGACCAAGCTCTCCAGGTATTCCCCAGCCCAGGTATGCGCCTGTTGCCTCATTTGCTTCAAGGCTGAGAGTGACATGCCTCTTGCGTGTGCGAATGGCTCCACGACTCGCAGCAAGATCAACTCTGCTTGGAAACGCCTGGCTTGGCTCACGGCATGGGGCAGCGCCTGTTCGGCCAATGCTGAGCCATCAAGAGGGATCAGAATACGCTTGTACATTCAATCACTCTCCCTTTTGTGCAAACCGAAGACCTGAATGACCGGGACGACAAACAGCAAACCTGTGTGTGCCTGGTCCAGTTCACCGATGACAGCCTGGGTTGCCTCGGCGATCGCATCTACCTGAGACTGATCCTTGACTACAGAGAACAGTGTGCGGTGACGAGCCTCTTGACGCCGGAAAAGGTCACTCAAACTGGGCATGAGCGGCAAATCATCTCGTATGCCCGCCTGGCGTACCCGGCCCAAGCCCGAGCTGTCCAGTATCGTGACGCCTGGCGCGCCGGCCATCTCCCAGGCATCCAGAATATCTCCACATCGTTCGGGATCATCGAGTACAAACACAACCAGATAGGACATTGTCATCTCCCTGTCTGCTAGGATTCCCGAGTGGGTAGGATAGGGGCCGTAGCGCGGACGAACGTGCGTCGCAACAGCAGCGGCGTCAATAGCACCGTTACGACTACTATCCCGACCGCGACGGAATAAGCCTCTACGCCGATCAGACCTTCCGTGATGCCGACGGTTGCCACAATCAGAGTCACTTCGCCTCGAGGCATCATACCGATGCCAAGTTGCAGCGATTCTCGAGCTCTCAAGCCTCCGATGTGACCAGCAACGCCGGCCCCGATCAGTTTGGAGAGGATGACTGCAATGCACATGACAGCCAGCAACCCCAGACTGGCAGCAGCAAGTTGGCGAATGTCAGCCGAGAGTCCGACATTGATGAAAAAGATGGGCACGAATATGCCATAGACCAAAGGGACGAATTCAGTTTGAATGCGTTTCTTGATTGGACTCTGCGCCAGGAAAATACCAGCCATAAAAGCCCCTATGATCGCCGCCATCCCGCCGAGCACTTCGGCCGCCCAGGCGTACACGAGCATCGTGACGAAGGCAAAGGCGAACACACCCTGGCTGACTGGCAGTCTCTCTACGAAACGGCTCAGCCTGGGAAGCAGCCAGATGCCCAGGGCGGAGGCAACGACCATGTACAGAACCATTCTCAGAAGAACCAGACTTCCGCTCGCCAGGCCTTCAGCGGATCCACTCAGCCGAAGTGCAAGGAACAGGGATACGCCAAAAACCGCCAAAGAATCATCGATCGCTGCCGCGCCCAGGAGGCAGACTCCCACCCGGCTGCGCAGCATCCGTAGCTCCATCAGGGTCTGGGCCGAGATGCCAATACTCGTCGGTGCCAAGAGCAGGCCAAAGAACAGGGCCTGTCGGGGAGCGAAAGAAAAGGCCATTGCCAGGGCCACCCCCAGCCCCATCGTAAGGACAAACCCCAAAGCGCCGGCCAAGACGGCAACCTTGCCTGAACTGGTCAGGTCGGAGAGATGGAGCTCCAATCCAGCAATGAACATCAGTAACAGGACACCGAGTTCTGCCAGATGAGAGATGGTCTCACCCAGATGTGGATCGGTGAACATGGGCCACTGCAGAAGATTGAGCAGGGAAGGCCCCAGTATTAGACCCATCAGCACTTTGCCCGCAACAGTCGGCTGCCGCAGTCTCTGGCTCAGGTAACCGCCTAGCTTGGCGGCGACGATGATGACCGCCAGGGCAAAGACGAGCTGTAAGAACGGAAGCATCGGGCCAGCACTCTCCCTACCTTTGATCCTCTTGCCTCACCCAGTATCAACACCAGACAAGAACGATAGTCGGAAGCAGGTCCTTCGAGCGGCATCTTGTTCACCCAGGACCCACTCTGCTTCGGGCCAATCGGAAAACAGCACCGCCTGGTTCAGCCTAACCGGAAGAACCCCAGAACGCTGCCGCTCTGGACGTCGAGATGGACTTTGGCCAGCGTGCTTTTTTTCCCTGCTGCGCTTTCTACCAGCTTCTGGAGCTGCGGCCTTGCCTGCTCCAGGATACGCTCTTCAAGCTCCTGCAACACCTTGCGGCCCTGCTGGGTACCGGCCATCTGCCGTTCAGCCGGCGACAAGACCTCTTCCAGCCATAGGACAGTAACCCCGTCACCCGAAACCACCCGGACACGGGCCGGGCGGATTCCCGCATACTCCTCCCAAAACTCCTGCAGGGCTCGCGCCAGGTCTGCATGTACGTCTTGGTGCCCAGACTTTGCTATCATTTCTTCCTCTCACCATGCAGTTGGTGTGGAAACAGGCCAACACCTCACCACGCCTTTGGGGCAAGATGTTGGCCTGCCATGCGGCCGGCCTGCTCGTACACCAAGAGCTTGCCGTCCGCCCTGCCTACCAAATCTGACTCTTGTTCAATTGTCGACAAGAAGGCCAACAGCCGATACCCTCTTGTGGTACAGTCTTGGTCTACTCCTCGGCTGGTACGTCCTTACGCCGGGAGCTTGTTGCCTCGTCTAGCGGTCAGTCGCTGGTCACGTGTAACAGAAAAGGCCAACACACGACTACCCATTAAGGGTGTGGTGTTGGCCTACCCTGCGGCTGGTCTACCCCGCTACCGGGGCTTACCTTCCGCCCTACCTGCCAAACTGACTACGCTTAACTGCGGAGAGTTTAGCATGAAGGTCCGCACTTGTCAAACACGACACAGAGATGGACAAGATGGCGGCATCGCGCCCTGCATCATCTGAACCTGGACTCCAAGTCTTCGGCCAGGGTAAAGACAATAAACCGCTCTCCCATCTTTATGCTCATGTCGCTGTGCAAACTAAGCACCTCTACTCCAGTAATACTCTGGATCATCTCATTGAGCATCTCGCGAGAGCCCTCGATCAACTGCTTGCGAACCTCCTTGATCAGGCGATGTCCCTCCGAGTCTCGGGCCAGTTTCTCTTCAGCAGGGGTCAGGACTCCTTGGAGTCGAAGCAAGATCATGTCCTGGATGATCCAAACACGCACTAAATGAGGCCCTCGACCCAGGTGTTCCCGATCAAATTGGGTAATAGCTGTGGCAATCTGGGCCTCCAACTGGCCTTTGGTTTGGGTAACAGACATAGCTCTCCCTCAGAGTCGTCAGCGCTCTGTCACTGGCATATGACTCGGCCATTATACCATGCCCGTGAGGAGAGAGCAAGGGAATGAGGCCCGCACTGAAGCCAACTTCCACAGGCACTGGCGAACGACGGACAGCCTGCGATGGCTATCCCGTCGTCCACCTGCGCCCTTGAGCTATCACCCACATGGTCACGAGTTCATTTGGTCAGCGTCAGTCTGAACTCGTCCTCCAGCTCCTCCACCTGTACGGTGCAGCCGAGCCTCTCTGCCGCGCGCCGGACATTCTCTCGCGAGGTCGCCGTCTCGACCAGTACCTCGATGGGAAATTCCCCCGCCTGAATGGCGCTGCGCGCCAGGATAACCGGTTGGGGACAGGACAGCCCGCGAGCATCAACGGTATGAGCCATTGGATTACGCCTCCATTCTCTCACGCATGGTCAAACCAAGAACCACACACACTACCAGCCCCAGGATGACCGCGGCCATGCCATACCCGTTGACTCCGCCAACCTGTTGCACGCCTTCCACCAGCGCATCGGGCGAGCCGGCCAGGGCAAAGTTGTGGGCCAGCCCCGCGCCCGTGATCATGCCCAGGACAAACACCGCCGAGTCGCCGTCCCCTTCGCCGGCGAGGAATAACTGCCGGCCCGGGCAGCCCCCCGCCAGGGCAAAGGCCAGCCCCGCCAGCACCATCCCGAGGAAATTCCAAATGTGCTGGCTGTGGGCTATGGGCTGCCCAAAGAAGCCGATGGGACCGAACTGCCCCAGGATCAGGTTCATGACCACAGCCACTACCACGAGCGCCCCCACACCGCTGAGCAGGTGCGTGTCGCGCATCAGGATCACGTCGCGGATGGAGCCCATCGTGCAAAAGCGGGTGCGCTGGGCCAAAACGCCGATGAGCAAGCCCGCGCCGAGGGCGACGAGCCAGAAGGCATGCTGTGAACCCGGGCCACTCTCGCTGAAGAATAGGGCGCCGGTGTCACTCACCTTGACCTCAAAGATGAGCAGCAGCAGCAACCCGAGCATCAACGCCGGCATGATCCAGCCCACGGCGGGCGAGGCCTTGTGCGAGCGGCCCAGGCTGTAGCCTGCCTTGAGGAACTGCACACCGGCAAAGATGCCAACCGCCAGGCCAAGCAACCCCACCACCGCGTTCAGATCGCCCGCCGAGAAGCGCAGCAGCGCCCGCCAGGGACAGCCCAGAAAGGCCAGCGCGCCGATCATGGCAAAGATGCCCAACAGGTAGCGCACGATCGGGGCAGAACCAGCGCGAGCCTTGAATTCGCGGAACAGCAGCGCGGCGATCGTCGATCCCAACACAAAGGCCACGATCTCGGGACGGACGTATTGGACGACGGCCGCCCGGTGAAGTCCCAGGGCGCCGGCGATGTCCCGCTCGAAGCAGGCCACACAGATGCCCATATTCTTCGGGTTGCCCGCATACTGCAAGAGCGGGGCGAGCAGCCCAATGACGCCCCCAGCCAGAATGATGCCCCAGCGCGAGGCAAAGAAACGGGTCAGCTTTTCGGACATGAGTTCTCCCTCCTTGGATATTTCCACGCACCCCCTGGTCCAGGGCCACGGGGTACGGCGTGGTCATGACAGAAGCCGCCGCCAGCACACACTGGCAGCGGCTTGGAGGTCGATATCACTTTCGCTCAGGACGCGGCCTCACTGCCATCCCCCAGAAGGTGCGAGCAAACCGGCAAGCGCCGTCCGGCGCTCCGGCGCTCCGGCCTCGATCTCAGGTCTTGCAGTCGCAAGAACTCACCCTGGTCATCACCGGGACTCGCGTCCGACTGAGCAGGCAAGAAGCCGGCTCTTCAAAGCAAGACCTTTTATAATATTTAGTTATGTTGGCAATACACCTTGGGCATTATACCAGGGGGCAAGAGACTTGTCAAATTGGTGTTGGGCGGTAGCGTCAGCGGATCGCGCCCAGTTCGCCCAGCCACGCCGACACCCTGGCTTGCGCGTCTCCCCTTCCACTGCCATAGATCTCAAAACTGCGCAGGACGGTTGAGTTAGGACACAGCCTGGCGATATCGCGGCCGATTCGCCCCAGCCCACCCCCGCCATGCGTACAAAACGGCACGACGCTTTTTCCTGACAGATCGTACTGCGACAAGAAGCTGGCAACCGGGGGTGCTACCGTGTTCCACCAATTCGGCGAGCCGACGAAAATTCTGTCGTACGCCTCAATGTCCTCAAGCCCTGACCGCAATGCAGGTTTGTACCCTGCCCGTATCTCCTTCTTTGCCTGCTCCACACAAGCATTGTACGAAGCGGGATACGGCTCCTCCGGCTGAATCTCGTGCAGGGTTCCGCCAACTTGCCGCTGGATGAGATTGGCGATCCTGCGGGTGTTACCGGAACGGGTGAAATACGCGACAAGTACCTGTCCAGCCATGTTCGTCACCTCATAGAGCCCTGTCTGGCTCTGTCATGCAAGACGTGGCCCAGTACTATTTCAACAGCAGGAGGCTGAGGGCCATCAGGACCATCCCGGCGATCAGGCCCAAGAGGCTGTCGTGGCCCTGGCCATAGGCCCGGCTCGTGGGCAGCAGCTCGTCGAGGCTGATGTAGACCATGATGCCGGCCACTCCGCCAAACAGAATGCCCATTACCTCGGAGGGGATCACCTGTGCGCCGCCACCTGCAAACAGACGCAGCGCCAGGAAGGCGACCCCGGCCCCGATCGGCTCGGCCACGCCGCTGAGCAGGGAATAGACAAAGGCCTTCCTCCGATCGCCGGTGGCGTAGAATATCGGCACAGACACGCTGATCCCCTCCGGGATGTTGTGGAGCGCGATGGCCACTGCGATGGCGAGGCCCAGCGCCGGGTCGTGGAGTGCGGCGAGGAATGTGGCCAAACCCTCGGGAAAGTTGTGGATGCCGACCGCCAGCGCGGTGAACAGCCCCATACGCATGAGACGATCCGAGTTCATACTGTGGTCATGGAATCTGGACGGCGTACCCTGCTCGACGACAGCCGCCGCGCTGAAGCTGGGGAGCGGGGCCGACGGATCGTGAACCGGAGCGATCTCCTCCTCCGGATGCGGCTCGTGGGGGTTCTCGCCGGCGGGGATCAAGTTGTCAATCAGGCCGATGAGCAACATGCCGCCAAAGAAGGAGGCAGCGTTGACCCAATGTCCAAAATCACCGTAGCGCGCCGTCAGCGCGTCGGCGCCCTTGACAAAGATCTCCACGAACGAGACATACAGCATGACGCCGGCAGAAAAGCCGGTGGCAATGGCCAGAAAGCGATAGTTCGTTCTTCGGGTGAAAAAGGCCAGACCGCTTCCGATACCTGTTGCCAATCCGGCGAACAGCGTCAGCCCAAAGGCTATCCAGACGCTTTCCATATTATGCCCTCCTCATGATTGAGGCTCGGTCACTTGAAGCCCGCTCTCAGGGCGCTTGCCCCGCAGACGGGCCCGGTTCAAAGGTCACAACACGCCCCAACTCGTCCTCTCTATTGAGATAACAGTCTTTCTGTGACGACTTGGTTCAGCACACTCTGAACTTGAGGTACGTTTTCGCTGATTTGCATGGCTCTTACCGTTCAGAGCATACGGACCGGAGATTATCCCAATCTCTATGCTCTGATTTCGGTACGGGCTGGACAATCCCGCTTCCTAATAGCGGTGGCCGACCACAGTGATCTCTGACATAGCTTCCTTGATCTCGCCGAGGTCCTCGGCCGTCAATTGGATTTCAGCCGAGCCGATGTTCTCGTCCAGTCGATGGAGCTTCCGGCTGCCCGGAATGGGAACGATCCACGGCTCTTGGGCCAGCAGCCAGGCCAGGGCGATCTGGGCCGGGGTGGCGTCATGCCGGGCGCCGATCTTTTCCAGGAGCTCAACTACCACCCGATTCGCTTTGATCGCCTCCGGCGTAAAGCGGGGGTTGCGGCTGCGGATGTCGGATTCATCGTAGGTGGTCTTCTCTGTGATCTTGCCGGTCAGGTAGCCGCGGCCCAGCGGGCTGTAGGGCACCAATCCGATGCCCAGTTCTTTGCATGTAGCCAGGACGCCATTTTCCTCGATGGCTGTCCACCAAATGGAGTATTCGCTCTGCAGTGCGGTGACCGGCTGAACGGCGTGGGCGCGGCGGATCTGGTCGGCGCTGGACTCGGAAAGCCCAAAGTGCCTGACTTTGCCTTCTTGAATCAGATCGCTGACCGCTCCGGCGACATCTTCTATGGGCACATCCGGATCGGGCCTGTGCTGGTAGAAGAGATCCAGTGCCTCCACCCTGAGCCGCTTGAGTGAGGCATCGGCGACCCGCCGGATATGCTCGGGGCGGCTGTCCAACCCATATTCGGGACGCGGTCCATCCTCGCCATGCTTGAATCCGAATTTGGTGGCGATCGCCACTTCTCCCTTAAAGGGTTCCAGCGCTTCGCCCACCAGGTCCTCGTTGGTGAAGGGACCATAGACTTCGGCCGTATCAAAGAAGGTGATACCGCGCTCGACCGCCTTGTGCAGAAAG
>Ga0207796_1000531_pt1 | contig 15220 bp, 16 predicted proteins | sample Pon1CUnioCityCA_6_FD_187274 | JGI IMG/M metagenome (GOLD analysis project Ga0207796, IMG submission 187274) | Marine sediment microbial community from Union City, CA, USA - Pond 1C Sediment 1 (SPAdes) | ecosystem: Environmental > Aquatic > Marine > Intertidal zone > Salt pond sediment ...
CCCCGCCAATCTAGGGCGCAAGTGCGGGAAGTCCTTTTTTTTTGCGATACCGCGCTTCCAGTTCGATGAGAGATCCACCGACCTGGGAAATGTGTTTCCTCATGGCCGTTGCGGCCTCCTCCGGTTCCTTGCCTGCCACGGCCTTGACGATCACTTCGTGTTCCTTGTGATCGTGGATGACGGTTTGGTCGGGTTTGACGACCAACACCATTTCACGGGTCAGGTCCAGAAGGGGCGTGAGTATGGCCTCGTAAAACCGGTTCCCGCACATCTTTGCCAGGAGATAATGGATTTTCAGGTTTCGGGCCACCCATTCCGAATGGGTCAAGGTGTCTGCGTGTTCGGCCTTGTAGGCGTGTTCCAGTTTTTTCCCGGAGGCTGCGGTGACCCGCAAGGCAGCCAACCGGGTAATTTCAGGCTCAATGTGGAGTCGAACCTGTACCAGCTCCTTGGCTGAGAGTTTATTGGTGAGGAAGAGATCCTGGAAGGCGCGGGAGAGTTGTTGCAAAGAGAGTTCTACGACAAAGGCCCCGCCGGACGGTCCCTGTCTCAGTGCTAAAAAGCCCCTCAGTTCCAAGGCCCGTATGGCTTCCCGGATTACGACCCGGCTGACCTGAAACTGCTCGCTCAACTGCCGCTCTGACGGGAGTTTTTCTCCGGATCGGAAGTGACCCGAGAGAATGGCATCCCGAAGCTGTCTCAATACTTCCTCATAGATTCGGACCTGCCGTATGGGTTTGAATGCCGTCATATGATTCGCCTCTCACACAAAAAACCAGCCAATTTGATAAAAAAATTGACTTACTTTTGGACTAATATATAATGTTAAACCAAAACTTTCAACCCTTGGTTTTTATCATAACCAGAAAAAATGGCGGAGTTTCCGAGGTGCATTCGCTTGGGGGCTCAGGATCGCCGGGAAATACTTCGCGCGAAGATAACACCCTGGAAAAGGAAGCCCTTGACATCTTCAATCCTTGAATCCCGGAAGGCTTTTTTTTAAACTGCGTTGGTGAGGAAACCGTTTTATTAACGCAATAGCAAAAGGAGGTTCTCATGGAAAAGAAGCGTTTTCTGGTTTTGACTATCCTTGTAATGGCCCTGGTGGCGGCAGTGGTGGCGCCGTCTCAGGCCGAATGGCCCGAAAAGCCCATCATGATCATGATTCCATGGCCTGCCGGCAATGATCCGTCGACCATGGTGGCCACGGCCATGGCCCCCAAGCTTTCCGAAGCGCTGGGAGTCCCCGTCAAAGTGATCAACAAACCGGGCGGCGGGGCCGTTCTGGCGACCAACGAACTGGCGACAAGCCGTCCCGACGGGTATACCATGGGTCTTATATCCATCGGGCCCATGATCACCCAGGTCCTTCGCGGGAAGACACCTTACAAGAACCAGGACCTGAGACCTATTGGCCTGGTTTGGTCCTCTCCCTTCACCCTGGCATGCCGGGGTGACGCGCCCTACAATAACCTCAAGGAGCTGGCCGAGTACGGAAAATCCCACGATCTGAGGCTCGCGCATTGGGGATTGGGCGCGGTGCCGACACTGATCGCAATGAACGCCGCTAAAATCGGAGGGTTTCAGTGGAAGGAGACGGCTTACAAACAACTTAACGCGCTCCTCGTGGTCAAGGGGGATGCGGATGTGATCACGTTTTCGACCCCCGGGCTTCGAGACTATGTGGAGTCCGGGAAAATGAAGCTGCTGGCCTGCATGCTGCCCAACCGCCTGCCCCAGTACCCGGACGTCCCTACGGTGAAAGAGCAGGGATTCGGAGATCCTTATTCCATCTGGTTCGGAGCCTTTGTTCCGGCGAAGACCCCGGATGAAATTACCAAACGCCTTGGAGACGCCTTCTTCAAGGTCATGGCCATGCCCGACATTCAGGATGTGATCCAGAAGGTGGGCGTCATTCCCCATCCCACCGGAGCCGAAGCGGCGCGCAAGCAAATGGACAGCGAGTTGTCCAATTTCGGTGCGATCATGAAGGATTTGGGAATTATTGAGTAATGGCGGAACGGGACGGAACCCATAGCCGCATTCATGATCTTTTCGGAGCGTTCCTCGGGGCCGCGGCGGCCGGGGTACTCATCAGCACACGCTGGCAGGTGGATCTGACGGGGCCGGACCCGTTTTACAAGGGCCCGCTGATCTATCCCCTGCTGGTCCTGAGCCTCATCGTCGTGGCATCCGTCCCGTCGGCGTGGCGACTGGTTAAACCCCATGAGGAGTTCACTTGGGTGCTGGACGGGGCCGGTTTTCCGAGCAAGCCCTTGACGGTCTTCCTTTTTTTGGTCGCATTCCTGGGGGGGGTGGTCGTCATCGGCCTGAGTGTCTCGTGTCTGCTCTTTGTGCTCAGCTCCCTATATTACCTGGGTCACCGCCGGCCGGGAGTGCTCGTGCTGATTCCCGTGATTATGACAGGTCTGATTTTTATCTTGTTCAAGTTTTTTCTGGACATCTATTTTCCAACCCCATTGATCCTGGATTGGTTTGGGGGCTAAACCGTTTTGGAGCACGTACTGGCAGGCATCCAGGCGAGTCTGCAACCGGGCAATTTAGCGGCCCTGGCGTTCGGGACGTTTGTGGGTATTGCGGTGGGGATCATCCCCGGCACCGGCCCCATGGTGGGCATGGTCGTGCTACTGCCCTTTACGTTTGCCTTCAGTCCCGCTGTGGCGCTCTCTCTTTTGTTGGGTATTTTTTGCGGCGGTTACTACGGCGGCGCCATACCGGCCATCCTCATGCGGACGCCCGGGGTTCCCTCCTCCATGGTCACGACCTTTGACGGCTATCCCCTGACCCAGCGGGGTGAGGCGCAACGGGGCCTGTCGGCGGCCCTCATGGGGTCGTTTGCCGGCGGCATCATCAGTGTCTTTATCCTCATCTTTCTGGCACCGCTCCTGGCCCATGTGGCCGCATCCTTCGGCCCTCCGGAGTATTTTTGTGCCGCACTTTTCGGCGTGGTTCTGGTGGTCATGGCCTACCGCGAACAACTCTCGAGGGGGTTATTGCTCCTTGGCCTCGGGCTGTGGCTATCGACCGTGGGCATCGACGGACCGACCCTCAGCGCACGGTACTGTTTCGGCATCCTCTCCCTTCAAAACGGCCTGCACATCGTACCGGTTTGCCTAGGACTCTTCGGGATCGGCCAGACCCTGATCCTGGTGGAGCGAGAAATCCTGCAAACGAAATCCATGAGCCTGACCCGGCGGACCCTTGATTTCAGCAAGATCATGGAAACCTTTCGGTACTGGAAAAGTATGATAAAAGCCGGTGTCATTGGGACATTCGTGGGACTGCTTCCCGGAACCGGCTCTATTCTGGCCTCCTTCCTATCCTACGAGGCGGTCAAGAAAACTTCAAAAGATCCGGCGGCCTTCGGTCAGGGCACGCCCGAGGGATGTCTGGCTGCTGAAGGGGGGAACAACGCCGTACCGGCGGGTGCCATGATACCTCTGCTCACCCTGGGAATCCCCGGAGATGCGTTGAGCGCGGTTCTGCTCGGGGTTTTCACCATCAACGGTATCTATCCCGGCCCCCTGCTGCTTATCAAAGAACCGGTTCTCATTAACACGCTCTATTTCTCGATGCTCCTGATCAATGTGGTGGCGTTTGTCATGCTGGCGCTCTGGTTGCGGCCCTTTGCCATGATCGTCCGGGTGAACAGCTCCATTCTGGCTGTGGTGATCATGGCGCTTTCCCTGGTGGGCATCTATTCCGTGAACACGCGCCTGTTTGATGCGGTGGTGGCCATCGTCATGGGCGGACTGGGATATATCCTGCTGCGTCTGAAGTGGCCGATCGTAAACCTTGTCATGGGTTTTATCCTCGGGGAGATCCTGGAACAGCGGCTGAGAGAAAGCCTCAGCCTGGGGGAAGGCAACCCCGTTATTTTCCTAACCAGGCCGATTTCCGCAGGAATTGTTCTGTTGACCGTCCTGATCATTCTGGTGCCAGTCATCCTGGATTGGCGAAGGCGAAAACAGCCCGGATCTTGAGTCTCTAAAGACCGGCACAGCGAGAAATCGAGGGATTTCCGGTGGGGGATAAGCCGCCCGCAAACCCGAAAGGACGATGGTTCAACCTCCTTGTGGGGGCGCGGGGATGTATTGCCGGAGCAAAAGCGCCGTGACGGCAGGCTCTAGCTGTCCCGGGGCGGATCGATCAGGCAGTTGAGAGGGAATCATGGAGCTTACACTGTTTACCGCTGCGGGCTGTGCCCGCTGCAAGATCGCGAAGCGATTCATGGATGCGCGAAGTGTCGCGTACGCGGAGAAGGACATCAAAGGCGATGGGAAAGCGGATTTTCGTCGTTTCTATGCGACCCATCGCCCGGCAATCCATCGGGGGAAAGCGGGCGTGCAATTTCCCCTCCTCAGCGATGGAACCGAGATCAGGCAGGGCCTGGCAGGGGTGGTGGGCTATGTGGAAGCCCACAAAGGGCTGGACGGTTTCATCCGTGACGGCGAACGGACGGGGGATTGGGTCGACGGTTTCAATATCTCCGGGGGCCAACCGTCTCAGACCGATTCATTGATGGTGGTATTGCGGTTTTTGAAACAGAACGGCCTGAAACTGGAACTGGGCACTGACGGCCGGAATGCAAGCGTGCTGGAGCATTTGTTCAGAGAAAGTTTGGGGGATCGCGTCGTCATGGATGTCAAAGGCCCGTTATCGCTCTATGCGCGACTCCTCGGGGCGCCGGTGGATGCCGCGGAGATCCGAAAGACCCTCGCCCTGGTGGCCCGATTTCCCGAATACCGATTCGAGACGACTGTGGCTCCGGTTATTCCGGAGCAAGGCGAATCCGGAATCCGCTACTTGACTCCGGATGAGATCGGGGAGACGGCTCAACTGATCAAGGATGTGACCGGTGACAACAGACACCCCTACGTGCTGCGCCTTTTCAGGCCGGAACGAAGTTTGGACCCCCGGCTCCCATCGAGCAACGCCCTGACCCAAAGAGACCTTTTCCCCTATCGAACAGCGGCGCGGAAGCATCAGGTTTACACGGAACTGGAGAAACGGTGAACTATTGTCGAGATAAAGGAGATCGAAATGACCTATCCAAGCATCTACCCGACCGGAACGACGATCTACAACCCCGAAAAATGCTGGAACGGGTATACGATTTTTCAAGCCAAGGAACTTGGCGCGTTGTTGATCGATATGAACGGTGGTGAAGTGCGGCTGTGGGAGGGGTTTCACGGTATGCCCAACCGGCTCCTGCCCGGAGGCCACCTCATGGGAAGTTCGGGGGAAAGAAACACGGCTTACGGCATGCAGGATTATGTGGACCTTGTCCAGGTCGACGGGGACGGTCACGTCGTTTGGAGGTTTAACCAGTATGAATTCATAGAGGATCCGGGCGAAGACCCCCAGTGGATGGCCAGGCAGCATCACGACTACCAGCGGGAAGGAAATCCCGTGGGCTACTATGTTCCGGACATGGATCCACTTGTGGAGGGAGGAAACACCATGATCCTCAGCCACAAAAACCTGAAAAACGCGGACATATGCGACAAACTCCTGTTGGATGACGTGATCATCGAGGTAAATTGGGACGGCGACGTGGTCTGGGAGTGGGTCTGCAATGAGCATTTCGAAGAATTCGGGTTCAGTGAGGAGGCCAGGAATATTCTATTCCGGAATCCCAACATGCGGCCGGCAGGCGGTGGCATGGGGGACTGGATGCACATCAATTCCATGTCCCTCCTGGGACCGAATCGATGGTACGACACCGGGGATCACCGGTTTCACCCGGACAACATCATCTGGTGTGCCCGTGAGACCAACATCACGGCCATCACGGAGAAGGCAACCGGCAAAATCGTCTGGAAGATCGGTCCGGACTACCATGGCACCCAGGCATTGAAGGCGCTGGGATGGATCATCGGACAGCATCACGCCCACATGATTCCCAGAGGTCTGCCCGGGGAGGGCAATATTTTAATTTTCGACAACGGCGGTTGGGCCGGATACGGCGCCCCAAATCCGGGTTCGCCTATCGGGCTCAAGAATGCGCTGAGGGATTATTCCAGGGTGTTGCAGGTTGATCCTACCACCCTGAAGATTGTCTGGCAATACACGCCCCAGGAGGCCGGACTGGTCCATCCTGTGGACAGCAACCGTTTCTACAGCCCGTTTATTAGTTCCGCCCAGCGGCTTCCCAATGGCAACACCTTGATAACGGAAGGCTCGGGCGGCCGGATATTTGAATTGACCCCCGCCCACGAGATCGTTTGGGAATACATCAGTCCCTACTGGGGACAATTGTTTAACGTCAACATGGTCTACAGGGCCTATCGCGTACCCTATGCATGGGTGCCCGATATCGAGCCGCCAAAAGAAATTTCCATTGAGCCGATCGACGTAAAGACATTCAGGGTGCCGGGGGCGTCTCCGATCGGCCCCAAAAAAGTGATCCATGTGGACGGCGTCCTGCCCTATCGGGCAAGCGCCGCCTTATGTGTCGAGGCCGATCTCGAAGAAACGGATGAGGGCGCCGGGGTGTGAGCCTGCCCGGGAGACGGTCTGAGACTGAGACATTTTTTAGCCGGGTTTCAAGGTCGCACCGCTCTAAAGCGCCGGGAATAAGGAACCGTTATCGATTTTTGAGCATCCGATCCATCAAGAAAGGATTTTTCTTGATCCAGGGATGTTTTTTTGTTGTTATTGCTCGTTAGGAACCCGTCGTACGGAAATGCAGGGTTACCCCTCCCTCTTTTCGGATGACATTTTCCCTGCCGTGTGCGGCATAACCGGAACTATCGGTTGACACTGTCAATAAAATTCTTATCAATGTAAAAAACCATCGATACGGAGATCTAACAAATGAAACCAGAAAAAGTCCTTGCCGGAAAGTATGTCCTCATCGTTGATGATGAAAAAGATGTTTTGGATATGCTCACTGAACTGCTGGATATGTGCAAGCTCGACACGGCTTCCACATTCGGAGAAGCCAAGAAGCTTCTTGAGGAGAATCGGTATGATATTGCGGTCCTGGATATTATGGGGGTGGACGGGTATGGGCTTCTAAAGATAGCCAATAGCCGTAATGTTCCAGCCGTCATGCTCACCGCGCACGCGCTTTCAAGTGATGACCTGAAACGGTCGGCTGAGGAAGGGGCTGCCTATTATGCTCCAAAAGATAAGATACATGAAATAGCCGCGTTTCTCGCAGACGTTTTTGAGGCACGTGACGAAGGCAAAAGTCCGTGGAAAAGGATGTTCGATCGTTTGGGAGGGTTCTATGACAAAAGGTTTCATGGTACCGATTGGCGAGAGCAAGAAAAGGAATTTTATGAAAAAATTATAAAGCAAGGTTTATAAAGATAGGAAACTCGTTTTAAATTTGGTATCTCAGCTTTCGAGTGAATACTTTCCATCCTTGACAATTAATGCTCCTCTTTTCGCTGAAAACCCATCGCCGGTTAAACGCATCTCCGGTTTTTTTTGCAAGGGCCGTATGAGACATCCCCGATTCTCTTGCAGCCTAAAGACACAGCGGACTCCTTGTTTTCACTTTTCTATTTTGCCGACCTTCTGAAAAAACCGCATCCAGGTTCATTTCCACCACTTCCGAAACTCTCACAGAACCATTTCTGCTCGACTCGGGTTTGGGTGGATATCCCACCCCATTTTCGCAGATGGATTTCTTCCCGGCAGATGCCGGATTTGCAGCGTTCCGAAACAATCGCCCTACGCGGCTATGCCGGGGTGAAACCCGAGAACGTAACCGGTCGGGACGCGTCTCACTTCAATTATTACTGAGCTCACCCGGGTGTCGATCACAAACCGGGTTGATCCGGAGATGGGTTTCAGGGTAAACAAGGCTTAAGATTTTGAGGTATTGGTTGAACCCAAGGCCGGGATTCATTTCCCCTCCGTGGATCTGGATGCAATGAATTACGCCGCTATCGCAAATGTTCTGGGAAAGTTAATGATCGTTGTGGGCAGCTCAATGGTATTCCCATTGATTTGCTCATTGTACTACCGAGAAGACGACCTCCCTGCGATAGCCGTCTCAGGAATCATTGCCATTGGTCTGGGGTTGGCGTTGTGGAGATTCTTCCGCGATTTTAATAAGGTAAACATAAAAGACAGCTTTTTAATCGCTGTTTTCGGTTGGGTTCTGATTTCTGCGATTTCCGGCTTTCCCTTTATGATCCACGGATCGATTCCCGCTTTCACCGACGCCTTTTTCGAGATGATGTCCGGCTACACCACCAGCGGTGCCACCATTCTGACGGATATCGAAGTGGTTCCGCACGGATTGCTGTTCTGGCGCAGCCTGACCCACCTGCTCGGCGGCATGGGTTTTTTAACATTGACCATTATATTCCTCCCCCATGGATTGGGCGGATTCCGCCTATTCCGTGCCGAGTCGAGCCCCGGCCAAACGATTACCAAGGAGAAATTCATTCCTCGCAATCGGGATGCGATGATCTGGCTGTGGGGAATCTATATCGGCTTGAACTTGCTGGAAACCTTCTTGTTAGCCCTGGGCGGCATGTCGATGTTCGATTCGTTGTGTCATTCTTTCGGAACGGTGTCGACATCCGGCTACTCGCCGTGGAACGCCAGCGTCGGGCATTACGACAACGCTTACTTCGACTGGGTGATTACACTGTTTATGTTCCTGGGCGGCATGACGTTTATGCTTTTCTACCATATGCTGCACGGGGACTGGCATGTTATCAAAATCAATACCGAATTCCGCTGGTATGTCGGGTTTATGCTCTTTTTTTGCGGCATGGTGTCATGGATCTTGTGGAAGGACGGCACATACGGCAGCCTGATCGATTCGATCCGCTACGGAACGTTTCAGGTAACTTCCATCTTGACAACCACCGGATTCACCACCGCTGATTATGAGAAATGGCCCCAGGCAGCGCAGATGTTCCTTTATGCGGTTTGCTTTATAGGGGCTTGCGCCGGATCGACCACCAGCGGGATCAAAGTCGTTCATTATGTCCTGATATGGAAATTCGGGGTTGTCGCCGTAAAGCGCATCTTTTTCCGACCGATGGCAGTGGCATCGATCCGCCTGAATCAGCGTCCGGTCGATTCTAAAATCATCGATTTGGCTGTTTGCTATTTTATCGTCAATATTTTCATGGTGCTGGGCGGAGGGTGTTTCATGGTCCTGGTGGACCCAATGGACTATGCCACCGCCATGAGTTCGGTAATCGCCACACTGATGAATATCGGTCCGGGATTCGGTGGGGTTGGACCCTCTCAAAATTACGCCCATATTTCGGATGTGGGAAAGTGGTTTTTGTCCTGGAACATGCTGGTGGGACGACTGGAAATGTTTTCGGCGCTGGTTATATTCTACCCGTCTTTCTGGAGACGATGAGTATTTTCAGGCCAGAAATAATTCCTGAACTTCTTTCAACTGCGGAGACACGCAAAATACGATCGCCCGTTCATTACTCTGAATTTGGGTGTCTCCGATGGCCACCCGCCACGCACCGTCTCGGTGAATCGCCCCGATCATGAGCTTACCATAATAGGAAGGATCCAGTTTGGAGAGGGGTTTACGGGTAACCGGCGAATTTGGGGTGGCAACGATTTCGACCACTTCAGCATCAAAAGCATGCAGATGCGCCACGGACAACAGCTCGCCCCTGCGAATGAATTTTAAAATCTCGCCGGCGGCCAGTATGTGCATGTTCAGTGCGATATCCGAACCCATGGTTCCGGCCAGCACCAGATATTCTTCTTTGTTAACCAGGGCAATGCATTTTCGCTGCCGGCCGCCTGCTTGACCATTCTGCGGATCCATCAAGTGTTTCGCCAGTACACAGCTCATGATGTTGGTTTCGTTTTGGCTGGTGGCGGTGATAAAGGTATCCATTTCCAGCAATCCCGCTGAAAGCAGCACATCTGAATGCGATCCATCACCGTGCAACACTTCCGTGTTGGGCAGTGCAAAGGAAAGTTCCTCAGCACGGTGTTCATCTTTTTCGATCAGCGTGACTTTAAACATTTTTCCAAGCAGTTCAGCCAGACGGCGCCCCACCAAACCGCCTCCCAGAATCATGATTCGGCGTCGTTTCTGTTGTTCGACGCCGGTGATAGCCATAAGGCGGGGGAGATTGTCTTTATGGACCATTAAGAAGGCCAGATCCTGAGGCAACAGCTCGTGCTCACCGCCGGGAATCAGCGTGAGGATTCCCCTTGCAATCGCTACTACCCGAAAGCGAAATTCATGATATTCTTTGGAGAGGTCTTTCAGTTTCCGGTATGCCAGCGGGGATTTGTCATGAATGCGGATGGCCATTACCTGAATTTCCCCCTCGGCGATGTCGATGATGTCGTTCCCGGAGCTGAGTTTAATCACTCTCAAAAATTCCTGGGAAGCCAACTCTTCCGGGTGAATGATCAGATCGACTTTGAGATCCTGGGCACTCAGGATGGAATCTTCTTCTCCGAACTCCATGGAACGAACCCGTGCAATTTTGTGAGGAATTCCGAATCGGTCGCCAATCGAGCAGGCCATCATGTTGACTGCATCGTTGTCGGTAACCGCGATGAGATAATCGAACTTTTCAGCGCTAGCTTCTTTCCAGCATTCGATGCTCATGGCATTGCCCCGAATCAGGCGGGCATCCAGATTCTCGTTTGCCTGGTGAATGATACCAGCGTTGGACTCGATGGCGGTAACAATGTACCCTTCATGCACCAGGCGCTTGGCCAGATAATACCCCATGCTTCCTAGGCCCAGAAGCAGGATGCTGGTGGATTCTGCGGGTTTATTTCTATTCATGGAAGATAGTTTCGGTTAAAGTGCCGCAGCGCGGCATCACATAGCTTTTTACGAGATCATCAAATTTGACAGCTTCGTAAAAAGCCGGAAATCACCATTTTCCGTCATTCCGGTGTAGACCGGAATCCAGTCTTTTCAGTCACATAAGGAGTGCCTGGCCCCCGTTTTTCAACTGGGCGACGACTTTTTACGAGATCATCAAATTTCAAACGCAAAAATATCTGTGCTTCAGTCCCTGCCTTCCCCGGGGATCGCTTGTGCGTCAACCGGAGCAAAACGACGTGAATCGTATAGTCAATACGCCCCTTTTTGTCAATTCCATGTTGTTCCTCGAATTTTCACGGGATGCGGAATGCCGCGCCGCCTGAGTATTTATCAAAAGGTCATTTTTCTTGTTCTCTGTGGTCCTTGTGGGCTCTGAGGAACTTAGGGCCTCCTTTGGCCAAGAGACAGATGAAATCACCGAGGTGTACCTGCGGGACCTGAAACTGGAACGTATCTGGGTTATTTATCCAGGAAGGGAGCGTTATTCCATGCAGGTACGCATTGAAGCCCTGCCTCTGCTACAAATCTACCGGGCATGTTCGGATGTGTTGAGCACCTGACGCCAAAAGCCGGGGCGTTTAGGAAAGGAAATGGTTTGTCAAAGGCTCAGGCTTTTTTGATAGTTTCTGGGAGTTTTTGGCGCAGGTGACCGGCGGCGTTATCCCGATGCCATATAACAATTTATCTCAGATCACACAAAAAGCGTGATATCAAACGGATACACCAAGGTTGCATACTTTAATTAAGGCATCTGATCCAAAATGATGCACTAAAATAATAGGCTATTCATGAGATGCTCCAGGTGCTGAAGGTTCATAAATCTGGCCCATTTGATCAGATCCAAACTCATCCACTGGGCGGGGGGGTGGAGATTTTTTTGTTAACAAGCACAGCGACCTTTATTCAGGTCTGGTAGCCAAAAATAGACTCTTGGCGCGATCGTTAAATCACTACGGGTAATGATTCGCATCCAGGGTTTTTCTGGGTCTTACTCTTGCTTTGCAGTGATCTCCGGTGTGAAAGGTAACTCTAAAATGAAATGAGCGCCCTCTCCAGGTCGGCTCAAGGCCCGGATACTTCCTTTATGCTTTTGAACAATGCCATAGCTCACGGATAGGCCTAAGCCGGTTCCGTTTGACTTGGTAGAGAAGAAGGGGTCGAAAATTTTGGAGATATGATCATCGGGTATGCCACAACCGGTGTCCGCGATCTCAACCCGTACGCACCTTTTACCGCTATCCACATCGGTTCTGATACTGATGATACCTTTCTCTCCAATTGCCTGCACAGCGTTAAGCAATAGGTTAATCAGGACCTGTTGAATCTGTTTTTCATCCAACATACTATCCTTCATTTCATTTTCCAAGCGCTTTTCAACCTGAATATGATGCAGATGAAATTGGTTTGCAAGCATGCTAAGGGCCTTCTCAATAATGTCATTGATATTCGATAATGCGGTAATAGGCTCACCAGCACGGGAAAAATTCAAAAGATCCTGAATGATTGTCTTACACCGCTTCGTCTCGTTGATGACGACCTCAAGCCCTTCCCTGAGGGGTCCTTTATCAGGAACCTTCTTGATCATATTTGAGCTATAAAGAAGAATTCCAGTCAGGGGATTGTTAATCTCATGGGCAATGCCGGCAGCCATCCGCCCCAAGGCAGACAATTTTTCAGTCTCTAAGGCCAGCTGGTCATATTGTGCACGCTGGGTTTCTATGAGTCCTGCTTTTTCAATGGCACAAGCTCCTTGGTGAGAGGTAAATATCAGAAAATTGATTTCTTCCTCGGTAAGTTTCCTTTGGACGGGGAAATAGATCCTCATGACGCCCACTGTGTGATCCCCTAACTTGAGTGGTACATCCACGACCATCTTGATCCCTTCTTTCGCAGTTTCTTTGGGGTATTGTATCCGGGGATCTTCGATTATATCCCATATGAAACTTATATCATCGGTCCCTCGAAAACCATTGATGATCTTCTCCCATGAAATAGGGCCTTTGTTCAGATATTGCTCGCTGAGCCCGTAGGACGCAACAACATCTGTTTGATTGTTCTCAATGTTCATTATACGAATGATGACCCCTTTGGCCTTTAATAACTCTACTACACGTCTGACCACAAGCGTCGCGATATCTTTGGCGTGGGTACGGACGTGAATGGATTCGCTTATATCCCGAAAAATGCAATCAAATGCCTTTATATCGATTTCAGCGGACATGTGAAATCCTTCTCATGGTTTAAATATAATTGAACATATTAGACTAATAACCATATTTCTCTGAGCTTGAAAATCTTTTTTGGCGAAAGAGGGATACAAATTTTTGAATATTTATCCGCATAAAGACGGATGCCTGATTATAAAATATACAACAAAAATGACCCATAATACTATGAAAATTCGCTACCACTACGAGCTTTGTCGTTAAGACATGTTATAATTAGCAAAAGGGGGCGGGCGGGCAGTCAGTGAACTTGACGTACCAGGCACAAACCATTATAGTCCAGTTGACTCAATCACAACAAAGGAGAGCTCATTATGAAGAACGTGGAGATGAGTGTTGCGGGAAATATTCTGACGGTCAAGGTGGACCTTTCCAAGGAGTTTGGGCCGTCTTCTTCAGGCAAAACAATTATCATTGCCTCGACCGAAGGAAATGTGAGCATACCGGGAGCAGAAGACAAGAAGATCGGTCTGAACATTTACCGGAAGAAATGAAAAGGGAGCCGCATGTTCAAGCTCCCCTTCATCTGTGTAAATTTCCCCGTTGAATCGGGAAAGATTGTTAAAACCATCTATTCCAATCTCTAAAAACCGGTCTCCTCACAAACCTGCGCCCGAAAAAATCATCATCGGAAGACCATCCATCAGTAGGTTGAACTTCGATTTCTGATTTTCTGATCTTGTGCCCAATGTATAATGCTCCTATTCCCGCCATAATAATGATGGAGACCACAAAAGCCACGAGGATCTCCGGAACCGCTACGATCATGATCGCTATCAGGATTAGTATTGTTCCTGGCAAATAATATCGGATGCCATCCATATTCAAATCACCCCCTTTAAGAAAATAGTCGTTTTTTTTACACTCTAAAATAGTCATCTTTTTACAAAAATCAAAATGTTAGTGCAATCTCAGAGTCGATTCAATTTCTCCCAGGGCTCTATTTCACTTCCACGGCCGGCAAACTTTGCAGTTGAAAAATGAATCCAATAAAAGTAAAAACGAACGCATCCTATCCTAGATCCTATTTCTTCCTTGAGATCCACCGCTAGGCGATATGGCTAAATTCAGCATCATTTACCAATCTCACGAAACCATAGAGGCAAGGGAGAGAGCATACGGGGAGTGGATTGAATACTCAGCACTGATAACCATCAAGAAAGGAGTGAAAAATCCTGTCACCATTGACATGACCTTTGATTCCATCCCCCCATTTGCCACAGAGTTGCCTTTGACCCATAAGATCCGAGCGGAGAATCTAACCCAGGCATACTCCAAGGTTGTGAAGTTTCTTAGTAGGTATGGTTTTGCTTTCAAGTAGGGTGGACCACCATTTCATTCGTTCGGTTTGAATGAATCGCTCGATCTCTCACACTACCTTAGAAATCTCACCGGCACTTTTTGCGAATTCCTACCCTTAAGTATTCAAAAACAATATTTAAGATTTAAGATGCGACCCCAAGCTTTACTCTGCCCACCATGAAATCCACGAGACACAACCAGTCCATTTCCCATTCCGAGCCATAAAGTCGCGCTTCTATTTCGAATCCTGTGAGATTCCATAATTTCTTGATTTTTGCGCACGCTTTTTCTAATAAACCGTTGCTAAAAACGCAAATATACTCTAATTTACATATATATAATTCAATCGTTCTCAGCCAGCACAACTCCGCCACCCTCGCAACTCGACACAGGAAGCCATGAATGCCTCAAGTCTTTGACAACATCGAACAATCCCTCCTACCCGCGCTTCAAGGCGCGTGGAGTCTTTCTGATAGGGTTGACTTTTGCGTGATGTGTTTCAATCTCCAGGTTTGGAAAGGATATGAGATTTGACTGAGCAAGAAAAAGAAACCGTTGCGATCCTTGCGAACAAGGAGCTTTCCGATGAGATTTTGAAAAGACGGAAGGATCTCATGTTGGAGATGCAAAGAGGGGAGTTAATAAAAGAAGAGGAGCCCTTCAGGGCTGGTTGAAAAATGGCCGGATCCAAAAATTGAGAGGGAGAATCCTGTAAAGCAATGCACCTTGACTTTGACCGCATCCGGCAACTGCTCAAGGCCTCTGATTTCCGTCCCCTGTTCATCGAAGAACTCGGCTGGGATCGTCACGATGCCAGGCTTGATATGGCCATCGACGGTCGGATGATCCGCCTGGAGGCACTGGCCCA
>Ga0207796_1000532_pt1 | contig 15204 bp, 12 predicted proteins | sample Pon1CUnioCityCA_6_FD_187274 | JGI IMG/M metagenome (GOLD analysis project Ga0207796, IMG submission 187274) | Marine sediment microbial community from Union City, CA, USA - Pond 1C Sediment 1 (SPAdes) | ecosystem: Environmental > Aquatic > Marine > Intertidal zone > Salt pond sediment ...
CGATCGGTTCCAGGCTTTCCGTCTCTGCGGAAGCGATTCTTTTCTCGAGTGCTTCCAGTGCGGTCTGCTGCTCGTCCAATTTTTCAGCCAGCTTCTTTTGGGTTTCCAAGGCCTTGCCGCGTTGCCCCATCCGGAGCTGAAGCTCGGCAATCCGAACGCGCAGACGGTTGGGGTCCGGGCTTTCATCAATTTCGGGTACAATTCCTTCAATAATATTCATCGCCTCTTTCCGCATCCCTTTTTTGGCGAGTGAAAGCGCAAACAGCACGGCGATTTCCGGCGTAAGGGCATCCGGACCAAAGGCGGCCTGGATTTCCAGGCAATGATTGATGACCCCTTGTTCATCGCGTGAAAGATGCGCTTCCAGGATTTTTCTCCGTTTCTTCATAAACTGACTCACCGCTTTTGATTGGTCCCGCGCAATCTCGACCCTTGAGAAATAATATTCATCGATTCGCACAAGGGCACTCATGAGGTCATAGACGAGTTGCCGGTACTCGGGCTCGTTCAACTCAGCCCTTGCGGCGCTTTTTGCAGATGTATAGGTGGCGAGGAGATCTGAAGCAACTTGCCTGTCTTCTTCCGAGAGGGTGTCTTTATCAAGCGTGGTGTTTAGAAAATCGATTCGCCTGTCGAGAAGGTCCTCCGGGAGGAGAGGTCCCGAAGGCGCCTGTATTTCCGGCGCACGGATTACACGCCCTTCCTGCGCCGGGATGCATCCAAGGACACTGCCGCAGAAAATAGCCAGAAATAAACCGGTTTGCCTTTTCAATCCGTTTCTCCTTCCACGGGCTCAAGCCGCCTCATGAGTCTCAAGCTGGTCCCGTCATCTTCGACATCTGTCAGTAGCTTGGGTCCGGAAAGCGCTCTGCCACGGCCAAATGATAATTGCCTCGGCAGTCCGTTTAAGGGTGAAACGGGGACCTCTTGAAATCCTTCCAGATTGGCCGGAGAACCCGGTAAGGGATTGAACACAAGGTCCGCAGGCTGGAGACGCGCCCGGTATTCCGGACGATTGACGATGGCATTTGCCGTATCAATCCACAACGGCATGGCCCCGGAGGCTCCGTAGATGGCGACATGCTCCCCCTTCATGGGTCTATTATCGTCATAGCCCACGTAGGCGGCAATCACGTATCCTTCCTGGAGATCCAACTCGCCGGTTTTTTGATCGGGGCCCGGAATCACCCCCACAAAACTCGAGTTGGTAAAGCGATTGGAAGTGCCTGTCTTTCCGAATGAGGGAACCGGAATGCTGAAAACCTGCACAGCATCTCTCGCCTTTCGACCCGTACCGTTCTCCATCACATTTCTAAGGATTTCCCTGACCAAGCAGCTCACCCTATCGGATATCACTCTTTTCGGTTTCGGCCTGTGCTGCCAGAGGATTTCTCCCTCTCTATCCACGATTTTTTCTATGATCGGGGTCATTTCTGCGCCGTATTCCGAAGAAAGCCGATACCCTTGACCGGTCGTGATTGACTGGTAGGCCGTCGCAGCTTCCATAATACTTATGGAATTGGGGCCGAGAGGAAAAGATAGTACCGGTTCCAGTTTGGTTGAAATGCCCAACTGCCTTGAAAGATACACGACATAGGACACGTTGACAAGGGTGCGGAAGTCTCGGACCCTTGACAGGACGTCGAAATCATAGCGGTCCAGGGCGAGGAGTCGCTCGAAATTTTTTTTCACGTTGGATTGGAGTGTATGCAGGGTTTCGGAATTGATCAAGCCATCGATCCATACCGTTCCGCTCTCCGGAAAGGAACCGCCGATCCTCATTGACTCGGGTGTCAGAGGAAGCAGCGGGAATGTCGAAGAAAGCTCAGCGGATTCAGTGTAAATGATTCGATCGTTATGACCGGTTTCCAGGGTCCTGTAAAAGTGTCTCAGCGCTTGATCGAGCGACTCCCGCAGATAGGGACTGTCATTTTGCCTGGATAGTTCAAGGAGCCGTTTAATCTCTTGAAAATTACGTTCCATTCGCTGATTCAACTCTAGAAGTCTTTGGAAGCCGAATCTGAGGACCTGGTCTATTTCCTGCCCCTGTGCGTTCAGTTCTTCACTTTCTATGTTAAAGTGCAGGCGATGGAGGGTTTCCAGAATCTCCTCGTGGCCGGCGAAGATAATGTCCGATTCAATCTCTTTCTTTGATGCTTCGAACGCGGCCTCCATCAAGGCCTTTTCGTTGACTACGATCCCGTGCCGATCCCGGATCCGTTCTTGGTATTGCTGATACGTCTCATCCTTTCTTCTGTCGAGACCCACCCGTTTAACAATTTGCCGAAACTCGCTCATATTCAGCTGATCCGTCAAATGATACAGCAGCCACACCGTTGCCAGGTTTTCCGATTTTGTACCGGCCCAGGCCATGGATACTTTGTCGCTTTCCGGTTCATGGTCGGGGCGAGGAATGTAAACGGTGTCTTGAAAGCGAAACACGTCTCTCACGTTTTGCAAGGGGTCCAGGATGTTCCACTTGAGCTGGACCGCCGCCGTATACACAATCGGCTTAAAAATTGAACCCAGTTGTCGTTTTGCATCGACTGAACGGTTAAAGAATCGATTAAAAAAACCACCGATCATCGCCTTTACCATCCCTCCCTGAAGCACGATCAAGGCCCCCTCGAGTTCGGGAATTTTTGAGAGCTTGAGCTTCTTTTCATCGCTGTTTTCAGAAGATCCCATGAATTGAAGCGGAACCAGATCGCCCACTCGGAGCGTCTTCAAAAACGAATGAACGTGTCTTTTTTCGAATGCACCCAAGTTCCCCGTCTTCCACCTGAGCCACGCTTCCCCGATCGGCTTTAGGCCTTCGTAGCCGATGATTCCGCCGCCATTCTCCCAGGAGACAACCACATGCGCATGTTCCGTGTTCGGATCAATCTGCGTAATTTGGGCCGGGAAAGGCAGAGCATCCTCCGATTTCTTCATCCCTTCTTCAATTAAATTCTTCTTTATATCCGGTACTTGATCGACATTGTAACCGTTCAACTTCACATCGATCAATGGCAGGTGGCTTCGAAGACTGTGCAAGCCCGCTTCTTGAATTTGCCTGTTGATGGAGGTATAAATGTCGATCCCGGAAGTTGCGGGGTTTTCGATGCCTTGCTCCCTCAGGATTTTCTGAAAATATTCAGACTCGAGTTGCTCGCGAATGTAGTCGAGAATCACATTTAACTTGAAAGTGATTTCTCCCTGCCGAAACGGAACCTCCCGGTCTCTGGCCTCCAGGTATTGTGCCCGGGTGATGAAATTCATCTGCTGCATATTGCTGAGCACATAGTTCTTTCTTGCCTTCGCCAGTTGCCTGGCTTTTTCTTTCTCTGCTTCGCTTTTTTTAATGAACGGATTGTACCGATTGGGTCCTTTGACCGATCCGGCGATAAAAGCCGATTCGACCAGATCGAGGTTTTTTGCGTCTTTATCAAAAAAATACTGTGCGGCAATTCGCAGCCCTTTTCCATAGCCTGTTACGAAAAATTGGTTTGCGTACATTTCAAGGATTGCCTGTTTGCCGTATCGCCTTTCGAGCAAAAAGGCTTGCATCAATTCCCTGAGCTTGGCCATGTAGGATCTCTTTTCACGCCGGAATATGTTCTTGGCGGTCTGCTGGGTGAGGGTGCTTCCGCCCTGGGTGACCCTACCGGCCCTCAAGTTGGCCACCAATGCCCGGATTATGGCTTTGAAATCAAATCCGCTGTGGTCAAAAAAGCTCTTGTCCTCGGCGGCAATGAGCGCCTTGATAAAAGCCTTTGGGATATCGTCGTATACGATGTACTTGCGGTGGACCTTATCAAAAAATGTGCCGATCGGTGTAACACCGTCGTCATAATAGACATGACTTTCCGATGCGATGATCCGGTCGATAGCCCCGCGTTCTATTCGGGTGGATGCTTCAAGGGTTACCGAATAGTAGACATACCCCAGGAAAAAGGCGGCTATGCTGAGGATTGCAACTATCGACAGGATGAGGAGTTTGTATCGTTTTTTCATGGTAACACGTATCCAGACAAAGGGAGCTTACGTGAGAAATTCTCCGGAAAGCAGCCTCTGCCGCATGATTTCCTTCAGGTCGAGGCCCTTGATCTTCAGCCCCTTGCGCCCGTATTTCATGTTGGCTTCAATCACGTACCATTTGCCCTTTGAGAAAATGAGGTCCAGGCCCACATCGTTGAATTTGCACTTTTTGCATGCCTGCTGCGCCAACCGTATGCCTTCCGTGGGGATATCATCGAAACTGATCGTGCCGCCCTGCGACAGATTTGTCCTGAAATCCCCCGGCGGGCGAATGCGCCAGTAGGCCAGAACCGGTTGGTAGTTGACCAGCACGACCCGCAGATCTCGATCATGGGGCAGAAATTCCTGGATATAGGCAATGTGGGTTTGTTTGAGATAGGTTGTCAGTTCCGGCGAATCATGAATCTTGAACACCCCGCGCCCCCGTGCGGAAGACCGGGCCAATTTACCGATAAAGGGGAACTGGAATTCTCTCTGGATGTCTTGATGATGGAGATGATAATAAATTCGTGTGCGAGGATGAGGTATCGAAAGCATCAGAAAAAGCGTCGTCTGTTTGATTTTTTCATCCGCATAGAGATAGGTTTCCAGACTTGGAAAAATCCGCTTGCCCATCGTTGTAAGGAACTGCGCGTAGTTCAACGTTGGGTAGAGGATAATGTCGGCATCCAGAATCATTTTTCTTTCCGCTACCGTGTAGTCGAGGAAGTTGGGTTTGACCCCCACTGTGAGCACCCCCGGCACCCCGCGCAGCCGGCTCCCGAGGGCGATAATTCTTGCAGTTTTTCCGGCCATGTTTCGTCTCAAAAACGTCTGCTGCCGTAACCCGTCGTATTTTGTATGAATTTAGCGCTTTGAAATGGTGGGTTGGGGGCCGTTGGGATCTCTTTGAGAAGGCTGCAATCCCGATACATCGGGACATGTAGAACGCCCCCATACCCGAAATAAGGGGCACGGTGCAGGCAGAGAAGACCTCAGGTGCGCAAGAGATTTTCCTCTGGGGCTGTCCCGGAATGAATTTTAAGGCCTCGCTGCCGTTCCATGGAATGAGGGAAGCATTTGCAGCCTTCTCAAAGAGATCCCAACGGCCCCCTTTTCCGATACTGGGGATTTTCAAAGCGCTAAAGTGATACGAAATTTTTTGACTATCCACAGGTTCACCACTATAGTGAAAGCAATTGAAAATCCTATTTCTCCCGTAACCGCGATGCGTTGTTCATCGCGGTATTTTCGAAATTTAGGGAACGCGGCGGCATTGAAAAATGCGGAATGATCGGATCGTTCGCGACGATTCCGGGATTGCCGCAGGCGTTTTGGACGGAACTTCGTTAAACGAAATGACTCACTCGGGAATCTGAGAGTCTCACGATTACGACTGAGAGGAGAATGAAAACATGGACCCCAAGAAAATTCTCAAAGGGAAAAGAGTGCTGATCGTGGACGACGAAGAAGACATCCTGGAATTTTTGACCGAAAGCCTCGATATGTGCAAAGTCGACCGGGCTTCGACGTTTGAGGATGCAAAAGATCTCTTAGAAACCAATTCCTACCATATCGCGGTCCTGGACATCATGGGTGTGCGGGGGTATGAATTACTTGAGATCGCCAATAAAAGAAGGATCCCTGCGCTGATGCTTACCGCCCACGCGCTGTCAAAGGAGAACCTCAAAAAATCGTTCGAAAAGGGCGCGTCCTTCTATGTGCCCAAGGATGAAATGAGCAAGATTGACGTATTTCTGGCCGACATTGTCGAGGCTCAGGAGAAAAAAAAGAATGTGTGGGTCAAGTGGTATGATAGGTTAAGCAGCTTTTGTGATCGTAGATTCGGTCCCAATTGGAGAGATGAAGACCCTGAATTTTGGGATACCCTCTTGAAGTATTAGGGCTCATGGCACGGTCTCGCATTCCGGGTGAGTTTCCAAGACGCAGACGCATTATCTTCAAGAAGATACTTTTTTGGACATGAACGAAAGGCGTATCTGAAAGCAGAAAGGAGGTTCTAAAATGCGACAAAGGGGTTTGGGCATCACCATCACACAGCACATTTTGGAGCAACAACGTAAAAACCCGGAGGCGACCGGAGCCTTCACCACCTTGATGACGGAACTGATCGTCGCAGCCAAAGTCATCTCCAGAGAAGTCAACAAAGCAGGTCTTGTCGACATCCTCGGGCCGACAGGGAAAATCAACATTCAGAATGAAAAGGTTCAGAAACTCGACGTCTTCGCAAACCGGGCCATCATCGAACGAATGCAGTACATCGGCCAATTGTGGGGGATGGGTTCGGAGGAGGACCCCGATCTCATCGAGATCCCGCCCAACTATCCCCGGGGAGACTATGTCCTGCTTTTTGATCCTCTCGACGGATCTTCCAATATCGATGTGAATGTAAGCATCGGAACCATATTCAGCATTTACAAGCGAAAAAATAGCGGGTCAACGTCCGAGTTGCTGCTTGACGACGTGCTGCAGCCGGGCAAGAATCAGGTAGCGGCGGGCTATTTCATATACGGCTCAAGCACCCTTATGGTTTACACCACTGGAAAAAACACCGGGGTCCATGGCTTTACCCTGTTTCCCAGCGTGGGCGAGTTTTTGCTCTCCCATGAAAACATCCAAATACCGGAAAAAGGGAAAATCTACAGTGTCAATGAGGGCAATTACAATCACTGGGATGAAAAGACCCGGGCGCTTGTGGATTATTTCAAAGCAAAGGACACAGGGACTCGGAGGCCTTACACATCCCGCTATGTGGGAAGTCTGGTGGCTGATTTCCACCGAAATCTTCTCAAAGGCGGCATATTTATGTATCCCACAGATCTGAAAGACCCCAAGAAACCCACAGGGAAACTCCGGTTGATGGTGGAGGCCAACCCCATGGCCATGGTGGTGCAGGAGGCTGGGGGATACGCCAGTGATGGTCATGGTCCGATTTTGAGCGTAGAGCCCTCCGAGCTGCACCAGAGAACCCCGCTCTTCATCGGCAGCAAAGCGGACGTAGAAATTGCCGAGGAATTCATCAGCGGCAAACGGATGTGAAAATATGTTGAGCTTGAAGCGATATTGTGTGCCGGGCCTTAGGATTTACCCCCCACAAAGTGGAATCGCATTTCCGGGAGTTCGAGGCAGGTTAGCTTATTGCCGTACACAGCGCCTGTATCCAAGCCGATCTTGTTCTTTGCGACAAGGGGTTCGCTGAACGGGGTGTGGCCGAAGATGACCCTTTTCCCGAAGTCGTAATCAGAGTAGATAAAGCGTTCCCGAATCCAGAGCATGTCTTCAAGCGACTGTTTTTCGATCTCCACACCCGGCTTGAAGCCGGCATGCACAATGTAGAAATCTTCCAGTTCCACGAATGGGTCAAGGGACTTATAGAATGCCAGATGGTCTTCGGGGACCAGGGAGTCCGGACTCTTCAACCGGTTCCCTTGATAGCTCTCGATAGTGCTCCATCCACCGTTGAAAAGGAATAGCCCATGGTCTTTCCCGGCGAGATAGTCCAGAAAGATCGCTTCATGATTGCCCATCAGGCATTGAATACGATCCGAGCATTCGGTAAGCGCCAGGATGTAATCAATCACCCCCTTTGGGTCCTTGCCTCTGTCGATATAGTCCCCGATGAAAATAAGGCGGTTTTTTGCCGGCTCCCACTTTATCTTATCCATCAGCCCCTTAAGCATATCCAAGCATCCGTGTATATCACCTACAACGAAAATTTTTTCATTTTCCATTAGAATCTCAAGATTAACCGAGGCTGCTGCCTGGGGTCCAGACGGCTCAACCCTGCCCTTCCGGTTGCATTCATGGCATCCCTGAATTCAGCTGCCGTCAACCGTCGATTGATCAGTTCGTCCTTATCTGCGTTACCGCAGGGCCGGTACTGATCCATCACGTTGATGTACGTTCTCGGAGAGATCTCCTCTGCGAGGAACTTCATCACTGCATCCGTGCCGGCAACATGGTTCGGCATCACCAGATGCCTCACCAACAATCCCTTCACTGCAATCCCCTTATCATCAACAATCAAATCGCCCACCTGGCGGTGCATTTCCCTTATTGCTACTTGAGCTGTCTCCCCGTAATCAGGCGCCTTGCAGAATCTTTCAGACCATTTGCCTTCCCAGAACTTGAAATCCGGCATGTAGATGTCGAAAATTCCATCCAGCAGTTCCAAAGTTTCCCTACGGTCGTAACCGCCTGAGTTGTATACCAACGGAATGTCCAACCCATTTTCGACGGCCAAGATGAGGCCTTCGATGATTTGTGGTGCCACGTGGGTCGGTGTTACGAAATTGATATTATGACACCCCCGTTTGGCCAAGTGAAGCATCATGGCCGCCATCTGTTTCGGCCCGACCTCCGCACCTTCGTTCTGATGGCTGATCTCGTAATTTTGGCAAAAGCTGCAAAACAAATTGCAGGAGCTCATGAAAATGGTGCCCGATCCATGCTCACCAACCAGAGGTGCCTCTTCCCCGAAATGCGCATTGTAGGCGGCGACTTTCGCATGTCTTCCGGTGTGGCAGTACCCGGTTTCTCCCTGAAGCCGGTTTACACCACACGCTCGTGGGCAGAGACGGCAAGACGCCATCGCTTCAACAGCTTTTCTTGCGCGGTTTTTAAGTTCCCCCTCATGGTAAAGCTTCAAATACGAAGGCTTCATGATCGTTATGATTTCAAAATGAATATCCCCCTGAAGGGGTTACACCCCCGCCAGGAGGACATTGAGAAAACCCGCAAAACGTACACGCTTTCTTGAATCGATTATCTCCGCTGCCCGAATAATCGAAGGAGCATGAGAAAGAGATTGATAAAATCAAGGTACAGAGAGAGCGCACCGAGTATTGCCCCTTTTCTCACGACAGACCCATCGGCGTCCGCAGGTTGAGTAAGCGCCATGTTCTTGAGTTTCTGGGTGTCATAAGCGGTCAAACCCACAAAAACAATGACACCGATACACCCAATCAGCAGGCTCATTGCACTGCTCTGAAGAAACATATTGACAAGAATCGCGATGACAACGCCGATCAGTCCCATCATCAGGAACCCGCCCCAAGACGTCAGATCTCTTTTGGTGGTCCAGCCGTAGATACTGCATCCTACAAAGGTTCCCGCACAGATAAAAAATGTGCCGGCTATGGATTCAGCGGTGTAGACAAGAAATATCGACGACAACAGAATACCCGTTAAGCCCGAATAGACGACAAAAAGTGAGGTGGCTGTGGCTGCGCTCATTTTGTTGATTCTTCCGCTCAAATACATCACCAGGCCGAAATAGGCGAGGATAAAGACGATGAGCAAGATGGGATTACCGAATATGGCACCTACCAAGGCGGGGGTCCGTGAGACATAAAACGCAACAAACCCCGTCAAAGCAAGTCCAATGGCCATCCAATTGTAGACACTCCTCACGAAATCATTCACCAGAACTTCAGCCCTGGGTCTGGCGGTGTTCACTTTTTCCATTCGCTTTTTCCTCCAAACAGGTTGATACCTTACAGGGTATAAATTTCTTTACAATCGACAGACTTGATATCAATATTATAGTATTTATGTTGTAAAACTCAAGTCCATTTGTGTCGATCCGCGTGGGCGGCGTGTCTGCTGCGTGGTTTTATCTATTTTTTGTTGTAATAATGAAGAATCAAAAACTCTACATCGTAATGGTGGGACTGCCGGCGAGAGGCAAATCCACCATCGCCGGCAGACTGAAGGAAAATCTCGTCAAGGATTCCATCAAGACAAGGATCTTCAACAACGGAGACCTGAGAAGACGTTGGACACGCCAAAATACCTCCTACGCAGAATTCTACGATCCAAAAAACAAGGAGGGTGTGGCGCTCAGGGAGCGGATCGCCCTCATCAACCTGGAGCGGGCCAAGAACTATCTTTCTCAGGACGGTGAGGTCGCAATTCTTGATGCCACCAATGTCAGTACAAAGAGACGGGATACCGTCATCCGCTCCCTCAACCAACACCCCATTCTGTTTATCGAATGCATCAACGAAGATCAACAGATCCTGGAGGCCAGCATACAGCAAAAAATCGCTCTGCCGGAGTTCAGTCACCTGGAAGAGAAAGATGCGATACTGAGCTTCACGAAACGGATTGATTACTACAAGACCATCTACAGTCCCATACGGGATCACAGGAATTTTGTCAAACTGGACTCACTCAATAATCAGATTACCCAAGAAAAACTTGGGGATGAGATTCCGAATTACGAGCGAATTCGAGATTGCCTTGTGACGGACAGTGTCAAGAGTCTTTTTTTGATCAGGCACGGTGAAACTTACTTTAACCTGAAAGATCGGATCGGCGGTGACTCCAGCCTGACAAAAGGTGGTGTCCTCCAGGCCAACGCCCTGGCAGCGTATTTTAAAAACAAAAAGATCCCCATTATTTTCACCAGTGAGAGGAAACGAACGATCCAAACAGCGGAGCCTATCAAAGCGCGCCAAAAGAATGCCTCCATCATGCCCTTGCAGGAATTTAATGAAATTGACGCCGGAATCTGCGAGTGTATGAGCTATGATGAGATTCGAGAAAAGCGGCCGGATGTTTACAGGGCAAGGAAACGGGATAAATATAATTACATCTACCCCGAAGGCGAAGGCTACGTAACCATGCGGCAGCGAATAGACAAAGGCATCAAGAAAACGCTCTATTTAAGCAGCAATACCGGTAATATCATGATCATCGGTCACAGAGCAGTGAACCGGATGATCCTCTCCCACTTCCTGTATCGGCGGCCGGAGGATGTCCCCTACATCTATGTACCTCAGGATAAGTTCTATCACATCGTTGCGACTCAAGATAAAAAGCTGTTTCAGCTCAAAAAGTATCAGACATAAGACGACGCTTCAACCCGGATAAAAAAAGCGTTTCGACTGATCCGATGTTTGAAATGTCTGAAGTTGAGCGACACGATTAATTTTTGAGGGGATTTACCTTGGAAAGCCGCCGATGATCCAGGAAAGCCCCTGCGAGGGAAAGGAGGCAAAAATCGCAGGGGCCAATGGATAGCCACCATGTCTATCCGGTAAAAAAATAAGACGCTCATTTATAAATTCAACGGAAAAACGAAATCAGCCGCCACCTCACATAAGTGCCCGCCCTGAGGTCCCCATGAGAAGTGATATCGAGCAGACAGCCTCCTAGAGGTCCGATCCCTCTGCATATGGACGCTTTACAGCCGTATTGTTTAGGGCGTGTTGCTTCCTTTTGCCCGTTCTATGGTTCATCTCCACAAGCAGGGCTGTCACAACCGACATATTGCGATTGAGCTTGGCGATTTCTTTTTCAACGTCGAGCGCTTCTTCTTTATCATTCTCGAATGTATACTCCCCTTTCACTTGTTGGGAATGTTTTGTTTTATTTAATGGGATTATTTTATCATTTAAAGGAGTAGGTTTATGTCCATCATATTCTTTCATTTCCGATTTAATAAGGGCTGGAATAGATTCTTTTACCTTAAGCAGTTCAGTCCGGACCCCAATGGATACGTTCTTTTTTATCTTGCTTAACTCATTTTCAATAACAATGGATATATCCCTACGGATCCCAGCCATTTCATCGTCAATCATTCGTGAGATGTCTTTCCTGAGAGTGATATATTGGTCCCGTTTTCTTTGTTGAAAGTAGCGGAACAAAATCCCCGTCACCGCCAAAATCAAGACAAACCCAAAAATAAAAGCAGCGAGCGGATGACCTACATATTTCATGACTTGCGCTACCATTTCAGACTCCTGACTTTGACGGTCTTTTAAAAGGTCGTTACTTCCGTGTAGACCGGAGACCGGATCCTCCTTAACGGACCGAAAAGACTGGATTTCGCAGCCTATTCCGAACTCCGATCCGGTATTCGCCGGAACAACGTAAAACGGCGATATCCCGCTTTTTAAGCGTTCATCAAGTCTTTGAACCAAACCAAAAACCCCCTGAGAAAGAAAGGAGGCAAACTCAGGGGGTCATAAAATGATGAGGATTTTGGTCCCCAACTGTCTCTTTGTACCACTTTGAACGGAGATTACAATAAAATAGTTTTTCACAGGAAAGGCGTTTTAAAAAAGCTGGCGCGCCTGGGAGGACTCGGACCCCCGACCTGCGGATTAGAAGTCCGCTGCTCTATCCAGCTGAGCTACAGGCGCATGTCTCTCAGTATTCTTAAATCATTTTGAAAAAGATTTCTTCTCAAACATGCCGAAATCCGTGGGAGGGGCCGATGAATACCCCCGAGAGATCGTCCCGTCGGCATGCAAGTTCAAATTATTTTTTTGAGAAAAGTATTCGTAGGGGTAGACCCCCCATTCCCGCTGAACACCTGCTTCAGCACGGCATTGGTGCGATTTTCCAGTTGACCCATTATTTCAGCGAGCGCTTTGAGACGGATGATGCTTTTTTTCGATTTCTCCTTGTGAGGCAAATTCAAGGCAGGGTCTTCGAGAATCCGAATCAGACCGTTTAAAAGCCCAAGATCCGCATTTTCTATGTTTCGATAGATAAGATCGACCCATTTTCTTTTGAGCGCTTCGGGCATCTCAGCATAGGCCCCGACAATCTCGGGATCACTTCCCAGGTGAAGGGAGCGCTTGAGCTGATCAATCCGTTGTCTCACCTCATTTGCCTCGTTTTCACTGAGTGCTTCCGTTCCGAGCATTTCATTCCATCTGGCCTCGATCTGCATGGCAACCCACTTCTCCCCTTGCTCCGGAGGGAGTGAAAGATTCAAAAACTTGTTCTGTGTATGGATCAAATTCGCCACGGAACCTTTCGCCCCGTTTCCGATGTTGCTGAGCAGTCTTTCCAGCGCACAAACGGCCTCACGCTTCATTTCTTTTTGATCCGAATGCTCCAGAAGGATTCGCTCCCATTGTTCTCGCAGAAATCCCAGTTCCAGCTTGATGAGCGAAAAAATCAACCCTGACTTCGTAATGGCATTACGCAATGAATCCGCAAGGATGTTATAGGATTCCAGCTTTTCCCTGGCCAGCCGGTTCATGGTGTCCAGGGATTCCTGCCTCAACTGATAGGAAAGAAGTTCCGTCCCCAAGGATCGGGACAGGCTCTTTATGATACGGGTCTCAGGGCTATCTATCCGAATGGTTTTCGGCAAAAAATGGATTTTGATCACTGCGATGACAACATATTCAGAGTTCCGCCACAGGACTTCCCCCTTCGCATTTCTCAAGCAATTCAATTCCTGACCGTCCTCTGCGTACAAATGCTGTTTTCGGATCAGGACCGGCTCCATGTGATGAAAATCCTCCCACACGCCCTTTAGCTGCAGACTGACACTTCGAATGTCGTTGGTTGGGTCTTCCGCGGTCCAGCTTCTCTGCTTTTCCACACACCATCCCATTGCTTCCAAGGGCCGACCCGGCTCGTCTCTGTACTCGGTAAAGGGTTTTCCCGGCGGGTTATATTCCGATTTTTCAGGAAGTCCCCAGGCGATATCTTTTTTGCTCTGATCAATGACCCCGGAGGTGATCCGCTTTGCAATCATTTCGGGCGGCTTGCCGATCAGGTATACCGTACCTTTAAAGGCGTTGGGAAGGCAGAGCAGGATGGTCTCGATTATTTTCTTGCACGCCTGCTCTAAAAGCCTCTCATCAATTTCGATTGTCAAGTGTATGTGTCCTCGCGCTTTTCATTCCCTTCAAACCCACTTCGGCGCATATTTTCAAGCTCCGGGTATTGAACCCGAATCGCGCCCCCGCCGCCTCATGCGGCCTGGGAAACCTCACCGCCCCGCCGTTACAGCGGAGATACAATCTGAATTGAATGGTGATACTGTACAGTTTCTTTTGATTTGTCAATAGGAAATCCCTGCCTTGACAATCCTTCATCGGCATGTCAAATACCATCTATGAAGGGCCACGGGATTCATATCAAGCGACTTCCTGAAATGAAGCGGGGAGTTCTCATTGCAGGATTCGACGGATGGGGCAATGCCTTGGACGTTTCAAACGGAATGGTCTCCTATTTGATCCGAAAGCTTAAGGCCCGGTATTTCGCCGACTTCAATTGCGATCTCTTCTACCGCTTTGATGAAACACGGCCTTTCGCCATGATTGCGCAGGGGGTTCTGAAAAAGGTTTCCCCACCCGCCGCCGCTTTCCATGTCGAGCCGAATCCTTCAAGTGAAAATACGCTTGTCATTCTGAAGGCCAATGAACCGCACCTTCAATGGTATCGGTTCGTGGACGAATTATGTTCCTTCTGCGAGACATTGCGTATTGAGAAAATCATAACCCTGGGAAGCATGTATGACGGCGTGCTTCATTCCGATAGACTCATCTCCGGCATTGCATCCGATGAGGACCTCTTATCGATATTGAAACAGCGGAATGTGATTCCAATCGACTATCAGGGGCCGAGTGCCATTCATTCCCTCATACAGCTTCAGGGCCAAAAGCGGGGGTTTCAATGCATCAGTTTGTGGTGCCATTGCCCTTATTATCTTCAAGGAATTACACACTTCGGCATGCTGTCACACCTCGCGCATTTGCTTTCATACGTTGGAGATTTCAAAATCGATACCGCCGAGCTGGATCAGCGATGGAAGGAGTTGAATCTGCAGATTCAGCATCTCATAGAAAAAAACACGGAACTGCGGACCCTCATCAATGAACTCCGGAAAGCAAAGGTGAGGGGATCCTGGGCAAGTATGAAGGAATCAGAACGAAAAAGTGAAAAGATTATCCAACTGAAAGATTTCTTGGAGCCGAAATAGCTCATTCAAATCGATAATTCGGCTGTTTTTCTTTTCACCGCATCCACGAGGTCTGAAATGATGGTTCCGGCACTTCCCTGAAGAAAAACATCGGTGACGGTGTCCGTTAGGTGAGTGCGCTCCATGTTTATTTCGATTATCCGTGCACCGTTTCGCTTGGCAATGGCCGGGATGCTGTTGGCAGGGGAAACGACGGCTGAGGTTCCCGCCACCAGCAATGCTTGGGCCGCAGAGGCAAGCTGAAAGGAACGGCTCAAAGCGTCTTGTGGAATGGCCTCCCCAAAAAACACCACATCCGGCTTCAGAATCTTCCCGCAGTCACATCGTGGAGGATACTGGTTTCGCCTGTCTTCGCTCAGATATCCTCTTCCACACCAGAGACATGACAGCGTGCTTGAGTTCCCATGATATTCAATGACGTTCTTGGAGCCGCCTCTTTGGTGCAGATT
>Ga0207796_1000533_pt1 | contig 15179 bp, 11 predicted proteins | sample Pon1CUnioCityCA_6_FD_187274 | JGI IMG/M metagenome (GOLD analysis project Ga0207796, IMG submission 187274) | Marine sediment microbial community from Union City, CA, USA - Pond 1C Sediment 1 (SPAdes) | ecosystem: Environmental > Aquatic > Marine > Intertidal zone > Salt pond sediment ...
CCGCTGAACCTACAGCCACCCTTGCGGAGACAGATCCGGCAAGCACCTTAGGAGAACCGGATTGGGTGGATACGATGGAAGACGGTGATAATTGGCCAACGGGTTACAATGAATTCACCACCATAGTATTTGAAGATGGATTCCTAAAATTAACAGGTGAAACGGAACTGGATGGTTGGCGGCTTTCCTGGCCTTACCTGGAAGATTTTTATCTGGAAGCGGAAGTGCAATCGCCTGAATGTGAAGGAAACGACCGCTTTGGTGTCATGTTCCGTGTACCAGCAAATGCCAATGCCAATAAGGGTTACTTGTTTGGAATTACCTGTGACGGTGAATACAGCCTTCGGCGTTGGGATGGTACAAATATGTATTTTCCAATAAATTGGACAGAGGAAGAAGCTATCAAAACAGGCGAGAAAGCTGTCAATAAATTGGGGGTGATGGCAAAGGGTGAAAATATCACGCTTTACATCAATGGAGAAAAAGTCGATGAGGTGGTGGATAAAGCCTTTCTCAATGGCAACTTTGGCATCTTCGTCGGCAGTGTCAATACAGAAGAACTGACAGTTTGGGTGGATGTTGTCCGGTACTGGGAAAACCCATAGAGCCTTAAGATAAAAAAGACAGTCGCCCAATGGCGGCTGTCTTACTTCCAACTCAAAGAAGTCTCATATCAACCCTAATTGTTTTCCAACCTCCTCAAATATACCGAGGACGCGATCCATTTGCTCCTCGGTATGGGTTGCCATGTAACTGGTACGCAGCAGTTGTCTCCCCGGGGCAACAGCCGGCGAAATCACAGGATTGACAAAAACCCCATTCTCAAACAACAGCTTCCAGGTTAAGAAGGTTAAGTTATTATCACCTATGATAATTGGGATGACCGGTGTGACAGAATGACCGGTGTTAAAACCCAGCTTATGGTATTCCTTCCGCATCCTCTCAGCGATCTGGTTCACACGCACGATGCGTTCAGGTTCCTCCTTCATCACTTCAAGAGATGCTAAGGCGGTTGCTGCATTGGCAGGGGGGATACTGGCGCTAAATATCAGGCTACGGGCAGTATGTTGAATGTACTCAATAACATCTTTCTCGCCAGCAATAAAACCGCCCAAGGATGCAAAGGATTTGCTGAAGGTGGACATGATCAAATCGACATCTTCTGTCATGCCAAAATGTGCAGCTGTCCCCCGACCGCCACCCAAAACGCCCATGGCGTGTGCATCATCCACCATCAACCGGACGCCGTATTCCTTACACAAAGGAACCATTTCCGGTAGGGGCGCGATATCCCCTTCCATGCTGAATAAGCCGTCCACCACGAGAAGTTTGGACTTATCTTCGGGCAGACTTGCCAGAACCCGCTTCAGGTGATCGATATCATTGTGCCGATAGCGTTCAATCTTTCCGCCACTCAAGAAAGCCCCATCGACAATGCTGGCATGGTCATCCTTATCAAGGATCACAATATCGCCCCGCCCGACGATGGCGCTGATGGTGCCTAAATTAACCTGCATACCGGTGGAGAAAACAAGCGCCGCTTCTTTCCCAACCCAATCCGCCAATTCCTCTTCCAGCCTTTCGTGCAGGGTCATATTGCCATTGAGGAAACGTGAACCCGTGCAGCTTGTTCCATAGCGTTGTGTGGCATCAACTGCCGCTTGTCGTATCTTTGGATGAGTCGTTAAGCCGAGGTAATTATTTGAACCACACATGATGATATGCCGACCCTGATGTATAACTTCGGTACCTTCGTTTTCGTCCAGGGGAATAAAATAGGGATAAATACCGGTTTCTTTTGCTTCTTTAACAGTTGAGAATTGATAACATTTTTCAAAAATATCCATAAAGCCATCCTTAATAAACGCCAGATGAAATAACAGGTTTGATTATACTTTATAAACGAATGACCCCTGGAAATGGAAGCATCCTGCCAATTACTAGTATTAACAAAGAAATCTTCGCCTAGTTGCGGTCATAAATCGAATATTATATAATATCCTTTGAATTGATATTTCCCAATACTGTGAGGTTCGCATGAAAAAGATACACCTGCTTTGCCTTTCAATGTTCCTGATTATAACGCTGGTAAGCTGTACACAAACTGGGGACAAAGAGGTCGATGATGCACTTGTTGCCACGCAAGTTTCCATTATGATGACCCAATCCGCCCTGGAGGAGGCACAGGAAACTGAAACCTCATCCTCCGAAACCCCTCTACCATCACCAACCCCCACAGTAACAATCGAATCCGCAACACCAACGCCAACAGCAACCCAGACCCCCACTATGACAGCCACAGAAGACCAGAGCGATCCAGCCGTATCATTGGGTGAACCAGCTTGGACGCAGGACTTCAATGCAGCGTCAAGTCCATGGGATTTTGACTCGCCAAAGGCAACCTTTGCAACCCAAAATGGGACTTTAACCCTGACAGCAAAAGCTAATCCAAATTGGCATAGCTGGTATGTGTTCAGTCCCAAGTTGAAAAATGCTTATGTGGAAGCAGCTATACAGATGTCGACTTGCTCAGGGCTGGACCGTTTTGGATTAGCGGTTCGCTCAAGGTCGGATGGTCAGCAATTTTATTTTATGGCAATCACCTGCGCGGGCCAATGGGGATTCTTCAGGATGGATCCGGATGTCAATATAGTTCAAATACGTGGTTTTGAAAGTGCTGATCCCCTTGATGAGGCCATCAATAAACCGCACCGTCTGGGTATCTGGATGGAGGGAACAGACTTCAAATTCTATATAGATGGACAAGAAGTCGGCTCCGCTTCAGACAATACGCTCCCAGGAGAAGGTTTCACCGGGTTTTTAATTGCTTTTGCCAACACGCCAGGCTTTTCGGTCAAGGTCGATCAATTACGCTACTGGAACCTGCCCTGAATCCAATAAAAATAATTTAACCAATCTCGCAAGACGCCCTTTTATCAGGTCTTTTTGGTGTTTACCCTTGTTCAAAGTGTAGAATTCGTCTATAGTATTCACTAATTCATCCTGGCTTAGAAAGAAACTCCAATGAAATTCGTCCAATTCCAACCTTCAAACCGCCAATATCGAAACGCCTTCATAAATTATCCATTCAAATTATATAAGGATACTCCCCAGTGGGTGCCTCCTTTGAGAGTGGAAATGCGTAAAATTTTCAAGCCAAAATATCCTTTCTATGAATACGGCGAGGCAGCCTTTTTCCTGGCGATCGGGGAAAATGACGAGGTGATTGGTCGGATAGCCACAGCCAATAACCATCGCTATAATGAATTTCATCAATCCAAAACGGCCTTATTTTACTATTTTGAAGCAATTGACAATCATTCTGTTGTGGAGGGTTTATTTAAACGCGGATTTAATTGGGCAAAAGAACAGGGATTAAACCGAGTCATTGGACCGAAAGGGTTTACCATTCTGGATGGTTTTGGCATGTTAATAAAAGGCTTTGAGTATCAACCAGCTTTCGGACAAATCTATAACCATGCTTATTATCCTGAAATGGTTGAATCTTTAGGATTCACCAAAATGACCGATGTTTTAACCGGCCGTGTTGACCGAAGTACCCAATGGCCGGAAAAAATATTAAAAGCAGCAAAAATTATCGAAAAACGCCGGAATATTCATATCCCCGAAATGAAGACAAAGGCTGAAATGCGCCAATTCACGGAAGATTTAAAGAAGCTCTACAACGATTCCCTGGCTGATATTGCTGGTAATCCACCATTGACGGATGAGGATATGGATAATATGGTGTCTCAATTATTATGGATTGCTGATCCCCGATTGGTTAAAATGATGTACATTGAGGACCAACCTATTGGATGGATGCTTGCATATCCAGATATTGGCAGAGCCCTCCAAAGGATAAAGGGTAGATTATTTCCCTTCGGTTGGCTGCAAATTTTATTGGAAAGCAAACGGACGGATTGGATCGATTTTAATGGCATTGGGATCATTGAAGAATATCGTCGCCTAGGTGTCACCGCTGTATTAATTAATGAGATCTATAAGAGTGTGATGAGCATTGATCAATACCAATATGGAGAATTCTTACAATTCAGGGAAGATAATATTCACAGCCTTCTTGAGGCGGGGAATATTGATCTCGATTTTCACAAAACACATCGGTTATATGGAATCAATCTGTAAGCAGAACATTTAATGCTAATGATAGTCATTAGCAGTTGATATCCTACCTCCTTTGAGAGCTTCTAACGAAAAAAAACTTACTAATCGGTGATTTAACTGTTATTCTAAGAATAAATATTACAAATTAGGTGTTTTCCTGGTGGATGAACTTTGTGATATTCCGAAGAGGAAATCATAAAAAATCCTGATGAATGTATGGAAAATTGAGTTTTATAAGCAAATTTAGACATTTCTTGGCAATTTAAAGAATTCTTAACAATCTGAAAGCTTTTTATTAATAGAAAAAATCGGGTATAAATTAAACATTGGGTGTAAAATTAAACTTTAACCAAACATGTGAAAGGAGGTTAAACTTAAAACCATTAGATCGTATGTTCATCCCATTAGTTTTGATCAGAAAGAGGAGAAGTTATGTATAAGAAGTTTTATTTAAAGGTCTTTGCTTTGCTAATAGCTGCCACTATCATGTTAGCAGCTTGCGCCCCTCAAGCAACACCTGAACCACCGGAAATGGAAGAGACAGAAGAACCGGTAATGGAAGAAACTGAAGAAGAAGCCATGCCTGAAGAGACGGAAGAGGCTGAAGAGACAGAAGAACCAGAAATGGAAGAAACTGAAGCCGAAACCGAAGAAGCCGGCGATGATGTTTTTATTTTCGGTCGTGGTGCTGACTCGGTTCGCTTGGATCCTGCTTTGGTTACAGATGGCGAATCCTTCCGTGTGACTGGCCAGGTTTTAGAGCCGCTCTATCAATATGAGCTGGGGAGCACAGTTCCGATTCCAGCACTCGCTGAGGAATGTACACCTAATGATGATGCAACGGTTTGGACTTGTTCACTTCGACAAGGTGTGAAGTTCCATGACGGAACTGATTTCAACGCCGATGCTGTTGTCTTTAACTATGAGCGTTGGCGGTTTACGGACAATCCCTATCATTATGAGAGTCAGGTTTTCGAGTATTACGAATACATGTGGGGTGGCTTTGATGATGCCAGCGTTATCTCCGCGGTGACAGCTTTGGACGAATACACAGTCGAATTCACACTGACCGATCCCTTGGCTCCCTTCCTGGCGAATCTCGCTATGGATATGTTTGCCATTTCAAGCCCGGCCGCCATTGAAGCTGCCGGTGAAGATTACGGTTTGCCCTCCGTTGGCGCTGTTGGTACCGGCCCATTTAAGTTCGTTTCCTGGCAGGAAGGCACTGAGATCGTGATCGAAGCAAACCAGGATTACTGGGGTGGTCCACCTAAAGTTTCCCAAGTGGTCTTCAGAGTTATTCCTGATGACTCTGCTCGTTTCCTCGCACTTCAAGCTGGGGATATCCATGGCTTAGAGCAAGCGGTGGTTGAAGACCTTCAAACCGCTGAGGAAGCTGAGGATCTTTATGTCCTCACTCGACCAGCTTTGAATACCGGTTACCTTGCTTTTAACTACAAGATTGAAGAGTTCAATGATCCGAGAGTGCGAGAAGCTGTTGACCTTGCACTGGATAAAGAAGGCCTGGTAGAGAATTTCTACGGTGATTACGGTGAAGTCTCGACCAACTTCCTTCCACCACTAATCTGGGGTCACAATGAAGCCCTAGAAGACCGAGGTTTTAACGCCGAGCGTGCAAGAGAACTATTGGCAGAAGCTGGATTCCCGGATGGTTTAAGTGAAGTGACCATAGCGGAGGATCTCACAGATGTAGATGGAAATGTGTTATTTGCAGCTGGTGAAAAGGTACCCTTACGCCTGTATTACATGCCAGTAACGCGCTTCTATTATCCTTCACCGGAAGAAATTGGCACAGCTATGGCTGCCAACTTGTTTGCTGCCGGCATTGAAGCTGAACTATACCTTGAAGGCGACTGGCCGACCTACCTAGATGCTCGCCGAAATGGCACGCTGGTCGGTCTCTATATGCTTGGTTGGGGTGGTGACAATGGTGACCCGGACAACTTCCTGGGTTACTTCTTCAGTGGATCCACCGAACCCCAGGCACGTGAGGGCTGGTACCAAAATGTAGAATTAGCAGAAATGCTTCAGGAAGCAGCCATCACGCCTGATCGCGCCGAACGACAGGCGATGTACGAAGAGGCAGAACAAATGCTTTATGACGATGTCGCTCGTATCTGGATTGCCCATAACAATACTCCCCTCATCTTCTCAGATAGGATTGACGGTTACGGCGCTCAACCAGTCGGTGCGGATTACTTCGAATTCGTGGAGTTTGTTGACTAATTGGTGTACAATAGATAGTCGATAAACGATAAATTAAGGAAAGTAGATCGGGGGGCGGTTGACACCGCCCCCCTTGCATAATCAGGAAAGAGAGTTTACTTTGGGAAGATACATCTTACGAAGACTTCTATCTGTCATCCCGACTCTCATTGGGGTGACCCTAGTAATATTTCTGTTCCAACGTTTGATCCCTGGCGACCCTGCCGTTGCCATGCTGGGTGAGCGCGCTACAGAAGAAAATGTGGCACGCATTCGGGAACAATTTGGCTTGGATCGACCCCCATTCTTAGATCGGGACGCTTTGGCAGAAGGGGATTTAGCTGGCTTTTTTGATAGTCAATATACTCGGTATTTCAGCAGATTAATCCGCTTGGATCTAGGCGAATCGATCCACCGCAGAATCCCAGTTGCTGAAACCTTAAGAGAACGATTTCCAGCCACCCTTGAATTATCCCTATTTTCAATGTTCATCGCTTTACTTATCGGAATTCCATTTGGGATTGCATCAGCTTCTCGAAGAAATTCTACTCTGGATGGCATAACAATGGTGAGTTCTCTCATTGGAGTGTCTATGCCGATTTTTTGGCTGGGTATTATGTTAATCATGCTCTTTGCGGTCCTTTTACAGTGGTTACCCTCAGGTGGCCGGTTGAGCACCGGTATAGAAATTCAATCGATCACAAATTTGTTGCTACTCGACAGCCTAATTACATGGAATATTCCCGGTTTCCTCGATGCATTACAACATATCATCCTACCTGGCATTGCTCTAGCAACCATTCCGGCAGCAATCATCACACGCATGACCCGCTCCAGCATGCTGGACGTCCTCCAGGAGGATTACATTCGTACTGCTTCAGCAAAAGGTCTTTCCGAAAGAATTGTATTATTCAGACATGCATTAAAAAACGCTTTTTTGCCAGTGATTACAATCATTGGGATTCAAGTCGGGATTTTGTTAGCTGGGGCTGTTCTGACTGAGACAATATTTTCCTGGCCAGGCATTGGTAAGTGGGTATATGATTCAATTTTAGGGCGAGATTACCCAATTGTTCAGGGTGTGACGTTATTAATTGCTATTATCTTTTTGTTGGTCAACCTAGTTGTGGACCTTTCGTACGCCCTATTAGATCCACGGATTAGTTATGATTGAGGACAGATCATATGGATGAAGTTAAACTTGAGTTATCTGCTGTGGATGATTTCGCCGTTCGTGAACATCGTTCCCTTTGGGGAGATGCTTGGCGTCGATTAATTGCAAACCGCACAGCAATGATCGGATTGGTTGTCGTAGCTATATTTTTATTATCAGCAACGCTGGCCCATTTCTTCTGGGAGTACGAGCCAAAAATGGACCTGGACTACGGCGCTAAACTCTTGCCACCCCAACTGGTTGCGACAGAAGAGATCGATGTTCACCTCTTTGGCACCGATAAGCTGGGTAGAGACATCTTTCGAAGGACAGTTCACGGCGGATGGAACTCACTCCGAGTGGGATTGGTAGCTGTTGGAATCTCACTGACTATTGGCGGTTTTCTTGGTCTCCTGGCTGGATTTTTCGAAAGCATCAACATGAATTTTTGGGAGTCACTGACATTGATGACAGTGCTGGGTTTGGCAATGGGAGCACTTCCTGCCTGGATTGCCAGGCAATATTTTCAAATGGTGTTATTCGCCGCATTAGGCGCATCATCGGTTATAGTTTCACGATATGTTGAGGAAGCGAATAAATTCCGACGATTTGCCTTTCCTGCGGCTGGCGCCCTTATCGGTGGGCTTTCTGGATGGTTGGTTGGCGGGATGGTGGCATTGGTATGCGGAATTCTTGGATTGATAATTGGTTTTCTCCTGGCAAAACCCGTAGGCGGAGACCTGTTTTCCAATGTCGTCATGCGTGTTATGGATGTGATCTTATCATTTCCAAGTTATTTGCTCGCTATCGCCATCGTTGCCTTTCTTGGGCCTGGGCTGGAAAAGGGCATGATTGCAATTGGAATTGTTGGAATCCCGGTCTATGCCAGATTAGCTCGCTCAGCAGTATTATCAGTTAGCAAGAAAGAATATGTACTGGCATCTCAATCCGTTGGCGAATCGCATGGTCGAATGCTATTTCGCCATATCGTGCCTAATATCCTTTCACCCATTATTGTTCAGGCGACAATGGGATTGGCCAGTGCCATTTTATCAGCAGCAGCCCTTGGTTTCTTAGGATTAGGCGCCATCCCCCCTGAACCTGAATGGGGAGCAATGTTGGGCGACAGCTATAAATACTTATCAAGCGGGGCATGGTGGGCTGTACTATTCCCGGGATTAGCAATCATGCTCAGCGTCCTGGGGTTCAATTTATTAGGTGATGGTTTAAGAGATGCTTTGGATCCCAAGATTCGATTGTGATCGAGTCCCAGGTTCTCTTTACAATTAGGTGAAACATGGATGAATTATTAAGAATCAAGAATCTTAAAACCCGATTTCATACACAGGATGGCGTTGTTAATGCCGTCAATGGAATATCTTATCAATTAGAGAAAGGGGAAGTGCTGGGTGTCGTTGGTGAAAGCGGTTGTGGAAAAAGTGTTCATGCGCTTTCCATAATGCGCCTGATACAAATCCCTCCTGGTGAAATCTCCGATGGCGAAATTTGGTTTGAAAATCGGGATCTACTAACCTTGAGTGAGAATCAGATGCGGCGAGTGCGAGGTCGGGATATTGCCATGGTTTTTCAGGATCCAATGTCATCACTAAATCCCGTTTTAAAGGTTGGTTTTCAAATCGTCGAGGCACTGCGGTTGCATACGGACCTTAATCCGAAAGCAGCAAAGGATAGAGCAGCTGAACTTCTTTCCCTTGTTGGCATACCTGAACCTTACAAGCGTCTTGATAATTACCCACATCAATTTTCTGGTGGGATGCGGCAGCGTGCCATGATTGCTATGGCCTTATCCTGCGAACCAAAATTATTGATTGCAGACGAACCAACCACGGCATTGGATGTGACGATCCAGGCACAAATCGTTGACCTGGTAATCAAATTACAAGAAAATTTTGGCATGTCCATCATGTGGATAACCCACGATCTAGGTATCGTGGCTGAAATGGCGCATAAAATCAATGTGATGTACGCAGGTTACATCATCGAATCCGGCAGTGCTCAGGATATTTTCAAGCGGACTCGCCATCCCTATACAATGGGTTTGTTAGGTTCCTTACCAAAAATTGATGAGGAGCCCGGTACCAAGCTTTTGTCGATACCTGGTTTACCGCCTGACTTATTGCGATTGCCTAAGGGATGCCCATTTTATGCACGTTGTAATTATCGTGAGGATCATTGTAAAGAGGAAATGCCCGAGCTTGAAGATACCGATAAGAACGGACATTTAGTTGCTTGTTGGCGATGGGAAGAAATCCTTGCGGGAGAAATCACATGAACTCCGAAAAAAAGATACTGGTTGAGGTTCGAAATCTAAAAAAATATTTCCCTGTTTACCAGGGGTTGATTATCAAAAGGCACGTCAAAGATGTTAAAGCTGTCGATGATATCAGCTTTGATATTCTCATGGGAGAAACTCTGGGGTTGGTCGGTGAGACTGGTTGTGGTAAGACAACAGTTGGAAGGACCATACTCCAACTCTATGAACCCACCTCGGGAAAGATTATTTTTGATGGTGTTGATTTAGCGTCAAAGCAAGAAAATGAAATCCGTCTTATGCGGCAGCGAATGCAGATGATTTTCCAGGATCCTTATGCCTCCCTAAACCCCCGGATGACAGTAGGTTCCATCATTTCTGCACCCTTAGATGTCCACACCAAGCAAAAAGTCAGTGAAAAACGGGACAGAGTCCAAGAATTGCTTGAAATTGTTGGTTTAAATCCCGATTTTATTAACCGTTATCCCCATGAATTTTCCGGTGGTCAACGCCAACGGATCGGCATTGCGAGAGCACTTGCTGTAAATCCTGATTTAATTGTTTGTGATGAACCCATCTCATCTTTGGACGTCTCGATCCAGGCTCAAGTTGTCAACCTGCTTGAGGAGCTTCAAAATCGATTAGGATTGACCTATTTATTCATTGCCCATGACCTGAGTATGGTACGCCATATCAGTGATCGCATGGTCGTCATGTACCTTGGAAGGATCATGGAGCTAGCCGACCGCAACGATATTTATTTACATCCCTCCCACCCTTATACTCAAGCGCTTTTATCCGCAGTACCTATCCCAGACCCTGATAAAGCCAGTCAACGAGAACGTACAATTCTTGAAGGAGATATTCCCAGCCCTTTAAACCCACCAAAAGGCTGCAACTTTAACACCCGCTGTCCCATTGCACAGGAGAATTGTTTTACAACAGATCCAGAATATCGGGAAATCGAACAAGGGCACTGGGTTGCGTGTCATTATGCGCGTTTACCAGAAAATTAATAAATATTTTTTATTGCATATGCCCATAGGATGTTAAATAGCTGAAAAATAAAATTCTTATTTTTCAACAATATACAATGTTCGGAAACCATTGCTCGTTTTCCATTCAGCCCAAATCCCTAATAACCAATAACATATCCTTTTTACAGCTGACCCTTGCATGGATTTGTTTTCTATATTAAACTACTGGTATGACCACTGACCAGTTTGTTCAAGAAGGAGATCCAACCTGGGAGCCCATCCAAAAACCCGCTGAAATCGCTGAAACTCGCTTGATAAGGGCTATCCTCGAAGGGGCTTTTCCGATCAACTCACACCTCCCTGGTGAACGAGAGCTCGCAGAAATCCTTGGCGTAACCCGATCAACACTCCGGGAAGTGTTACAACGATTGGCTCGCGATGGTTGGCTAGACATCCAGCATGGCAAGCCCACACGAGTTTGTGACTATTGGAAGGAAGGACGTTTGGGGGTTCTCAATACTTTGTCTGAACAACCGGATCAACTGCCAAACAACTTCATTCCCGATTTACTAACTGCTCGCCTGGCAATGGCGCCCATGTATACCAGCATGGCTGTCGCCAATGCCCCGGAAAAAGTCACGGAGCTTCTGGCTGGACGAAAAAATTTAGAACCTTCACCGGAGGATTTCTCAAATTTTGATTGGCTTGTGCAGCATGAATTGACCATCTTCGGACAAAACGCTATATTTGTCCTGATCGTAAATGGGTTCAAGGATCTGTATTTAAATTTAGCACCCATCTATTTTTCAATCCCAGCTGCCCGTCAGCACTCAATGGATTATTACGAAGCGCTGTCGAAAGCAGCAGTACAAAATGACATCGAACAGTCCAGAAAACTTACTGAAGATGTCATGCGAGAAAGTTTGATATTCTGGTACAAAACAAATATTTTATGAATTTCAAAGGAGGAAAAAATGAAACGTATCCAGGGTTGGGGCAACACAAAAACTGATTATCCCGTGCCGCCGCCGGCAAAGCAATACCTTGAAGATGTTGTTGGTCCACCGTTGAACTTGAAGAACGTTCTCATTAAAGACCTTATCAAAAAAGTCCCCCAACTCAAGTTTCCTGAACATCCTTTGATCACCATCGACCCCGAAGAGCGTCTGCGTCATGCCCGCGGCCAATCTCTTAGCGACTGGATAGATATGTATGATGGCCTGGTGGATACTTTTCCAGAGGGTGTCGCTTATCCCTCATCCAATCAAGATGTCAGGGATCTCCTCGCCTTTGCAAAAGAAAATCAAGTGAATTTGATCCCCTATGGGGGCGGCTCAAGTGTTGTAGGGCACCTAACACCATTGAACCAAGGACCCCCAACAATCAGTGTTGATATGAGCAAAATGAATAAACTGATCAAGCTTAATGAAATAAGCCTTGAGGCGACTTTTGGTGCTGGTGTGAGCGGACCTGATCTGGAAAAACATCTTGCTGAACAGGGATTTATCCTCGGCCATTTCCCACAATCCTGGGAATATTCTACCCTTGGGGGTTGGATAGTCACCCGCTCCGTTGGGCAACAATCCTATCACTATGGCCGGATTGAACCACTGTTCGTCTCCGGGCACATGGAAACGCCCTCTGGGCCTCTGGATTTGTTACGAGTCCCCAAAAGCGCTGCAGGACCTGACCTGCGTCACATTGTGCTTGGTTCGGAAGCACGTTTAGGGATCCTGACGAGTGCTACTGTCCGTATCCGACGCCTTCCAGAGGAAGAGCATTTCTATGCAGCATTTTTCCCTAATTTTACAATTGGTGCCGAAGCAGTTCGACAAATTGCACAAGCTGAATTAAACCTCTCAATGCTCCGGTTGAGTGACCCCCTCGAAACAGAAACCACCTTTCAACTATCTGGCGAAGAGAAATTGGTCAATATTGCTAAAAAGGGTCTCAATTTCTTCGGACAGGGTGAGCAACGCTGTATGTTAATCTACGGCTTGACAGGCAGCCCTGCATCAAACCGATTGGCTGACCGTCAATTAGCTCACCTTGTTCGCTCTAATAAGGGTATGATGGTCAAATTTTATCTGGGTGAAGCCTGGATGAAAAAACGTTTCCTGACCCCCTACCTTCGCAATACCTTATGGGATCTGGGTTATGCACTAGACACCCTTGAAACGGCTCTACCCTGGGACAAATTGCAGAAAACACGCCAGGACCTTCTACAGGTCATTGGTTCAGGATTGGAAGATGAGAATGAAACTGTATTGGTTTTCAGCCACATTTCTCATGTCTATACGAATGGTGGCTCCCTGTATCTCACTTACCTTTATCGCCGTGCTGAAGACCCGCAAGAGACCCTTTCCCGTTGGAAGCAGTTAAAAACCTCTGCCAGCAAAATCATTGTGGAAAACGGTGGAACCATCTCACACCAACATGGTGTGGGCATTGATCACAAACCCTTCCTGAAAGAGGAAAAGGGCTCATTGGGTATACAAATGACCCGGCAGATGATAAGGGAAGTTGACCCTCAGGGCATCATGAACCCAGGGAAACTCATTGATCTGGATTAGAGGAGCATTTTTATGTTGAATAGCGTTTGGCGAGATCTAACCTGGGCAAATCTTGATCAACCTTGGGATATTATCGTTATCGGCGGTGGGATAACAGGGGCAGGCATCTTTAATATGGCTGCCCAAAAAGGACTCAAGGTGTTGCTGGTTGAAGCCAGAGATTTTTCCTTCGGCACTTCAAGCCGGAGCTCAAAACTTGTTCATGGCGGTATTCGATATCTCAAGAATCGTCAATTTGACGTGGTAAAGGAATCAGTTAAGGAGAGAGAGCACCTTATTCGTGCAGCAGATGGACTTGTGGATCCTTTGCCCTTTATCTTTCCACATTATTCACATAATCCCAACGATGCCCAAAAAATGAAATTGGCTGTGGTTGTGTACGACTTGATGGCACCAAAATGGCAACATAGAAGCTTAGACACTTCAAAGGTGATCAAAGTGCTGCCAACCATCCGTGATAAAGAACTCGAGGGTGGGGTTAAATATTTTGATTCAACTGTTGACGATTCACAACTTGTTTTAAGACTGATCATGGATGGTGTCCGTTTTGGGGGGAGCGCTCTGAATTATGCCCCGGTGGTTAAGCTCTGTAAATCCAACAAAGGCCGAGTGGAGGGTGTCTGCATCCAAGATGAAACCGCTCAACTCACACCCTCCCAAAAGAAAGCCTATGCCCCGGTGGTCATCAATGCCACAGGACCATGGTCCGACCAACTAAGAGAAAAAATGAATGGCAACCCTCGATTAAGACCCTTGCGCGGAAGTCATATCATCTTACCGTTAGAGAAATTACCCCTCAATGCAGCCGTAACCATGTTGCATCCTCGGGATAACAGGGCTTTGTTTGCTATCCCCTGGGAGAATCGTGCAATGATCGGAACAACAGATCTGGATCATGACCAGGTTGAAGAAGAAACACACATCACAAGATCGGAATTGAATTATTTGATGGAAGCAGTCCAACACACCTTCAAAGCTCAGGGGATTTCTGAAGACGACATCCTCTCTACCTTTTCCGGTTTGCGACCCGTCATCAATACCAACGCTCCCACGCCTTCTAAAGAATCCCGTGCCCATGGTTTTTGGGAGGAAGACGGACTGGTCACCATTGCCGGGGGCAAATTAACCATTTTTAGAGTCATGGCAGCAGATGTTTTAAATTTCTGTCGAGATCGACTGCCAAACCGGCCAAAATTTTCTCACCGCATCGACTGTTTCATTCATCCCAAACCCCTCATCCCCCAACAAAAGAAGGATCCGGATTGGCTGATGATGGCTGGACGATTAGGTAAGGATGTCAATTCATTTTTTAAAGAAGCACATCCAGATCATCTCAAACCAATATCACCAATGCCATCGTTTTGGGCAGAATTAACCTGGGCAGCGCAAAACGAAGCTGTTGTACACTTGGATGACCTGCTCTTAAGAAGGGTCAGAATGGGGATATTACTAAAGAATGGTGGATTGGAACATGTTGAGAAAATCAAAAACCTGGTCCTGGAACCCTTAGGGTGGTCGGATGAAAAATGGTCGCAGGAAGTAGCGCGCTATAAGGAAATCTGGAGAAAGAACTATTCATTACCATCTTAATATTTTCTATTGAGAAAATCGAATTATTTGATGATGCATTCTGACGGATAAAACACTGGAGGGAACAATGGCTGGAGAACAGATATTGGCAATTGATAACGGTACACAAAGTGTCAGGGCACTACTTTTTGATCTGGAAGGTCGCTTGATCGCCAAAAAACGAATACCCATCCAACCTTACTTCTCTCCAAAACCAGGATGGGCAGAGCAAGATCCCTTGGTTTTCTGGGAGGGTGTTTGCCAGGCTTGCCTTGGTCTATGGC
>Ga0207796_1000534_pt1 | contig 15178 bp, 16 predicted proteins | sample Pon1CUnioCityCA_6_FD_187274 | JGI IMG/M metagenome (GOLD analysis project Ga0207796, IMG submission 187274) | Marine sediment microbial community from Union City, CA, USA - Pond 1C Sediment 1 (SPAdes) | ecosystem: Environmental > Aquatic > Marine > Intertidal zone > Salt pond sediment ...
CTGAAAATAGCATCAATCGTGGGCTCCACAGTGTGGATTTCTGTGCCATCCTTCAATGTCAGGTAGACATCCAGGCTGTGAAGCTGGGCAACCATTTCCACATCACCACTGTTGAGGATTTCAACGGCGGTCTCCCAGTCTACTTCACTGGGGTAGGCGGGGGATGGGTCTTGCAGTCCTGCACAACTTGATAGGATCAGCGCCAGCAACAAACCTAATAGTGCCACCAGGGGTAGCGTGCGAATTTTCATCTTTGATCTCCCGTGTGTCCATATCTGAGTGTTATCTAGACGCTCAGGCCCCACCTAAAGTTCCGGGAAAAATCTCAACCGTGATAGCTTTTGATTAATTATGCGATGGCTGAAGAAGTAGTAAATTGGCTTCAGGTCGCCGGTTGTCTTCCGGCGTGTGCTTGATGGCCGATCTCCCTACTCTGCGACCACGTATATCCGGGCTGACCAGGAACCGAACGCCCCTCCGCAGGTCACCAGGGTCACCCGCTCATCGCTGGTGGGCCCCAGGTACTGCAGGTGCCGGTTGAGCTCAGCTGCGTTGCGGGCCAGGTAGGGAACCTGGACCACTTTCTTAACGATGTAGGTGTATACTCCCCCGTTCTTGGTGTGGAGAATGATCTTGTTCCCGGGTTTGAGTTTCTTGAGGTTAACGAAGACCCCTTCCCAGGCGTACCAACCCATATTGTAATTATGACCCACCAGTACGATATTGCTGCCCTGTTCCGGATCCACAGAGGTCAGGGTTTGACCGACCAGGTCCAAGCGGCTGTTGGTGGCAAACAGGGCGTCTGTGTCGTACTGGATGACGCCGCTGGCATCCCGGTACTGGCGCAGAGGGACTACTCCCCGATTGACCCCGATGCTGGGAATGATCAGCCTGGTCACTCTCCCTGCTGGCACTGGTGTCGGTGTGGGGGTTGGGGTTGGTGTGGGGGTGTACGGATTGTGCACCAGCGAGAAATAAACATCCTGAGGAGCGGCTTCAGTGCTGCGGATGGAGTCAATCTTGGGAAGCGGTAGATCGGCTTGCTGCGGGTAAAGCATGTATTCCCCTTCCACAACCTGATAGTTGGAAAGCAGGGGCTTAACTGAAATCAGGGCTGCCCACAGCAGCAGTAAACCTCCCAGGATCAGCAATGTTGTTGGCAGCCAGCGGTGGGATTTGATCATAACCATCGAGTTTCACGCCTGCAGCCAAAAATGATCTGGGACCTACAGGCGGATTCCCTATTAACAGCCAGTCCCTTACGGGGCAGGCAGGGCTGTCCCGAAGGGCCTGGTGGATTTGAACTATAAACTACCAGCAGCATTCAATCTTGGTCTGTGCTGGCAGGCTTTGATTTAAGCTGCGGTTGCTGCTCTCTTGCGTCGGATCAACAATCCTGCGGTTACCAAACCTGCGCCGAGCAGGGCAACCCCGCCAACGATAAACGGCGTGCCGATTTCTACACCCGTCGAGGGGGGATAGCCGGCGTAGTCGTAGCTGGCAGTGACCCGGCAGTCATCCACGCTGTACCAGGTAACCACATGGTAGCGGTAGGAAGCGGGGAAGATCTGATACAAATCGCCGCCATTGTAGACAGCGCAGATCTCGTCGTCGATCACGCTTTGCAGTTGAGTGTCATCACTGCAAGCCCAGGGGTCGGTCAAAGTGCCAGTTCCGCCGACGGTAACGCTGCTGCTGCAGTAGAATGTGCCCGCAGCGTTCACCGCACCAGGTATTAATAATGCGATCATGATGGCAAGAACAGCGATTATGCGGTATTTCTTCATTCCTGCACTCTCCTTTACTTCAATTGTCCTGATTATAGCTGGAATTGCTTAAAAAATCACTCAACATCTCTGAAAGGTGCCCTTTCAAGACTAATTATTCCCCTCAACATCCTCTAAAACCACCTCCAAAAGGGCCTCTGCCAGCCTGACCAGCTCTGTATTAGACCCATTTTGAGCCGCAAATTGGTAAGCGTCGGCTGCATCGACAGGTTTTTCCAGCTCTTCCAACGCCATGCCGATATAAAGATAAAGCGCAGGATTCTCCGGCTGGATGTAGCGGGCAGCATCTAAATACATCATCGCCAGGGTGGGATCACCTTCCAAGAGTGAGACCACTCCCAATCCTTGCAGCGCCAGGGGGTGGCGGGGGTTTTCGAGCAGCACATATTCCCAGACTAGGCGGGCTTCCACCAGTCGGTTTTCCGAGAGGATCAATCCTGCCCAGGTTGCTTTGGTATCCTGTAAACTAAAATCCAGGTCGAGTGCGTTCCCATAGGCTGCGGCAGCTGCTTCCCAATCCTCCTGGGCATAATAGGCACTGCCCAGGTTGACATAAGCTGTGACATTTTGAGGGCTGAGGTCAATCGCCTGCTGAAAATGCTCCGCAGCCAGATCAGGCTGGTCTCCTTCCAGGAGCAGCACACCCAGGTTGTTGTGGATCCAGGGTAGGTATTCGTCCAGTGCCAGGGCATCCTGATAGGCCTGAATGGCTTCCTCGTCTCTGCCTTCCAGTACCAGAATATCACCCAGGTAGCCGTAATTAAGGGCAGACTCAGGCTGCCAGCGTGTGAGAACCTGCAGGTATTGTTCTGCCCACTGCGCTCGTCCGGATTCAGCCAGCTGTCTGGGCAGGGTGGTCGTGGCCCGATCGAGCAGCGAGGGGCCAAGGATGGTGACGAACATCACCAGGGCAGCGATGGCGATTGTTGCCCCTACCAGAGCCCGGACCAGCCTGGGCTTGAGGAAGGGTTTTCTAGGTGGGGTAGGAAGGATGGTGGGAGACAACCAATCCCTCCTTCGAAGCAGCCAAATTGTGGTGTCCTCCTGGGCGGTCATGGTATAGCTGGCGGGTTTGCCATACAGCAGCATGGCACTCCCGAAGTGGTCTCCCTTTTGTAAGGTGCGGGGTTGGATATCAGGGCTCTCCAGGAGCACTTTCCCCTTTTCCAGGATACCCAAAAAACTACCCCGGCGCCCAGCCTTAAGGATCTGGGTGCCCTCTGGATACTGGCGCCTTTTCATCCTGGCAGCCAGAAATCGGCGCCTTTTTTCCGGGAGCTCGCCTAAGAAGCCGATCTCCTTTAAGTTTGGTGGCTGGGATTGATCGTCCATATATTTTCTGGGTTAACTATACCCCATAGTCTATCTTACCTGGTCGGGGAAGGCAACTGCTTAACAGCTGCTTCCCGCCCTGGCTGGCGCTGAAGGACTGGGGACCGGAGTAAGCAGACTCGATGAAAGACTGTAAACAGGATTTAATTTGAATTTCAGAAAGAATGTCCTTGGCCTGGGTCAGGAAAGCCGGTTCCGGGGTCATCCACACCGATCTTCAGTCATCGGTTTTCGGTCATACGCTCCGCGCATCCCCCACACAAACCACCACTGCTGCAGCCATGTCCCGCGAGTGGGTCAGACTGACAGACCAGGTTTCGTATCCCTGCGCTTGAGCGATGGCCAGGGCTCTACCTGAGAGCCGCAGAAAGGGTTTTCCGGAGGGCCTGTTGAGCGTCTCCATTTCTTTCCAGGAGACCGGTCCAATCCCTGTGCCGAGGGCCTTGGAGGCTGCTTCTTTGGCCGCAAAACGGGCTGCCAGCTCCGGGGCGCTTCCGCGGGCAGACTTGAGCTCGGCAGCTGTGTAAATCCGCTCTAGAAAGCGCTCACCGTGACGGTCCAAAGCTTTTTGGATCCTTCCGATCTCGATCAGGTCAATGCCGGAGGAGAGTTTCATCGGGGAGGTCCTGCTGTGGAGATAGCCAGCCGATCTGGATCCAGGTACTTCCTGGAAGCTGTCAGGACAGCCTCCGCAGTGATATCCCGGATCATCTTCTCGTATTCCTGTAAGTAATCCAGGCCCAGCTGGTAGCGCTCCATGGTCAGTAGCGCGGATGCTACTCCGCTGTTCGATTCCAGCGAAAGCGGCAGCCTGCCGATGTAATTGGACTGGACATCAGCCAGTTCCTGGGAGCTGACAGGCTCTGTGACATATTCTCTGATTTCAGATTGAATCATATCAATGGCCAGTTCCAGGTTTTCGGGGGCTACACCAGCGGTAACCGTCCAGGGGCCTGGTCCAATGCTGCTGCTCAGGGAGCTGTATGCGTAATAAGCCAGGCCAGCTCGATTGCGCACTGCTTCACCGATCCGGCCCATCATCCCAAATTGGCCCAGGATGCTGTTGCCCAGCAAGGCCGGGTAGAACCCTTCCCATTTCCGGCGGGGTCCGACCACCCCAAGCACAATATCCGCCTGGCTTTTTTCTTCCATCGCGTGGTGAGAGCGGGTGGTTTCCTCCAGTGGGGAGACTGCAGAGACCTGGATGATTTCCGCCTGTTCGGGGTTAGACCAGCCCCCCAGGCTGGTTTCTACCAGCTCTTGGGCTTTATCGGGTTTAACTGCGCCGGTGATAACGATCACCATCTTTTTGGGCCCATAATGTTTGGCATGGAAATTCACCAGGTCATCACGCTTGATGGCCCGAATGGTTTCCAGATAGCCATCGCTGGGATGCCGGTAGGGGTGGCCTGCATAAGCGATTTGATCGAAACCCAGGGAAGCCATTTCTCCGGTGTCCTGGGCTCTTAAGTCCAAACCGGTCAGCAGCTGAGAGCGCACTTTTTCCAGGGGTTTTTTGGGAAACACCGGATGGATTAACACATCTGCCAGCAGGTCCAGCAGGTAAGGCAGGTCCTCCGCTAAAGATTTACCGCCAAAACCAGCACTGTGGGCACCGGGGCTGACGCCAAGGCTGGCGCCCATGGATTCCAGCTCATTATAGATCTCGCTGAAGGTGCGGTGGGCTGTACCGCGCATCAAGGTGGTGGCAGTAAAATCAGCCAGCCCTAGTTTCGGTTCAGGGTCGTACAGACTGCCAGCTTGCAGGAAGCCGGAGATGGCAACCGACAGGGAATTGGGATTGGGTCGGACCAGCAGAACGATGCCGTTCCCCAGCTCAGACCGGGTGATGTCGTGGGGGCCGGGCAGGCTTTCTATTTTCAAAGCGGAGTATTGCTGCTTGCTCATTGGTCTTGGTTTACCTTGTTGTGAGGTTGATAGGTCCCTACGATTCTATTTCTGGGAAGTAAGTATTCCTGGGCCACACGCTGGACATCTTCCGGGGTCACTGTTTCCAGGTTTTGCAGATACTCGGTCACCCATTGGTAGCTTGCGAACATCTCTGAAAAACCCATCCAAAAAGCCTGGTTGGTGATGCTTTCTCCCCCATAGGCGAACAGGGCCCGGGTTTGTCTGGCGGCCCGCTCCAGCTCTTCCCGATTGGGCGCTGAATCTTGCAGGCGCTTGATTTCCCCATCCAGGACTTGCAGAACAGTATCATTCGTGGAGGCGGGGTGAACGATAAGGTGGATGGTGTACAGGTAGGGGTCGATGGTGGCTGGAAGGCCACCGCTAACATTGACAGCCACATCCTGATCTTCGACCATCTTGGTGTAAAGCCGTGATGTTTTATTTGAAATACCGCCCCCGCCGAACAAATTCAATCCCTGGGGACCGGTGAGAATACTGTCCAGGATCAGGAATGGGAAGAAATCTTTGTGGCTGGCTGGCGGGGCGTGGTGGGCAACATCAATGAGCACGGTATCCCCTGGGCCTTCGATGGTCAGCTGGTGCTCTCCACGCTGGGGGGGTTCCGGTCGATCCACGCGGGGAGGATCTTCTCTCTGAGGTAGTTCCTCGAAGAGCTCTTTGATCCGCTCAAGCATCATTTCAGCGTTGAAATCTCCCGCAATTGAGATCAGCGCGTTGTTGGGAGCGTAATAAGTCTTGTAGTGTTGATAAAGGTCATCCCGTTGGATCGTCCCCAGGTCCACCATGTCTCCCAGGATCATGTGGTTGTAAGAGTGGATCTGGAAGGCTGCTTTGTGGATCCCCTCTGTGAGCCAAAAGCTGGGGTGGTTCTCACGCCCCTGTCTTTCCGAGATGATCACCGTGCGCTCGGATTCGACTTCCTGGGGTTGGAAAAGGCTGTTCTCCATCCGGTCAGCTTCTATTTCCAGGGCCTGGCCAATTTTGTCGGCTGGCATGGTTTCGAAATATGTGGTCCAGTCCAGGTACGTGAATGCGTTCCAGGTGCCTCCTGCACGGGCAATGGTTTTTTCCCTTTCTTCAGCGGGGAATTTCTCCGTCCCTTTGAACTGCATGTGCTCTACCCAATGGGAGACCCCCGTCCTGCCAGGGAGCTCATCCCGGGAGCCCACTCGATACCAGACCCAGGAGCTGATCAGCGGTGCAGTGTGGATTTCTTTCAGTTTGATTTCCAGGCCGTTCTTTAACCAGATGGAAGGAATGGGATTTAAAAGAGTCATAGTAGCAGTCTATTGTGTGAGGGATGCGATTAATAAATCCAGGGCTAATCTATCATCCAGCTGCCCGGTCTTGATAGCCTGGTCCACCTCTGAAAGCTGGTGGAAAACAACCTTTAACTGGGGGAGTGTGAATAGTTTGGCCTGGGGAATGATCTTCTTGATCGGGTAAGGGTGCACGCCGATCTCACTGGCTATTTCTTCTGCGTTCATCCCAGGGTTTTCATCCAGAAGCTCGCGGACCTGAATCAACAGCCGGAACTGACGGACGATCATGCCAAAGAGCGGAAGGGCATCTCCATCTTCCAGCAGCCGCCGCAGCATTTTGATGGCTTTTTCGCCATCGCCATATCCAATGGCGTCCACCATCTCAAATACATCACCCTGGCGCACATCAGCCACCAGCATGTGAACATCAGTTTCAGAAACAGCCCGTGAAAAATCCACATAGGTCAGCAGCTTATTGATTTCTGATTTTGCCAGCCGGGGATTTTCATCGATATAACTGGCAAGCAATTGGGCTGCCGGGCCGCTGAACTCACCACCCAAAGCCTGGGCTTGGTCCATGATCCAGTGGGTCATGGCGCCCCCCTTGGGAAGCTTGAAGAGCTGGGTCCAGGCTTGTTGGGAATTTTCTTTCGCCCAGCCCAGCAGCCAGTGGTTGTTTTCAAGGACTTTGTCTTCGATTAAAACCAGGGCAGTTGAAGGGGGGACTGAATCCAACAGCTCCAGGAATTTCTTCTGGTTGGTTTTTCCTTTTGCCAGTGAAAGGGGGTGGTGAAGCACGACCATTCTTCTTTTGGAAAGGAAGGGCACAGTATGCGTTTCCGCCTGGATAGCTTCCAGGGATTTCGTCCGGCCGTCCAGGCTGGTGATGTCCATGGTTGCATCGGAAGACTCGCCCATCCTGGTTTTCAACTGCTCATCCAGAAAAGCCCTGATGGCGAATTCGTCATCCCCGTGCAAGAGGTAAACAGCAGGAGAGGAATTGCTCATATCATCCCTGGGTTTGAATCCTGTGAGCGGGCATTCCATTGAGGGAATGTTGGGTGATCTTGGCGATTTGCAGGCCTCCAGGGTCAGCGTCCACGGTGATTTCCCGCTGAAGTTTTGGGCCCAGTGGTCGGGCCAGCAGCAGGGCTATCACACTGAAGAGGGTGATCAGGGGTATGCGTTCAATTTTATCGCGGGGTCTGTCACCCACGCCAATTAATCCTGCCGCGCCGGCCAGACCGGCTGCGAATCCTGAGACAAGCAGGTTGGTCCCACAATTTTTATGGATGGCTAGATCGGATTGGCCTCCCCGCAGTTTGCCCAGGGCGGTTTCGATCACAATGGCTAATTCCTCACTTGAGATCTCACCAAGGACCCAGAATCCGCTGCCGTCTGAATGACCTGCGAATGCTTCCCCAGGATGGGTTTTGGAAAGCAAATTCAATGTGGCGTGCTCTAAGCCGTGATTGCGGCGGGTACGTGAAATGTATGAGGACATTATTTATGTTTACCTACCATATGTGTTATTGTATCAAGTCTTATCTGGAAGGGAGGCAAATTCACCCTTGGCGTGATAGAAAGCCCATTTTACTTGAGGAGATGAACCCCGACTGCTGTTCTGCGCTGGTTATAATAAACTTCTGAGATATTCCCTCGTTCGGGGATAGGCATGCTATAATTTTCATCCCTGGTAGAAAAGCAGAACTGGGATTTCCTTTATGAAAACATTGATTACTGGCGTAGCAGGCTTTTTAGGCTCGGCCCTGGCTTTAAGCTTACTCGAGGAAGGACACCAGGTCTTAGGCCTGGATGATCTTTCAACCGGAAAAGAGGAAGCGATCCCCAGCGGCGTTCAATTCGAGCTGGGTGATATGCTGGATCGTCCCAAACTTTGGACTTTACTTCAAGGCGTGGAATGTGTTTACCACCTGGCTGCCCGGGTTGCGGTCCAGGAATCGATCCTCTACCCCCGGGAGTACAACAGCACAAATGTAGGGGGAACGGTAAGTTTGATGGAAGCTATGAGGGATGTGGGGGTTAAGCGGGTGGTCTTCACTTCCTCTGGCGCGGTTTACGGTGCCCAGGTATCCATGCCCCTCCACGAGGAGATGGTGCCTTCCCCTGACTCCCCCTACGCAGTATCCAAACTCTCAGCGGAATATTATGTCAAGACCATCGGTCGCTTGTGGGGGATTGAAACCGTCACACTGCGGATCTTTAATGCCTATGGCCCGGGTCAGCATATGCCAGCTGACCATCCCCCGGTGATACCCAATTTCCTGCGCCAGGCTGTCAAAGGCGGCAGCCTGGTAGTCCACAACAGTGGTACCCAGACCCGGGATTTTGTGTATTTGGATGACGTGGTTGCGGCGATGTCCCGCGCTGGGATTGCTGCTGATGTTGACGGCAGGACCATCAATATTGGCAGCGGCCGGGAACACAGTATTCTGGAGTTAGCGGAAAGCGTGCTGGAAATCACCGGAACGGAGACAGAAGCTATCTATAATCACAAGGCCACCGGAGGCGTGAACAGGATGCGAGCGGATATCACACGGGCTGGCCAACTGCTTGATTATCAACCCCAAGTCTCACTTCAGGACGGGCTGATTCGCACTCTGGAATTGGACCCGCACTTTCAAAAGATAAGATGAATCAAGGGACCCGGTCCCTAATCATATGAAACCACTGCCAGAATCGTTTTTCGCCCGGGATACAGTTGTGGTTGCCAGGGATTTGATCGGTAAAGTCCTCGTTCGGAAGGAAGGAAAGAACCGGATTACAGGTTGGATCACTGAGACGGAAGCCTACCGGGGAGAAGAAGATTTGGCTTGTCACTGCCGAGCAGGAAGAACTCTCCGCACAGAGATCATGTATGGGCCAGCTGGAAGAGCCTATGTGTACTTGATTTATGGGATGCACTGGTTACTGAACGTGGTAACAGAAGGTGATGGGACGCCTGGTGCGGTTTTGATCCGGGCTGTTCAACCCCTGGAAGGCCTTGAGATCATCGCCAAACGGCGGAAGGGCCAGACCAGGGAGAATTGGACGAACGGTCCGGGTAAACTGAGTCAGGCGTTGAATATTACAAGAGATTTTAACGGCACCAATGTTTGCTCTGCAGCAAACCCCCTGTTTATTGCTCGGGGGAAAGCGATTTTACCTCAGGCTGTTCAATCTGGCCCGCGGGTCGGATTGGATTCGGTTCCTGAACCGTGGCGGAGCATAGCCTGGCGGTTCAGCGTGAATTTTCAGGGTTTGGAAGAGTTATAATTGATTATTGGAGTAGCTATGTTCCGAAAAAAGGAAGAACCCAGTCCAACTGTGGAACCCGCGCCTCTTAAAAGCCGGGTGACATCTATTCTTGGCGAGGGGACAAGCTGGAAAGGGGAGATCAGCGGGTCCGGCGGCATACGGGTTGAGGGATTATACGAGGGGACCATTGAGCTGGAAGGTTTGATCATCATCGACCAAAAAGGCCGTGTGGAATGCGATTTGATCAAAGCGGATACCATCATTGTTGCCGGGGCTGTGCGCAGTAATATCCACGCCAAGCGGGTTGAGATCCGCAGCACCGGCCGGGTATGGGGCGATGTGACCACAGTCAAGTTCACAACTGAAGAAGGTGCCTACCTGCGCGGAAAGATCCAGATGGAAGAGGAGGCGGCGGAGGAAGATGCAGCAACACCAGAAGCGGATGAGGACGAGCTGCCCCAACCTGAATTGAAACCAAAACAATCCCTTGAATAGGATGACCCACTTCTCAAAATTTGTCCTGCCAGCACTGCTGCTGGCATTCTTAACATCTTGCAGCCCGTCAGCTGCCACTCTAGTCCATCAGACTGCGACAGCGGAACCCACTCTGGAGAGCGTTGACCAGGAAAGGGTCCCGGAAACGCACCAGCTCACCCCGGACACAGTCACCCCTGAGCCTGTGGTACCAACCCCGGAAGGGGAAGAAATGGAATGCCAGGAAAGGGGAGGGAGACTGGTGGCTTATCAGGTCCCCTGGGTTGAAGGTAAATTGACCGGCCAAATTTATACCCCCCCTTGCTACGATCAGTCAGAAATGCGCTATCCCACCTTGTATCTCCTGCATGGTGCTGCTGAGACTGAGCAGCAGTGGGAGGAACTGGGATTAGATAAGGTTGTGGATGACCAGATCCATGAGGAGGCGATTCCCCCGCTGATCATTATTATGCCCAGAGAAGATACCTGGGTCAGCTTGCAAGAAAACCCCTTTGGAGATCATTTGATGCAAACGCTGATACCCTGGGTGGATCAGGAATATCGCACCCTGCCAGAGAGGCGCTACCGTGCTGTAGGAGGAATTTCGAGAGGAGGAAATTGGGCAATCCGCCTGGGGATGCTGCACTGGGAGACCTTTGGATCTTTAGGGGCTCACAGCGCACCGCTGTTTTATGGGGATCTGAACCGTCTGCCAGGTTGGCTGGAAGATATTCCTGAAAACAGCATTCCCCGCATCTACCTGGATATCAGCGAAGGTGATAGGTATCTCCCTGAAGCGGAATCCCTGCGGGATATCCTGCGAGATGCTGATGTTACCCTGGAGTGGCACCTATATCCCGGTTTGCACAATGAAACTTACTGGAGCTCACATCTGGAAGAATACCTGCTGTGGTACAGTGCAGGATGGAGCGGGCAATAAATAATAACAATTAACACGACAAGGAAGCTGATGATGAAAACACCCTCATTTGAAGAATTCAAGATTATGGATTGGGATGCGATGCAGGCCCTATTCGCTGATTTACTGAACGAAGACTTGGCGGAAGTGAACCTGACAGCATGGATGACAGGCTGGTCAGATCTGCGTAAACTGGTCGACGAGCGCTATTCCCGCCTCTCACTGGCGACCGCCCTGGACACCACGGATGAGGAAGCTGAAGCAGCTTACCTGACCTTCATTGAAGAGATTTATCCCCAAGCTCTGGCAGCAGACCAAAAAATAAAAGAAAAATTGCTTGAGAGCGGGCTTGTACCGGAGGGCCTGGAGATCGTTCTGGAGAAGATGCGCACAGAAGTTGAGCTGTTCAGGGATGAGAACTTGCCTCTGATGACAGAGGAAAGAAAACTTGGCACACAGTACAGCAAAATTTATGGTGCGCAGACCATTGATTGGGAAGGGGAGGAGCTCACGCTGACCCAGGCAAAATCAGCCATGTTGACCACAGATCGGGATGTGCGCAGAGATCTCTGGGAGCGGATCACAGAGCGCCAATTGGCAGACCGGGAGGCCACAAATGATCTCTGGGTGGAATTCATGGATATCCGGAGCAAACTGGCCGCTAATGCGGGATTTGCTGACTACCGCTCCTTCCGCTGGCTGCAGTGGACACGGTTAGATTACACCCCAGAGGACAGTAAACAGTTCTTAAAGGCCATCAAAGAAACCGCCGTGCCAGCAGCGACCAGGGCCTACCAGCGCTATACCAAGCGGTTGGGGATCGATACTCTTCGACCCTGGGACCTGCGCAACAACCAAACCACATTCCATTTGCCGGCAATCCAGGCATTCGAATCTCAGGATGAATTCATTGCCCGGGTGGGAGGGATCCTTACTAAGCTTGATCCTGTACTGGGTGGATATTTTGATGCCATGCGGGAGGAAGAATTACTGGATTTGATGAATCGCAAGAATAAACGGCCTGGTGGGTTCTGTACCTCATTCGCAACGACGGGTCAGCCTTTTATCTTCATGAATTCGGTGGGACAGGCATCTGACCTGCGAGTGCTGTTCCATGAGAGCGGGCATGCTTTCCATGTCTTTGAACGGGTCAACCTGCCCTATCACCACCAATGGCGGCCGGGGATGGAGTTCGCCGAAGTAGCCTCCACCGCTGTGGAGCTGCTAGCTGCTCCTTATCTAGCAGAAGCACAAGGCGGGTTCATGTCTGAGGAAGACGCGGCGATCACCCAACTGTTGAATGTAGAGGAAAAGCTGCTTTTCTGGCCTTATATGGCGGTCGTGGTCGCTTTTCAGCACTGGGTCTACGAAAATCACCAGTTGGGTTCTGACCCCGAATCCTGTGATCAGAAGTGGGCGGAACTGATTGATCAATACATGCCGGCCATTAACTGGGAAGGATATCAGGAAGTCAAGAAAACCGGCTGGCATCGCAAACTTCACATTCATCAGGCACCTTTCTATTACATTGAGTACGGCCTTGCCTCCCTGGGAGCATTCCAGATCATGGTCAAAGCGAAAGAGAATCAGGCTGGCGCGTTGCGGGATTACCGGAAAGCGCTCGCTCTGGGTGGTACGGTATCCTTGCCGGGGCTGTACCGGACTGCTGGCGCTGAGCTGGCCTTTGATGTCAGCACATTAGGAGAGGTGGTGGCTATGATTGAAAAAGATCTTGCTGCTCTGGAAAGGGTGATTGCCTGATTAGATTGAAAATTTCAAGATCTGTGATTTGGATTCTGACCGGAGGATATACGTTATTCCTGGCGCCTCCTGTCAGTTATAATTAACAATTGAAGCTGGCTTAGAGAGGATGGTTTTATGGCAGAGAAAATTACAGTTGTGATTCCGATGGCAGGTTTTGGAACGCGCCTTCGTCCGCATACCTGGAGTAGACCCAAACAGCTGTTGAGCCTGGCAGGAAAACGGGTGATTGAACACGTACTGGATACCTTTGATACCCTGCCTGAAAGAACTCAAGTGGAATATGTTTTTATTGTAGGCTACCTGGGCGATAAGATAAAACAATTCATGAGGGAAGAACACCCAGATCTGGATGTGCACTTCGTGGTTCAGGAAGAAATGCGTGGTCAATCTCATGCAATTTACCTGGCAAAAGAGCACATCAATGGGCCAATGATCATGGTCTTTGCTGACACTTTAATTGAAACCGACCTGGCATTTTTAGAGAATGAGCAAACAGATGTGGTCGCCTGGGTTAAGCCTGTGCCAGACCCCCGCCGTTTTGGGGTGGCGGAGCTAGGGAAGGACCAATATGTAACTCGCCTGGTTGAAAAGCCCAAAGCGATGGATAATAATCTGGCGCTGGTCGGTTTTTATTATTTTAAAAATGGGGGTGATTTGATCGCTGCGATCGAGAAACAGATCGATCACAAAGTGCAGCTGAAAGGAGAATTTTTCCTGGCTGACGCCATCAACATCATGCTCGAAAATGGATCCTACAAAATGCGGACGGAGAAGGTCAGTGTCTGGATGGATGCTGGAACCTTTAACGCTATGCTCAACACCAATAGCTATCTCTTGGAGCATGGACATGATAATTCCGAGAAAGCTTCTCAACGCATGGGCGTGGCAGTGATTCCGCCGGTCTTCATCCATCCTGAAGCTGAGGTAGAAGCTTCCGTTATCGGACCCCACGCGACTGTGGAAGCCGGCTGCAGGGTGGTGGACAGTCGGGTAAAGAATTCAATCATCGAGCACGGAGCCCATTTAGAAGGGATTGTCCTGGAAGGATCTCTGATCGGACAGAACACAACTTTGCGGCGAAGCTCCAAAACCATCAATATTGGTGATAACACGGAATTCGAACTTTAGTTCACTCAATCACAGCCTGTCCAGGAATCCAATGCCAAGAGACTTTTTAGCCAAAAGGGTCGCAGACTTGAAACCTTCTGGGATCCGGAAGATCTATGACATCGTCGCTGCCCTGGATGATGTCATCTCTTTAGGTATTGGAGAACCCGACTTCACAACTCCCCGGCCTATCCTGGAAGCGGGTATTGAAGCCCTCCAAAAGGGTGAGACCCACTATACTGCTAACGCTGGCATTTTTCCGCTTCGGGAAGCTATCGCCAATTATTTGCAAGACAAATATCAGGTCCGTTACCATCCGGCGGATGAAGTGATGGTTTCAGTGGGGGTTTCTGAGGCCCTGTATCTGGCCCTGACTGCGGTGATCAATCCCGGGGATGAGATCATCATCCCAACACCCTGTTTCATATCCTATCAAGCTGAGGTTCTCCTGGCTGGTGGTGCGCCGGTTGAGGTACCTGGAAGGATGGAAAATGGGTTCCAACCGGAAATTGAGCTGATTGAAAAAGCCGTTACTCCCCAAACCAAAGCGATTTTCATTGGATTCCCATGTAATCCCACCGGGGCGGTGGCCACGCGTGAAAACCTGCTCGCTATCAGCCGCATCGCTGATCGGCATGACCTGCTGGTGATCTCCGATGAGATTTATGAAAACCTGGTCTATGGCGTTGATCACGTCTGTTTTGCCTCACTGCCAGGCATGAAAGAACGCACGATCACGTTGGGTGGATTTTCAAAAAGCTATGCCATGACTGGATGGCGGGTGGGTTATGCCGCCGGACCGGCTGAGATCATCAAGGGTTTGGTGCGGGTTCACCAGTATACAGTGATGTCTGCACCGTCAGTGTCCCAACTGGCTGCCCTGGCTGCTTTAAACTTTGGCGCGAAATCGGCTGAAGAGATGCGATTGAAATATGATCAGCGCCGGAAATTGATGGTTACGCGCTTGAACGAGATCGGTCTGGAAGCCTTGATGCCAGAGGGGGCCTTTTATGCCTTTGCGCGCACTGCCAATTCCGGGATGGATGATGAGGTCTTTGCCCTGCGCTTGCTGGAGGAGGCGGGGGTTGCCGTGGTACCCGGATCGGCTTTTGGCGCTGGCGGGAAGGGTTACGTGCGCTGTTCGTACGCTACCAAGTATGAATTGATCGAAGAAGCGCTGGACCGGATCGATAAATTCCTTAAAACCTGCTGTTAAGTCCAAACTTAGAAAAAAATCCAACCCCGCCTTAAGGAACAGGCGGGGTTCCTCAACCTCCGAGGTACCCTCAACCTCCGAGGTACCCTCAACCTCCGAGGTACCCTCAACCTCCGAGGTACCCTCA
>Ga0207796_1000535_pt1 | contig 15159 bp, 13 predicted proteins | sample Pon1CUnioCityCA_6_FD_187274 | JGI IMG/M metagenome (GOLD analysis project Ga0207796, IMG submission 187274) | Marine sediment microbial community from Union City, CA, USA - Pond 1C Sediment 1 (SPAdes) | ecosystem: Environmental > Aquatic > Marine > Intertidal zone > Salt pond sediment ...
AACTTTGTCAGGAAGCACTCGATGCGTATTTTCAACTGCTGAAAGACCATGAACATCAGAGAGCAGCCGTTCATTTTTTTGGCGGAGAACCGTTTTTTGAACCGGAACTGGTTCGCTTTGCTACTGAATATGCTCAAAACAAAGCGCAAGAAATGAACTTTTCCCTTCACCTGGAGGCTTCCAGCAATGGATTGATGGAAGAAAAACTGGCGCAATGGATCGGTAAGACCTTCAATTGTATTGTCCTATCCCTCGATGGACCCGAATCAATACAGAACTTCCAGAGGCCGGCAAAGGGCATGCCTGACTCTTATGAAAGGGTCATTTCAACAGCCAAAATCCTCTCCGATAGCCCTTGCACATTGATATTACGCAGCTGCATTAGCCAAGAATCCCTGTCCCAATTAGGGGAAATCGCAGAATGGATGGCAGCGAATTTTGACGCAACAACTATTTGCTTGGAGCCGATGAGTGTTTCCGAACAATCAGAGCGAAACCAGCTCCACCCACCCGACCCCTGGTCTTTCTCAAAGGCATTCCTGCTGGCAGAGAAAAACCTCAAAAATCGCGGGATTCAATGCATGCTTTCCACGGCAGACCTTTCCCTTAAAACTGTCAGCTCCTGCCCAGTGGGTCATGACGCCTTGATCATTTCACCGACGGGTGAAATTAATGCTTGTTATCTGCTAAAGGAATCCTGGCTAAGCCAGGGTAAGGATATGATACTTGGAAAAGTACAAGGGGGTGAATTTAACGTCGCCCAGGCAAACCTGGATCGTGTGCGATCCTATGAACTGGGCAGTAAATCCCTCTGCCAGAATTGCTTCTGTCGCTTTCATTGTGCAGGAGGCTGCCATGTTAATCATCCCGCAAATGGGAAGCCGGGGGATTATGATGACATTTGTATACGGACTCGCCTGGTATCCCTGGGAAAGCTCTTGATGCGATCACATCAAGAGGATTTAATGATGGAATGGCTGAGCGATCGTCAGGCTTTGGAAAGGACAGCACTCTGGCAGAATGACCGAGTCGATGCCTGGTCATAGCTACTAGTTCTGTCTTATGATAACTCACAGAAAGAAGTTGCTTTTCAGACTATCAATCAATATAAACCCAATGATCACAACGATATGTGGTGATCTTTTAAAATACTTTGAGAACCTGTAATTGCTTGGCTGAAAACGTAATCTCAATTAAGATATTTACAATCATCAAATCAAAAGCCATTCATTTACCCATCATGAACAACCTTCTGGCAAAACTCATCGATGCCTATCATTCCAAGACCTGGTTCCGGGTTGTTATGAATAGTATATCACTTGGTCTGATAGCACTTATCTCGTTGATACTATCCCTCAGCCTGCCTTTATCAGAAGAGGCAGCCGGTTTTTTTCGCCATGGTTTTAATAGCTGGCTTCTGATTCTCTGGGGCGTCTTCTTTCTGATCTTTTGGATATCCGCTGTGACAGGTCGTATCATCCGAACGATGGTGACGATATCCCTGTTCACTCTCCCATTAACGGCTTTATGGCGTGTTGGCTACGCTGAAATGCAAATAATTGGCGGGACGCTCTCCTTCAGCGACTCCGCTCAATATTATCATGAAGCCAGCCGATTGTTGGAGGGCTTTGCAATGACAGCGTTTGGAGTCCGACATCCCTTTGCACCCGCCTTTCTAGCAGCTCTGCTTGGCATGAGCGGCAATAATCTGATGTGGAGCTTGGCGGCACTGGTTTTTTTGAATGGTTTCAGCATCCTGATCAGCGCTGAAGTGTTGCGTAAGTATTTCAATCCCCTGGTTGCCAGTGGCTTTGTGGTTTTATCTTTTCTCTTTTACCGCCGATTTATTGGCATGACGGATACAGAAAACCTGGGATTTTTGCTTGGAAATCTTGGGTTCAGCTTGCTCTTCATCGGGGCTCTGACTAAATTTGTCCCATTCATTTTCACCGGCACATTCATCACTGCATTTGCCTTAAATACACGTCCAGGCGCATTTATCATTTTGCCATTGCTGGTAACCTGGTTTCTGATTTACTTTGGCCGGCTTCAACAAAAAAGAAACCTGAAAAAATTTGTAGTTTTTGCCGCCATGATCCTGGTCCCATTTTTATTAAATGCCATGTTAGCCACTGCCTTAGGTGAGAATCAGGGGACCCTTTTTTCAAATTACGCTTATACACTCTATGGCATCGCAGACGGCGGAACGGGTTGGGAACAAGTCTACCAGGATTACCCGGAAATTACCGCTTTAGAAGATAGGGAAGCTGCAGAGTTTGTTTACCAGCTTGCTTATCAGAAAATGTTCACACAGCCTGTTCTATTCATAAACGGAATACGATCAGCCTATAGAGATTTTTTCTCCTTATCACAGCGCAGCGCTTTTGGATTTGTCAGCGGCGGGGATGTGACTGCCTTTGATTTCCCACAACCTGAAAACGCGCTGACTTACCAGGTCGCTCGGGGAGTCCTGTGGTTGTTGACCCCTTTCGGGTTGATTTTTCTCTGGCAAAACCGAACCCGACCTGAAAGTGGTTTAATCTTTGCTGGATTGTTGGGGATCATCCTTTCTGTTGTATTTATCCCACCGCAAGATGCAGCCGTGATGCGTGTATATGCGGCCAGTATGCCTTATTTAATCATCCTTCCCATGTTGGGCCTGGTGTGGCTGGTCTCTCGCCGTGCCATAACGAGAAATAACCAAGAATTTATAACCCATGAAGGTTACCAGGCAACCGCCACAGCCCTTTTTCTAGTCACGATAACCATCATAGGGTCTTTGGCTATACGAATTCTAAGGCAGCCATTATCATATCGTGAGATTTCATGCCAGGCAGGACAATATTCGGCTGTTCTGCGCATACGAAATGGATCTTATCTTCAGCTAACACGGGATGAAACCATTAAGCAGACAGGCATACCGGAATTACGATATCGTGATTTTGTTGACAATCTGCAGGATTTCCCCAATGCCGCTCAAATTAATGAATTGGCAGGTTTAATCCCCCCCAGAGCCATCATGAATGCCGTCAACCTGCAGAATGGGCAAATGTTATGGGCGGTCTTGCCCAGTGAGGCATTAACCACGATCCCATTGCCCATTAAGGTTTGCGGTTCTTGGCTGCCTCAGTTATTGGAGAATGGTTTAGGCTTTCTTAATGTTGAATCCTATTCAGTCATCGAATCATCTGAATGATTGTTTATTCATGATCAAGCAACTTACATCTTGACACCCATCTCAGCAAACACATCCTGACTCATCAAGAATTTTCTGTTTTGATTCACATCAATGATTCTTTGATTCTGATTTCGGCGACAAAGCTGATCGTCAAAATTTCAACTCGTTTCTCCATCGTGTCAAAACCAGGTGTTTCATATTCTAATGTGTTCAGGAATTGTTCTTTCTTTCCTTGCGGCGTCTTATATTCCGAAACAAATGCGCTTGAATTAACTCGTAATCCCACATCATCTGGAACGACTATTTTCACGTCATCAACAAAGCCAAAGATTTTAATGCGTTGTGTTTCAGAAGGGAAAATCGCATCAGTAAAATCCAGGTAATTGCTCCCAACCAGCCACCAGAACTCCTGGTTTTTTACTTCCCAGGCACCTGCCCTTCGAGAATCGCCTAGGATGGGCATTTCCACTTTTACATCTGATCCTGCCATTCTTGGGCGGAGGAGCAGGAGGACGCCTAAACCAATCAATAACAACGGGAAGAAAAATCGCCAAAGATTTATCTTAAAGACTGCCTCAATTAAAGCCATAATCCCCAGGAAAATTAATAGAACACCCACAATTATCTGCCAACGTTTCATTTCGATATCCTCTCACTTTTTTCTTTATTTTAACGCAAAAAGGTTGAAATTACTCGCTAGATACCTTTTTTTGGTAAACAACCTTTTACGCAGAACCCTTAACAAGAAAATCATAGCTGTTATAATCATACTGGTGAGATTATGAACGAACCGGTTCTTGTCTTAAATGCCAATTTTCAGCCTATCAATGTGACATCAACCTACCGGGCGATCAATATGCTGCTGGCCGAAAAGGCAACATTGATCTTAAATGGACGTGGGGTCATTCACTCTGTCTCAGAAACCTTTCCCCTGCCGTCCGTTATTCGGTTGACCCGCATGATCAAACGACCGCGCCCCATCGTCAAACTGACGAGGAAGGAAATTTTTCGCAGGGATAACTACACCTGCCAATATTGCGGCAGGCACACAAGCAACCTGACCATTGATCATGTCATCCCCCGGCGTTTGGGCGGCAAAACGGATTGGACAAACGTTGTTGCAGCATGTTCCCGCTGCAATCATCTCAAGGGTGGATTAACTCCCCAACAATCGGGCATGTATCCCCAAAAATTGCCCCAAAAGCCCCCTTCCTCAGCGACCTATCTCTTTGGGAAACACATTGACGATAATCAAGACTGGCATGATTTTCTGGTTGGTTGGTAAAAAAAAGGATATTAAAGAAGCACAATCGTCATTAAGTCCTGTGCCATCACCCCCCTGCCTGAGAAATGCTTCTTAGCACGAGTAACCCATTCATCAGGATCACATTCTGGGGGATAATGGATCAAATAAAGGGTGCCGACCCCCGCCTTATCTGCCATAATCCCGGCTTCTTCAGGAGAGGAATGTCCCTTTCCCTCCCCCGTTGCTTCATGGATCAAAATATCTGAACCCTTCGCCAATTGAACAAGTGCATCACAAGGGCTAGTATCAGAAGAGTAAGTGATCACGCCCTCAGGGGCTTGGAATTTGATCCCGATACTCGGGACCATGTGGCACAAAAGAGCTGCATGGATTGTTAACGCTTGATCTTCCAGGACCAATAATGCTTTTTCCGATGGAAGCGGTATAAATTGAACATCATAAAACCCATCCCAAGTCTGCCAATTAAATAAGGCCATCAGCCCTTTCACCTGGTCGATGACCTGGGCCAAGCCATAAATGGCTAAGGGTTTTTTACGCCCCATTAACCATAAATCCATCAAAAGCAAGGGGACACCCGAAACATGATCAGGGTGGAAATGCGTCAAGATCAGGTCGGTGATTTTAAGAGGGTCAATTCCCGCCTGATCCAACCGGGTGATCGGACTGCCCACACAATCCACCATGATGGTTCTATCACCCGTCTCGAGGATAAAGTGTGAATTTTGATGGGTTTGGTTAGCTACAGCACTGGCTGTTCCTAAGAATGTCAATTTTATCATTTCATCGCTTTCAAAGGTTTATCTTCAAACTAATCAATCTGCGTTTTCTTCTGGTTCTTGCTCCGGTCGATCGTCCGCATCGATGGTTGTAGCATCTTTTTTAAACAAGCTTTTACGGTGGCGCCAAAGGATGAAACCACCTGAGAGGACCGCAATCACAAGCATCAGTGCCTGGTTGGCGTTGATCCCGCCCACATAACTGTTATCCAATCGGAGAAATTCCATGAAAAACCGAAAGACGGGATAGGAGATTAAATAAGTCAGGAAGACATCTCCGGGCTTGAGCTTCTCCTCAAATTTTCGAGAAAGCCAGAGCAGGAATCCCATATTGGCCAAGTTGAATAACGATTCATACAAAAACAAAGGGTGGTAGGTACTGTATTCCATGAATTCTGGCAAGCGATGTTCCGGGTCAATCGTGATTGCCCATGGAAGATCGGTTGGGCTGCCGTAAACTTCTTGGTTGATGAAATTTCCCCAGCGTCCAATAGCCTGACCTAAAGCAAGACCGGGTGCGAAAATATCCGCCCACTTACCAAAATTCAACTTATTTTTTCGAGAGTATAAATAAAACGCAAGGGCACCACCGGCAACTGCGCCAGGAATGCCCAGCCCTCCCCGCCAAATCGCAATAGCCGCGAAGGGATGGGTGAGATAGTACCAGGTTGTATACCCCAGTTCCACCATCGAAGCGGGTGGTGTCAGAATGTGCCAGATCCTTGCGCCGATCACACCACCAATTACGACCCACGTAAGGCTGTCCAACACAATTTCCGGATCCATTTTTCGGCGTTTCGCCTCAAAGTAACTCAATGCTGCGGCGGCTATGACGCCAATCATAATGATTAAGCCATAGAATCTTAAGGTTAACGGGCCAATTTCAATTCCTTCTACCATCTTGTTTTTCCTTCAATCTGATTCAATGAGTGTTTTTTTAGCTTGTCGTCGAACATGCCAGAAACGTTGCAGGGCGGTAAAATTCCCGATGACAGCCAATATCCACAAAGAAATTCTCGGGTAACCGAGGAGGATCCCCGGTATGAGGACGATGTACCTTTCAACCCTGGAGAGAAGACCAATCTTGGCAGAAAAATTAAGCGCTTCCGCCCTAGCCCTGACATAAGACACCATTATTGAACCAATGGCGGCAAAAAAAACGAGTAATCCATCCGTCCAGGAGCCAATTCTAAAGAAGTAAACCAGCAAACCGGCATAAATCGCAATTTCCGAATAACGATCGGTAACTGAATCCGCAAATGCACCATACCGACCGCTTTCATTCCGCATCCTGGCCATTGTCCCGTCCAATGCATCCAGAGGCCAGATAATTAATGCAATCAATCCACCCCAAAAGAGATATCCATAGGCGATCAGGATACCTGCTGCCAGGTTTCCGACCAAGCCAAAGCCCGTAATGACCATGGGTTTGATACCTAATTGATTCAGAAAACCGCCAATTGCCTCCAAAACACCTTTAAAAACCCGGCGAAGCCAATCAGTGAGGGTTTCAGGATCATTTTGTTGTGGTTGTTTCATGGGAATAAGTTTATCACATAGCACATTGAGAGGATGAAGGCTGTATCACGCTTAATCTTTAAGGTCCTCAAGGTCGATTAATATCTCTCTTTCTCGCCCCCCACCTTGAGATGGACCAATCACACCCATTTCTTCAAGTTGATCAACCAATCTCGCCGCCCTAGGATAGCCTACATGCAGTTGTCTTTGAAAATAGGAGGCGCTAGCATGCCCTTCCGCTTTGATCAAGGCAATCGCCTCTTCAATTAACAGTTCGTCTTCATCTTCTTCATCCTCAACACCGACTTTTTCCTCCCAAGGCGGTTCTTCAGAATCGTCATAGCGCGGTTGCTCAACTTCTTCTTTTTCCTTTTCGTGTTTTTTCCACCAGCGGATGACCTGGTTCAATTCTTTATCATTGACAATTACGCCTTGTGCACGCAAGGGCAAACCGATTTCAGGATGCAGGAAGAGCATGTCCCCCTTACCAAGTAAGGTTTCTGCACCACCAGTATCCAAAATTACCCGAGAGTCGATAGATGATGCTACGGTGAAAGAGATCCGGGTTGGGAAGTTTGCCTTAATCAATCCGGTGACCACATCCGTACTGGGACGCTGGGTTGCGAGGATCAGGTGGATCCCAATTGCACGCGCTTTCTGTGCCAAACGAATGACTGCGTGTTCGGTTTGATCCGGCGCGGAGATCATCAGGTCAGCCAGTTCATCGATCAGGATCACAATTTTGGGTAATTTAGGCTTGTTTTGGCGTTCTACCTTCTTATTGTAAGAATCGATGTTGCGTGCCCGGGCTTTTTCCAATAATTTATAGCGGTAATCCATCTCTGTGGTTGCCCATCGTAAAACGCCCAAAATGCGGTCGATCTCTGTTTCAACCTTCCCCATCAGGTGAGGCAGGCCATTGAATCGCATGAGTTCAACACGTTTTGGGTCAATCATCGCCAGCTTTAGCTCTTCAGGGGTGTTGTTCATCACCAAACAGGTTGTCAGTGCAGTAATGCAGACACTTTTCCCCGATCCGGTTGTGCCGGCAATTAAGAGATGCGGCATTGTCGCCAGGTCTGAAACCACAGGCCTGCCTGAGACATCTCTCCCAAGCGCTAATGCCAAAGGAGAATTAAAACGATAAAAAGTTTCTGATTCGATTAGTGGCCTCAACTGAACATCTGAACTATTGGCATTCGGTATCTCAATGCCCACATAAGACCTGCCAGGCACCGGTGCTTCGATTCGCAGACGCTGTGCAGAAAGTGCTAATGCAAGGTCACGCTGCAGGGATGAGATCTGAGATACCCGGATCTTCTGCCGATCGTCATCTGTTTTATCGATATACCCCGGCTCAACAGCAAATTGGGTTACCGTCGGACCGGTTCGAAACCCGACAACCTTCGCTGGAATGCCAAATTCAGCTAATGTTTTCTCTATCAGCCCAGCGCTCATGTTAATCGAACGCTTATCGGGTTTGAAGGATTCCCCTTTATTAAGCAAATGTAAGGGCGGTAGATCCGGCGATCGTGTTACAGGTTGATCAGGCTTTTCATCCGCCAGTGACGGCGTATCAAAAGTCTTCCGAAACTCAGGGGGTAGATAGACCGACTGCTTAAGAGGGGCTGGTTTTGCAACTTTTTCCGTTGAATCCTCAGTAACAACCGCTGGCTTTTCAGAATTTTGCAGAGATTGAGAAGAATAGATTCTAAAAGGTTCATCCTGTAATTTTTTCTTTACGACGCGCTCCAGCCTCGGAAGAACTCGAAACGCTGCCATTACTGCAAGGATGAATAAAACCAGAATCACCACAAATCCTGCTGTGGGGCCGAATAAGGCTCGGAAAATTTCTGCCAAACCCCAACCGACAATCCCCCCCGGATCCTCCCCTGTTTGGGCAGCAGTCACTGAGCTGTTATAAATGATAGACAGCAGTGCCAGGAACAAAAAAGCACCCAATTCAAAAGCCAGGATTTGGCCAATAGGAAACCGTTGAGGAGGATTTTTTCGCCATCGAATAACCTGGAAAGCCATCGCTATCATAGCGGCTACCAGTAAAAATCGCCCAAAGCCCAGCCATCTTTTTAGAAATGACGCCAGCGGTGTAATGATTGAGCCAGAAGTATTGCCAATCATCCCTAATAATAAAATTAAGGCTCCTGAGACCAGGAGGATCCCAAGCAAATCCCAGCCATATCTCAGAAATCGCGTGAAGATCTGCTTGACATTGAAATAACCAATCCGGTCTGTGCCGAATAGCCTTGGTTGGGTCTCCTGGTTTCCCTTTTTCTCAGAGGAACTGCTTCGCCTTGCCATATTTTATATCAACAACTTTCCAGCTTTAATCCTAGACGTCTTTTTACAGCGTCAAAATTGAGCACACAAACCCGTACAACCTGGCCTTCATAGAGAAAATCCTCAATCCTTGAGCACCCTTCAGGGAAATTCATCGAGGAGATGTGAATCAGACCCTCAATGCCTTCATTCAATTTGGCAAAAGCGCCATATTTAACAATGCTTGAGATTTCTGCATCAATCACATCACCGGCGGAAATATCCTTTGCAAGACTTTCCCAGGGATTTTCTTGGAGTTGCTTCAAACTGAGTGCAATCCTCCCCTGATCTTCAGAGATTTGAAGCACCTTCGTTCGAACCTCATCGTTCAATTTGACGATGTCCGATGGATGATGTACACGGCCCCAGGAGAGTTCAGATACATGTATCAAACCTTCCAGCCCCCCTAAATCAACAAAGGCGCCGAAGGACGTTAAATTTGTGACCACACCATGCACGACATCACCAGGATTGAGATGGTGCAAAAGGTGATTTCGTTGACCTTCTTTGGCAAGCGCAGCTCGTTCCGAAAAAACAACCCGTTCTTTCTCAGGTTCACATTCGATCACCTTCAGCGCAATCTGGCGATCGAGGTAGCTGGTCAGGTAATATTCTCGATCCTCTGCCATAATATTCGATGGTATATCAATGAGATGAGAGGTTGGCACAAAACCGTGAATATCATCATCTGCCACCAGGATGCCACCGCGGTTAAACCCCACTACCTTCAGTGAAACAATATCATCCTGCTGATAAAGTATCTCGACCCTTGCCCAGTTTACTGATGATTGCAAAGAGTCTTTTTCACGATAGTTTTTATGCCCATTTTCCTTTACACCCCTGGTATGGGGTGGATCAGAAAATTTAGGTTCATCAGCCAAAACAGCTGCCCACCAACCCTCATCAGGTTCTGTCGGACCACCCTCCAGATAAAACTTTTCCTCCCGAACGACCATTTTTACCCTTCCCTGCTCTTTCCAATAACAACCTTATGTGTCATTGCTGTCATTATTACGTGCTGCTAATTCCATACCAATAATGGCTCTTGAGACAGCTTCTAAAGCCACACGCTGCTTTCGATACAGATCAGCCTCAGACATCGCAAGGCGTGTAGCAACTTCTCGCACCTTTCGCCCCTCCATAAATTTCATTTCCAATATATTATATAATATCCACTCTGCGGTAAATCGCCTTTCGCCTTCGGGTTTGATTTGATCAATCGCGGCTTTGAGAATGGACCGCAATGCATTGGTTGGATTTCCGTCATATTCATTCACAGCCGATTGAACAATTCTCAAACTTAATAAAGGACTTTCTGTTAATTTTGGCCCACCCCAATAATGCGACATTGCATCCTTCACCCAATCAATAAAATCCTCTTCAGGTAAATCCGCTTCATCCATCAGGACGCTGGTCTTATTAAAACTTGAAGCGGCTCTTAACTGCTGAATCAACGCCACCTGAGGTTGAAGATTTTCCATGGATTGAAGAACCTGCTGCTGCATTCGCCAATCTCTCATCGCAATTCCCACGCGGTATGCCAGCAATTTGATTGATTCGGTATGCTCTTCATCCATCTCTCGATTTTCATCCCAGGGAAATCCACAAAGCCCAAGAAGTCTTTTTCCGTTTTGAGGATCCTCATAGATAATAGGAATTAACAAGTGTTTACCCCACTGGAAATAACCACCGTTTTTTTGTGATTGCTCCGCGAGGGATATCTTAAGTAAGTCATCTGAGGATTCGATTTCCTTAAACTCAGAATCGTCGCCGGCAGTTGTCAACAATTCCAAGCCCCCCTTGTCCATCATGGCAATAAAAGCCCCTTTAACCTGTAATAGGTCGCAGATCGTAGCTGTTACAATTTCAAGAAATTGAGAAAGGTCCGAGCGAGTTAGCAGATGATCTTCAAGCGATTGGATTCGGGTTATGTCCTGACGGTCTCGCCCATAAAAGACCATTCGCTCCCAAAAAGGCGCCATCAGTGTGATGATATATTCCATCAATAGGATCATTCCCACCATGAAAATCGGCACAAAAGCATTGTAGGGCGTTTCCCAAATTAATCCCAAACGACGCACAATTGTTGTAACCGCCAGAACAATTGAGGCAGTGAAGGGACCACGTAAAAACCATTTAAACAGGCGGCTCTTTACCAGCCGATCTGGCCACGTGACACCAAAAAAGGCAACTGCATAGGACATCAGCACGATGAAAGCTCCTACCCCAAGGCTGCTGATGCTTACCAGAATCCAGAAGATGATCGGTGACTGAGCAAAAATACCGGATCCGAAGAGCAAATATGGGTAAGTCCCAATTGCCGCTGCCGTCGCGCCGGCTAAGAGGTAAATCATACGTCTTCGACTAGTTTTCGTCACGGTACGTTGATAGGCGCGATACAAAATCGAGCCAGAGACAATCATCACGATGACATAATATACGGTGAAAAATGACGTCAATGTGGTCCGAACCAGGTGCGGTGCTGGCAGGGTTGTTTCAACATAGGGCCCCACAATTATGTTTAATGGCACCAATACCACTAAAAAACAGGAAAAAATATAAATCAAGCGTACTGCCCAAAGCCGTCGACCGCGGCTGGGACGACCGGTTAAGGTGAGCAGCGAATCTGAGAAATGTAGATAGGTTGCCGGTAAAAAAATGATCCCGACCCATTTCAACCTGAGGAAGGCTTCAATAATCCCGGGTTGTTCACTGACACCCGCAATGGATTCCGCTGTATAAACAAAAGCCACACACAGGAGAATTAAAATAAATGCTCGTACAACTCGTTCACGCAAATTGTAAGCAAAGGAGAATAAAAGCAAAGAGAAGGCAGTGATTGCCACGCCTGCTGTTAAGATCTGGCTGATTGTTCTTAATGCACCCTGCCAGGTAATACCCAAAAACATTTTTGCAACCTTTAATGTGTAAACCGGCTAAAAAAAAGCGCTAAATCCTGGTTAGGAAAATAATGATCCCTGAAACCACAGAAACTGAATCCTAATTTATTCATCATTTGAATGGCTGGATAATTTTTTGATTGCATTTCCATGATTAATAAATAAAAATCACGATGCGCGATCAAATCCATAGCTGCTAAAATCAATCCACTGGCGATCCCCTGACGACGCATTGGACTGGAAACTACCAAATCGGTGATCCTGGCAACTCTTGACTCGCTTTCAGCCTGGACTTTGAGGTATCCCACCGCCCTACCTGCCAATTCTCCCACGAGAAAGGCTGTAGCCCTTTCCCAATCATTGAAGATCATGTCGCGTTTTCTGGGATAGGGTACAAAAACCCGCCGAGGCAAACGCACACAACGAAAATCCGCCTCGGCAGATTTATCTTCCACTTCCATACTCATCTGCCAAACATATTCTGAGTAATACCCATGTTCAAAAGCTTGCAAGCTTTCAATGTCCTTAGATCCAATAGGATGGATTGTAATTTCAGGCATAAATAAAACTACTCCTCAGCAACAACTTCTACACGAATAATACAGGGCGTCAATTCTTCACCGACGTTATTCAATGGCACCAGTTGTAACAGGTATGGGCCGGGTGTCAGTGCGCTGGTGTACCAAAAGCCCAGGTTCTCATCCAATTTTAACTGGTTTCCAGCAGCAATTGTGACCCAATTTATCGCACCAATCGTTGAATACTCATATTTATAGGAACCAAAATTCTCAATATTTACTGTTCCAATGATCTCAACTGTTCCACTGACCGTTTCACCATCTTCTGGAGAATTAATTACCAAAACGCCTTCCTGGCAATTTGATTCCAGCATGTCCTGACCGATGGTCGGGGTGGGTTGCTGAGCTGTTAACGGGTCTTCTGCTGCGGATAATGTCCTGGTCGGGGTCACAAAGGGATTGACTGTAGATGTGGCATTGAATGTTGTCGCAGGCATCTGGGGCTGAAGAACCGTCACTAATAAGAATTCGCCAACCAATAATAGTACCAATAACGTCAACCCTGTCGATGCAGAGATCAATTTCCGCTGAGCAATTTTCCTCTCAAGACCAAAAACCGAATTTTGCCACTCACGCAGGCTCACCAAAAATTTCCGGATGTAAATCAGGACGCCCAAACCTAGCAAAACAAAAATAACGGTGCTGTAGGTGATGAGCCCGCCAAGAATGCGATCGAAAGTGTCGCCCATAAATACTATACGCGGCGTTCTGCTTGGTTCCAGGTTTTAGCTAAAGCACTAAAGCTTAGCCAGGAATCCGTGGACCAATCTTGTCAACTTCGGCACCAAAACCTCGCCAGCTTCAAGCACCTCTTCATGTGTTGTTATGGTGCTGCCATCCAGATTCGCCTTATTGCTGATGCCAGAAACACCCAGAACCCGCATACCGCCGTGCCTGGCAACGATCACTTCAGGAACAGTGGACATCCCCACCGCATCTGCACCAACCACATGTAAAAAGCGAAGTTCAGCCGGGGTCTCAAAGGAGGGACCTGCAATGGCGGCATAGACGCCTTCTCGATAAGCGAGATTCGCCTCTGCGCATGCTTGCCGTGCCAGTTTCAGGAATTCTTTATCATAGGGCTGGCTCATGTCCGGAAAACGGACGCCGAATTCTTCCAAGTTGGGACCTTTCAAAGGATTTGCACCACCGAACCCAATCAGGTTAAGATGATCGTTAATTAACATCAGATCACCGGGTGAAAAGTCCGGATGGATAGCGCCGGCTGCGTTGGTGACCACCAATTTGTTGCAACCCAGACGCTGCATCACCCGCACAGGCAGGGTGATTTGCCCCATGCTGTAGCCTTCATAGAAATGCGTTCGACCCTGGAGAACCATCACGTTGACTCCCTCAAGGGTACCGATCACCAGGCGCCCCATGTGACCATGAACGGTGGATAACGGCCAGCAGGGAATCTGTGCATTGGGTATGATGATCGCATCCTCCACGCTCTCCGCTAATCCGCCTAACCCACTGCCCAGGATCATCCCAACCTCAGGCTTAATCTCAATTCTCGCCTTGATGGATTCCGCAGCCCGATCAATTTCCTGCATGGTAATAAATTCACTCATAAATTCCTCTAATCTCTCCGTTGGTTGTCCAATTATTATAACACTCGTTCATTTTAATGGGATTTTTTGCCTGCCAGTCATTATATTTTCAACGAATTTTTAGAATATAAAAATGAAGAAAAACAGTAAATAATCCTTCCGCAACTTCACTTTAAGTGATTATAATGATACAAAGTTATTAGGTGTGAAAGAATATAGTCTAGAAAAATGAATAACGGACCAGAGGATAAAAACATAAAGGAAGATTCAAGCCAAAAAAAGCTCTTTTCCAAGTTGTTCTCCCGAGGGGAAAGGGATAAGGTGTATATGACTGATCTTAAACAGGAATGGGGCAACTTGTCCCAAAAAGGACGGATCAGGTTCCTGTTGGGTGCCCTGGTTGGTTTGATCCTCTTCCTCCTATCGCTTATCCTGGTTTACTTCGTGATGGCTGCCATCATCAATTAAGGGCTAGGTATTGTTCGTATCAAATTTGATCATAGGTGATAGAATAAGATAATATTATGAATTGTGCTTTTTTACGGTAAGATTTCATCACTGGAAAAATATAAGATTCAAAAAATGGAAAGGGAATTAATAATGAATCTAAAAAATTCTGGCTTTGCCTTAATTATCATTGGTGCAGGGATCACCATAATTTCACTCGTTGCTGATGTGATCGGGTTGGGTGGAGATCCATCTGTAATCGGCTGGAAGCAAATCATTGGGATTGTGGTAGGTGCGGTCATCCTCATTGTAGGACTATGGATAACCCTCAAAGCGCGAAAAAAAAACGCCTAAGCTTGGGAAACCCGCAACATTCTCCCCAAATCAAAAACATCTCGACATTTTTCAGGATAGGCCACCTCATACCTAATTACCAGTAACGACTGCCTTTCCCACTATTTGTTTTCCGGCAGTGGCTCCGGGGGTTTGGTGTGTGTTTGAGTCGGCGTGAAAGCTAATGATGGCAAAGCAGTCCTGGTCAGGGTAGGCTGATTCAACGGCAGTTCTGTTGGATCGGGCAACGCAGGGTAAACCGGTTCCGCACA
>Ga0207796_1000536_pt1 | contig 15144 bp, 9 predicted proteins | sample Pon1CUnioCityCA_6_FD_187274 | JGI IMG/M metagenome (GOLD analysis project Ga0207796, IMG submission 187274) | Marine sediment microbial community from Union City, CA, USA - Pond 1C Sediment 1 (SPAdes) | ecosystem: Environmental > Aquatic > Marine > Intertidal zone > Salt pond sediment ...
ACGCGTATGCCTTGATCATAACGCCGAAATTTCCATAAAAGGCGTGCAGCTTTCCAATGGTCTGTGGAAAATCCTCGGACAGACGGTATCGTTCATTCGCCTCAATCACCCTGGGGACGGGCAAGAAGGGCTCAAGATATTTTTTTACACAGACCGGGCCGGAACCGGGTCCGCCCCCGCCATGGGGGGTGGAGAAGGTTTTGTGCAGGTTGAGATGCAGGATGTCAATCCCGATGTCTCCCATGCGAACAACGCCCATGACAGCGTTCATGTTTGCGCCGTCACCATAGACCAAACCGCCCTTCGCATGGACCACTTCGGCGATCTGTCTGATGTTCTCTTCAAACAAGCCCAATGTGTTGGGATTTGTTACCATGATTCCGGCGGTATTTTCGTCCATCACATCGGCAATCGCCTCGGCGGAGAGGATCCCTTTTTCGTTGGATTTTACCGGAATGGGTCGATAGCCGCACAACGCGGCGCTCGCCGGGTTGGTACCGTGCGCCGTATCCGGCACGATGATCTTCGTGCGAGGCGAACCCTGGCTCCGGTGATAGGCATGCATGAGAAGCATCCCGGCGAGTTCTCCCTGCGCGCCGGCAGCCGGCTGGAGGGTGACTGCATCCATGCCGGTGATCTCCGCCAGAAAACACTCGAGATCATGCATCAACTTGAGCGCTCCCTGCTGCAAACCAAGCGGAAGGAAGGGGTGCGCACCTGCAAATCCATTCAAACCGGCCAATTTTTCATGGCTCTTTGGGTTGTACTTCATGGTGCATGAACCCAGGGGATACATGCCGGTGTCAACGCCGAAGTTCCAGGTTGACAACCTGGTGTAGTGGCGCACCACGTCGACCTCGCTGAGATCGGGAAAATCGAGGCTCTCCCGGATAAGTTCCCGGTCTAAAGGGGCGGGCTCTACATCCCGTCGAGGAATGGAAAAACCGCATCGTCCCCGTTTTCCCTTTTCCCACAGAAGGGGTTCGTTGAGTACAAGTCCTGTGGTGCCTGGAGATTCGTTCACGATGCCACCTCTCTCACAAATGTATCCATTTCTGCTTTTGACCGGGTTTCCGTGGCACACAAAAGGTAATGATTTGCCAGTTCCGGGTAGTAGGGCGATAGGGAAAGACCTGCGACGATCTTTTTTTTCACCAACCGTTCATAGGTCTCGCTGAAGCCGATGGGGAACTCTACCACGAATTCATTGAAGCCGGGGCTGCTGAATGGGATCTTAAACCCTGCCTCCCGAAGTCTGCATTTGAGGTATTCGGTTTTGTCATAGTTGAGACGTGCAAGCGCCCGGGTGCCGGAGCCGCCGAGCGAGGCCATATACATCGCCGCCCCCACCGCACAGAGGCTGTTATTGGTGCAGATGTTTGAGGTCGCTTTTTCACGGCGAATATGCTGTTCGCGTGTCGCCAGTGTGAGAACGAATCCTTTTTTACCGTCCATATCCGTAGTCTGACCCACCAGGCGGCCGGGCATGCTGCGGACGTACTTCATCTTGCTTGCGAACATCCCCAGTGCCGGACCGCCGAGAGACCGAGGAATACCAAAGCTTTGACCCTCTCCGCATGCAATGTCCGCCCCTTGGCTCCCGGGAGTCTTCATGAGTCCATAGGCGAGGGGCTCGGTAAAGCAGGTGATGAAAAGCGAATCTTTTGCATGGGCGGTTTCCCCGACGATGCGAAGGTCCTCTACACAGCCAAAGAAGTTCGGTGATTGAACGGCAACCGCCGCAAGATCATCCAATCCGTTGATTTTTTCCAACGCGGTCTTGCCATTGCTCTGATACGGAAGCTCCACAGCCTCGATACCGGCAGGCGCCAGATAGGTCTGAGCCACGCGACGGTAAAGCGGATGGATGAGCGCTGAGATAGCGACTTTTGTTCGTCCGGTTATGCGGATGCTCATCAGCAACGCTTCAGCCAGGGCGGATGCACCATCATACAGCGAGGCGTTTGCCACCTCCATGCCCAGAAGTCGGGCGGTGAGTGTCTGATACTCATAAATCGCCTGCAGGGTTCCCTGGCTCATTTCCGGCTGATAAGGCGTATAGGAGGTTACAAACTCGGAACGGCTGAGCAAATAAGACACGGAAGCCGGTATGTAATGTTCGTAGCTACCGGCCCCCAGAAACACTTTGAATTCAGGAGAAACCGCCATGGTTTCAGAAAGTGCCCCCAGGTGATCGTTCAACTCCCACTCGGTCATTGCCGCCGGAAGATTGAGGCAGCCCGTGTGGCGGCAATCTTCAGGCACCGTCGAGAAAAGATCCTCAAGGTTTTTTACACCCACCACCTTCAACATGGCATCGATCTGTTCATCGGTATGCGGTAGGTAACGCATTTACACCAATCCTTTCAGCGTTTCGGAATAATCATTCCTGGTCATGAGGGACTCAAGTTCCGAGGCATCGGCGGCTTTTATTTCGATCATCCATCCCTCATCATAGGGACTCGTGTTGACCAGGTCGGGTGATTCCTCGAGTGCGGTGTTCACCGACACAATTTGACCCCCTATCGGCATGTACAGTTCCGCCACCGCCTTGACGGATTCCACGGTTCCGAACTCATCCCCTTTTTTAAAAGCGTCACCCACCTGGGGAAGCTCTACGAAAACAATATCCCCCAGTTGATCCTGAGCATAATCACTGATACCGATTCGAAACCTTTCATCCTCAGGTTTTGTCCATTCATGACTTTCCGCATAGCGAAGATCATCCGGCAAACGCAATTGGCTGATTTCTTTCATGGTGTTCTCTCCTTTTGATGCAACCATTCAATCTTGATGAAATAGTAAAAAACGGTTACTTCGCTATTAAGTTCGCTCCCTACAGAATGTAGGGGACCTTCAAATTATAGCCTTTATAAACAACAAAGGTTTCCACGGATTGCACATCCACGATTTTGCCCACTTCCTCGGTATAGAATTCGAGCAAACCGAAGCCGGTATTCAAAAGAACCACCAGGATCAGATCATATCGCCCCGTCACCACGCTCACCGACACCACCCCTCTCAGTTTACTGAACTCTTCCCCTTTCTTGACCAGGTTCATGGTGTTCAATTTGACACCCACCATGACCACCCGATGCCCCGGCACAGCCTCAGGGTCTACGTGGGCGGAGATCTCCAGAACCCCTTCCGCCATGAGCCGGTTGACGCGTCCTCTGACGGTGTTTTCGGATATGAAAAGCGCTTCCGAGATTTTCTTGAAGGATTTTCTGCCTTGGCGAAGGTGCTTTATAATCGTGATATTTGTTTCGTCTATTTTCATCTTGCGAATACGCCGATGCATGCGTTAGCAAACCGAGGGCCTATATCTACTAAATTAGTCTGATGTATTTGTCAATATGATTCTAGGTATTGTACATTCTCCTCAAAAAAACATGATATATTTATTGAATTGAGCAATCCTAAGTGTTAATCAGGTCCATAGGAATTTCGTAACCAACTTCAAACCGAGTGGAGGATTGTCACCGATGCCCACGAAAGTTGCGGTTTTGGGGGCGGGGCCCGGCGGCTATGTGGGCGCAATACGCGCGGCTCAGCTGGGGGCTGATGTCACGATCATTGAGCAGGACAATGTCGGTGGAACTTGTCTGAACTGGGGGTGTGTGCCCTCGAAGGTCATGAAAACCACCGCTGAACTGTTGAAGCAATTTCGTGCGGCGAAAGCCTTCGGCCTCACGGTGACGGGGAATGTTCACCCGGATATGAATACGCTGATGGCCAGAAAAGAAAGGGTGATTCAAGACCAGGCAAAAGGCATACTCAAGCTCTTGCATCACCATAAAATCCGTTACCTGCAAGGGCACGGCTACATTCGAAAAGCCAATATGGCGGCCGCAGATCTTTCCGACGGCCGAACGATCGAAGTGCCTTGGGACAAGCTCATACTGGCCCTCGGTTCACAGCCGCTCGGCATTCCCTCAATTCCATTTGACGGCAAGATTGTGATTTCCAGCAACGAGGCGCTTTATCTGAGAGAAGTTCCGGAATCCCTATTAATTGTGGGGGGAGGGGTCATTGGGTGTGAGTTTGCCTTTATCTTTGCATCACTGGGGTCTCACGTAACCCTGGTGGAGGCCTTACCCCGCCTCCTGCCGCTTCCATCCGTTGATCCGACATGTTCAAAGACGCTTCAAAGAGAGATGAGGAAACACAAGATACGGTTCTTCGTAAATCAAACACTCCGAAAAGCCGAACGGAATGGAAACAGATGTTTTGTGACCATTGGACCTTCCGCGGTTGCTGAGAACTCGAAAGTGCGAGATCCGAGCTTCATTCGGATGGAGGTGGAGAAGGTTCTTGTGTGTATCGGTCGCAAGCCGAACACGGGCGGCCTCGGTCTGAGCGAACTTGGCGTCGAAACGGACGGCAGCGGATGGATTATCGCCAATCAACGGATGGAGACCAACGTTCCCGGCGTCTATGCCATTGGAGACGTCCTGGGTCCTTCCAAGATAATGCTTGCCCACGTGGCTTCTTCGGAAGGGTCGATCGCGGCGGAAAATGTAATGGGAAAACGCCTCACCATGAACTACGACGGGGTTCCAAGTGCCATTTTTACGATGCCGGAAGTCGCGGCAGTCGGCCTGACCGAGATCCAGGCAAAGAAACAGGGAATGAACGTACGATCAGACAGCGTCCTTTTTCGCAACTTGGGAAAAGCTCAGATCACCGGCGAGATCGAAGGCCAGGCGATGATCATATCCGATGTAGAGACAGGAGCAATTCTGGGAGTTCAAATCATCGGCCCCCATGCGACCGACCTCATTGCAGAGGCTGTATTGGCAGTGCGGACAGGGCTTTCAGTCACAGAACTGGCTGAAACCATCCATGCGCACCCGACCCTTGCCGAAATACTGATGGAGGTTTCCTACAAAGCCGCCGACAGACCGTTACACGGCTGACGTCTTGGACGGATTTAAATAGATATCTCAAAATGTCTTTTTTCTTTGAGGATTTCTTTAAAAATAAAGAAAAATATTGACAAAACCATCAGTTTTTATGAAAAGTGAGTCGACCACCCAGAAAAATGCGGCATGCTCATGTTAAAACGCTTTCGATGGTAACCGGGGGGGTTCGGGCAAGGAACTTGAGACTGGAAACGAAAGCGGATTTGCCCCGAAAACATGACCGGATGGTTGTGCGGTCGGGTAAAGAGAGGAGGAAGGATGATGAGAATCGCAGAAAGAATCGCACGGTTGGGAACGGAAACGGCCTTTGCCGTCTCAGCCGAGGCGGCCGATTTCGCCGCCGAAGGACACAAGGTGTATCCTTTCCACCTGGGTGACATGAATATCATCACACCGGGCAACGTCATCGAAGCGGCCGTGAAAGCCATGAAGGACGGCAAAACCGGCTACTGCCCCAATGCGGGTATCCCCCAGTTGCGAGAAGCCTTGGCGAGGGATGTCGGCGCTTCCCGCGGCCTCAATTACACCCTGGACAACGTCGCCATCCAGCCCGGGGGCAAACCCACCATCAACAAGTTTTTCCTGGCGTTAATGAATCCCGGGGATGAGGTGCTATATCCGAACCCGGGATATCCCATCTACGAGTCTCAAATCGAGTTCCACGGCGGCAAGGCTATCCCCTATGGCTATACCGAGGGCAAAGACAATTTCGAATTGGACATGGATGGGATCGAAAAACAAATCACGCCGCGCACAAAACTGTTGGTATTGAATGATTTGCAGAATCCCACCGGCGCGGAATGCTCGCCGGCTGAATTTGAAAAACTGGCGGAGTTGGTGGCCCGACACGACCTCTATGTTCTTTGCGATGAGGCATATTTCGACATTCGTTATGCGGGAAGGAGTTCTTCATTTGCCTCGCTTCCGGGTATGGCGGAACGGTGCGTCATTCTCTACACATTCTCCAAGAAATTCGCGATGACCGGCTGGCGTCTCGGCGCGTCGATCGGACCCAAGGAAATCATCGACGTCATCACCAAACTGAATGTCAATGACGAGTCCTGCTCAAACCATTTTATTCAGTACGCGGCACTGGAAGGCTTGACCGGGGATCAAGCAGGACCTGCAAGCATCCTGAAAACTTTGAAGGGGCGGCGGGACACGGCGGTGGATATTCTCAACTCTATTGAAGGTGTGCGGTGTTTCAAACCCGATGCAACCTTTTACCTTTACCCGAATATTACCCAGGCAATGACCCAAAAGGGGCTTACGAATTACGATGCCTTTCGCAAAGCCGTGCTGCAGGAAACCGGGGTCTCGGTATGCACGCGGCTGCATTTTGGTCGAGCGCCGGCGGGCGAAACGGACTGCTACATTCGCCTTGCTTATTCAGGGATCCATACGGCGGACATTCAGGAGGCTTTGGGTAAACTGAAGATTTTCCTGGAGTCCTAAGAAATCCTATAAAAGAAACCCCTAAATCCTTTTCTTTCGCCGAAACGTCGGCCTTCAGGTAACGCCACGACCTTTAAACCCGGAGATAAGCGGCGGGGTTGGGTTTTCAATGGTAAGGAAGAAAAAAGGAGCTGACGATGGATGAACTTCATCAGACCGTTTTTTGCGACCGGCACAGGGCACTGGGGGCGACCATGGTGGAATTCGCCGGCTGGGAGATGCCCATTCAGTATCCGTCCGGAATCGTCGAAGAGCATTTGGCCACGCGCAAGGAAGCAGGACTCTTCGATATATCCCACATGGGACGTTTCAGTGTCCGGGGCCGCCATGCGGTAGAGTTTCTGCAGCATGTCCTGACCAACAACGTCGAGTCCCTGGATGTCGGCGGCACAGGGGCTCAGTACACGCTGATTCCCAACCAGACCGGCGGTGCTGTTGATGACGCCTATTTGTATCATTTCGTGGAGGACGAATATCTGTTGGTGGTCAACGCCGCCAATCGTGAAAAAGACTGGACCTATCTCCAATCGTTTGTGACGGACTTTGATGACCTTGAGATGGTGGACCAGACTCAGGAAATCGTGATGCTCGCGCTGCAGGGACCGAAGTCGCGAGACATCCTCGAATCGGTCATTGAGTCCGGGGGACTGCCGGAACCGATGCGAAACGCCCTCAGGGTCGTGACCATCGCCGGTGCTGAGGTGAAAGCGGCTCGCACCGGATACACGGGGGAGCCACTCTGCTTTGAACTGTTTGCTTCTCGGGATGATGGACCGATGCTCTGGGACCTGATTTTGGCAAAGGGTGCAAAACCTGTCGGCCTGGGTGCCAGAGACACCCTTCGTTTGGAGGCGGGGCTTCCGCTTTATGGCCATGAGTTGGGGGAAGATCCTGACGGAAAAGAGATCCCCATCCTTGCGTGCCCTCTCACGAGATTTGCAGTGAGCTTTTCACCCCGGAAAGGGGAATATGTGGGCAGAGAGGCCCTGGCCCGCCAATTTGAGGCGTTTTCAAAAATAATTGCCCGGGACTATTCTCTGATCGAGACATTGCCTCGCATGATCAAGCCGCTCGCCGTCACGGGTCGGGGCATTGCTCGTGCCGGTGCCCCGGTCTTTCGGGGCGGGCAGCATGTAGGGTATGTTACCAGCGGGACCAGGGTCCCACTCTGGACGGTGGAGGGAGAGGGGTTGACTTCCTTACAGACGGAACAGCGACAGCTCCGCTCCATCTGTCTGGCTTATATCGACAGTGACATCATTGAAGATCAGACACTCACCGTCGAGATCCGGAATAAGCGAGTGGATGCCGTTGTCGTGCCGTACCACTTACGCACGGATGCGCCGCCGTATGCCCGGCCCATCGTGCTCGATCATCCGGTTGCTGCGGTAGAACCTCCCACGGAAGATGTTGGAATTAAAGTGCATCGATTATTGAAAAAAACCGTGGAGAACACGATGTGGCGTCAGCGGCACTGCATCAACCTCATCCCCTCTGAGATGACCCTCTCGCCGATGGCTCGGATGCTGTCCATCATGGACCCGGCCTTTCGTTACGCTGAACACAGAGAACTGAAGGCATTTTACGACGCAGACATATTTTACTACCAGGGCACGGATTTCATCGAGGAGGTCGAACGTATGTTGGAGGCGGAGCTGGGGGAATTCCTCGGCTGCGAGGAGGTGGAGACCCGCCTGATCAGCGGGCAGATGGCCAACATCGCTGTGTTCAGTGCAATGGTCGACTACATCAATCGCACCGACCGGAAACGAGAACCGCGGCGAATTCGGCGGGTCCTGAACAACCACATCGGTAAAGGGGGGCACCTCAGCGCACAGCCGATGGGTGCATTAAGGGATTTCGTTGCGCGGGATCCGCGAACGGAACGTCCGGCGGTTGTGAATTTTCCCGTCCTGCCCGACAACCGATACCAGATCGATGTGTCCGCCACACTGGAGTTGATCGATTATGCGCGGCCTGAGCTTATCGTTTTCGGCAAGAGCATGGTCTTGCACAAAGAGCCGGTGGCAGAGGTCCGTCGGTTCCTCGACGCTCAGGGCATCGATGCGATCCTGATGTATGACATGGCCCATGTCCTGGGGCTGATTGGATCGCATTTTCAGCAGCCATTTGAGGAAGGTGCCGACCTGGTGACCGGATCGACCCACAAAACCTATTTTGGAACGCAACGCGGTGTTGTCGGAAGTCGCCTGCAGGAGAACGCGGCTCGCTATGAGCTTTGGGAAGCCGTGCGCCGGCGGGCTTTTCCCGGCTCGGTTTCCAATCACCATCTGGGCACAATGGTGGGGCTGTTGATGGCCGCCTACGAGATGAATCATTTCAAGGATGAATACCAGCCCAGGGTTATTGCCAACGCAAAGGCGTTTGCACGGGCACTGCGTGATTGTGGATTGGATGTGGCGGGAGATACCCGCATAGACTTTACCGAAACGCATCAGGCGGTAGTGCGCATCGGTTACGGTCGCGGACCGGAGATCGCCCGGCGACTGGAGAACAACAATATCATTTGCAACTATCAGGCAACCCCGGATGAAGAAAGCTTTACCGCTTCCGGCGCCTTGAGAATGGGCGTCGCGGAGATGACGCGTTTTGGAATGAAGGAAGGGGAATTCCGGACCCTGGCGTCTCTCATCCGCGACGTGGTGGCCAAGGATGCCGACGTAGCCGATCAAGTCAAGGCGCTTCGAGAACCATTCCAGGAATTACGGTTCTGTTTCAACGACGAGGAATTCGCCGACGCCATGCTGAAATTGCATAAACTTATTTAGATATATGAAGCAAGCCTATGAATTTAGCAATATTTATTAAAGATATAGTGGGGTTCAAGGGGCGCCCGACAGACCGCTTCAGGCCCGGTCTGAAAGGGTGCGGGGGGTAGGATTTCGCTGAACCGAATACCATCTCGGATGAGATTTGACCCGGGCCGCTTTTTTTCAGAGCGCCCGATGTGTTACCCGATCTTCAAGTCCGGGGAAGAAAAAAAGGAGTGACCTATGGGACTTCAGTTTGGACCGCGACGGGGCGTGTACGTCGACATCACCCAGGAGATGAAAACATCGGGAAAACCCCTCTCGGCGGATGCGTTGAAACATTTCGAGCTGTTTGACCTCACGTATCGTTCCTTGTGTGCGCTGCTTTTCAATTATGTTCCCATGTCCGGACACCCGGGGGGCTCCATATCGTCCGGGCGGTTCGTCAGCGGCATCCTTTTCGACGCCATGGACTATGATGTCTCCAATCCGGACCGGGAAGGTGCGGACATTATCTCTTACGCGGCCGGTCACAAGGCGTTGGGGCTCTACGCGATGTGGGCGTTGCGAAACGAAATCATGCGTATCGGGGCTGCCGAGCTTTTGCCGGCGGACACCGGCTACCAACTTCGACTCGAAGACCTCCTGGGTTTTCGCAGAAACCCAATCACCACCACACCACTCTTTGCCCGGTTCAACGCAAAGCCCCTGGATGGGCATCCCACACCCGCCACGCCGTTTGTGAAGCTTTCGACCGGAGCGTCCGGCGTCGGTCTGGGAACATCGCTGGGTCTGGCGTTCGGTGCGATGGATTACTATGGCGATCCGGCGCCGCGCGTCCACATCGTGGAAGGGGAGGGGGGGTTGACGCCCGGACGGGTCGGGGAGGCCATGGCTGCGGCAGGGACTGCCTCTTTGAAGAATGTTATTCTCCACATCGACTGGAATCAGGCCTCCATCGATTCAAATCACGTGTGTCGAGAGGGAGAGGTGCCGGGTGAATATGTGCAGTGGAATCCCATGGAGCTGGCCTATCTGCATGACTGGAACGTGATCCTGGTGCCGGACGGCAAGGATTTTCAACAAGTCTTTGCGGCTCAGCGAAAAGCGCTGCAACCGGAGAGCAGTCAGCCGACGGCGATCGTCTATCGAACGACGAAGGGTTGGAAATACGGCATTGAAGGTAAGGCATCCCACGGGGCGGGACATAAGCTCTGTGTCAATGGGTTTTTTGAAGCGATGGCACCCTTTCTTAAGCACACCCCTGCCGTGCTTCCCCGGTGTGAGGGTGATCATCAGCGCTGTGAGGGAGGAAAAAACGCGGAAATTCTTGAAGAATGCTTCTGGGAGGCCTTGTCCGCGATACGCACCGGACTCGAAAACAGCCGTCCAACCGTGGACTTTTTGGCGCAAAGGCTCCGGGCCGCAAAGGACCGTCTCGATGGCCGGGATCGCCATCCAAGAGAGAAAGCACCGAGAGCGGAAGTCATTTTCGATAGGGCAGGGAAGACGGGGGGTGCCATCCCGGATGCGCTCACATTGACACCTGGAAAGACAACGACCCTTCGGGGAGAACTGGGACGGGTGCTCCGGTTTTACAACCAGGTGAGCGACGGGGCCATACTGGCGGCGGCGGCGGATCTGCTGGGCTCCACAAGTGTTAACACCGCTGCGCAGGGTTTTCCGGAAGGATACTACAATGCGGTAACAAATCCCGGCGCGCGTCTTCTCTCCATTGGGGGTATTTGTGAAGACGCCATGGCCGGTATTCTTTCAGGCCTATCCACGTATGGTCACCATATCGGTGTCGGCTCTTCTTACGGGGCATTCATCGCCGCCCTGGGTCATGTGGCGGCCCGGTTGCACGCAATCGGCAATCAGGCCAGACAGGCGATCGTAACGGAACCCTATCGAACCTTCTTTCTCATCTGTGCACACGCCGGACTCAAAACCGGTGAGGACGGGCCGACCCATGCCGACCCCCAAGCCCTTCAGCTTCTGCAGGAAAACTTTCCCCTGGGCACCGTAATTACCCTCACGCCGTGGGATCCCCAGGAGCTTTGGGTTCTTGTCTCGGCCGCTCTGGCCAAGCGCCCCGCGGTGATCGCACCCTTTGTCACACGACCGAATGAAACGGTTCTCGATCGTGAGGAATTGGGCCTGGCGCCGGTTGCGGACGCAATATCGGGTGTCTATTTACTGAGAAGATCGCAGGGAAGCGGGGATGGGACCGTGGTGCTTCAGGGGAGCGACGTTGCGTATGCCTTCGTGGAGGAAGCGCTACCCCTGCTTGAAAAGGAAGATGTGGACCTCAACGTGTATTATGTTGCGAGTGCCGAACTTTTTGATCTCTTGCCTGAATCGGAGCAGGAAAAAATCTTCCCTGAGGCCCGGGCGCAAGATGCAATCGGGATTACAGGTTTCACACTTCCCACCATGCATCGCTGGGTGTGTTCCAAGCGTGGCCGGCGGATGACCCTGCATCCCTTCCGGAGAGGCCATTACCTGGGAAGCGGTCAGGCTCACAGGGTGCTTACGGAAGCGGGACTCGACGGGGAAAGTCAGTTCAAGTCGATTATGCGGTATCTGGAAAGCCACTGAGGGTCGTGCCGACCGCAGTCAAATCCGCTTTCAGCATCCGGCAAAAATGTTGGGCAACGGGCAGTTCAGCGGATTGCCGACCGCCGGAAGCGCCACCCGAGCCCCCTATATTAACGGATGAACCGGTGGGATCGCCAGGCACTACGTGCGGCTGTTCATCACATAATACGGCTTGAAATCCTGTGCTTCCCACCCCTTATACCACGCGTGATAGTAGGGTTTGATTTTTTGAAGGGTTTCCGCAAATTGTCGCTGCTCCGGGCTGATTCCTTTCTTTGCCTGCTTTCGCACTTCTTCGAAAAGCTGATCCACATCCAGGGTCAGGAACTTTCGATCTTCCATCACGACACGACCGCCGATAATCACAGTATTCACATGCACGCCCTTGGCCCGATGGATAAAGATCTCAGCAATATTCAAGTCGGGTGACATGTATGGATCTTCCATGATCTCCGTGAGGTCCATCAGAAGGGCATCGGCTTTCATGCCCGGCTTCAAGGCACCGATCTCCCCTTCAAACCCGCATACCCGGGCCGCATTGGTTGTCCCCATTTTCAGGACGTCGAAGGCATTCAGGGGGGGTGTGCCGGCCAGGTCGAACCCTGAAACACGGTTGAGATAGTAGATCATTCGCAATTCCATGACGGCATCTTCGTCATCGTTGATGCCTTTGTCGTCGATTCCGAGGGAAACGTTTACCCCGGCCTTATGGAGATAGTAGACCGGTGAGATGCCGTTTCTGACCGCAAGGTTGCAGCTTGGGTGGTTGGTAGTGGATGCTCGCCTGGAAGCCAGCAGTTCAATATCCGGCTCGCTCACATAAACCGCGTGCCCCAGGGTCAGGTTTTCGTCGACGAGACCCAAATCATCCAGATGGGCCAACAACGATTTGCCGTATTTCCTCAAGCCGTAGGCTTTTTGATGAGGACTCTGGAGGGTATGAATATGGATTTGGACTTTGCCCAATTCATCCGCCCTCGTTTTCACGCGTTGGTGAAACTCGTCAGTGGAACCATGGGCCCAGCTCGGACCGAACAAAATGCGCGTATCTTCACCGTTGTAGCGGCTGTATAGGCTTTCGAAAAGTTCGAAATAGTTGTTCACAACGGCTTCTTTGTCGAACTCCACCATCGGCCGGCAGAACTCCTGAAGATCCGAAGGAAGGGTCTCGAAAAACGCCGTGTCGTCACATGCGAGCATGTTGGTGTTCCGTGCCCCGAGTGAGTAGGCAAAGCGGATACCGGATTTCCCATAGCCTGCAATTGTCTTATCCGCGATTTCACCTCTGTTCGGTGATTCTCCCCAGCTGTTATGGTGCACGGTCGTACAACCGTTTCGGATATGTCGAACCGCGCTCATCATGGCATTGAGATCAGGGTCGATGTCAAACATAAACGCCCAGTCGATAAGGGCATTTTCCAGGAAATCATAACCGACGCCCCGCTGAATCGCGCTCAATCCCCATCCATGACTGTGGCCGTCGATAAGTCCCGGCATGAGGAGTTGCGTTCCATTGCCTTGAACCGCAGCCTCCGGGTATTTCGCCTTCAACGATTCATAATCGCCGGCTTCGACAACCTTTCCATTTGAAACGAAGACCGCCCCGTCTGTGAGGATTCCTTCTTCGCCCAAACTTGCATCGATAATGACATATTTTCCTCTCACCAGAAGGTCCATATTCAATTCTCCCTCACTATAAATTTAACGTCTCTTAACAGCCCGTCACCCCGCCGGAATCCGGTTTCAGTGCGGGTAAACGCGCTTTCAAGGTTTGGAGCGCAGCGGTTTATACGCTCCACGCGCTTGAAGCCGGTCCGGGTTCTTTTTCCAGGAGCGCATGGATCATTTCAAGCGTGGGAATCCCGCTTTGTGCCCCGATCTGACCGCATTTAATGGCCGCGGCCGCGGCGGCAAACCGCATGCATTGCGTCATTTTCCAGCCTTGAAGCACCCCATAGATGTAGCCGCCGTGATACACGTCGCCTGCGCCGGTGGTATCCACAGCCGAAATTGAAAAGGCGCTTTGACGAACGACGTCGTCGGAATCCAGCCCGATGCTCCCGTTTGCCCCCAGGGTTATGACCACTTGCCTGGGACCCAAATCCCGGAGCGTGTGCAGTGTGCTCTCATGGGACGCATTCGATCGCACCAAGGGCCGCGCAAATGTCTCGGATGCGATGAGGATATCTACGAGTTTGAGCAACTCCTTGGTTCCGTTTCTCATGGTTCCGGCGTCCAAAATGACAATCATGCCGAGCGCTCTGGCCTGTCCGGCGGCCTCAAGCGAGGCCTCGATCATCAACCCGTCCAGGTGCAAAATGCGTGCGCAGGGAAATCCTCGCAGGTCCACGTCGCGTTTCTTGAGATGGGGGACGGTTCCTCGGTGCCAGAATATGGTGCGGTTCCCGGTGCGTTTTGTGATGGCAATAAAGGCAAATTGAGAGGTGAACCCCCGGGTGACCTTTAAACGGGATACGTCCACATTTTCTTTTTTGAGGTTCTCCAGTATGGTTGCTCCGAATACGTCATCCGAGATGGCGCCCAGAAAGGAGGTGCCGATGCCGAGACGGGAAAGGGTGACGAGGGCCGTAGAGGCCGGTCCTCCGCAACGCATGTGCAGATTCTCAAGCTCCGCTTTGCTGTCTTCCACCGGGTAGGCCGGAAGATTTCCCAGGTAGTCTACGCAAGCCTGTCCGAGAGCGAGCACCTGAATGTTTTCAAGCTGCGTGTGATGCATCCAAGAACACCGGACCTGTTTCAACGCACTGTGTGATTTGAAAAAAATTACGAAGCGCCCCTTGGGAGCTTTTCCATTTCTTCCGTAACCTTTTGGATATGGGATCTTATCTTTTCACTGAGCGGGGACGACGGATACCGCGCAAGCAAAGAGCTCAGTATTTCATGGCAGGCCACCAGATATGCTTTTTTCTTGACCGGATCCTGAGTTCTCCTTGCATTCAGGAATATCCGGGCGGCTCGATTTCGCTCCCGATTGATCAGTCCCTCGACGGCCTGCTCTCTCAGTTCCCTGACCTCCAGGCTTGCCTCGCCCTCGGGAAAGCTTTCAAGGTTTGATATGGCCTCTTCATATTTTTCAGCCTCCAGATACCGACGCGCCATCGCCAGTGTTTCTTTCTTTTTGGAGATCATGGAAATGGTCTTTTCCAGGTATTCCTCCTGAGCGGCTTCCAGGCGCTTCAAGGCGTGGTCGATGGCTGATTTTTCAGCATCCGATCCCGCCATACCTTGATTCGAAATCAGCAAATCCCATGCCTCACCATATTTTCGTTCCGCTATCAGTTCGTCCACCTTCTGAATCAATTGTTCCGTGGCTCCTGCCGACTCGGTCTCTGCGTGTAGGTCACGGGGTGGTTGCGCGGAGGTTGTTTCGA
>Ga0207796_1000537_pt1 | contig 15112 bp, 19 predicted proteins | sample Pon1CUnioCityCA_6_FD_187274 | JGI IMG/M metagenome (GOLD analysis project Ga0207796, IMG submission 187274) | Marine sediment microbial community from Union City, CA, USA - Pond 1C Sediment 1 (SPAdes) | ecosystem: Environmental > Aquatic > Marine > Intertidal zone > Salt pond sediment ...
CACCCATACTGCAGCCGGTGGCCAGCAGCGGTTCTGCCCTGTCAAGACGATCATGAACAAAGGGTACAACCTCCTGGGTGATATACCGATCGTAATTTTCATGGCGCCGAGCTCGATCAGCGGGATGAGCTTGCCAGTTTGCCCAAGATTGGCTGTCGATGCTGTCAACGGTGAAGAATTGGACTTTACCCTCCTCGATCAGGGACCAGGTGGCATGTATCATTCGAAAATCTTCAAATTCGAAAAAGCGTCCGCACATCGCAGGAAACACAAGAATTGGTTTCCCAGAATGTCCATAGACCTTTAGGGCCATTTCTTGATCCAGATTGGGACTCTGCCAATGGTGATATTCGATGTTCAAGCGTCCTCCGGGATCTTCTTTTGGATGTAAGCAGTTGCCTCGAGAATCTCATCTAATTCCGGGGAGCGAATCAGGTAGCCATGATCACCAAGCGCGACGGACCAGGCACCAAGAATGGGTTGATGGGTTGGGATCAGGTGGCCGTAATGCGCCATGACATCCTCATGGGTGTGGACATAATTAAATCGATAGCGGCGGCAAGCATAACAGCAGTGATACGGTCGCGAATAGATGGGATCAAAGCGGTTATTGATGAGTAGATTAGCCCATTCTCGATAAACATCGATGTCGTTGGCGAAGTTCATCATATCGGTGGTTAATCCGCCTGGGGGGCGAATATTGACCTCAAGCGCAATCAGGGAGTCATTGGGTTTGCGGAAGAATTCAAAGTGAAAAAACCGTTCCCGGACATCAAAAGCTTTAGCTGTTTTACGGCCAGCTAATTCCAGGTCTGTGGGGATCTCCCGCAGGGAATAATAATAGACATCGCTGCGGTCATTGACCGTTTCCATAATCCCACGTTGATAGATATGCGAGGTATAGAAGACGATGTTCCCCTCACGATCGGTTAAGCCGTCGAAAGTACAGATGGCACCCTCCACAAATTCTTCAATGATATAGTCTTGCAGCTTTTTTTCCAGGAAGACATCCAATTCTGTCTCATTATGGATTTTATATGTAGCATTAGCGCCCACGCCGATATCAGGTTTGGCAACCAAAGGGTAACCGACCGCTGATGCAAACTCACGTGTTTCATCCCTGTTTTTAGGTTTGATGCCTGCTGCTACCGGGATGCCGGCTCTCTTAAAAACCTTCTTCATTTCTGATTTGCGCTTGATCTTCATAATATCCGTGGTTTTTATACCTTGGATATTGAAGTCGGTTCGGAGTTGGGCTTCAGTTTCTAACCAGAACTCATTTAAGGAATCCAGGCGATCGATCTTGCCGTAGCGGTGGGTGAAATACCCCAAAGCGCGTAAGAGCTGATCGTAATTGGAGAGTGAGTCAACACGGTAATATTCAGTTAACGCCCAATTTAGCTCTTTGGGAAGATTCTCATAGGCTTCATCGGCTAGGCCCAGGACATTCGCTCCCATGCGCTTGAGCTGCAGGCTGAAGTTTATATAATTGGGCGGGTAATGCGGGGAAAGGAAAACAAAATTCATACTCGTTCCGTTCAATAATTTGGCCATCATTGAATTTTTATGTTGACAAATTATACGGGAGGGAATTAATCTTAGTATTAACAATTGATTAAGAATTTTGTTGGTTGGTTGGATGAACTTAGATTATTTTTGGCAAATACTGGAGCACACGAGATTAATAGCAATGGCGGTTTGGAAAATCCCCTTTTTATTTGTGATGACGGTCGCCAGCCTTGGGACTTATGGTATTTTGACCTATGTTTCTCTGCGAAGAAAGTTGGGTTTAGCTGCCTTTGGTTTTATCATCGCATTTTTTGGTGTAATCATGATGGGTGGCATGGCAAGTCAAACACAAACAATAACCATGCAATGGATTGAGCAGGGCATCAATTCCTTTGCAAATCTTGGATTTGCCCTGGGCAGTTTTCTTTTATATCAAGATTTCACGCGACATGAGCAATTATTTCTCAAAGAATAATAATATCCCACTGATTTCGGCTCTTTAATAAGCTACTTTTACCACGAATAAAGTGTTCGAGAGATGGTTGATCAAGGGCAAACTTAGCAAGTTTCATTTATTTTGAGATAATGTTTTTCCCTTAGGTCTAATCTATGTGACCGATGGTAGAAAATTCCGAATTGTCTGATTAAAGTTATCAGGGGAAATCAAGGCTATGGAATGTGCCCCTAAACCCGCATCAAAGACATGCGTTTCTGCCATGGGATACAAGCGTTTCATGCCTTTGAAATAGGGATAGACCACGTCATCTGCAGACACAGTGATCAAAAGATTTCCATCCCATTTTGCCAAATCATCCGGTTTGAACGAATAATTGCGAACAAAGTCAATCATCAGGTCAATGTGGGTAAGGATAATGCCTTTGGTCAGTTTGGATTTGAGCTCTTTAAAGTACGCTCTGAACCATGCCTGCCATTCGGTATCCGCTGCTAATTCCTCTTGGTCCGGCTGGGCGAAGGCTCGGAAGATCCATTCAGTGAGTGGTGCAGGCAAGATTCGGAACAAGTTGAAATCATAACGGTAATACTTACTTTCAGGCGTTGGGTAGAAAGTGTGTGCCAATACAGCGCTTTCAATATGATGTGAATTATCCCGCAGAAAACACTGGGCAACCAGTCCACCCTCGCTGTAACCCATTACGTTTACATTTCCCACGTTTGATGCCTCAAGGATTGCCTTTAGGGCATGGGTATAGACCGACATTGTAGCATGTGGAAGGATTGGACACGTGGGTGCGAAGACCCTGAAATCTTGTTCGAATTCCCTTATCTGGTGCATCCACATACTGAAATCTGCAAATCCACCATGCAGCAGCAACAGTGCTGGTCCCATTGTTTCGGAATCAAAATAGCGCCAAGTTAAGTCTTCAATTTGAATCATTTTCTGAGGATGGCTTTCTTGGAAATTTTGGGCAAGGGCACGTTGATCTTCAGGGAGTTGTTTGTAAAACGAGTTCGATTTGAGGTTCTGCATTATTTCTTCTTTGCGGATGAATATTTTCGGTCAATTCAATAATATCATCCTTTACTTGTGAACCATGAAAATAACAAAATGAAATAATTTGATTCTAAATTTGGTTCTTCGCAGATTTTTTCATTATTCGATTCAATAAAACAAAAAAAGGACTATTAACCATGGGATGATGAGAAAACTCATCCTTGTGACTCGGTCATGAAATGTGTCGGATGCCATGCTTACGACAATAATAAATGTAGAAACAGGACAGCTATATTGTCATCTTTGAATGGATTATTATCAACTTATTTGGCGGCTATGTGACCTTTTTTTGTTTGGAATGAGAAAGTTTGATTTGTTTCTAGTTTAATTTTCCTCTATAATGATTTTATAGAACCCACATCAAATAATCACTGCCACCGAAAGAAATTCACCATGGTCTTCATCTGATATGTAATAAACTTGTGAGCAGGATCAGCAATACAAATGCGTTTAAAAGAGTATTTCGCCTATGGTTTACATATAGCAACCATAATTGGGTATTTCTTTCTGCTCCCCCTTTTAGAGCCGCCACAGGCATTGAGCTTTCTTCAATATTTTGGAATTGGTTTTTTTGGTTTTGGAATATTATTTGTTGTACTCAGTATTGCCTCTCAAATGCAAAACAAAAAGAATACGATTATCCAAAAAGGCGTTTATGCGCTGGTTCGCCATCCCATGTATTTTGGCGCGATGTGCCTTTTCATCGCCATGATCTTATTTTTACCGCATTGGATGATGCTCCTCCTCACAATGATTAATGTGGTTGTCATCTATCGATTTATGGTTATTGAAGAAAGTCAAAATCTTATTGATTTTGGCTCGGAATATCAGGTGTATATGAATAAAGTCCCTCGATTGAATCCAATTCTTGGATTAATCAAGGTCATCCAGCGAAAAAAACGAGGACATTAGCTCAAACAATCACTCTGATCAATGCGAATGATTTTTGAGGAATTTACTCATTGATCTATGATCAACTTAAAACTAGCAAAGGGATAAAAATGTTAGAAAAAACAAATTTATTAGGTGCCCTGACGACAATTTTTATTTATGTCCTGTATATCGTAATGTTCGTGCTAAGGTTAATAGGACTGGTAGAAATTGGTCATTGGGTGGCATCACTTCAATTTTTAACTGTCATCCCTTTTATTTATTTATTATCTCAAGCAAACAAACTCGATAGACCTGCCATTTACAAAGTCCAAATCGCCTTATTTCTGTTCTTCTTATTAGTCGAACTGATTCTGGATTATTTGCTGATCATCCCTTTTCGCGAAGTGCAATGGATGGTGATTGCTTATGTCATCCTGTTTTTTGCTGCGGCTGGGGGTTTGTTGGGTGTATTAGCGCAGTTAGAGGATAGCAGGTTCACAATCACGGGTGTTGTGCTGTTTTTCATCATGGCGATTTCAGCCTTTGTGTCAAGAGCTGTCACCGGGCTATGATGGTCAGTTTTTTATAATGAACGCTGTTAGATTGATTGCTAATTTTGCTTGGGGCTAAAAAGATGTGTCATCCGAATTTTGACCTGGCATATCCGGGGAATGCCATATTTGTGTCTGGGGAGTGAATTATTCTTTATGTTCTATTGACCTTGGCTGTTGTTTCCACCCTGCGATTCATTTTTATTCTTGAGGTTGCGAAAGGAATTGTGTAAGTCCAGTTTTGTTCTTGATAGAGGAAATTGAAGCTATGTTATGGATACAAAATTTCTGATTTCGGTAGGAACCCCTATTATCGGTTGATTATTTCAGTTAAGATTTTTCCAATGAGTAAGCCAACTAAGCCGCCGATGATCACACCCGCCAGTAGACCGATGCCCATCACAAGTGGGCCAGGCATTTCGATTACACGATCTGATTCAAGGATGAAATAAGCAGCGATAATTCCTGATAACGAAAATAAGAGAATGAGAAATACGAGGAAGCAACTCCCGACACGATTTAACCGTGTGCCAGAAGGGATATTCTCCATTAGGTCTTCGGAGGGGTCATCACTTGGTTTTGCTTCAATATGCTCAGGCTGGTTGTCCATGATCCATTTCTCTTTTTTCATGGATGAAAATCGCTAATTAAGCTTATCCTTAGGGCAAATCCACATTATCCACAATCCCGACGATCACGGAGATGATGCATCCATCGGGGAGGTTAAGGATATCTCGGGCACCGTTACCCTCCCGATTGACCAAAACAGTATCACCAATACCAGCATGGGAATGATCCACCGCTACAAATTCCTCACCTTCAGATGTCTCACCTTCACAAACCATGGGTTGGACGACCAACAAACGACGGTTGTCATAATGAGGATGGCTGATGGTGGTCACAACTGTGCCGACAATTTTTCCTAATAACATGGATTTATTCCATCATGTATAATGCGTCATACCTTTTTTAAGGGTGTAATCAAATTCATCATGGGGACGAACAACCAGCTCATCCACGATGCCCACAATCGCGAGATCGACAGGAACGAAAGTAATTTCAGGCATTGCCAGGGCGGCTTCGCGAGAACGATTCATTACAACCAGGTCACCAATACCAGCCTCAACCACATCGGCAGCGACCTGCAACGTCCCGATGGGTTCCAGCTTTTTATTAAGCTGCTGGACAATCAGCAATTTTATGCCTTCCAAGCCGGTGTATTTAACCGTACAAACGGCAGTGCCGTGAACTCGTCCGAAAATCATTTCTTAACCTGGATATTGTTCAAAACCCGGGTGATGATATTATCCAACAAGGTATCATCAATTTGATCGCCTAATTTAGTTTTAACTGCTGTTCGGATACGTTCTCGAAGGTCCTCATCAGCCTTTAATGAGGGTTTGCTGACGGGTTTAGCGGCTGGAGGTCTCTCCTGCTCAGCCAGGTAGGGGCGGATGGGTGCCGATGGCGGTGTTTGGTGTGGTTGAAGGAGCTTCACACCCAATCTTTCCGCTTTCTCAAATGCCAACTCGGTCAACACCACATCTTCACTTACTGTTAGGGTGTACTGTCCACGGGCAGCCATATCTTCAATATCGCGCTCTGTGAAAAATTTCTTTGCCATACTGTTTACGTTCTCCTTTCTGGCATAATCTCCAAATTAGATTTCAACCCCTTCCAGGTCTTCAAGGGCTGTGATGGCAGCGTGTTTTGCGGTATTGATTTCTGATTCGGTGCCCGAAAGCCACATGCGGCCGAAACGTCCTACGGAGGAAACATGGATGATCTTAATACTGGCTTTCTTTTCGGCTTCATTGCAGGCATAGTTGATATAGGCTGCGGGTGCACATTCCAGCACCAATAAGGTCTCTCCTGGCACCAAGATACTTCCTTTCCTGAAGCGGTTAAGAAGTTGGGCCTGGTAGGAATCCACCCGCGTAATGACCTGTGTAGAAACGACCTTTGGTTTGATGCGATCTTCTACTTTGAGACCCAGCCGGTCCAATACCACGCGTCCTGCCTCTTTAACTGCCGCCTGGTTGAGGGAGTGGACTTCGAACATACCAAATTCGCGCTCAACAATCTGAGCGCCGGGTTTGGCTTCGGTGGCTTTGACAGCGATATCAACCACACGAAAAACTTCGTTACCAGGTGCCATCTCAACATACAGGGAGGCCATCCCCTCTACCGGCAGGTCGCCCTGGGTGACCGTCCCGATAAAGGCGGAATACTGGGCTTGCATCCGGTCAATAAAACAATAACATCTGAGTGAGAAATTTTCTGCCATGGTTTCTCCTTTGCTCTTTAATTCAACACCTGCCTAATAAAACCTTACTGGTCATAGAGGGCAATCCCTAGTGGTGTCACAAAAAGCGGGTGATCAATCACTGCGGTCGGCAGCCCGGTTATCTCACCTATCACATCCGCGATTCCTGGAAAGAGAGGAGTACCGCCCACTAGGCTGATCGACTTTACACCGCTTCCCTGAATTTGCCTTTCAATAATGGTGCCTACCTTTTCCATAACCGGTCGAACAATTGGAAAAAGCCGGGCTTGTTCTGCAGGATCTTTTTTGAGGCTTTCTGCAGCTTCAAAGCTGATGTCCCTAGCCCCGGCAATCACCAAGGAAAAATGCGTGCCGCCGGTCGCTTCATCCGCAGTGTAGACCACCTTGCCATTCTCAATAATGGCAATACCGGTTGTTCCTCCACCGATGTCAGCAATGACACCTTCTTCTAAGCCCAGGATTAAATTAGCAGCGGTTGGTTCATCAATCAAACCAGTGCATTTAAACCCCGCAGCTTCAACCACATTGGCTGTCGCCTGACGCTCAACAGGAGGAACGCCTGGGGGATATCCGCTGGCTGCATGGGTGAGCTGCCTGCCTAATTGGGCTTCCACCCGCTCTTTCATCCCCTGCAGAAGATCAACTGCCCCAACATAATCCACTACCAAGCCATCTCTAACCACCTGGGCGAATTGATACTCACCGATAAGCGGTTCACCTTGTTCATTCAGTACAACCAGAACGGTGAATGCGGTACCCAGGTCGACGCCCACTCGAAAATTGCCGTTCTTCGGTAAGTCTCTTACGAAGGATTGGGCTGATAAGGCTGGGGAGATGACTTGTTCTGCTTGTGACAGCAATTGTGCAGGGTGGTTCCCTTGGATGAATCGTGTCGATTCTGTCACAGGCTAGACCTGGATTATTTAGCTTCTTTTTTCAGGTCGCCCTTTTCGTTCTTGGGCAGGATCATCTCAACTTCTTCATGGGGACGCGGGATGACATGCACTGAAACGAGTTCACCGACGCGTTTGGCGGCAGCGGCACCAGCGTCCGTGGCAGCTTTAACTGCGCCCACATCTCCGCGAACCATCACGGTCACAAAACCGCCGCCGACGTATTCAGAACCAATCAGAACCACGTTGGCAGATTTGACCATGGCATCTGCAGCCTCAATGGCGCCAACCAAACCCTTGGTTTCAACCATTCCCAGTGCGATCAATTTTGTGTCTAAAGCCATTGTCTTCTATCCTTTCTAATCATAAAAAGTGTGTACTATTGGATTTTGATAATTTCACCTATCGCCTCTTGGACAGCCTGCTCAATTTCTCTTAGGCTTGGACCTGGTTTAGGTGATCCAGGTTCAAAGGCTGCCTGAGGAGGAGGTGTCAATTCAAAAGCGAGGCGTTTGATATTCATGAGGTGGACGGCAGTGACATTGTCACCGGTGATGGATCCACCTATCCCTCCTGCTCCGAGGGTCATGGATGGCATCACACCAGTGGTCAATCCAATGGCTCCTAAGGTTCCCATGGTATTGACACCGATACGAAAGACAGGTTTTTCCAAGCCAAATGCCATAATGACGTCCTCATCGGTTGCATGGATGATCAAACTGTGTCCACGTCCACCGAACTGGATTAATTCAATACACCTTTCACAACCCGCTTCCCAGCCCTCCTCTACATACCATCCCAGGACTGTGGTGAGTTTCTCCCGGGAGAGGGGTTCTTGCTTCCCGGTCACATGTAAATGAGTCACCAAAATTCGAGTCCCTTGTGGGACTTGAAAGCCAGCCATCCCTGCCACGTATTCTGCTGGTTTCCCAACGACATCTGTATTCATTGTGCCATCTGGGTGAAAGAGCAGTTTACGCAACTGATCTGTTTCCTGTGGATCCGTGAAATATGCCCCTTCACGTTCCATTAGATTTTTTAATTTTTCAGCAATGGGTGCGTCAGCCACAACAGATTGTTCTGTTGCGCAAATTGTAGAGTAATCGAAGGCTTTGCTGGCTACGATGTATCGGGCGGCTTTTTCAAGGTCAGCGGAACGATCCACATAGACCGGGACATTGCCAGGTCCGACACCGATGGCGGGCTTGCCTGTGGAATGAGCGGCACGAACCATGGGTGTCCCACCAGTGGCAAGGATCATTGCAACATATTTATGTGTCATCAAGGCTTGCGTGCCATCCAGGCTGATTTGCTGCATACAGGAAATCAAACCGGGAGGCGCTCCGTTCTCTTGCGCTGCCTGTGCCATAATGCGAGTGGTCTCATAACAACTTTTGGCTGCCGCTGGATGGGGCGCAATGACAATGGCATTGCGAGCTTTAACCGCTACCAGTATTTTGAACATGACTGTTGATGTGGGGTTTGTGCTGGGGGTGAGGGCGGCAATCACGCCTACCGGCCAGGCAATATCATAAACTTTTTTGTCAACATCATGGTTGACAACGCCGACGGTTTTGAGGTTCTTGATACTTTCCCATACATTACGAGAGGCAAATAAATTTTTCAAACGCTTGTGCTCGGAGACCCCGAAGCCGGTTTCATCCTGAGCCATTATCCCCAAACGCTCAGAGGAATCCATTGCCACCGTTGCCATCGCTTCGCAGACGCGATCCACCTGTTCCTGCGAAGCAGAAGACCATTCTTTCCAGGCTGCGAAGGCGCGTCTGGAAAGATCTCGAGCTTCCTGTATGGAGCGCAAATCATTATCGAATTCTGGCATAGGGATCAGCCTTTCTGAAAGGTGATTTCTCCGTCGACTTCCAAACTGTCAATCATTGCCATGATAACCGCATCTATCGGGCGTTTATCTGTGAGAGTCGTCTGCCGGGCGCTGGAGCCATGAGCTGTTAACACCAGATCACCTACGCCGGCATTCACTGTATCAACTGCCACATAGGGTTTCCCAACTGGCTCGCCTTTCTCATCGGTTTGGCGAACGATGAGCAGTTTTCTGCCTGTTAATTTTTCATCTTTAATCGTTGAAACTGTTGTTCCAATTACTTTTGCAATCAACATGATTTTTGGTCTCCGATCAATAAGATTGCCCTGTTTTTGAGGCTGAGGACTCTGTGGGTTGGTCCGCCTGGATGATTTTAATCCCCGCACTAGCACCAATGCGGGTGGCACCAGCTGCGATCATCTGTTCAGCTTCTTCGTGTGAGTGGATCCCACCAGAGGCTTTCACACCCAGTTCTGGTCCTACAGTTCGACGCATCAATGCCACATCGTGGACGGTCGCACCGCCGCTGGAAAAACCAGTTGATGTTTTCACGTAATCTGCGCCGGCTTCCTTTGCCAGCAAGCAAGCCACCACCTTTTCCTCATCAGTGAGTAAGGCCGTTTCAATGATGACCTTGAGCAATGCCCCAGCACCATGGGCTGTTTGCACAACCTCATGGATGTCGTGGGCAACGGTTTCATTGTCACCTGCTTTAAGGGCACCAATATTCATCACCATATCAATTTCTGTGGCGCCGTTCTCAAGTGCGTTTTTCGTCTCAACGACTTTGACTTCAGTTGTGGTTGCGCCCAAGGGAAAACCGATGACCGTACAAACCTTGACTTCCGAACCTCTTAAAAGGTCGGCACATAGCCTGACATTGGTAGGATTTACACAAACAGAAGCAAAATGATGTTTTTTCGCTTCATAGCAAAGCTGGGCGATTTGGTCAGCCGTGGCATCGGGTTTGAGCAATGTGTGGTCAATCATCCCCGCCAGGGATTTATCCTCGGGAATCAGACCTACCGTCGATGTAAGGCGCTCTGCGCCAGCACTAACAACCCTGCCCGCATTGTCAAAGCAGGTTTGGACCTTATAGCCTTCCGCAATGTCAACCACACAATAATCCCCCTCTGGCATTTTCTGCTGTTCTTCAAATTCAGCCATCGCCAGGAGGACCTCGCGGGTGATGATCTCAACGAGCTTCTCAACTGTTTTGATGTCCGGGGTCATGGTTTCATCCCATCTTTATAATAACGTGCCTCTATTGCGGTAATCTTGTCAACACGCCTGGCATGACGACCGCCGCCAAATTCTGTTGTCAGCCAGGTGTTGAGAATTTGTTTTGCCAGATTTGTGCCAATTAATCCCGCACCCAATGTGAGGACGTTGGCGTTATTATGGAGGCGGCTGTTAACAGCGGTGGCATAATCATAACACAGCGACGCTCGCACACCGGGGACCTTATTAGCAGCCATGCAGGAACCAATGCCTGCGCCATCAATGATCACTCCTCGCCAGGCTTGTCCTGAAATAACCAATTCAGCAACTTTTAATGCAATATCGGGGTAATCGACTGAATCAGTACTATGCGTACCCACATCAATCACATCATAATTGTTTTCAATCAGGTTTTGCTTTAGAGTCTCTTTTAGTTGAACGCCCCCATGGTCAGTACCAATCGCCACAACTTGTTTGCTTGATTGATTTGACTCGAGATGATCCTTATCGGATGACTTTGACGGTGTCTCTCCTCCCATGGATTGCTGGACAACACGTTGGACGATGGCTTGAATTTCTTTATCTGAAAAGTCAGTCATTTTGCAGATATCTCCAATGGACTAGTGGCGATCCAAGTTTTTACGACACTTTAAAATTAATTAGATTTCTACCCGAAAGATCTTTATGTTTTAATAAATTCAACGGGCTTATCGCCTATTAATCAGAATTCATTAACATAATTAAACCATGATTATTATGAAAAAACAAATCCCATGATAAAAATTTCCCTTTTTTGAATTCACAAGTTTTGTTGGGACGGTAGGAAATCGATCCGAAAGCTTAAGAAGCCAAAAAGGCAATATAATAAGGTATGGTGCAACTGCTTTGACAGAAATTTATAAGAATGTTAGACTGTCAACGGCTCTTAATTCTGGGCGCCCTGCTGGGTGTTTATTAATGGGAGTGGAAAGGAAATATGAGGACGATTACTTGGAATGATGATGATCAAGTCATTGAGATGATCGATCAACGTCTCCTGCCACAGGAGTTCAAAATCAACCAGTATCACAATTACAAGGATGTTGCGAACGCTATCCGCTCGATGGTTATCCGTGGCGCACCTGCGATTGGAGCTGCTGCTGCTTATGGGATGGCATTGGCAGCGATCAATTCCAATGCAGAGGATGTCCATGTCCTGGTGAAAGATTTGAAAACAGCTGGTGAAACCCTTAATAAATCCCGTCCAACGGCAGTGAACCTTTCCTGGGCTGTGAATAGGATGTTGGGGCAGGCTGATGGATTCAAAGGATCTGTGGATGAATTGCGAGTGGCTTTGTTGGAAAAAGCCAAATCAATTGCTGCAGAAGATGTGAAAACTAATAAACAACTGGCTGAATTTGGTGCAGCTTTGATTGAAGATGGCGACCATATTGTGCATCACTGCAATACCGGCGCCCTTGCCACTGTGGATTGGGGGACCGCATTGGGCGTGATTCGTATGGCACATGAACAGGGCAAAAACATTCATGTTTTCGTGGACGAGACCCGACCACGTCTGCAGGGTGCCCGTTTGACGGCGTGGGAGTTGGAGCAGTATGGCATTTCTTACGATATCATTACGGATAATTCTTCAGGTTATTTGATGCGCAAAGGTTTGGTGCAGAAAGTGATCTTTGGCGCGGATCGGGTTGCATCCAATGGTGATGTCGCCAATAAAATCGGCAGTTACATGCTGGCTTTAGCCGCCTATGATAATGGCATCCCTGTTTATTCGGCATTTCCCATCTCGACTGTTGATTTTGAGTTGGATCGCGGGGAATTAATCCCAATCGAAGAGCGAGACCAGGCGGAGGTTTTACAGTTGACTTTAATGGGTCAACGTGTTTCGCCTGAAACAGCCACTGCGCGTAATCCAGCATTTGATGTCACCCCTCATCGATTATTATCTGGTTGGATAACGGAAAAAGGGGTAATTTATCCGCCCTTCAAGGAAAATCTTGATGCAGCGATGTCAACATAAGGAAATATTATGAGCATCATTTTAACCGGATCAATAGCCTTTGATTACTTGATGTCTTTCCCAGGTCATTTCAAAGATCATATTTTGCCGGAACATCTAGACTCAATCAGTCTTTCCTTTTTAGTGGATACCATGGTGCGTCAACGCGGTGGTGTTGCTGCCAACATGGCATATACACTGGGTTTGTTATGTGAAGAACCTCGCCTTGTTGCCACTGCCGGCGTGGATTTTGAAGAATACCGAAAGATATTGGAAAATGCGGGGGTGAACACATCCGGGGTTAAAATTATCGAAGATAAATTCACAGCCTCATTTTTTGTAAATACCGATAGATCCAATGCGCAAATCGCCAGTTTTTATGCTGGCGCAATGGCAGATGCTGCCCGGATCTCAATGAAAGACCTTGATTTGGATGAGACTGACCTGGTTGTTATTTCACCCAATGCCCCAGATGCGATGATTCAGTATGCCCGTGAATGCCAGAAAATGGGCGTCCCCTATGTTTTTGATCCCAGCCAGCAAATTGTCCGCCTTGATAAGGAAGGCTTGCTTCAAGGTCTTCTTGGTGCCCATGCCCTGTTTGCAAATGAATATGAATTCGAACTCTTACAAAAGCATACAGGATTGAGCGAGGAAGAGATTTTAGGAGCAGTTGATTTTGCTGTTGTCACCTTTGGGAAAGATGGGTCACGGGTTTTTCAGGGCGGGATGATCAAAGGTGAGGTACCTGCATTCCCAGAAAGGCGGGTCAAAGATCCGACAGGTGTGGGCGATGCCTATCGAGCAGGATTTTTGAAAGGGTATGTAAGTGGTTACGACCTGGTCCTGTGTGCACAGATTGGGTCTCTGGCTGCCACATACTGCCTTGAGGAGGATGCACCGCAAAGTCATTGTTACTTGATGAAGGATTTTGTGGATAGATTTCGTACCGTATTTGATGATCAGGGTGCATTGGATGCATTCCTTTAAAACAGGATCATCATTTTTCAGTAACTGTCATTATTTATAATATTTGGAGGATTTAATGGAACAATATGATGTCAAAAACTTGGACCTTGCAGAGGGTGGACGACGCAGGATTGAATGGGCAGAACGTGAAATGCCTGTTTTGCGGTCCATTCAGGAGCGGTTCAAACGCGAACGACCTTTTGAGGGCATTCGAATGTCTGCCTGTTTGCATGTCACCACAGAAACAGCGAATTTGATGCGCACCTTGCAAGCCGGGGGCGCGGATGTGGTCCTGACAGCGTCAAACCCCTTATCAACGCAGGATGATGTGGCTGCCTGTTTGGTTTCGCATTTTGAAATTCCGGTATTCGCCATCAAAGGTGAAGACAACACCACTTACTATAAACATATCTATACCGCTTTAGATCACAAACCGCACCTGACTATGGATGATGGTGCCGATCTGGTCAGCACACTGCATAAGGAGCGCCGCAACCAGCTTGTGGAGATTATTGGTGGCACAGAAGAGACGACCACCGGTGTGATCCGTTTGCGTGCGATGGCTGCGGATGGCGAGCTAAAGTTCCCGGTGATCGCTGTCAATGATGCCATGACCAAACACTTCTTTGATAACCGTTATGGGACCGGTCAATCCACTATAGATGGGATTGTCCGTGCGACTAACATGTTGCTGGCGGGAAGTACCTTTGTCGTCGGTGGCTATGGCTGGTGCGCCAGGGGGCTGGCGATGCGTGCCCGCGGTATGGGAGCCAATGTAATTGTGACTGAGGTTGATCCATTAAAAGCACTTGAAGCTGTGATGGACGGTTTTCGAGTGATGCCGATGGTGGAAGCTGCCCCCATTGGTGACTTCTTTGTGACCCTGACAGGGGATATTAACGTGGTCGATAAGCACCATTTTGAAATCATGAAAGATGGGGCGATTGTTGCTAATTCAGGCCACTTTAACGTAGAGATTAACATCCCGGCATTGGAAGAAATGTCCGTTGATAAGCGTTTGGTACGTCCCTTTGTGGATGCCTATGAACTTCCTGACGGTCGGGTCATCCACATCCTGGGTGAAGGCCGGTTGATTAACCTGGCAGCGGCAGAGGGACATCCTGCCAGCGTTATGGATATGTCCTTTGCTAACCAATCATTGAGCGCAGAGTATATGGTCAAGAACGCAGAGAAACTGGAAAATAAGGTCTATGCTGTGCCGGAGGATATTGATCGTGAGATTGCACGGTTGAAACTTGAAACGATGGGTGTGACAATTGATACCCTCACCGAGGAGCAAATTAAATATCTGAACTCCTGGCAGGAAGGGACCTAAACATTCATTCATAAATGACATGAGGTTATCTTGCACTGGAGATAACCTCTTTTTTTTATATTTTCCAGATAATTGGTGAAGAAAACACCAATTTAGAACAATCCTTATGGATTAGCTTTCA
>Ga0207796_1000538_pt1 | contig 15096 bp, 16 predicted proteins | sample Pon1CUnioCityCA_6_FD_187274 | JGI IMG/M metagenome (GOLD analysis project Ga0207796, IMG submission 187274) | Marine sediment microbial community from Union City, CA, USA - Pond 1C Sediment 1 (SPAdes) | ecosystem: Environmental > Aquatic > Marine > Intertidal zone > Salt pond sediment ...
TTGTCTTCCCTGATTTCATAGATCTTGATCATCTGCCGAAAAAAGACTGGGCACTCACCGGTTGCAAGGGTCGAGAGCCCCGTGCGATCTTCTCCATGCTGCTGGGACAAAAAGGAGAGCTTTACTACCATAATCTGCATTTACAGGAGAAATATGATCAGATCGCCGCGGAAGAACTCCGCTGGGAAACCCACCAAGCGGACAATGCCGAGATGATTGTGGTTGCTTATGGTACGGCAGCGCGGATCGCCGAAAGAGCCATCGACAAGTTGCGGGCGGAGGGCCTGGCCGTCGGTCTTTTTCGACCGATCACGCTGTGGCCTTTCCCGACGGCCCCCCTGCGCGAGCTGGCATCAAAGAGCCATAAAGTCGCCGTCTTCGAATTATCGTTGGGACAAATGGTCGAAGATGTCATTCTCTCCCTGGGTGAGCGGGCCGAAATTTATTTTTACGGCGTGCCGGGCGGTATCATCCCCACTCCGGATGACGTGGGTAAATTCATGCGCTCAGCCGTTGCGGGAGACGAAAAGGTGGGTCGGAGGTTAGCGCTATGAGCACGGAAGTCGCTTTCAAGAAGGTTTTTGGATGGCCCGAATCCCTCAAAGATACGCCAACCCACTACTGTCCGGGCTGCGGGCATTCTATCGTCCATCGGTTGTTGGCGGAATGTTTGGACGAACTGAATCTGCGTGAAAAAACAATCGGCGTGCCTCCCGTGGGATGTGCCGTACTGGCTTACAATTATTTTAATTTTGATATGGTCGAAGCCCCCCATGGCCGCGCTCTGGCCGTCGCCACGGGGATCAAGCGAGTACATCCGGATAAGGTTGTCCTCACCTATCAGGGAGACGGCGACTTGGCGGCCATCGGGACGGCTGAAACCATCCACGCAGCCAATCGGGGTGAAAACATTACCACGATTTTCATCAACAACGCCATTTATGGCATGACCGGCGGCCAAATGGCCCCCACCACGGTCTTGGGGCAGGATGCGACAACAGCGCCGGGAGGGCGCGATCCGAAGCTTCACGGCCGCCCCTTGGACATCTCACGCATGCTGGCCGTCTCCGACGGTGTCGCATACATTGAACGCTGCACCGTCACCGCTGTCAAAGAAATCCGAAAAGCAAAGAAAGCCATAAAAAAAGCGTTACGGTGCCAGTTGGACGGCTTGGGGTTTTCCCTCGTCGAACTCCTTTCACCTTGCCCGACAAACTGGAAGCTCACTCCCGGCAGGGCCTGGGAATGGGTCAATGACGAAATGGTCAAGACCTACCCCTTGGGCGTTCTCAAGGACACCACGGGATACGAGGACAAAAAATGACGACGCGAACACTTTTTGCAGGCTTTGGTGGCCAGGGCGTTCTGCTCATGGGGTACGTCCTGAGCCATGGTGCAATGCTGAAAGGCCTGAACGTAACTTACTTTCCGGCCTACGGCGCCGAGATGCGGGGAGGTACCGCAAATTGCACCGTCACGCTGTCGGAGGAAAAAATCCCGTCCCCGGTAGCATCTAACCCGGACGTCTTGGTGGCCATGAACACCCCCTCTCTCGAAAAATTCGAGGCCACGGTTCGCAACAACGGGCGGGTATTTGTCAATTCTTCGCTCATCCAGGCAGACCCCTCCCGCATCGACATCGAGCTGCTGAAGGTCCCCGTGGTCGAACTTGCGCGGGAAGTCGGGTCAGACCGTGTGGCCAATATGGTCATGATCGGTGCGGTTTGCGGCAAAACCAACCTGCTGACTCTGGATGAGACCATCCAAGGCATGCAGGCAGCGCTCAAGGGGAGACAGAAATTCTTCAAGCTTAATGAGAAGGGAATTGAGCGCGGTTTTACCTTTGCATCGGTCGGCCGTTAATCTTCCGCCGAACAAATCTTTCATGAATGCCCCGGACAGTGGCTACAACGACGGGGCATTCATGACTTGCGCTCCGGCACCCTGTGCACCGCCGTCATTCAGGCAGATCGACTCGCCGACCCCGGGCTCTAAGCGGTCCACGTTCGGAGCATTCAACCCTGAGAAATCTCTACCGGAGTCCTACGCGCCTGTCGCGACTGTGTCATCGCTGTGTATCGTGGGGAAATAACGGTGCAAAAAAGGCCGGCATGCCGCAATACTGCAGTTTTATGCAGCTGAACGGCCTGCAAAGGGAAGGGGAGCGGAATGTTCGGAGCGTTTGCGGAGAGGTGTTCCGGGTGACTGATGATAGAAAAAAAGCTTTTCGCTTTTGCCTGTTTAAAGCGCTGCTTACACCTGGGTTTATCGAGCCTCGTTCACGGTTTCTGCACGTTGCACCGTTTCTCTCAAATGGCCTGGATTCCAAGTATCGACGGCATGGTTATGGATGAAATCTTTTAGCTCCGATTCTTGTTTCTCCGTCAGTTCACCAAACCTTACTCCGCACCGTCTCATCAACAACGGACTGAAAGGGGATTTGTTTGCGATTTGAATATCTGAAATGGCGTTAAACCGCATCTTTCTCACGCTGATTCCCTGGTAAGCCAACAGGATGTCCAGCTCGAGTGATTTGTTGGGGGCCTCTCCATTTACAATATAATGAAACGAGAGCCCGCCCAGGCTGATATCCATAATCTGTCCCACTTTGCTCATGTGGTTTCTGAGAACTGCAAATGCAATGTCGTGCATCGGGAATCGGCGGTGCTTCCTCCGATCGATCTGCCCTTTTCCATCCATTCCCATACCTCCCTCTGCCGAATTTTCTTGAAGGCAATGACCACCGGTATGCACCTCGACTTCAAGAAACCTTCCATTGTGTCTTGAATTATGGACAAACCAAACAGGCCTGGAATTAGAGTTTTAGCTGATGGTTGATTCGCCGACCGGGTTTTGTTCCTATGTTCACTTCCCAGAATGCCGTTATATTCTCGGTGCAACCCTCCGGCCTTGTGTTCAGAAGATGCCCCGGAAAAGATGCACGAACATCCGAGAAGCTTATGGCTGCATCACACGAATAGATGTCGCCGATCCGCGGAGAAAGCCTTCTCCCTCTCAGGGGGTTTTTTATCCGAGCGCGAAGTTGAGCTTTCGCTTGTTTTCCCTCCGACGGGTATTCCGCTTTTCGATCCGATTTTCTTTTCTGAATTTTTTAATGTGGGAGATACTTGATTCCAATTAGCTATAATTATGCCTATATATAAATATTTGTCAACTAATTTTTATAAATAAATTGTTGTTTAGTTAATTTATATATATAGTGCATATAAAAGAGCAACAGTACTATATGTTGTATTTTTTTCTTCTTTTCATTAGACTTTTTCATCCAGGATTTACATCTTATGTAGGAATTAAATCATGTCCGAATCACAATATTTTACGGACAAAACAAAAACAAACGCATGAACTTCGCCCTACCGGGTTTTCTAAAGCTTGGCGATCAGTCCATGGAAATCACGAGTCAGGGATGAGCAGTTGCAATGTGGGAAGTTCTTGAAACAGCAAAGCGCGTCGCAGACAGAAGTCAAGGGGTGCGAATCGACGAAAGCGCAATCCGCGCCTTCTCGGACAACATGCTTAAATCACGTTACCAAGTACCGCTATGGGACACGCATTACCACTTTTCCGGCCCCGGCGAAACCATGGTTTCTTACCTCCTGGTCCTGGACACCTTAAACTACTGCTTCTGGCCTGTTTCCGGGCAAGACAAATGGCAAATCGAGTATGAAAATAAAATGATTTCAGGGTATTATGCTCTTGCAGCCGCCCTCAAAAAGGCGCTTATCTTAGGAATTCCAGTCACCGACGCCCATTACTTGGCGGAGCTTTCTCAGGATGAACTGAGGCGGCTTTTGGGCGGAACCGGCCGGTTGCAACTTCTTGGAAATCGCCGAAACGGCCTCAATGAATTGGGACACTTGCTGCGTGATGATTTTGACGGACAGGCATGTAGATTGGTTGAAGCGGCTGAAAACTCGGCAGTGAAACTCTCCCGGCTGCTTTCAAGGAAATTGTCGTCCTTTCAGGACGTCACCGAATACGGTGGGCACAGTGTATTTTTCTTTAAGCGTGCACAGATATTCGCTGCGGACCTTTACGGCGCATTCAAAGGAGAGGCATGGGGTAATTTCAGCGACATGGATGCGTTGACGGCGTTTGCTGATTATAAACTCCCTCAAGTTTTACGCCATCTGGGCATACTCCATTACGAAAAAGCCCTGGCTCAAAAAGTAGATCGCCAGACCTGTCTTGATTCGGGCAGTCCCGAAGAAGTCGAAATCAGGGCAAACACGGTCTGGGCGGTGGAATTGATCCGTCGGGAATTGCTTCAAGCCGGGCATCATTTGAGCGCATTTGAGATTGATTGGATTCTCTGGAATCTGGGGCAGAAAGAAGCCTTCAGATTGAAACCGCATCATCGGACAGTGACCATCTTTTATTGATGGGGTCTTTTGCTGCCGGCATGCGGTGGCATTCTCAAAGCTTTCTGAATAAGCTCTGCTATCGAACATGGCACTGCCCGCACATCACGGGCCCGCTTCTTTCGCCTCCGGCCAGGAGGCCTTCGTGACAGGTTTTGCATTGAATGTGGAATGCTCTGACGAGAGGAACCGCATTTTCTTCGGTCGATGAAAGACCGTGGCATTCCGAACATGCCTGACCTTCATCTCCACCGATGTTGTTGCCCTTCTCATCATATACATGATGACAGCGATCGCAGTCGATGGTTTCAAAATGCTTGTCATGGTTGAATTTAACCGGAGGTCTCTGATGTTTCCCGAATACCTCATGGCGAAGAAAGGCTGCATCGTCCTGAGAAAAGCCGAGGGGAAGACAGAATAAAGTGGCTCCCAGGAGCAACGCATAGAGAGTCGTTTTCATAAAGGCCTCCAAACCATCTCATGCTTTTTTTGCTTTAAACGGTGCAGCCCTTCCGTGCTCCGAGGAAAGCTCCGTATCTCAAAAATCGAGTCTAATCACCCTTCAGGGTAAGACGTTGCTTTGGTGAGGTTGCAACATGGACCGGGCATCGCGCACGCAGGGTCACCTCTTTCACATTGTCTCCGACCCGTGCCTTTTCCGGGGTGGCCTCCCCCCGGGGATCTTTGATGGTGTAGGGAGCCATCACAACCAGATCCACCGCCTCTTTGCGGGCAAAGCGTAGAATTTCCACCCACGGAATGCCGGCCCTCACTTCGATCCTCACATTCTCCGGGTCTTCCGCTTCGATACGGCTGAAGTAATACGCTTTCAACACGCCTTTAAGCTTTTCAATCACTTCATCCGAGGCCCAAACTTCCCCGTCTCGCGTGATAAATTGACCCGAATACCGGTTTCTGGATTCCAGTACATGGAGAATAATCAATTCGGCTTCCGATCTTTCCGCTATGTCCAATGCCGCGGCAAAGGCGAAGTCGGAGCTCGCATAAAGATCCGCACAAAACAAAACCTTGTTGTACATACCTTCTCCCGCCTTTTCGTATCAGGGACTATTCGGGTTTCAAATCCTCAGGGATAACCATTAGTTCGCAGATGATCTCCTTGAGTGTGAGGACCTTTACACCCAGTTGATATTCCTCATTGAGGTCATTGATTTGATCGAAGCAATTGTGACACGGCGTAATAACAATCTTGGCACCGGTGGCCTTGATCTGTTCAGCCTTGATCCGGCCTGAATTCATCCGCCTGCGTTTGAATTCGGGGCCCATTGGAATGTAGCCGCCCCCACCGCCGCAGCAATGGTTGTGTTCTCTGTTTGGGTGCATGTCTCGGAAGTCCTTGGCGATGTAGGAGATGATGCCTCTTCCCTCCTCCCACAATCCCCCATTTCGAGAGACATTGCACGGGTCCTGATAGCTGACGGGCGCTTCAAGTTTTTTGGCCGGGTCAATCCGAATCCGGCCGTCACGGAGGTAATCATAAAACAGTTTCACGGAATGAACAATCTCTACGGGCGGCTTTCCATCGGGGTAACCTGCCAGATAGGGACCTTCAAAGGCGGCGGAACGAAATGCATGGCCACATTCGGTGATCAGGATCTTTGGGATGCCCAGCGCGATCGCCTTTTCATACATGGTTTTGACCACCTGTCCCGCCAAATCCCGGTCACCTGCAAACATGGGTAAATTTGTGCAATCCCACCCTTCACTGGGAATTGTCCAGTCCTCCCCGGCCACGGTCAAAATCTGTGCAGCCATGGAAAGGTCTTGGGGATAATACATGGGTTCTCTCGGGTTGACCGTATACATGTACTTGGCCCCGGGTTTATCGATAGGAATGGTTAATCCATGAATTTCCTCTTCAGCCTCTTCAGCCATCCAGTCGCAAGTTTCGATGAAGTCTTCATTGGACATACCCATCTGATTGCCGGTTTCCCGATAGTTGCCCAATGTTCTTTCCAGGCCCTCCGGCACAATACCCTGAGACCAGCAAACGGTCCGTGCCAGAGAAATCATACTTGCGATATCAATGCCGAACGGACAATACATGGAACAGCGTTTGCAGGTAGTGCACTCCCCCCAGAGTATATCGTAGCATTTCTTTAGAAATTCTCGATTGACTTTGCCTTTTCGCTTGTACATCTCCCCCAGGGTTGTCTTGAACTTGTATGCAGGACTCACCTTCGGATCCCTGTTTTTGGCCAGATAAAAAAAACAGCTCTCCGCACACAAACCGCAGCGGGAGCAGATGCTCAACCAGGTCCGAATACGCGCGCCATTGTTTGCATCCAAAATCCGCTTTATTTTTTCAACGTCAACCGATTGCCCGGTCACGTCACGCGTCATTTCAGGCATCCAAAGCTCCTTTCAAAAACAGGGGGCAAGCCCGTGTGGGATTTTCCATTTCCGGATCTTGTGACATATCTGAAACTCCTCAGGCGTGCTCCCCTCCCGACACTACCATGCTCTCGCATTCCGCCGTCCACCCATCTCAAAGCCGATAAAGGCCCGGGTGAAAAAGAAGAGAATGACGTGTCCCAACTTGCTGAACGGAATGACGATCAGTAACACTTCACTGAAAAAAATGTGAAGAATCAGCATGACCTCGTAGGGTCCCCATTGGTGATATGCGATGAATCCGGTCAGGAATGGAACCGTCGTAAGCGCCAGAAGTGTGTAGTCCCAAATACCGGTAAGAATTCGCACTTCCGGCCGGACCAGACGCCTGATCAGCAGGAAGAGGGCGGCACCCATGAATACGCCTGTCAATGCATCCGCCCACTTGTCCGGCATGGACCATAGACTGATGCCGAACGCCTCATCCCAAAGCATGTTGTGGGCGGACAAAAACAGGGGAACGCCCAACAGGCAGATGTGAAAGATATAAAAGACGAATGAAAAGACCGGTTGTTGACGCATGGATGCGCTGCCCAAAGGGAAAAGCCAATGTCCGATGGAAAGCAGCGCCCAACGTAAGCTCATATGATTGTAAACTATTTTGTCTTTTTCCCGACTTAATGCGATCAAGTATATCAGGCGCACGATCAACCCGCCGAAAAAACATATAAATGCGACCCATAGGCCCGGTCCCGTCAAAACATCATACAATTTGTACATGCGCGTTATCGCCTCCAAGCGTAAGTCAACATCCGATCGAAAAACATAAACCCGGGTTGACCGGTTTACGGGATAATTTCCAGCGGCGCAAGTTCAAGCAGCGCCCCCGGCCGCCTCTCCCGGTACGGGTCCGAACAATCGGCCATCACCGATCGCCGCTTGTCCCAAAATCCGTCCAAGGCAGTCTTGCCAAATCCGTATTTCCGCCGGAAAGAATGATGCCGACGCGCTTTCCCACAAACCTTGAACGATTCCTCATCAGCGCCCCCAAGGGCACCGCGGCGGACGGCTCGACGATTATCTTCATGCGCTCCCAAATGCTGCGCATCGACGCTGCGATGGCATCTTCACTCACGGTGAGGATATCTTCGACGTACCGCTGGATGATTGGAAACGTCAGATCACCCAAGGAGGTGCGAAGCCCGTCGGCGATCGTTTCGGGTTTATCTGACGGAATTATCCGCCCGGCGTGAAAGGAGCGGTATGCATCGTCGGCCTTTTCGGGTTCGGCGGCAATTACCCGTGTTTTCGGTGACACCGCTGAAACGGCCAGCCCGGTTCCGCTAATTAATCCCCCGCCCCCCACGGGGGCCATCACCACATCAAGGCCCGGGACCTGCGTGCAAAATTCCAATGCACAAGTCCCCTGACCTGCAATCACCCGCTCGTCATTGTAAGGATGAATGGGCGCAGCATGGGTGGCTTCCAGCACCTGGGCCAGACTTTCCTCACGGGCCTGTAATGTCGGTTTGCAAAAAACAACCTGCGCGCCGTAATCCAACACGGCATTTTTTTTCACCTGAGTTGAATTTTCGGGCATGACCACATGCGCCTTGATTCCGCGCCATCGGGCAGCGAGCGCCAACGCGGCGGCGTGGTTTCCTGATGAGTGCGTGGCGACCCCGCGGGATGCCTCTCTTTGTCCCAGCACAAACACCGCGTTGGTGGCACCTCGGATCTTAAAAGCCCCTGCCTTTTGGAAATTTTCACACTTAAAGAATATCTGCGAACCACACAATTGATTCAGGGTGCGGCATGTAAGAATAGGCGTAACATGAACAAAAGGCTTGATTCGTTCGGATGATTCTCGGATTTCATTGATAGTCGGCGCTTTCATGGTCTACCGCAGCCCTCCCATCTCGATCGTTCAGAGCGATCATCTAATTTTAATCGGCGCCGCAATCCATTGGATACATCCCTCAAGCGCCGGGGGTTGAAAAGAAAAGACACGGCAAATCCATGGGTAGACGCTTTCCCCGGAACATGGCTATCGGAGATAGGAAAACAACGTCGTTCCAAGGAAAAAGGAAATCAAGCCGAATAGACGAACCGTGTCGTCCGCCGCGTTGCGGAACCACCACCGCATAAGGGCCTTAATCCGGTGGAGAGGGCCGAAGAAAAGGTAGATTCCTTTTGCTACGGCCAGAATCCCCAACACAAAAGCAAACCAGAACATTTCTCTGTAATAAAAGGCCCCTAACAGAAGCAGGAGTCCAAGGAAAAAAACCAAAACAGCCGGGATTCTCACGTCGCGATTGAAGAGCAGTTTTTCCAGGAAGCCCCGGGTGCGGTCGGTGTGCAGTATCAGGAGTGTGCCCAGCACGATCCAAAGGATGGAAATGAAATACATGGCAACAACCATTACACTCCTTTCACGGACCATTGAGAGGCATTCGGGGTCATTGACATCAAACCAAGGAAAAAACCTGAAAAAGCATCCATTCGGAAGTGGTCATTTTCAGCTCAAGCAAAAACGGTATCCGTGAAAGATCTCCGTCACTTTTTGTTCCGCGCTTTGACCAGATTGATAAATGCCTCGAGCTTCTCCTGGGAGCCGAAAACATCATTGTACAATTCTTCGCTCCACTGAATGAGGCCAAGCTCAAAGATATGATGGATCAATGCATCCGCCTTCTCAGCTCCTTGCGACTTTAAAACCTGGTAAAGCAATTCATCCGGCACCCGGATAGGGTGAAGCGCTGTGGGAGAACCGCTTTCGGTCTTCAGATACTCTTGAACACTCTTCAAGACCCTTAGGTTGACATATTTTTTGTGATATTCAGCTTCATCCATATTTATTTACACTCGATTGTACAAACAATAAAATCAAAACGCCTTGAGGTCAACAGAATATAATGCGGGCGCATAAGGACCCTCCAATACGGTCTTGTAAACCCTGTTCGTCTATGATAAGTGCACCGTGAAGGAGACCCGCTTTCCTTTTCACTTATACTTCTTCATGAGCATTGGGTCGATTCTGAAAAAAGGTGCCGAGGGCCGTTGGGGCCTTTTTCCGCGAAATATTGTTTTCAAATTCAAAGAAGGCGCAGTCCCATGAGCAAGGAATTTTGGACCATCACCGAGGTTGTGGAACTTTTTGAGGTCGAGGAGAACTTCCTCATTGATTTGGAGCAAGAAGAGATCCTTTGTCCGACGTGCCGGGATGATTCCACAACAAAGCTTTTTTCTTCAAGCGAGTTGGAAAAGCTCCGAATCGCAAAAATCCTCTTTGAGGACATGGGGGTAAACGTGCCGGGAATTGAAGTCATTCTGCGGATGCGTCAGACGATGTTCGACATGAGAAATCAGTTCGATGCCATCCTGGAGGGTGTGGCTGAGGATCTGAGAGAGTCCCTCCGAAATACCCCCCGATCCCGGGTGAGATGATCATACGGGATGATCGCCGGCTTACAATCGAATATCTCTCCTCAGGTCCCCTTCGTAGTAGCCGTCCATTTCCTTTGCCGCTTCCAGGACCTTGCTGTCATCCGTCTGCGGCACCTTCACAACCAGCTTAACCATTAAGTCGCCCCGGCCCTTGGTTTTGAGGTTGACAGCGCCTTGCCCCTTTAACCGAAGTGTCTGGCCATTCTGACTCCTCGGAGGAATCTTTACTTTGATCCGACCTGCGATGGTGGGCAGGGTGATGGTGGCTCCTGCGATCGCCTCACGAATCGTTACCGGAACTTCCATGTAAAGTTCGTCTCCGTCTCGTCTTAAGAACGGATGAGGCTTCACATGAATGATCAAATAGAGGTCTCCCGGTGCGCCGCCGTTGAAACCCGGCTCACCCTTGCCGGCCACACGAATTTTGGAACCCTCCTTGACTCCCTGGGGTATGGTCACTTTTATGCTTTCCACACCCAACACCTGTCCGCTCCCCCCACACTGTCCACAGGGCGTCCCCACCTGCCCATGACCCTTGCATTCGGGGCATGTTTTGGTGAAATGCATGGGACCCTGGGCGACATCCAGACGGCCTGAACCGCCGCATGCGGGGCACGTGTGCATACTGGAATTCGGTGCCGTCCCGGATCCGTTGCACCCAGGACACGATTTCAGCTTTTGCATGGACAGTTCGGTCTTGTACCCCTTGAGGGCCGATACCATATCGATGGTCATTTCATGCTCGATATCCCTTCCTCTGGAGGACATCGGGGCTCGAAATCCACCCTGTTTCTCGCCGGCAGAGCCCTTGCTCGCGTCGAAGCCGAAAAGATCACCAAAGATGTCTTCGTAGCGGTGGTAACGTCCAAAGCCCTGCGAAGCCTGACTTCTCCCCGTCTGTTGGAAGGCGCCCCATTTTCTATATTCCCTGGCCTTTTCAGCATCAAAGCCGGACTGCAGCGATGCTTCGCCGAATTCATCGTAAAGCTTCCTTTTTTCCGCATTCCCGAGACAATCGTATGCTCGGGATATGTCCTTGAACTTCTGCTCCGCTTCCGTGTTGCCGGGATTGATATCCGGGTGCCACTTCCTGGCAAGTTTCCGATAGGCCTTCTTGATGTCATCCTGAGAAGCATTTCTTTTGACTCCCAGTATTTTATAGAAATCTTCAGCCATCATACGCATCCGCCCGTTTGTTAAAGAAACCGGAAAGGAAGCGCCTCAACCCAACGGCCTTCTTTTCCGATATTGGGGATTTTCAAAGCGCTAACGTGATACGAATATTTAAATTCCTGTCAATTGACGTCTCTCAAGCCATCATGCGGAGCCGAAAGAGCCTCCGAAAAAGTGACAAAATTATGCGCGGCAGACGATTCATTGCCCTTCAGTCAGCTTTTTCCCCATCCGCTTTGCAATGGCTTTGCCGGCCAAAATACCGCTTGCAGACGCTTGAAGCAGCCCCCGGGTGACCCCCGCGCCGTCTCCGATTGCAAATAGATTACGAACCCCGGTTTCCATTTCGGGAGACAACTCGATTCTGTTGGAATAGAGCTTCACCTCCACACCATACAGAAGCGTGTGGCGTGAGTATACCCCCGGCGCCAGTTTCTCCAGCGCTTGAAGCATTTCAATGATGCTCAAGAGGTGCCGATAGGGGAACACAAAACTCAAATCTCCCGGCGTAGCCTGGGGGAAAGTGGGCCTCGTCAGACACCGATCGATGCGCGTCTGAGTGCTGCGTCGACCGGTGAGTAAATCCCCCAACCTTTGAACAATGGCCCCCCCAGCCAGAAGATTTGCCAATTTCGCGATGTATAGGCCATAGGCGATGGGGTCATCAAAAGGCTCTGTAAACGCGCTGCTCACCAAAATCGCAAAGTTGGTGTTCCCGCTTTTCTTCTTGGCATAGCTATGTCCATTGACTGTTATGATCCCATCATTTTTCTCGGTCACCACTTCCCCGTAAGGGTTCATGCAGAATGTACGCACCTTGTCGTCGAAGGTCTTGGAGTAATGGATAAGTTTCGATTCATACGTCGTATCGGTGATTTCCTTTAGGACGATGGCGGGCAATTCCACACGCACGCCGATATCGACAGGGCTCGCCTTGGTTTTGAGCCCCAGGGTCTCCGCCTCTGTTTTCATCCAGCTGGCGCCCGACCGTCCCGGGGCTGCTACAACATACCGGCTCAAGATCGTATGACCATCCGCCAATTTAACGCCCCGGATCCGGCCCGCTTCAGTAATCAGGTTTTTCACCGGACACTCCGTGCGCTTTTCAATTCGTCCGACCAGAGACTCAAAAAGGTTGTTCAAAACGACACGGCAATTTTCCGTTCCGATATGTCGAATGCGGCCGGGTATCAACTCAAGGTCGGCAAGTCGAGCACGATCGCCAAGGGCCTCCAATTCTTGAGAATCCTCCCCGAATACATGCCCGGGTGCGCCGTGTGCCACATAGGCTTCATCCGCCGTTTTCAAAAGTTGATGCAGTGCGCCCGGCCCGACATATTCCCCCAAGGATCCGCCCACCTCGCGGGAAAGCGTCAGTTTTCCGTCGCTGTAAGCGCCCGCCCCACCCCACCCGCAGAGCATATCCTGGGCGTTGGAACGCTTTCGTCTGGGAAGATCTTTGCCTTGCTCCAAAAGCAGAACCGGTTCGATACCGAGATCGGCCAAGGTGAGCGCCGCAAATATGCCGGCCGGCCCGGCCCCCACTACAATCACCTGATATTCCAAAGTTCTCTCCTTGACATCTCCCAACCAGCCGACCGATGCATCCCCTCGCCTACATGGGTCCGCTCGATCGGCCGGCCCTACGTTTCGAACCGGGCGGTTCCGCGAGAGGGCCTCCCGGAGATTTCTCCGGCGGAAATTCCTCTAAAAGTGCTCAAATGACGATGACCGAATTATCGCTGTCTCCATAGGAAGTCGGCACATATCCGTCCGCCTGCCGATCATTTTCCCATTTTGTCTCATCCATCAAGTAACGAAACTGATACGCTCTTTTCTGTTCAAGATCGACGGTTACGGTGAAGGTTCCGTTTTTCAATTTCTTCATCGGCGTTGCATGAATGTTCCAGTTGTTAAACTCACCCACAACATGAACTTTTTCAGCAGACTCGGCCGCTTCCTTCGGCATCCTGAAAGTGACCTTACATATCGGTTTGCTTTTAAGATATTGCTTTTTGATACTCATTCAAATTTACCTCCCTGTTTATTGAAAACGTAAGACAACTTTGTGAAGTTTACCTCAACGGACGTGTTTTGAAAATTCTTTTTGTTAGATGGAATACTTTTTGAACATTGTCAACACTTCAAAATACGATTCAACCCCATCACAGACTCTGTCTTTCTTCCAAATTTGCGGTTCAAGAATTCCTTTGCACCCTCGCTGCGAAATGATTAGTATGGAAATTAATTAGATGCCCTCCGCTGACATCCCTATTAAGCGATTTGGCTTATTAAGGGTGATAGGGTGCCCGTTATCTCAAAGAAATTTTGTCAAGCATAGAAAAGGAATCGGCATGGAAGAAATTTCCAGAAGAGGATTTTTGAGAAAAGGAATCCTCATTGGAGCCGCCGTAACCGCATTTCCAACGGTACTCATTCCAAAAAGCCGGGCGGCATGGGCACAGGGAACGGTTGTTCACCCCAATGTGGACAATCTCCGGGTTGTCGGGATAACGGATCGTGAAATGACGAAAGCCGTTGACCCCGCCATTTCCTGGAATCGCCAAAACGAACTTGTTGCCGCCGATCTCGTCTGGGAAAACATGGACAAACTCGCATGCGGCCTTGCCGAAATCAGAAATCCCGGCCCAGCGTGGCGGTCGATTTTTGTCAAACCTCCCCGCAAGTCCTGGTCCGACACGGTGGTGGCCATAAAGACGAACAATATTGCCCGGCAGCACACCCGTAGTGCCGTGATGGCAAAAATCTGTCATTCTCTAACCGATGAAATCGGGGTTAAGCCCCACAACATCCACATCTATGACGCATGCCACGGCGGAAACATCAGCCGGAGCACACCGTTTTCCGGGCTCCCTCATGGATGCCGAATCGAAGACACGTGGGGCGGCAGTACTCACTTCACAGCCGTACCAAGGCCGTGGAAAAACGGTAATGAGAAATCAAAATGCGTGAAACATCTGGTTGATGGATCCGTGGACATCCTCATCAACATTGCGATGTGCAAAGGACACAGTCCTCGGTTCGGCGGTTTTTCCATGACCATGAAAAATCATTTCGGCACCTTTTCACCCGGTCCCGGCCATCAGGAGGGAAGTCAGGATTATCTCATAGCCATCAACCAAACACCGGAGATCATCGGTCCTATGGATCCGAAAACCGGCAAAGTCATCCACCCCCGTCAGCAACTCTGCATCGTGGATGCGTTGTGGGCCAGCGAGGGCGGACCGGGTGGAAACCCCACCCATCAACCAAATTTCATTGCCATGGGCGTGCTCTCACCCATCGTTGATTATCTCGTAGCAACCCGTTTTCGCGGAAAACGAATGGGTTGGCAACCAAATATCGAAGCAACCAATCGCATGCTCACCGACTTTGGTTATGCTGAAACCGACCTGCCGGCCGGCGGCGACCTCACTGAAATTTAGGCCTCATTTCCTTTTGGCCTTTTTCATTGACCCAAACAAACCCGGTTTGTAACATTTCAATGCGCCGCCGTGAAACCCACTGAATTTCGGTTTTGGCCGGATTCGGACACTTCGATCCGGTTGGGGGGATCAGCCCATTTGGCGCTGGAGCCGGAAGCCCAGCACAATTCAAGCAATGTCTTTTCAGAAAGGAGGCTCAAATGAAAAAGCGTGTCGTCATTTTAGGTGGAATCGTTTTTCTTTTCCTGGGGATATCGGCCCCATTGAATGCAGCGGAAGTCGTGGTGGGAGCC
>Ga0207796_1000539_pt1 | contig 15081 bp, 12 predicted proteins | sample Pon1CUnioCityCA_6_FD_187274 | JGI IMG/M metagenome (GOLD analysis project Ga0207796, IMG submission 187274) | Marine sediment microbial community from Union City, CA, USA - Pond 1C Sediment 1 (SPAdes) | ecosystem: Environmental > Aquatic > Marine > Intertidal zone > Salt pond sediment ...
CAGATGTTTCCCCAGCAGCCAAGATCGGTCCAGGAACCAAAATCTGGCAGCATTGCCAGGTGCGAGAAAATGCGGAGATTGGCTCAAATTGCATCCTTAGTAAGGGGGTTTATGTGGACGCTGGTGCTAAAATTGGTTCGAATGTTAAAATTCAAAATGGGATTTCTGTTTACCATGGGGTGACCTTAGAGGATGGCGTTTTCTGCGGACCGCATTGTGTTTTCACAAATGATAAGCGCCCACGTTCGATAAATCCTGATGGAACCCTTAAGGGCGGGGAGGATTGGGTGGTTAGTGAGACATTGGTCAGGAAGGGAGCGTCGATCGGTGCCCACGCCACAATTATATGCGGCAATGAGATTGGCGAATGGGCTATGATCGGCGCGGGCGCAGTTGTCACAAAAGATGTTCCATCCTATGGTCTGGTGATAGGCAATCCAGCTCGATTGATCGGTTTTGTTTGTCCATGCGGCCACAAATTAGAAATCACAAAAGCTGGTAAGAATCAAATAGAAAAACATTTTGCTGGTTCAAGCGTTGAGATGGTTTGTCCAAATTGTGGAACTGAGGTTAATATCCTTTTTGAAAATTATCAAAAGTTGAACGATTAAATATCATTACCAAGGAGATTGTTGATTATGATCCCGATCGCAAAACCGGTTATCAGCGATAGAGAAAAAGAACTCGTTATGGAAGTTCTGAATTCTGGCATGCTTGTCCAGGGGCCAAAGGTGGCCGCCTTGGAGGAAGTATTTGCCGAGGTTTGTGAGGTAAGTCATGCTATTGCCACCACTTCTGGCACTACGGCTTTACATGTTGCTCTTTTAGCACATGGTATTGGGGAGGGGGATGAGGTTATCACCACACCCTTTACATTTATTGCATCTGCAAACAGCATTCTTTTCACAGGTGCGAAACCCGTATTTGTGGATATTGAAGCGGATACTTTTAATATTGATCCCGATCTCATTGAAGCGGCAGTGACACCAAATACAAAGGCAATTCTTCCTGTACATCTCTATGGATATGTGTGCGATATGGATGCCATCATGGATATCGCAAAAAGGCACCACTTGGCGGTGATTGAAGATGCTTGCCAAGCTGTTGGGGCATCGTATCAAGGTAAAAAGTCCGGGAGTTTTGGGACTGGTACATTTTCATTATATGCAACAAAGAATGTCATGTCAGGGGAGGGCGGCATGATTACGACAAATGATGATTCAATTGCTGAGGAATGCAGGCTTATTCGTAATCACGGTATGAAAGTCCGTTATCACCATGATATGTTGGGATACAACTTCCGCTTGAGTGACCTGCACGCGGCAATTGGGTTAGCTCAGATGGAACGTTTGGCGGAGTTCAATGCCAAGCGCAAAGCCAATGCTGAATACCTCAATGAACACATCCACTCGGTGATCACGCCAAAGGTTAAACCTGGTTATGATCATGTCTGGCATCAATACACCATCCGTGTTGAAGATGGTTGGGATCGGGACGCCGCGGTCAAACAACTCAACAACGCTGGGATTGGCACCTCTATTTTTTATCCTATCCCCGTCCATCAACAGGGTTACATGCGGGAATTAATCGGCGAATATCATCTGCCAGTTGCTGAAAAACTTGCCAAACAAGTCATTTCGCTTCCTGTACATCCTCAAGTGAGTCAATCGGATCTTGAAAAAATCGTTGAAGAGGTCAATAAATTATGAGTATTAAAACAGCTGTGATCGGCGTTGGTTCAATGGGGGTTAACCACGCCCGGATCAACTGGGAACTGCCGGATGTCGATCTGGTTGGAGTTGTGGATTTCAACCGTGAAACAGCCGAACGGGTTGCCAAAAAATTTGGTTCAAAAGCATTTTTTAACCATAAAACCTTATTGGATGAAGCAAAGCCTGAAGCAGTAACATTGGCAGTACCAACAATTTATCACCACAAAATTGCTCTAGATGTCATTGAGCGTGGGATCCCACTCCTGATTGAAAAACCGATTGCTTTTACGACAGAGGAAGGTCAAGAGATTATTGATGCTGCAAAGAACAACAACGTCAAGTTGATGATCGGTCACATTGAACGCTTCAACCCGGCCATAACTACCCTAAAAAACCTGATCGCCGAGGGAGAATTGGGACGGATTTTCCAGATGGATGCCCACAGGCAGGGTCCCTTTCCCGCCAGGATTGCTGATGTGGGGGTTGTTGTGGATTTAGCAGTGCATGATCTAGATGTGATGCGCTTTGTGTCCCAGAGCGAAGTTGTCCGGGTTTACGCGGAAACTGAAAAACATATCCACAGTAAATATGAAGATCTTTTAACTGGTTTGGTGCGTTTCAACGACGGCACGATCGGAACTTTAACCATCAATTGGCTTACCCCCACAAAAATCAGGGAATTTATTGTTACCGGAGAACGAGGTCTATATCGTTGTGATTATCTTACACAAGACCTGTTTTTCTTTGAAAATCCTGTATCATCCGGTAGTGAATGGGAACATTTACGACACCTGAGAGGTGTTCGTGAAGGTAAAATGATACGCCATGTTGTCGCCAAGAAGGAACCTTTAAGGGCAGAACAGGAAGCATTTCTTGATGCAATCCGTAATGATACCCCTGTACCTGTCAGCGGCGAGGATGGTTTACGAGCTCTTGAATTAGCAAAAACGATTGTTATCTCAGGAACCGAACATCGGATTATTGAAACAATGAAAAAATAAGACCCATATGCAATATTACCTAAAGCATCTAAAAGAACGTATCAAAGAAAAACAAATCAAAGTCGGTGTCATTGGCTTGGGATATGTTGGGTTGCCAGTGGCTTGTATGCTGGCAGATGTGGGTTTCCAGGTCGTAGGAGTGGATATCCTTCCCGATAGAATTAAGAAAATCAATAAGGGGATAAATCCCATTGAGGGCAAGGAACCCGGCTTAGCAGACCTGATCTCAAGGGTTGTGGATATGGGAGGCTTGGTTGCTACGTCGAACTATGAAGATTTACAATCGGCAGGGCTTGTTTTAATCGATGTTGAAACACCCATTGATGAGAATCACATTCCCAAATATCAAGCCCTTCGATCTGCTTGTCACAGCTTGGCTGAAGTTATCCAGGATGGCACCCTGATCATTGTTGAATCAACGATTGCACCGGGAACAATGGCGCGTGTTGTGCGACCGTTGATTGAGTCGGTGAGTGGAAAGGAATCCGGAAAAGAATTTTTCTTGGGTGCCTGCCCTGAACGGGTGATGCCTGGTAAATTATTGAGAAATTTGCATTCCATGAGCAGGGTTTGCGGTGGCGAGTCCCCTGAAGTAGCCGAAGTAATGGTTACTTTTTATCGGAATATTGTCAAGACAGACCTGGATCCGGCTGACCTGATCACTGCAGAACTGACTAAAACGGCTGAAAACGCATACAGAGACGTTAACATTGCCTTTGCAAACGAACTGGCGCTAATTTGCCAATCGGTAGGCGCTGATTTTCTGAAAGTGAGAGAATTGGTCAATAAATCTCCTGGGAGAAATGTGCTATTTGCAGGTGCTGGTGTGGGCGGACATTGTATTCCAAAAGATCCCTGGTTATTGGCTCATGGATCGCAAGGCACTGTGGATTTAAAATTGATCCCAGCAGCAAGAGCAGTGAATGATTCGATGCCCAAACAAATCTTCCTGCTTTTAGAAAGAGCCCTTGAAAAGTTTGATATTCCAATAAGGGAGTCACAAGTAGCCATTTGGGGATATGCTTATTTGGAAGAAAGTGATGATGTGCGAAATAGTCCCAGTCAATTATTATATGAAATACTCAAGTCTTCTAAAGCTGATGTGATACTTCAAGATCCTTACGTCCCCGGATATCAAGAAGATGAACTGGATAGTCTTGAGAATTGTGATGCTGTCATAGTGATGGTTGCACATCAAGTTTATCGCAGAGTGGATTTGAACGAGGTTAAAAACCGACTGAAAAAGCCGATTATCATAGATGGTCGGCGGGTCATAGACCCCAAAGAAGCTGTTGAAGCAGGCTTGCAGTACTATGCAATTGGATTTGGTTCAAACCAGCTTATTAAGTAGATAAGGTGCAGGATGTATAAAGGTAAATCCGTTGCTGTGGTTGTTCCAGCTTATAATGAGGAAAAACTGATTGGCAGGGTTATCGAGACAACGCCAGATTTTGTGGACTACGTCGTGATTGTTGATGATGTAAGTACAGATAATACTGTTAAGGTTATTGAAGGCTACCTGGATAATCCTGATGGTCGCATTGTTCTCATACAATTAGATAAGAACCAGGGCGTCGGTGGCGCAATTGCAGAGGGTTATAAATGGTGTCGTGATCACCAGATCCAAGCGACAGCCGTTATGGCCGGTGATGCCCAAATGGACCCGGATGATCTTCCTGGGTTGCTTGACCCCGTGGTCTCGGGTGAAGTTGATTATGCCAAGGGCAACCGGCTGTTCACGGGTGAAGCATGGAACAAGATCCCCAAAACGCGTTATATGGGTAACGCTGTCTTATCATTACTCACCAAAATCGCTTCTGGATATTGGCATGTTGCAGACTCCCAAACAGGTTTTACTGTAGCTAACCATAAGGTTTTATCAACACTTGATTTGGATGGCATCTATAAGCGTTATGGCATGCCCAACGACTTGTTGGTGAAATTAAATATTTATAATTTCAAGGTACGGGATATAGAAATCCAACCAATTTATGGAATTGGAGAAAAATCGGGGATAAAGCCACTTTTTGTGATCCCCAAATTTTCATGGCTGTTGTTTCGCTTGTTCTTCTATCGCATGTTTCAAAAGTATATTATCAGGGACTTCCATCCATTAATTTTCTTCTACGTATCAGGAATGGTATTTTCATTTATTGGATGGCTTTTAGGGTTTTATCTATTCTATGTACGCATTGCAATTGGGCCAGTGGCTGCCACCAGCACTATCGCTGCGATATTTCTAATCATAACAGGGATGCAATCTTTGTTTTTTGCCATGTGGTTTGATATGGACTCAAATAAGAACTTAAAATAACCACTAAAAATTTAAAGTGATCAATGGAAAAGAAACCCTCGAAAAATCAGTCTGACACCAGGTTAAAGGTCGTCACGGTTATTGGTGCACGACCTCAATTTATTAAAGCGGCAGCTGTTAGCCGCATCCTTCGACGTTATGCTTGGGAAATCATTCTGCACACAGGTCAGCATTATGACCGTAATCTATCCAAGGTTTTCTTTGAAGAACTGGAAATACCATATCCTGATTACAATTTAGGCGTTGGATCCGGCCTTCATGGCAGTCAAACGGGTGAAATGTTGGCCAAGACAGAAGAAGTTCTCATAAATGAACAGCCAGATTGGGTAATGGTTTATGGTGATACCAATTCCACCTTGGCCGGTGCCCTGGCAGCAGCAAAATTGAATATAAGAATCGCACATGTTGAAGCTGGATTACGAAGTTTCAATCGACGTATGCCGGAAGAGGTCAATCGCATCCTGACAGATCATATATCAGACCTTCTATTTTGTCCCAGTGATGTTGCAGTGAGAAATCTGAAAGCTGAAGGGATTACAAAAAATGTAAAAATTGTGGGGGATGTTATGGCGGATTCACTGGCATTTGCTGTAAAGAAAGCCATTAAAAAATCTACTATCATTGAGAATCTAAATTTAGAGCCAGGTCATTATTTATTAGTGACCTTACATAGAGCAGAAAATACAGATGATGCCAATCAGCTCAAATCTATTTTAGAAGCATTTGAGGAAATTGATGAACTAATTGTTTTTCCTGTTCATCCGCGAACCATGAAAGCTATAAAAAAGTTTGACTTAGAAGAGTATTTAGAATCTCCTTCCATAAAATTCATAAAACCCCAGGGTTATTTAGATATGGTACAACTGGAAAAAAATGCAAGAATGATCTTAACGGACTCTGGTGGGATCCAAAAGGAGGCTTATTGGTTGCGAATACCATGTGTAACCTTAAGGGATGAAACTGAATGGATTGAGACGGTCCAAACCGGTTGGAATGTCTTGGTTGGAGGAGACCAATCCAGAATTATCAGTGCGGTTCAGGATTTTTCAATCCCAAGAGCACACCCCGAATTATATGGGAATGGAAACGCTGGGGAAATAATTGTAAAAGGCCTTATCGATCAAAAACTCATTTGATGAAAAAATGTATTCCTAATATTTTTAAATTATGTATCAAAATTTCTGTTTAACAAATAGTCCTATAGATGGTATTATCGTATGGGTATCCTCTCAATCGATATAATAAATGGAATCCAGTTTCCCTTCTATGGAGCATTCTCTCTAGCATCTAATCATGTCACAAAAAAGAATTCTGATTGATATTGGTCATCCAGCCCATATTCATTTGTTTCGTAATGCCATGAAGATATGGCAGTCGCACGGTCATAGCGTTGTTGTTACGACACGTGATAAGGATGTGACTCTCGATTTATTAGAAGCGTATGGATTACCGTACCATGTCGTTTCAAAAGCCCGTAAAGGCACTCTGGGGCTGGCTATCGAGATGCTAGAGCATGATTTGGGTGTTCTTAGAGCTGCAATTCAACACCGCAGTCGATTTCTGATTGGGACATCGGTATCGATAACCCATGTTGCACCATTAATTGGCGCGAAATCTATTGTATTTAATGAAGATGATGCCTCAGTAGCAAAATCCTTTGTCCGATTATCCTACCCTTTTGGCCATTTGATCGTTACACCAAAAGTGCTGAAGGAAGATCACGGCAAGAAACATATCACTTATGAAGGTTATCAGAAATTAGCCTATCTCCATCCCAATCAATTTTCACCCGATCCAAGTATTAAAGAGAAATTAGGATTGATGCCAGAAGAACGTTATTTCCTACTGCGTTTTGTTTCTCACCGAGCAGCGCATGATGTTGGAGAGTATGGTATGGGGAGAGATTTGCGATTAAGAATGATTGACTTCTTGAACCAATATGGGCGTGTATTCATCACCAGCGAATCAGATCTACCAGAAGAAATATCATCTTATCAGATTCGCATCAACCCTGCGGAAATTCACCATGTTCTGGCTTTTGCGAGTGTCTTCATCGGTGATAGCCAGTCTATGGCTGTCGAAGCAGCATTATTAGGGACACCCTCGCTAAGGATCAATTCGTTTGCGGATCGATGCTCGGTTCTGCAAGAATTACACAATAAATATAAGTTATGCTATTCTCTGTTCCCATCTGAAGAGGAACAGATCTTCAGCTTACTCAAACGATGGCTTGGTGATGAAAATCTACGGGCGACCTGGCACCAAAAAAGGCAGAAGATGCTTGCTGAGAAAATTGATGTCACGCCCTGGATGGTGGACTTAATAGAAAATTTGAAATAGAAGTATCGGAAAAAATGAAAATTGCTGTTGTTTGTGGGATGAGTGATGAAAAAGTAAGAGCCCGTTTAATGCCGCTTGTTGAAATCGATGGCATTGAACAAATCTATTTAATCAGGCGATCACCCTTTGATATGAGAAAAGTGAAAACACTTTCTCCGCCGATAATGTTCAGATGGTTTCTGCCTTTTGTTGAATTATTTCGCATCATGGCACTTTGTTTTGTTTGTATTAAAGAAAAGCCATCCTGCATCTATGGAATTTATTTTGTCCCTCATGGGATCTATGCAGGGATTTTTGGAAAGATATTCAAGATTCCTGTAATTCAGGAGCTTATTGGAACCGATAGACCTAAAGTAGCCCGGGTAAGACTGTTTCAAAAACTTCTAGCACAGGCAAAATATATCGGAGTAAGGGGATCAATATCGCGGCAAGAGATTGTATCTTGGGGCGTAGCAGAAGAAAATATTTTTATTTCAAATGCGGTAAATATATTGGATTATAAATTATTTTCTCCTGACAACAGTCCAAAAATTTATGATTTGATTTATTGTGGATATATGGATCAAAATAAACAGGTTGATCTCTTAATAGATGCTGTTAAGAACCTTAACCAGGAAATCCCTGATTTACGCGTTGTGCTAGTTGGAGATGGACCAGAAAGATCCGCATTGGAGATGAAAGCTACCAGCCTGGGGGTAGATAAACAGATTAATTTTGTTGGAAAGCAACCAATCGAATCTGTCCCAAGTTTCCTCAATCAGTCTCGAGTATTTGTGATGACCTCTGCGTTTGAGGGATTACCAGTCGCAATGTTGGAAGCACTGAGTTGTGGATTACCTGTTGTTATCCCAGATGTGGGCGATATCAGCGATGTTGCTATACACGGAATTAATGGATTACTATTTGAAGCGAACAATGTATCAAGCTTAACGAATTATTTGAGAAAGGTCCTAATTGATGAAAGTCTTTATCAGAAATTAAGAAATGGTGCTGAAGAAATGCACAAGCATTTTATTGATTCTTATACAATAAAACACACCCAGCAAACTTGGGAAAGTATGCTCGGTCTGTGAGGAATTCATTCATTCGTTGAAGGTTTAATAAAAAAAATATGGAAAAAATAAATTCTGATGTCTGATAAAAAACCTGTGATTATGATGATTATTGGCTCTCTTGGTGCTGGTGGTAAAGAACGCCAATTAATTCTTCATCTGAAGGCCTTAAAAAACCAGAATGAATATTCCACGGTGTTAGTCGTTGTGAACCCAGGTGGTGAAAGAGAAGAAGAAGCAGCAAAATACGCGGATGACTTTATCGACATCGAACGAAGGTTAAGACTAAATTTGTTATCCGTGTTAAGTCAATTAATTCGGATTAAAAATCAATATCAGGTCGATATCGTGCATAGCTGGGGAAGTGGTCTATGGGATTTGATATCGCTTATGGTCGCGAAGTATAGTCGAACTCCATTTTTACACAACGGTATTCAGTCTGCTCCCCAGAAATTAAGTTTTTCTGATCATTTAACCCGTTTCAGTGCCTTATTTGCTGATGATATTGTTGCAAACTCGCACGCGGGTTTATTTGCTTTCGGATTAACTAATCACCCAAAGTCGAAGGTAATCTATAACGGAATGGATTTTGAACGCTTTCAAGATTATGCAATCACTCAGGAAAACGAGGATTTGTGTATGGTTGCTAATTTTCGAGAGGAAAAAGACCATCAAACTTTGATCAAGGCAATTCCTTGTATAAGGAAATCAATCCCTTCAGTACGGCTCTACCTTGTTGGTCATGATTATGGGACTCTTGAGGAAAATATAAAATTAGTTCAGGACCTACGCTTGGAGAACAATGTAACCTTTGTAACTGACACTCTCAACCCGGAACCATTTATTGCTCGAAGTAAAATCTGTCTGCTAGCAACTCATGGTGAGGGAATCTCAAATGTCTTATTGGAATATATGGCATTGAAAAAACCGATCATTGTTTCAAATAATGGTGGCAATCCCGAGGTTGTTGAGCATGGTTTAAATGGGTATTTAGTAAAACCTCAGTCAATTGAGGAGATTTGTGCTAAAACGATAGAATTATTAACAAATCAACAGATCGCAGCCAAGATGGGTTTGAGGGGGAGAAAGATTGTCGAAGAAAAATTTTCAATTGCTAAGATGGAAAATGAATTTTGCAAAATCTATGATTATTTAATCAAATAATTGAACGAATCATTGTTTTACAGTGAATTATGAGGTTTTTATATTATGAGTAAAAATTTTGTTAAACAAATACGAACCATAGCAAATCAAATTCCAATACCTCCAATTATTGATAAGAATGATTATCGAAATTCAATATTTATTGCAGGTTCTGGAAGAAGTGGGACTACATGGTTACAAGAAATAATTAATTACCAAAATGAATATCGTATATTATTTGAACCCTTTTATCCAGAAAAGGTTGATATTATCAGCGATTGGCAACCTTTCCAGTACTTGAATGCTTCCGTTGATAGTCAAGAATATAATGATCCAGCAAAGGCAGTTTTAAGTGGAAATATCCGGAACAATTGGGTTGATAAATACAATCGGAGATTGTTCTCCAATAAACGGATTATAAAAGATATTCGTGCTAATCTCATTCTGTTTTGGATGAAACAAAAATTTCCTGAATTGCCAATTGTTCTCATCATGAGACATCCTTGTGCTGTTGCTAATTCAAAAGTCCAGGCTAATTGGGATGATAATTTATCTCATTACTTATCTCAAGAAAAATTAATGGAAGATTTCTTAAATCCTTTAAAGAGTCAAATAAAAACTTTTGAATCTAGTTTTGATAAACATATCTGTTCATGGTGCATTGAAAACCTCATTCCATTAAAACAGTTTCAAGAAAATGAGATTTATATAACTTTTTATGAATATCTTTGTGTAAAACCCGAAGAGGAAATCAAAAAAATATTCACATACTTAAGGAAAACCTACTCGCCAAAAGTCTTAAAGCATATTAAAATACCCAGCCTTGAAACAAGTAAGCGAAGTGCAATTATTTCAGGGACAGATTTAGTATCTTCTTGGCGGAAAAATATCAATGATAAACATAAAGCTAGGTCGTTAGAAATCCTCTCATTTTTTGGGTTGGATAAAATTTACGCTGATGGAGATTTACCAATAGTCGAAAGCTCGTTTATCCTCGAAATATTCAAATAAACGTTATAAGGGATTAAACACTCATTTAAGAGATTTCGTGTAAAGGTAAAAAACTCTATTCATTATCGGCTAGAGGCAAATTAAAAACCTGTTATCAATCTTTTATTATGTCGGTAAATCTCCCATAATCTGAAAGAACCGAATAAACTAAATATTCTATATTCGATTTTAGCTAAAGGAGACAATTTTTGGTAAAGTTCTTCATAATCGCTATCCTGGTTTTTTGAAAGAAGTAATATTTCAATCAACATTGAATTGTGTTTTCTTTGGATATGTTGGTGATATTTATAATTTGTTGTTTCATCAAATCCATCTGTAACCATAATTGATTTTTTTATGTTTTGTTTTCTTCGTTCTAAATTTCGTACATTTCGTTGAGTCCATGAATTAGTGACATTGTAGCTATAGACTGATGTCACCTTATCAATGTAAAAAATATTGCCATGTAATAAGGATAATAGTGGAACGGTCAAATCCCAAATTTGTGAAAAGAAATACCAATCAGGAATTTGATTGAACATTGAACGTCTCACCACTGCAGATCCCATATCGACTAGACGCCCACCCATCAGAATGACATCTTTAATCGAACAAATTGCATCATGCTTTCGATAGCGCTTCAGTTTCGGTTTTCTAGAAGAGTCAGAAAATATATGCCTGGTTGCGGTAAAACACATCGAAACCTCAGGTTTTGATTCTAACAATGCAATTTGGGTTTTAAGTTTAAGAGGATCAGTCCAATAGTCATCTGCTTCTAAAAAGGCAACATATTTTCCCCTTGCTTTTGGAATATTAAACCTTGCGTTTACTTCATGTCCTTTAGAGAATTGGTTTTCATCTTGAAGAATTGTTGTGATTTTGGTAGGAAACCTTTCGGCGTATTCTTGAATAATCCGGCGTGTGTTATCGCTTGATGCATCGTCATGAATGATTATCTCATAGTCGAAATCAACTTTTTGATTCAGACAACTCTCAATAGCTTTTCTAATATAGGCTCCCTGATTAAAGGCAACAAAGCTAACGCTGACTAATGGCGTTTCCATAAGATCCCTTTCATTTTCATAAATAAATTATCAATGTAATTCTTAATTATGATTAGAAATTCTTCTAATTCTTGAGACTTGATGAGTTTATTGATTAGAAAATAGATGACAGCTCCGATCAGGATTTGAATGGAAAAAGTTAAAAAATTTGATTGGATATTGATTAATCTCCCCACAAGAAAAATAAGAGAGCCCATTATCAGTGATACCATGGCATGTGGAAAGATATCCTTTAAGTTATCAATCAAACTATAATCGATGAGTCTTCCAGCAAAGTAACTGCCAATAAAATGAGAGAGCAAAGCGACACCAATTTGACCGTAAATTAATCCTAAGATTCCATATTGATAGGTCAAGGCTATAGCAATTACAGTTAAAACATATTTAACAATTTCTAGTCTGAGATGTAAATCAGTACGTCCCTTGATTCTTAAAAGATTGTAATTTTGGACGACAATAGGGAAAAGCATCCCGATGATGCAGAGTAATTGAAAATAGGGGATGCTTTCAGCCCATTTCTCCGTCAATAAGAAAAGAAACAAAGGCTCTGCTATGATAATCAGACCTGCCATGATGGGCAGCAGTAAAAACATGGACATTCTTATTGTTTTACTGTGCACCTGCCTTAGGGTGATATTATCATCTTGATATGGCGAAAAGGCAGAAAAAATGACTTGACCCAATGCCATGCTTGTGGCAACAGATACTGCGGATTCCATTGTGGAAGCTCTCGTATAAAAACCGGTATCACTCGCAGAATAGGTTCTACCTATGAAAGTTTGGTAAAGATTTCTGAATATGGTCTCAATTAAACCAGCAATAAGAAGCCAGGATCCAAACGCATACATTGTTTTCAATGAGTCAAAAGAGATCTTTGGGATTGGTTGCCAATTTGTAAGAATCCATACCGTCGTTGCCTGGGTTAGGCTGAATGCCAGGCTCTGAATCACTAAGCTCCAGACCCCCATACCGAAGTACGCGGCAAGAATTGCAAATATGCCTGAAATTAAAACTGAAATGATGCTTACAATGAAATGATTTTTGAACTCTAAATTCTTTTTCAGCAAGGAAAGCTGAACCAAACTTAATGCGTTAATAACCAAAGTGAGAGATAGAACCCGGGTAATTGATTTGAGAACAGGCTGTTGGTAAAAATTTGCAATGAAGGGTGCTGAAACAAACAAGGTAACCGCTAACAGTATCCCGATAATAAAATTAAAAAAGAAGATAGAAGATGCATCCGTCGGTGTGGCGTCTTTTTTCTGAATCAATGCGCTTCCAAAACCGCTGTCCATAATCGATTGGGCAACACTTGTAAATATTGCTAACATCCCGATAAGACCAAATTCAGAAGGACCTAATAATCTGGCGAGAATTATTGAAATGATGATATGGAATACTTGTAAACTAACACGTTCAGTTAATGACCAAGCCATTCCATTTATTGTTTTTTGTTTTATATCTGACATTTGAAATCCATTTACGAATTACTTGATGCTTTTTCGCTTCATAAATCTCTGAATATTTATTGCATTGGCTCAGATTTTTTCGTTCTCTTGATGGTTTTTTGATCACGCTTCATTCTTGAGTAATATGAAATGCTTCCATTTCTCTACTAATTGCTGGCATTTTCCACTTTTTGCATTTACGAATATTTTTTATTGATCTTAAAAACAATGACCTTCACATGAATAATTGAGAAACTTTATGAATTTATTACCCCTTAATATCAGGCATTCAAAAGCTTATGAAGACAAGATGTTTCAAGGAATCATTTTGTTAAGACCATTAGCCAAAAACCGCCTAATATCTTTGCGGCAAGGTTCTCATTTAGTGAAGAAAGAAGTTTTCTAGGTAAATTATAAAAGATATCCTTAATGTTGAGGATGGGATTGTCTAAATAGCGACTAACATAAAAATAATCGATGATTTGATAACCTGTGCCTTTTAAGGTTCCTAACGCCGTGTCTTTGTTGAAATGATGGAGGTGACTACGCATAAATTCCTTTTTTTGAATATATCGACTCCTAAGAACAGTATAGAGAGTAATTTGCAAAGGGATATAAAACACTTTGAATTCTCCCTTTTGACGAAGTCTACTAAGGAACCCGAGGTAATCTCTCACATGAGTGAAAACATTGATAGCCATTACAACATCGTAATAAGCATCTACCTTGAGTAAGTCTGCATGATAGAATTGGATATTATTTTCTTCCTTTTGTTTACATATATTAAAATCTTCCTTAATGGTCTCATATCCAATAAATTTCACATCTTGGTTGAAGAAGTGTGCTAAATTGACCAGTACACTCCCCTCGCCGCAACCAATTTCGCAAATACTTTTCGGATTAACGGCGTTGTTTTCTAAAATTTGGAAAATTTTTTCAGCTTTCCAAGGTGAATCTTCTTCAACCCAATGGCGGTTTCTTAGCAAGGTGTTTTCGTTCTCGGTATTTATATCCATATTTGCATCCTTCAGCGAAATAACCTAAATGGGATTAATATTTTTTAATATCTGGGAACATAACTAAGAATTCTCCATCATATTGTCCTTTAAGAGAGTCAATGATGTAATCCTTGAAGTTATGTGCCAAGATGAGAATGTAATCAATCCTTTGATGACTGAGGACTTCTCTCGACACAACTTTAATACCTGTACCAGGTACATACATTCCCTGCTTATAAGGTGTATCGTCAATAATAAATTCAATGATGGAATCATCAATACCTACTGAATTTAGAAAAACACACCCTTTAGCCGCTGCTCCAAATCCCGCAATTCTTTTCTTTTGAGCGACAAGATCGGTTATATAATTCTTGAATTCATTGATTTTTTCATGCGTTCTCCTACCCCAGCGAACACAAAATTCTTCAGTGATGGTTTTTTCTAAATTTAAGAATGATGGAATGGTAATATCTGGATTTTTCCTGGCCGATTTTTTCATCATCAATACCCTCAATGTGCCAGCATGCATATCATGATAGGAGACATTTATGACTTTTAAACCCTCCTGGTCAGCTAAATCAAGAATATTTTGCAGACAGAAGTAATAAACATGTTCGTGGTATATCTGATCGTAATTATCGTTAAGGAGTGTAGTTAAGATATATGGAAATTCCAAGCTCCAAACACCCTTTGTCTCTAAATTATTGTAAATACCTTTTACAAAAGATCGGATGGGTTCAGTGTGTTGGAAAACATTGGTCGAAGTGATTAGTTTTGCTTTTTGGGGCAGAATTGTTTCTTCACCGAAGTATTCATTCAAATATTTTATGCCAGCAGCTTCATTCAATTCACGAAAACTTAGACTGCAATCGACATTGATATAATTAAGTTGTGGATTTTTCTTCTTGAACTCCAGCAATAAAGATCCATCATTGCCACCGATATCAACAACGGTATCATTCGGTTTAAGACCAACAAAATCAGACAGGTAATCGAACATTGAGGAACAGTGCTTAAGG
>Ga0207796_1000540_pt1 | contig 15077 bp, 11 predicted proteins | sample Pon1CUnioCityCA_6_FD_187274 | JGI IMG/M metagenome (GOLD analysis project Ga0207796, IMG submission 187274) | Marine sediment microbial community from Union City, CA, USA - Pond 1C Sediment 1 (SPAdes) | ecosystem: Environmental > Aquatic > Marine > Intertidal zone > Salt pond sediment ...
GAAGAAGGAAAATCCTGAATTCGACGCGCAGGCGTACCAGCGGCGATTCTCCACCGCCCTGAACTGGACCAGGTACATATGCTGCCAGGGCACCGGGGACCTGCCCCACCAGCTGTTGTTCATGATTCCGACCAGGAAGTCCGCCCCGTCGGTCACCGCCCTTCGGTGAAGGTCCGAAAAGGCCGCCTCGAAACAGATGAGAACAGCGTAGTTCCCGCCATCGAGAGAGAACGGGGGAACGGGATCTCCCATGCACATGCTGCCCTTTCCGAAGTTGATCCCCTCCAGGAACGAAACGTACTGCACGTAGGGCGTCCGCTCGGAGAACGGGACAAGCCTGGTCTTGTGTCTGACCTGGAAGTCTGAACCGCCGGGACCTATCTGAACGGCGCTGTTGTAGCTGCACTCCCTGCCGCCGGCCATCTCCCTCTCCACGGTGCCCAGGAGGATCGGGCAGCCGATGACCCCGGCGGCATGGGACCAGGGTTCCCATGCTTCCCCGGTGAGCACGGAATGCTGCAGCGTCAGCTCCGGGTAGACCACCAGGTCCGCCCCGGCGCCGGGTCCCAGGGCCAGTTCCGCCAGTTCCTCCGATGAAGCCCTGCTGCTGTCACCGTATTTCTCCCTCATCGACAGGTTATGCTGAACCAGCGTCAGCTCCAGGTCCTCCCCGCTCTCAACGCTCTCGGTAAGAATTCCGTGGAGAAGCATCGCAAGCAGGATTACCAGCCCGGAGGCCGTGGCAGCAACCGTCCGTTTCACGTCGGTTCTCCGGAAACTCCATGCCAGATAGAAGAGCAGGTTCACAGCGGCCAGCAGCAGGCCCACTCCAAGATGACCCCAGAGGGCCGCTGTCTGTATCATCGGCACGTACACGGACTGAGTGTAGGCCAGCTCGATCCAGGGAAATGCCAGCTGGGTGAACCCCCTCGAGTATTCCATGACCGTCCAGAGAAGGGGGAACGTCAGCAGCCATCTGCCGCCGGGTCTGGACAGCCAGCCGAACAAGCCTCCCATCAGCCCCGTATAAAGCCCCTGGAAAACTGCTACTAGAAGGGTCACACCAGGCACAGCCACCCAGGTCAGAAGGAATCCCGACCAGGTACCTGAAGGGTCTTCTGTCGCCAGGACGTAGGACCTGACGCCTATGCCAACCCAGTAGAGCAGTATGAGCGACTGCATTAGACCGAAGGCGCAGCCCATTCCGAAACCCCTTCGAAAACCGGCTCCGGCAGTGGCCCCTATAAGAGGAACGAGACAGAACCAGGCCAGGAAACCGAATGGAAGGGGAGGGTAAGACAGACTGAAGAGGAGGACGGACAGAATGACCTTGTGGACCGAAGGGTCCCTTGCTAGAGAGGACAATCTTCCCGATGCGTTCCCGAGACTGATTCTTCTTAGCATTCCATATCACCAGCCGTTGCCTGAGCGTAACCCTCGGGAAGAAGATAACACCATACGGCCGGGAATGGTCACGGCATCCTCAGGGGGACGTCCAGCATTTCAGGGGCGTGACCTGATGCTTATGAGCTCCGCCGCGACGCTTACGGCTATCTCCTCGGGTGTCCTGCTGCCGATGGGAAGGCCCAGGGGACAGTGCACGGTCTGCAGGAAAGCGGAGGAAACACCCCTTTCGAGGAGGTCAGAGTAGATGGCGTCCCTCTTGGAGGTGCTTGCCATCAGGCCGATGTACATGAGCCTCATGCCACTTAGTCCCTGAAGGACGACGGAGTCCCAACCGTGCTCCGGCGTCATGATGACGGCCCAGCTGTGTTCTCCCTCCGGTATCAGTCCCGCCGCCTCCGAGTATGGCGCGCATATCCAGCGGTACTCCCGGTCGGCATGCATGGAGGGTTCCATCCGGGGGTCAATGATCACCGCCCCGAAAGAGAGGCCGGGCAGGATCGCGGCAAGGGCTCGTCCCACATGGCCGCCGCCCACTATGTACGCCGTATCGGCCACCCCAACGGGTCCGGTGTAGACCCAGCCGCCTTCCCCCACGGTGAATGTGTGACGGCTGACGGTCCCTTCCTCGACGGTTACGCCGCGTTCCGTCACCCTCAGCGTGCCCTCACCGTTCCCCGAGTATATCTCCAGTATCCTGTCTGCCGCCGCGGCGACCTCGTCGCCGACGGGTATGAGCAGGGTCGTCTGAGAGCCGGAGCAGAGCATGCCGGAGGATTCCTTCCCCTCCGGGGAGTGCTCGTGAAGTACCGCTTCCGCTCCGTGATCGCCCCCGCTGAGCTTCTCGGCCGCTCTGGCGACCAGCGCGGCTTCCATGGACCCCCCGCCCACAGTGCCCAGAGAGGTCTCCTCGCCCACCACCATAACCGCCCCCGGACTGCCCGGCCCGCTTCCTTCCGTGCCCGCCGTCAGCAGCAGGACGCAGGGGATGTTACGGCGGGAGAGGTCGGCCAGGGACCTCCATACCTGAAGTCGGTTCACCGGTCTCCTTCACCCTCATGGAACTCCTCCTCTATCTTCTCGAAGTATTCCATGCATTGTCTCACGTAGCGCCTCTTCTCGTCGTAACGGCCCGGGAAGAAGCTCCTCTTGAACCCGTATACGATTATGTTCCGGAGCTCGTAGCTGCTCAGGCCGAAAGTGGTCACCGCCTTGTGAAGCTCATCCGTGAGCGTGGTATTCGAGACCGTACGGTTATCGGTGCAGATGGTCACAGAGAGCTTCCTCTGCATCATCTTCCCGAAGGGGTGGTCCTCCAGCCTGCGGAAGGAGGGATTCGTCTGCTGGTTGGAGGTCAGGCAGACCTCCACAGTTATCCTCCTGTCAGCGATGTAGCCGGCGAGGGAATCCACGTATTTCTGCGGGTCGCGGATGTAGCTGGACTTGACGGAACCTGGATCGAGAAGAGTCAGACCGTGACCTATCCTGTCGGCGTACAGTTCCGTTATAGCCTGATATATGCTCTCCGGCCCGTACGCCTCTCCGGCGTGGACCGTCTTCTTCAGGAAGTGCCTCTGGGCCCGCCTGAAAGCCTCCAGATGGTTGATGGCAGGCCAGCCAGCCTCGGATCCCGCCAGGTCGATGCCCACCACCGGAAGCTCCTCATCCCACCTGGCCCTGGCCACGGCGGATTCCAGCTCCAGCGACGCCAGCGCGAAGACCCGCTCACGGTTGGTGTAGCGGTGCATGCTGCAGAAATTCCTGTACCATTCCGAGAAATCCGGGGTGAAGAAACGCATGGCGCAGGCGATAATCCCGTAGTGGAACGGAGGCTCCCCCATCTGCCGGACCTCCGGCCTGGAGTTGAACTCTTCCTTCGCCCTCCTGAGGCCGCTGTCCACGGCCCTGATGGACTGGATGATGTCCATATCCTCCGTGGCGTGCAGCTGGGGGGCGAACCGGACCTCTATGTACCTCACCCCCTCCCTCTGGTTGTCCACTGCCACCTCGTAGCTTATCCGTTCTATCTGTTCCCTGGTCCTCATTACCGCCCCGGTATATGCGAATCCCTTCAGGTATTCATCCAGGCTTTCGTAGCTGTCCTTGAAGACAGTCTCACGCAGCCCCTGTTCGGTATACGAGGGAAGCTCGACGCCGGATTCCCTTGCCAGCTCGATAAGGGTGCCGAGCCTCACGCAGCCGTCAAGATGAACGTGCAGGTCGGTCTTGGGTAGTTTTTCCAGGTAGGATCGATCCATTGGTAAATCCCCTTTTCAGTTCGGGCCTCAGAACAGTTCGCCCAGTCCCATCTGTACTCCCAGCCCCTCCGGAGACAGCGCGAAATCCGCCCGAAGAGCCCCTCCGCCCGGCAGTGATATCCTCGCGCCTAGGCCCCCGTCCAGGTGAAAGCGGTCCCATTGGAAGCCGCCGAGGCGGTCGGCTACCTGCCCGGCGTCACCGAAGAGCACGAGGGAGAAGTCGAAGCTGGTATCATCGTCCAGCTGAAGGCTGAAGATCCTCTGTCTCAGTTCCAGGTTGGCCAGCAGCGTCCAGTCCCCCATGAACCTGTCATCACCGTATCCTCTCAGACCCGATGACCCTCCCAGGGAAGGCAGGAACGAGAAGGGGGTGGAAGACGCGCCGATGTGCCTCGTGAGCCTTACTCTCATGCCCGGCACCGTCGAGCTTCCCAGCGGGGCGAAAACAGCCGCGGACGCAGATGTAGAGTAATAGGTCCCCTCCCGGCCCGACTGCACCGAAGCCCCGCCTGTCAGGTAGCCGTCAAGCAGGGCGGGAAAGAGCCATCGCCCCTCCGCGAAGGGTCCCGCCGTCCACAGAGAACCGTAGGCATCGGAAGGCGGTCCCTGCCAGAGGATGTCACCGGTCCTGTCGTAGACGGTAGAATGCCTGACCAGGACACCCCCGGTGAGAAGGAACCCGGGAAAGGGACCGAAGCTGTAGGATGCCGCCCCGTCCATCAGCTCCATCGAGTACTCCTCGTAGGTCTCGTCGGAGCCTTCGTTGCCCCAGCCGAAGAAGCGGTTCTTCCTGTCGGCTCCGTAGCTCACTCGAAGTCTGAAGATGCCGTTACCGGCGGGGATCAGCAGCTGGGGTTCAGCGGAGACGCTGCCGTCGGTATAGACGTAGGCCATGGTCCCGAAGGCCAGGGGCCTGAAGGGAGGAAGCATGTTATGGTTCACCACTCCTCCCAAGAGAACCCCGGAGCTGGTGCTGTAGCTGAGCAGGGGCACCACCTTCCAGGCGCAGAGAGGAGCTGCCGCAAAAAGCAGCAGAGTCATTATCGCAAGGATGCCTTTGGATTTCATTCCATCCGCCCGTGTAAGTGGTTTCCCGTTCGCGCCGCAGCCATTGTGCAATTATAGCGATTGCGGGAACGCATCGGGATTGCCGGTCTCCGCCCTTCATCTGAAACCGGAAGACCTTTGCCGACTATCATATTATGTTCGATACTGAGTTTTGCATGTTTGATCTTCCACCGGATGTGAACCAACGGACAAGAGAAAGGCGGAGGTCCCTTGAACAAGCCGCTGATAGTGATCCCCACCTACAACGAGGTGGAGAACATCAGGAACCTCATTCCCGTCCTGCTGGAACTGCCCGTTCGGCCCAGCGTGCTGGTAGTGGACGACAACAGCCCCGATGGAACCGGAGAGGCTGTCAGGGAGTTCATTGATACCGGAAGGGTCCATCTTCTGAGCCGCCCGAAGAAGGCGGGTCTCGGCCAGGCCTACATAGCGGGTTTCAAATGGGCCCTGGACTCGGAGGGTTTCGACCCCATAGTGCAGATGGATGCCGATTTCTCCCATAACCCTGACAAGGTGGTGGAGCTGGTGGATGCCCTGGAGGACCACGACCTGGCGATAGGCTCCCGCTACTGCAGTGGCGTTAACGTCGTCAACTGGCCCCTTTCGAGGCTTCTTCTGTCATGGTTCGCCAACAGGTACACCAAGCTCATAACCGGTCTTCCGGTGGAGGATGCCACCGGGGGTTTCAAGGCCTTCAGGAGGAAAGCGCTGGAGAAGCTGGACCTCACTGACATCAAGTCGGACGGTTACTCCTTCCAGATAGAGGTCACCTACAAGCTCTACAAGGAGGGGTGCTCCATAGGTGAGGTGCCGATAATCTTCGTTGACAGGCACGCCGGTACATCGAAAATGACCAAGAGCATCGTCTGGGAGGCCGTGTGGATGGTATGGCACCTGCGCTTCCCCTGGCTTTTCTGAAGGGAGCGCAGGTCAGTGTCATTGCTGTTCGCCCTTATTCTCGTCTCCTTCGAAGGGACACCGGAGTGGGAGCTGCACACCAGTCAGACATATGTCTACCAGATATTGGAGGACGCCGACGGTGCCATATTGTGCGCGACTTCCGGAGGCATAGTCCGCTACGACCCGGACCAGGGCTGGCTGGACCCTCTTCTCTACCCTGACGGGATACCGTGGCCCGCCGTAAGGCAGATACTGCCGCAGGACTCCCTTACCTGGCTTGCCACCGACGGAGGGGGACTCGCCGTCGGTGACGGCTCCGGCTGGCAGGTGTTCTCCTCCTACGAGGGGTTGCCCGGGACCGGAAAGGTCTACGCAGTGCATCAGGCGGGTGGATACATCTGGGCCGGCACCGACGGAGGTCTTGCCCGGGGAGGCCCAGGCGGCTTCACTGTGGTGGATTCGGAGATAACCGGCGGGGGTTTCGAGGGGGAGAGGGTCACGGGTATCGCCAGTACCGGTGGCACCATGTACCTGGCCACAGACAGGGGTGTCTACGAACTGGACCTGGCAGGCGGCATTTTCGATCCGGCTTCATGGACCAGCTACGGCGCTGCCACTCTGTCCATGGGAATAGATGACATTTACATACATACGCCTGACTCCGTCTTCGGATACGGCAGCGGCGGCGTAGCTCTCAAGCAGGGAGGCTCATGGACCAGGCTGCTGAACTACTCGGCGAGCGCGGATTCGGTGGTCACCGGCCTGCTCATGTCCGATGAGGGCCTGCTGGCATCGGCCAGGGTGGTGATAAGGTACGACGGCGGTTCATGGTCCCACTACGGTTCAGGATATCCCGAGGAGAGTTACGGTTCGTGCCTTCAGCTGGCTGCGGGCAGGTTATGGTGCGGTTACGGGCTCAGGTCGCCCACTGCCTTCGATTCCGGAAGGGGTCTGGGCTACCTTGAGGACGGCCAGTGGAAGAGCCTGCCTGTTCCAGGAATGCCCGGTGCCAGCTGCTATCAGCTTACCTGGAGCGGCGACAGGACCTACCTGGGAAGCCACAGGGCCGGGCTCATGGCACACTATCCGGAGTACGGCTGGAGGAGCTTCACGAACCTCACGGTGGACATGCCCAGAAGCCTGCGCAACTATTCGGCCGCCAGTATCGACCAGCAGGGGGTCTGGACAGGCAGCTACCACTGGGGACTGACCTGGATAGGGGACGGCGGTACCTACGACCCGGCCGATGACACGGTCATCACCTACGTTTCGGATTCCCTGTCCGGCGTTCCTCCCGAAGTTGTCCAGGTGATTTCTCCCATGCTCAACAACCAGGTAGTGATGCTTGCCTCCCAGAACGGAGCCCTGTGGGTGGCCCAGGAGGCCTACTGGGCGACTCCCGAAGAGCGCAGCGGACTGCTGGCGGTATCCGGGAACCCCCTCGAGGGCGATCTGCAGTGGGCGGTGCGCACAGAGACCGACGGTCTTGCGGGCAAGAACATCCAGAGGGTATTCCCCTGCGGGGACGACAGCCTGTGGATAGCCTTCTCATCCGACGGGGGCTGTCAGCTCCTGGTCCACGGAGGAGACCCGCTGGACACGTCATCGGACACATGGTACCCCGCGCCCGGTCAGGCCTATACAACAACCTGGGGGCTGCCCTCCAACCAGGTCTTCTGCTTCTCCAGGGACAACGAGGGTAGAGTGCTTCTCGGAACCGGCAACGGTATCGGCCGCTGGAACGGAAGCGTTTTCACCGGTATCGGGAGTATTGAAGGCTCTGTAAAGGCCATGGAGGTCGACGGTCTGGGGACGGTATGGTGCATGACAGAGGACGCTATCTACTCGGTGGACGCCACCGGGACCAAGGATTACACCTCATCGAACTCGATTTACATTCCCACGAACAGGATGGAGAACGAGTTCAGTGCCCTCGACCCCCTGACCGGAACCGTTTACTTCTCATCCTTGATGGGGCTCTGGTCCATTTCTCCCGGAGAGGCTTCCCATCAGGGACCATCGCCGATATTCTACCCCCAGCCGTTCCTGCCGGCCACGGATGCTCTCAGAATGGCCTGGTACGGTGATGACGGACCGGTGACAGCGAGGTTCTTCTCCCTGGACGGCGCTTATCTGGGTCGTGTGGAGGCTCCAGGCTGGGAGGAATGGAGCTGGAACGGCAGGCTGGATGGGGAAGCGCTGGCCACCGGTGTATATTTCGTGATCGTTGAAGGTCCCGAAGGATCCTCTACCAACAAGATTGCGCTGGTGAGATGATGCAGCTGAGAAGGACGGTGCGGGAGGACAGGAAGGACTGGGCGGACTTCGTTCAGAGGTCGAACAACGGCACGATATTCCATCTGCCCGATTTTATCGATTACCATCCTCCGGACAGGTTCGAGGACCATCATCTTCTGGCCGAGGACAGCAGCGGTATCGTGACCGTCATTCCCGGAGCCCTTGCGGAGCGGGATGACGGGACCTGGTTCCGTTCCTATCCCGGAGCGTCATACGGCGGCCCCGTCCTCACTGGGTCCATGGGGCTGCGAAAGACAGAGAAGGTCGTGGATGCGCTCATAGCCTACTGCAGAAAAAATGGATGGAAGGGCATCGAAATGACGCCCCCCCCCATAGTCTACTACCGGAGACCCCACAACTACCTGGAATTTGCCCTGCTGCGAAGGGGGTTCGGCTACCGGAAGAGGGAACTCACCGCGGTGATCGACCTGAGCAGGCTGGGCGAGGAACTCAAGCTGGGATTCCGCTCCTCGGCCCTCAGAGGTGTGAGAAAGGCGCAGAAGAGCGGTGTGACAGTAACCGAGGACCCGGATTTCTCAAGCTTCTATCCCGTGCTCGAATCCAACCTTCAGCAGCGCCACGGGGTCCGTCCCACCCATACACTGGAGGAGCTGGAGCGGCTCCGCCGGCTCCTGGGTCATGACAGGATAAGGCAATTCACCGCGGTAAAGGACGGCGAGGTTCTGGCCGGCATGGTGATGTTCCACTGCAATCCCAGGGTGACCCTTGCCTTCTACATCTCCCACGACCAGGAGCACCAGTCGCTCCGGCCTGTGAACCTGGTATACATGGAAGTCATAAGGTGGGCCAAGCAGATGGGTTACCATTACATGGACCTAGGCACGTTTACCCTGGACATGGAGGTCAACTACGGGCTCTGCCGTTTCAAGGAGTCCTTCTCCGCCAGGGGCATCTTCAGGAACACTCTCCTCGGAACCGTTTAGTGGGCAGGAGCAGGTACGACACCACGGCAGCGGTCCTCCTGATCTGGGCATCCCTGCTGGCGTTCGTGTTCAGCGGCAGGATGTATACCACCGATGTCCTTGCGCAATACGAGGTTGCCGGCTCTCTGGCCGGCCAGCGGCAGCTGCTTGCAGTCTCCGGCGATTACGGCTGGACGGTGGAGGGGGTGAGGCAGGGACCTTTCGTCCCCCATGGAATTGGCTTCTCCGTACTTGCGGTACCGGCGGCAATTCTGGGAGGGGCCGCGGGACTGCAGGCCGGTAAAGTGGCCCTCTCCCTCATCAATTCCGGAATGAGCCTGGCACTCATAGGTTTCTGGTACGCTGCCGCAGGCAGGAGGTTCGGAAGGGTGCCGGTCCCCAGGTTCCTTCTCGTGGCGGTGGGCAGCATGGCCCTTGTGTACGGAAAGCTGACCTTCGACGTCACCACCGCGGCTGCGGCGGCGATGGGCGCCTACTATTTCTCAAGGAGCGGGAAGCACACGCTGGCCGGTGCCCTTTTCGGTCTATCCATACTCGTCCGCACCGACAGCGTGCTTCTCTTTCCCGTCTTCATCGCCAGACCCAGGGAGATGGCCAGGATGGCGGCGGGTGCCGCTCCCTTCCTGTTCATCATGCTGGCGGCGAACTGGTACAGGTTCGGCAGCCCCTTCCTCGACGGTCACGGACAGGACCCCGCCATCGCTCTACAGCCCTTCAGGGGCGGAATACCCGGTCTTCTCCTGAGTCCCGGCAAGGGTCTGCTATATTACGCTCCCCTCTGCGTGTTCGCCCTCTTCCACCAGAGGGACTGGAGGCTCTGGAGCCCCTTCATACTCTCACTGGTCTTCCACGGAATGCTGCACGACTGGACCGGAGGCACGGGATGGGGACCCAGGTTCCTGTTCACTTCCCTTCCATTCCTGCTCATGCCCCTCTGCAGGCCCGGAGCGGGGGGAAGGGCTTTCTGGCTCGCCGGGGCCCTGGGAGCGGCGGCGGCCATGCCCGCTCTCTGGACCAACCCCAGCCTGGTGGAGCAGACCGCAGGTGCGGACCTTTTCTCGGAACCTTCCAGGCAGGCGGTGATATGGAACTACTCCTCATCCCCCCTCTTTCTCTCCTTCAGGGAGATCGCCGCGGGACCTCCCGACATATTTGGGGCCACTGCGGCGTCCGAGGCGGGGATATCGCCATGGGCAGGCGTGCTGGGCCAGTGGCTCGCAGCAGCACTGCTGGCCGTCGCCGGTGTGATGAAGCTGCGCAGGGCCGGGACGGAGGAAGGGGCGGCAGCATGAAGATCCTGCATCTTTCTCCCCAGAACTACACCGGCACCATCGACCTTTTCGTCAGGGGACACCGGGCACTCGGACACCAGAGCAGGCTGGTGACCTTCTACAGGGCGGCCAACCAGTACGCCGAGGACATCTGCCTGGACCTTCCCTTCGTGGGACCCCAGAGCTGGCTGCTGAAGCTGAAGAAGCTGGTCAGGGCCGGAAGCCTCCGCGTACCCTACACGGGAACCACCGAGAGGATATTCTGGTCTCCCAGCCCTGTGGAGAACCTTCTCCTGAGGCTGAGGGACAGGGTCTGGCGTCCCAGGATAGACAGGGCGGCCAGGGAGCACGGCATCTGGGACTACGACATCTACCACCTCGAGGGCGGCATGAGCTTCTACCGGGACGGCAGGGACATAGTCGAGCTGAAGAAAAGGGGCAAGAGGATCGTGTCCTACTACCACGGCCTCGGCCTGAGGATGCGGGGGGCCATTCGCCCGGTATGGGAGGCTACGGACCTTAACCTGACCTGCGAGTTCGACCTCTATCAGAGGTATCCGGAGGTGGACTACCTCTTCCTGCCCTTCGACAGCGGGTCAGTACCTCCCGCAGACCCGCCATCCGGAAGGATAAGGGTCTGCCACGCTCCAAGGATAAGGTCGGTCAAGGGCACGGAACTCATCATCGACGCGGTGGAGGAGCTTTCCCGACAGGTACCGGTGGAGATGGTCCTGATAGAGAACATGACCAACGCCGAAGCCCTGAGGATGAAGGCCACGTGCCACATAGCCGTGGACCAGGTGGCAGACGGGGACATGGGATACGGGGTCAATTCCCTGGAGAGCCTTTCCATGGGAATGGCAACGGTGACGAACCTCTCCGCAGCGTATCAGGAGTTCATACCGGGGCACCCCTTCTTCCTGACCACTCCCGGGACACTGAAGCGGGACCTCAGGGAGCTAATACTGGACAGCGATCTCAGGAGGAAGCACGCCGAAGCGGGTCCTGGGTGGATAGACCGCCGGCATCACTGGCTTTCCGTGGCCCGTGAGGTCCACGGGATATACAGGAGAATGGGCTGGGAGGAGTAGTGACCGGAAGAAGCCACAGCAGGGACCTGTCCAGGGAAACCGTATTCTACGCCCTCGCGATGATATTCAGCGGCCTGGTCCAGGTCGCCTTCCTCCCCTTCATTTCGGAGTTCCTGTCACCGGAGGCGGCGGGGGAGCTGGGCACCCTTCGAATACTGGCCGAGGCAATTGCCGGAATAGTGGTCCTTGGGCTTCCCACGGCCCTCATCAGGACCTGGCACCGCAGCGACATGCACAGGGCCATACTCCTCAGGGGTATCGTATTCCCGCTTTTCCCCACAGTTCTGATGGGCGTCCTCGTACTGCTGCTGCACGGCTTCCTAACGGGTTTCCTCAACCTACGGAACCCCCAGTACCTGGTACACGCCGTCCTCCTGGGAGTGGGCATAGCCTACGTTCAGATAGCCCTCTCATTCCCCAGGGCCGACGGGCTCGCCGGAAGGTACCTCCTCATCCAGCTCGTCAGGGGCATCCTGGCGCTGGGTACCCTGGCGGTCCTTCTCTACGCGACCTCCACCGAGGCGGTGCCGTCGTTCATGACCGCCAGATGGGCGCCCTCCTTCCTGCTCGCGGTCTTCGCCGTGGCGATGATGTGGAAAAGGACATCACGGGAACCGGAAGGAGGGGATACCAGGAGCCTTACCGGCGAGATACTGACCTTCAGCCTTCCGCTCATACCCGCTGCCCTTTCCATGATCGTCCTCTCCTCGGCGGATATGTTCATGCTCAGGAGCATACATACCGACATGGCCCAGAGCGGCTACTACGAGTGGTCCAGCAGGGCATGCCTGGTCCTGATGCCCATGATACTGGGATTCAACATGGCCTGGAAGAGGTTCATCTTCAGGAAGAAGAGGACAGGGGGCACCCTTGGAGAACTGGGAAGGGCCGGCCTTCTCTTCATGGTAATGGTGAACTGGGCATCCCTGATACTGGCGATGTCATCCCAGTGGATCGTTCCAATGGTGGGAGGGGCCGGGTACCTCCCCGCCGCCGGAGTACTCCCCACGCTGGCCGGGGCCCTGGCGATGTACGGGCTCTTCCTGATATCCCAGACCGGCTGCCTCCTGACGGGACAGACACGCTTCATCGCCTGGATGACCCTTTTCGGGGCACTCCTGAACATCGGTTTCAACTTCCGGCTGATCCCGGTGGCGGGAGCCCTGGGGGCCGCCTTCGCTACCCTGGCCACCAATCTGTTCATGGCACTGAGCCTCTTCTGGCTCGGTCGCAAGGTGTTTCCCATCAGCTTCTTCATAGTGTTCCTGACGGTACTTCCTCCAATTGCGCTGGGCCCCCTGGCCTCCCTGGACGCGGGCATCCGCGCAGCCATCGTCCTTGCGGCCACGGCCGTCACCGCCGCCGTCATAGGTTACTTGAGGTCCATTGGCACCGTCGCCGACGGGACCGATAGCGCATGAAATCGGGAATATCCCTTCAGATACCCGTTCGCGACGGCGGTGCAGGGTTCATAAGATGCCTGGAGAGCCTGGCGGGGCAGGAGACCGGGGGGACACCGTGGGAACTGATAATCGTGGACGACGGCAGCAGAGTCCCCGTCGAAAGCCGGCTGGAGACAGATTTTCCCGGAAACGTCAGCATCAGGGTCATCAGGCTGGAGGGTCCCGGTAACAGGCCGGCGGCCCGCAACGCAGGCTGGCAGGCTGCATCATCGGAGATATCGCTGCTTTCGGACGGCGACATACTCTTTCCGCCGAACATCGTAATGGACCATATAAGGGCCCATGGCAGAGGAGACGCCTCCGTGGTGATGGGAGCCAGGGTGAACGCATGGACCGATGACGCAACCTCCTGGGAGAAGTGGTTCGACTCAAGGGGAATGGGAGGCCGTCCCGCCGGTCCCTTTCCACCCAGGTACTTCGTCACCGGCAATCTGAGCATAAGGACCGGACTCCTGCGGAAGGCGGGGGGTTTCGATCCCGCCATAGACCGCTACGGAGGTGAGGATACCGAGTTCGGGCTCAGGCTTGCCAGGCTCGGACCCTCGATGTCGTGGGACCCTCGAATAAGGGTCTACCACCTTGACAGGGTAACTGTCCGGGAACATTCAAGAAAGATGGTGGAGTACGGGGGTTCAGGGCTGAAATACACTCTGGAGAAGCATCCCGAAGCACGCGGAATGCTGGGAAGCAGCTGGCTGAGTCCCGTACTGGAAAGACCCGCGGGACCGGGAACCGTCCTGATGAGGCTTCTGGCGAGAGCGGCCCTTCGACCAGCCCTCTACAGAACCGTGCTTCGATGGATGGAGAGGTACGGCCGGCCTCGCTTCCTGTTCACCTACCTTTCCGTAGGCGGCTGTCTGCTGGGATTGAGAGGGGATGGCTTTGAGAAGCCGTGAAGAAACCCTTCGAGCGATCCGGGACAGATTCCCGAACTCGTCCGGGATGGTCAGCTTGAGTTCCATGACCACATGGCGAACGGGCGGGCCTGCCGTTGTCGCGACCGCGGACTCCCTGGAGGAGCTGGCGCGACTGCTGGAGTTCACATGGACGGAGAACATCCCCTGGTTCGTACTGGGGCAGGGCTCCAACGTGCTGGCCGCGGACGAAGGCTGTCTGGAGCTGATCATAAGGCTTGAGGGGGCGCTCACCAGAGCGTCATGGAAGTTGGAGGACGGATCCTGGAGGCTTTCCTGCGGGGCCGGCACCCGTCTCCCCTCGATGTCCGGAGCGGCCTGCACCAGGGGGGCTGCGGGTTTGGAGTTCGCCGTCGGTATCCCCGGCACCGTAGGCGGCGGTGTCTTCATGAACGCCGGGGCCTACGGCAGTTCGATCTCCCGGTTCCTGGTGCAAGTGACCGCCCTGGACAGCAGCGGCTCCACCCGTATTATTGCCCTTGAGGATTGCGATTTCGGCTACAGGCGGAGCAGGTTCCAGAGCGAGAGCTGGATAGTCGCCGGAGCTGAGTTCGAACTGCCCTTTGGGGATCCGTGCCGGCTGAGAGCGGAAGCCTCCAGGATACTGGAACTGAGAAGACGGAAATTCCCCCTGGAGCATCCCAATGCCGGAAGCGTCTTCAGAAAGCCGGCCGAGGACGTTCCGCCGGGCAGGCTCATCGAGGAGGCCGGGCTCAAGGGAACGGCAATCGGAGGTGCCGAGGTTTCCGGGAAGCACGCCAACTTCATCGTGAACAGGGGCGGTGCCACTTCCGCAGATATCAGGGCACTGATGGACCTGGTCAGGGAGAGGGTCCTCGAGAGCAGCGGGATACTGCTCGAGGAGGAGATAGTCTGCATTGGCCGATTCCAGGGGAGATGATGGAAGGGAAGAAGTGACGGGAAGGGTACTGGTCACCGGAGCCGCGGGTTTCATGGGACGGTATCTCATGAACGAGCTGGGAATGGGTGAGGGTGACATCGCCTGCGATGTCAATGATTCCTTCGAAGCGCCCCCGGGTGTAAGGAAGGTCGCCTGGCGGCTGCCCGGCCGAGCGCCGGAAGACCTGGGAGGCGTCCGGAACATAGTACACCTGGCCGCAGTGAGTTCAGTCTCACGGTCTCTCCGGGACGTACGCCGGGCCTTCGACGTCAATCTCATGGGTACCCTGTCGGTAGTGGAATACGCCTCGGAACGGTGTCCCGGCGCAAGGTTCCTTATGGTGAGCTCGGCGGAGGTGTACCGTCCCTCGGAAGAGCCCCTGGGCGAGGACATGGGCATCGGTCCCGTAAATCCCTACGGCAGCACCAAGGCCGCGGCGGAGATCGCCGCGCTGCAGATGGCGCGCGCCTGCGACATCGAGTTGATGGTCGCGCGGCCCTTCCCTCACTTCGGGCCCGGGCAGGAGCCGCTGTTCGCCCTTCCGGCGTTCTGCAGGCGGATAATA
>Ga0207796_1000541_pt1 | contig 15060 bp, 19 predicted proteins | sample Pon1CUnioCityCA_6_FD_187274 | JGI IMG/M metagenome (GOLD analysis project Ga0207796, IMG submission 187274) | Marine sediment microbial community from Union City, CA, USA - Pond 1C Sediment 1 (SPAdes) | ecosystem: Environmental > Aquatic > Marine > Intertidal zone > Salt pond sediment ...
AGAACCCACCCCCGCTGCCTATGCCCAGCGCCCGTTGCGCCGGTATCTCGACGCCACCCGGCCACCGTTTCTTTCGGTGACCGTGGTGGCGGTGCTGATCGGTCTCGGGGGCATCCTGTACGCCGGTGTCGCCGTATCGTGGGGGATGTTCCTGCTGGCCGCGCTGGGCGCGTTGCTGGCGCATGCCGGCAGCAACGTGCTGAACGACTATTACGATGAGCTGAACGGAACCGATTCGGCCAACACCGAGCGGCTTTTTCCATTCACCGGGGGCAGTCGCTTCATCCAGAACGGTGTGCTGACGCCGCGACAGATGCTGCAGTGGGGCGGCCTGCTGATGCTCGGGACCCTGCTCATCGGCCTGGTGCTCCTGGTCCGAGGCGGTCTGCCATTGTTCTGGCTGGGCGTGCTGGGGCTGATTCTCGCGTGGGCCTATTCGGCGCCACCGCTGGCCCTGAACAGTCGTGGCCTGGGCGAACTGGTGGTCGCCGTGGGATTCGGTCTGATGGTGCCGTTGGGGATCGACCTGGTCCTGCGCGAAGCCCTCGCGCCGCTACCCCTGTTTGCCGGTGCCTCCTACGCGCTGCTGGTCGCGGGCATCCTGTACCTGAACCAGTTTCCGGATCTCGAGGCGGATCGCCTGGCAGGCAAGCGGCACTGGGTCGTGCGGCTGGGTGCCCGCCGCGGGCGCTGGATCTATCCCGTGCTGGTGTTGGCGGCCTATGGACTGCTGGCACTCGGGGTGCTGGCGGGGCCCCTGCCAGCCTGGACGCTGCTCGGGCTGCTGCCGCTCCCCGCCAGCATCGCCGCCGCGGCCATCCTGATTCGGCATGCCGGGGCGTCTTCGGCGCTGATCCCGGCCATCCGCCTGAACCTGAGTGCCGCGATGGCGCACGGGTTTCTGGTTGCGGTGGGTCTCCGGCTCGCGGCCTGAGGCAACGGCAGGGGACCGCCGGTTTCGTCGATCCTCACCGGAGGGTCGCCAGGAACTGATCGATTTCGGTTTCGGGCAGAACCGGAAAAAGGCGCCGCAACCGTTCCTCCAGCGCTCGGGGAGAGGCGGTCGCGGAGCGCCACGCGCCCGCGGTTCGGGTCAGCCAGGCGGCCTCCACCCGCTCCGCGGCCTGCTCCAGACCGAGGCATGCCCGGTAACCCTCGTCCCACGACCCCTCGGGTATCCGGCGGCGCAGTGCCCGGATGCGCCGGGTGACACGGCGATTCCAGTCCCCGGACCCCCGACCCAGCCGCTGCCAGCCGGCAGCGTTCAGGCGATCGGGGAGCCAGCACGCGAACAGCACGAACATCACGTCGACCTGGTGGCGATCCTGCCAATGCAGCAGCCGCGAACGGGCCGGGGGGTGTTCCCAGCACTCGATGGCAAACGCCCAGAATGCGTGCGGGGAGAGGGGTGCGCCGTGAGCGGTCGGGTCAGGCCGTCTGGGAGAGGGGTTCAAACCGGATACCCGCGATTCGATGCAGCCCGTCCATCTCGAGCAGGTGCAGGTCGCGGGTGTGGATCTCGATCAGTCCCTGCTTGCGGAACTGGGTGAAGAGGCGGCTGATGGTTTCCTGGGTGAGACCGAGATGGTTGGCGATGTCGGCGCGCGACATGCTCAGGCAGAAACGGTCGGCGACCAGGCCACGCGCGCGGAAGCGGGTGGAGAGGCTCAGCAGGAAGGCCGCCAGGCGCTGTTCGGCGCTGCGCTGACCCAGCAGCGCCAGCAGGGACTCGTCCGAGGCGATCTCCCGGCTCATGGTGCGCAGGAAGTGCTGGCGCAGGCTCGGCAGTTCCCCGGCCAGCGCATCCAGCTTGTCGAAAGGGATTTCGCAGATGCTGGTCGTCTCCAGCGCGACCGCACTCACCGGGTGTACGCCCTTGTTGATCGCGTCGAGTCCCAGCAATTCCCCCGCCAGGGTGAAACCCGTTACCTGTTCGGTGCCGTCATCCGAGAGCAGCACGGACTTGAGCGATCCCGTCCGCACCGCGAACACCGAAGAGAAGGGGGCGCCCATCCGGAACAGTACCTGTCCCTTGGGAATCGGCCTGCGGCGCTGGACGATTTCGTCGAGTTGCCATAATTCGTCTTCCGGAAGCCCCACCGGCAGGCAGAGCACCTTCAGCGAACACTGATCACAGGAACCCGAGGCGTGGATCGTCATGGGCACCGAGTGTAATCAGAATTCGCGCGCGAAAGGAAGTGTGCTTGAAGACAGCGCGGATTTCGGCTTTCCGGGGGAGGAACGGCCAACCGGGACCACGATCGCGGGCGGGCACGCAACCGGTTGGAAGTCCTCGCCGTTCCTGATCTGGATCATCGCAAACCCCCGGCGCGTGGACTACTTTTCCAAGCATGGATTCCCCGGCGCTGTTTCTGCCCCGATCTTCCCTCGACGCGCTGCTTCAGGCTCTGCGTGGCGACGGGTACGAGCGCGTGCTGGGTCCGGTTGCGCGCGATGGCGCGATCACCTTTCAGAACGTGCAGTCCGCGGCCGATTTTCCGGTCGGTGTGCGGGATCGGCAAGCGCCGGGACAGTATCGGCTGGAGAGCGGAGCGGACCCACGGTGCTTCGCCTGGGCCAACGGTCCCCAGGCGCTGAAGCCTCTGACGTTCGCCCCGAGGGAGACGCTGTGGCGCTGTGAACGGGACACCGACGGCGGCCTGGTTTTCCGGGATGCCGGCGAACGCAACGTCCGGACGGCGGTGATCGGGGTTCGCGCCTGCGACCTTGCGGCCCTGAAGATCCAGGAACGCCACTTTCTCAAGGAGCCCTATCCGGACCCACGCTACGCGGCTCGGCGCGAAAGCCTGTTTCTGGTCGCGGTGCACTGCAGCCACCCGGCATCGACGTGCTTCTGCGCCTCCACAGGGGATGGCCCCCGGGCGGAGACCGGGTTCGACCTGGCCCTGTCGGAGCTCGACGACGGCTTCGTGGTGACCGTTGGTACGGAACGGGGCGCGGCGGTCGTGGAGCGACTCGATCTCGATCGCGCGAGTCCGGGGCAGAGGACGGACGCCGATGCCGAAATCGAGGCGGCGGCCCGGCAGCAGGTGCGCGCGCTGCCGTCACGCAATCTCCGGGATAGCCTGTACGCGCGGCTGGAACATGCGCACTGGGACCAGGTTGGCCGACGCTGCCTGTCCTGCGGCAACTGCACCGCCGTGTGTCCCACCTGTTTCTGCCACGCGGAACAGGACGAACCGACGCTGGACGGTTCCCGCACCGATCATCTGCGCCAGTGGGACTCGTGCTTCACCGCGGTACACAGCTACATGGGCCATTTCCTGGTGCGTGAGGAAACGCGTCTGCGCTACCGGCAGTGGCTGACTCACAAGCTGGCGTCCTGGCACGACCAGTACGGCCGGTCCGGGTGTGTCGGCTGCGGCCGCTGCATTGCCTGGTGCCCGGTCGGCATCGATATCACGGCGGAAGTCGCCGCGCTGCTGGAGCCGGCCCATGCATGACCCGGACCGTCCCGTGGAAGTCGAAGTCGTCGACCGTGTCGAGGAGACCCCGACGATCTACACCCTGCATCTGCGTTTCACCGACCCCGAGGTGGCCGGAAGCTATCGACCGCGACCCGGGCAGTTCAACATGCTGTATCTCTACGGCGTCGGTGAAGTGCCCATCTCCATCGTGTCCGACCCCGATTTCGACGGGCCGGTCGAGCACACCATCCGCTCCGTGGGCCGCGTGACCCGCGGCATGGAGCGACTCCAGGTCGGCGACCGGCTGGGGCTGCGCGGACCCTACGGTCGCGGCTGGCCCCTGGAGGCGGCCGAAGGTCGCGACGTCGTGATCGTGACCGGAGGGCTGGGCTGCGCGCCGGTGGTGTCGATGATCCGCTACGTGCTGCAGCGCCGGGAGCGGTTCGGACGGCTGACGATCCTCCAGGGCGTGAAGCATACCGACGACCTGATCTGGCGCCGCCAGTACGAGGCGTGGCAGCGGCTTCCGAACACGCAGGTGTTGCTGGCGGCGGATGTGGGCGGACCCAACTGGCCGTACAGCGTGGGCAAGGTCACCGTGCTGTTCGACCGCGCCGGGATCGACCCGGAACGGAGCATCGTGATGCTCTGCGGCCCGGAGATCATGATGAAGGCCTCGATCGATCGCCTGCTGGCGCTGAAGGTGCCGCCCGAGGCGCTCTGGCTCAGCATCGAGCGCAACATGCAGTGCGGGGTCGGTCACTGCGGGCACTGCCAGGTCGGTCCCCACTTCGTCTGCCAGGACGGCCCGGTGTTCCATTACCCGGCACTCCGGTCCTGGCTGGGCGTCACCGGTTTCTGAGGGGAGTGCGATGGCGATGCCCAGACCGAATCTGACCGATGCCCTGGACCGGCTGAACGAACGACCGCAGCCGCGTCCGCGCATCGCGGTGCACAAGTTCAGTTCCTGCGACGGCTGCCAGCTGGCATTCATCAACGCCGGCGAAGCGCTGCTGCAGTTGGCCGAGCTCGTGGACATCGTGCATTTTGCGGAAGCGGGCCCGATGGATCCGGAAGCCGCGGTCGACCTGGCCTTCGTCGAGGGCAGCATCTCGACGCCGGAGGAGGCCGAGCGCATCCAGGCGGTTCGGGCGAATACCCGGTTCCTGGTCAGCATCGGCGCCTGCGCCACTTCGGGTGGCCTGCAGGCCTTGCGCAACTTCAACGTCGACGGCGCCGCCGGGTGGACCGAGGCGGTCTACGCGCAGCCCGAATTCATCCACAGCCTGGACACCGCAACACCGGTGGCCGAGCACGTCAAGGTCGACCTCGAACTCTGGGGCTGCCCGGTGAATGCGCGGCAGGTCTTCCAGGCCTTGCGCCAGCTGCTGTTCGGCGTGGCTCCGGTGGTGGACCGGGACAAGCTCTGCGTCGAGTGCAAGCGCCAGCAGCACGTGTGCGTGCTGGTCGCCAGGGGAGAGCCCTGCATGGGCCCGGTCACGCATACCGGCTGCGGTGCGCTCTGCCCGGCGTTCGGACGTGACTGCTACGCGTGCTTCGGACCCGCCGAGAATCCCAATACCGCTGCGCTGGCGCACCGTTTCGAGGGCCTCGGACTTCTGCCCGAGGCGGTGGCGCGACGCTTTCACCTCATCAACAGTCACACGCCGGCGTTCCAAACCGAGTGGCTGGACTGGCAGGAGCGTTCATGACCGGCAATCGCGAGATCCGCATCGAAGTGCCCGTACTCGCCAGGGTCGAGGGGGAAGGCGCGCTCGACCTGGTCGCGAGCGGTGGGCGGATCGAGACCCTGCATCTGCGTATCTTCGAACCGCCCCGCTATTTCGAGAAATTCCTGGAGGGGCGCGGCTACGAGGAAGTGCTGGACGTCGTCGCGCGGATCTGCGGCATCTGCCCGGTGGCCTACCAGATGACCGCGGTACAGGCGCTGGAGCAGGCCTTCGGCGTCGAGCCCTCGCCCTGGGTGCAGCGGCTACGGCGTCTGATGTACTGCGGTGAGTGGCTGCAAAGCCATGCCCTGCATATCCACCTGCTGGCGCTGCCCGATTTCCTGGGTTTCGACAATGGCATTGCAATGGCCGCCAAACATCCCGACGCGGTGCGTCGCGGGCTGCGCTTGCAAAGGCTGGGCAACGACCTGATCAAGTTGTTTGGCGGGCGTTCCGTGCACCCGGTGGGGATGCGGGTCGGGGGGTTCCACCGGGCGCCCGATCCGGAGCAGGCGGCGCGGGTGCTGGCGGAACTGCGTTCGGCGCTGCGCGATGCCGAAGCGCTGGTGGCATTCACCGCCGGGCTCGATCTGCCCGAAGACGACCAGAACTTCCTGTCGGTCGCCCTGCGCCATGAGCACGAGTACCCGATGTTCTCGGGCCGGATCGTTTCCGACGGCGGCCTGGACATCCCGGTCGAGGCGTTCCCGGACCGCTTCCGGGAATCGCACGTGGCGCACTCGACCGCCCTGTACGCGCACCTCGATGACCGGCCGTACCTGGTCGGGCCGCTCGCGCGGCTGAACCTCAACCACGATCGGCTGTCCGCGCCGGCGCGGGCCGCACTCGCGGCCACGGGCCTGCGTCTGCCCAGCCGCAACATGTTTCATTCGGTCATCGCGCGGGCGGTGGAGATTCACGAGGCGGTGCTGGAGGCCATCCGGCTGCTCGAGGATTACCGTCCCCAGGAGCCCGCTTTCGTTCCGGTTGAACCGCGTGCGGGGACGGGTTTCGGCGCGACGGAAGCTCCGCGCGGCATGCTCTGGCATCGGTATGAACTGGACGACGGGGGCAGGGTGCTCTCGGCCTGGATCGTCCCGCCGACCTCGCAGAATCAGGCACGGATCGAGGACGATCTGCGGCGGTCGCTGGAAGCCCTTGGCCTGCACCACGACGACGATGCCCTGCGCCAGCGCGGAGAGACGGTCATCCGCAACTACGACCCCTGCATCTCCTGCGCCACGCATTTCCTGAAGGTCCGTGTCCGGCGCCAGTGATCGCCTTCCTCTGAGGCCGCGCGGGTGAACCTGCCGGAGCCGCCCGCACGCTGGCGGGTGATCGGAATCGGGTCACCGGTGGCCCAGGACGATCTCGGGTGGGCCGCGATCGATCTACTGCGCATGGCCGGCCTGGACGCTTCCCTCGAACTGCTCACGCTGGATCGCCCCGGTCCGGCCCTGCTGGAATACCTGGGTCCCGGCGAGCGGGTGATCCTGATCGATGCAATGCAGTCCGGACGGGCGCCCGGCAGCGTGCGCGACCTGGCACTGGCCGAACTGATCGCGAGCGCCGGAATGCCTTCGACGCACGCACTCGGTGTGGCCGAGACCCTGCGCCTGGCCCAGGCGCTGGGTGCGTGGCCCGAGCGCCTGCATCTCCTGGGAATCGAGATGGGGATGCCCGGTGGTGCGGACAGCGGCTGGCGGGCCGCGGCGTTGCGCGAGGTGCTGCGCAGGATCCGGACGCTGACCGCGCCATCAGACGTCTGACAGGACACTGGGGCATCGCCTCGGGAGGGCGCGGTCTGCTATCTTCCGTGCATTCCCCCCGCGAACATGGACCCCCGATGAGCGATCAAGAGACCCCCGCAGACGAACTCAACAAGGAACAGCGCATCCTCTCGATGGTGAAGAAGGTGCTCACCGACGTGGCCCGCGACACGCACGCGCCGCCCGGCATCAAGCACCCGCTGACCGACCGCACCATCGAGGGTATCCGCGACTGCCTCACGATGATCGTCGCGCGCGAGCAGGAACTGGCCGAGGCCCTGGGGCAGTCGATGAACCTTCGCCCGCGCTACGCGGACGAGCCGAGAAAGAATACGGTGGTCCCGATCAACATCGACGGTCTGCGCAAGAAGCCGAAGCCGCAGTAGGGGGCAGCGGGATACGGCGTCCAGGATCGCCCGGGTGCAGCACTATCTGGCGATCGCGCTGGGCGGAGCACTCGGTTCGGTGCTGCGCTTTGCGCTGAACGAGACTGTGTCCGACCGCTTTGGGCGTGCGTTTCCCTGGGGCACGCTCGGCATCAACGTCGTCGGTTCGTTCCTGATCGGGTTGCTGGCCATCGTGCTCGTCGAGCGCTGGGACGTCAGCCCGGTCGTCCGCCTGGGTCTGATGGTCGGCGTCCTCGGGGGCTTCACGACGTTTTCGTCCTTCTCCCTGGAAGTCGTGAACCTGATGCAGAACGGTGCTTTTCTGCGGGCGTTCGGCTACGTGCTGGCGAGCGTGACCGTCTGCGTGGCTGCGGCGGCGCTCGGCATGGGGCTGGCCAGAAGCGTGCTGGGCCCGGTCTGAGATCGATAGTGTCCTGTCATTCGGGGTGTGACAGGACACGAGCGCGCTTGGACCTTTGCCGGGGGCCGCCTTAGACTGCGCGCTCCGAAAGAACGAACGGGTTGGCCATGCTGGATATCCGCGTATTGCGGCAGGATCTCGATGCGGTGGTGGCGGGGCTCGCCCGCCGCGGATTCCATTTCGACCGGCAGCGGTTTCTGGATCTCGAAGCCCGTCGCAAGGCGGTGCAGGTTCGAACCCAGGAGCTGCAGAACGAGCGCAACACGCGTTCCAAGGCCATCGGGCAGGCCAAGGGCCGCGGCGAAGACATCGAGCCGCTGCTGGCCGCTGTGAGCGCGCTCGGCGATGAGCTGAAGCAATGCGAACAGGACCTGCAGGCTCTGCAGGGTGAGCTCGACGAACTCCTGCAGCAGATTCCCAACCTGCCGCGTGCGGACGTACCCGAGGGAGCGGACGAAACCGCCAACGTCGAGCTGCGCCGTGTCGGTGAGCCGTTGCCCATGGACTTCGAACCCCGTGATCACGTCGATCTCGGAGCACCCGGCGGGTGGCTGGACTTCGAGGCGGCCGCGCGCATGTCCGGGTCACGCTTCGTGGTGATGCGCGGCGAGATGGCGCGCCTGCAGCGCGCGCTGACCCAGTTCATGCTCGACCTGCACACGCGCGAGCACGGCTACCAGGAAGTGTACGTACCCTACCTGGTCAACCCCATCGCGCTGTTCGGGACCGGCCAGCTGCCGAAGTTCGACGCCGACCTGTTCTCCGTGCGTGGAGAGCAGGGCTTTCGCCTGATCCCGACTGCGGAAGTCCCGGTGACCAACCTCGTGGCGCAGCAGATCCTCGAGGCGCGCGACCTGCCGCTGAAGTTCGTCGCGCACACCCCTTGTTTCCGGTCCGAGGCCGGCAGCTACGGCCGCGACGTGCGCGGCCTGATCCGGCAGCACCAGTTCGAAAAGGTGGAACTGGTGCAGATCGTTCCTCCCGAGGATTCCGATGCCGCGCTGGAATCGCTGACGGCTCACGCCGAAGCGGTGTTGCAGGCGCTCGAACTGCCCTACCGGGTGATGCTGCTCAGCACCGGTGACATGGGCTTTTCCGCGGCGAGGACGCACGACCTCGAAGTCTGGCTGCCGGGGCAGCAGGCCTACCGGGAAATCTCCTCATGCTCCACCTTCGGCGACTTCCAGGCGCGGCGCATGCAGGCGCGCTATCGGCCGGAGGGAGGCAGTCGCCCGGAACTGGTGCACACGTTGAACGGCTCGGGCCTGGCCGTGGGTCGCACGCTGGTCGCGGTGCTGGAAAACCACCAGCAGGCGGACGGCAGCATCCGCATACCCGAGCGGCTCCGGCCCTACCTCGGGGGAACAGAGCGCCTGGTTCCGCCGTCCTGAGGGAAGAAGCGTATCGCGCCGGTACCGCTTTCGGCGCGATAGGCTACCTTCTCATCAGGATCCCGGACAGGTGCGCACGATGGTCTCAGGCCGTTCTTCCCTACTCTGGAGCGTCGCGTGGGCCGTGCTCGCGCTGCTGTTGACGATCCCCGGCGCCCATGGCTCCGACGACGAATTCCCGCGCATCGACGACACGCCGCGCCAGATCGGGCTGCACACGCCCGAGTGGTTCGAGCCCAGCTTCCTCGACTTTCGCGAGGACCTCGAACGCGCCCTGAGCCGGGGCAAGCAGGGCCTGGCCGTGTATTTCGGCATGGACCATTGCCCGTACTGCGAGGCCATGCTGAACGAGAACCTCGCGCAACCGGACATCCAGCAGTATTTTTCCGACCACTTCGACGTCGTGGCGCTGGATGTGCTCGGCAGCCGCGAGATCGTGACGCTCGACGGGGAACGCATGACCGAGCGGGCATTCGCCGTGCAGCGGCGTCTCAACTTCACGCCTTCGTTCGCCTTCTTCGACGCCGATGGGGAAGAGATCTTCCGCGTACGCGGCTACTATCCGCCCTACCGGTTTCGCGCCGCGCTCGAGTACGTGATCGATCGCCACGACCGTGAAGGCAGTTTCCGCGAGTACCTGGAGCGGGCTTCGCCGCCGCCGAAATTCGACGTCGACGACATCAACTACCAGGCGTTTTTCCAGAATCCGCCCTTCATGCTCGACCGCTCGCGGATTCCCGCGCAACGGCCGCTGGTGGTGTTCTTCGAACGCCGCGCCTGCCACGCCTGCGACGTGCTGCATTCCGAACCGCTGGAGGATCGCCGCCTGCTCGAACTGCTGGCGCTGTTCGATGCGGTGCAGCTGGATCTCGACGCCGATACGCCCGTGATCACCCCGGACGGGACCCGCACCACGGCCCGGGAGTGGGGAGAACGGCTGGACATCCACTGGGCGCCGACGCTGGTGTTCTTCGATGAACGGGGCGTGGAGATCATCCGGATCGACTCGGTGGTGGCGCTGAACCGGCTGACCAACGTGGCCAACTACGTGCTCACCCGGGGTTACGAGGACTTTCCGACCTTCGAGCGCTGGCGTGCTGCCGGAGGCGGCGTGTCCGCGAAGTGAACCGTTCAGGGAGTCCGGTGGCGGATTTCCCAGCAGCGATGGGGCGGGTGACGCTGGAAGTCCGGGGGGGTGGTCGCGCGGGTGATGTCGGTCAGGTGGCAGGCCGGCAGTTCCGCCGCGTGCAGGTCGAACCCCCGCCGGTTGTTCGAGAAGATCAGGATCCCGTCGGGCGCCAGCCGCAACAGCGTGCGCTGGATCAGCCAGGGGTGGTCGCGCTGGACGTCGAAGCTGGTTTCCATGCGCTTGGAGTTCGAAAACGAGGGCGGATCCAGCACGATCAGGTCGAAGCGCTGTTCCCGGGTCGGGACGGCCTCCAGCCATTGCAGCACGTCCAACGCCATGACTGCGTGTTCGGGACGGTCCAGTCCATTGAGCGCAAGGTTGCGCCGCGCCCAGTCCGTGTAGGTCCGTGACAGGTCCAGGGTCAGGCTGCCGGATGCGCCGCCGGCCGCCGCGTGCACGGTGAAGCTCCCGGTGTACGCGAACAGGTTGAGAAACCGGCGCCCCTGTGCCAGCCCGCGAACGCGCGCGCGGGTGCTTCGGTGGTCCAGAAACAGGCCCGTGTCCAGACGGCTCTCGAGGTCGACCTCGAAGCGCAGGCCATGCTCCCGCACGACGAAACGCTCGCCGTCGGCCTGTCCGGCGTCCGCGTATTGCTCGCCGCCTCGCCCGCGTTCACGCAGCTTGGCTGCGAGCCGGTCGCGCTCGCCGTTGGCCAGTGCGGCCGCCACCGTGTCCAGGAGAGGCTCGCCAAGTGCCTCCAGCGCACCCGGTTCAACCCAGCGGCCCTTGTGCATCAGCTGCACGTGCAGGCGCGGCCCGTAACGATCGATCTGCAGCGGGAAATCGGGCAGATCCCGGTCGTAGACCCGGTAGCATTCGGTGTCTTCGCGCCGGGCCCAGCGTGACCAGTGCCGGTCGTTCTTGCGCAGGCGGTTGCCGAAGGCGACCCAGTCCGGCGTCCAGCTCATCCGCGCCTCCGCAGGGCGTTCATGGCCTCATGTGCCATCCCGTATACTCCGGGGTCGGGCAATGGTGAGCGGGGCGATCCGATGGTTTTCGAGCGAGCGTTCGTGATCGAGCATCGGGTTGTGCTGGAGGAACTGATCGCGCGGACCCACCGTATCGCGTTCTGGATTTTTCTCGGCACCTTCACCGGCTATGGGGTTGCGGTGTGGGTCTGGTTCAGCGGGCACACCTGGGCGGCGCTGATCATCGCGACCCTCAGTTACCTGTTCTTCCGCCAGTTTCGCATGCTGTCGTTCAACCTGGCACGGATGCCGCTGCGCGGGCAGGCCCGCGCCCTGCCGGTGCTGCACGAGGTCGAGCGGGCGCTGGAGCAGGGCAGGGCGGCCGCGGTGATGGCCGAGCTGGAGGCGCATCTGCAGGCGCTTGGTCAGGAGCCAGCCGAGGACTGAGCCAGGCGCTCAGCCGGCACTGCGCAGCGCAGCGACCGCGAACGCGATCCAGCCGAAGATGAACAGCGTGCCACCCACCGGGGCGACCGCGCCGAGCACGCGCGGTGCGCCCAGTGCGAGAGCGTAGAGGCTGCCCGAGAACAGCAGGATGCCGAGGACGAACGCGACCGCGGCCGTGGTGCCCCAGCCGTCCGCCAGCCGCGCCCAGAGCGCAGCGATGGCCAGCAGCGCGAACGCGTGCAGAAACTGGTACTGCACACCCGTCTGCCAGGTCTCCAGCGCGCGCTCGGTCAGGCGCGCCTCGAGTCCGTGTGCGCCAAAGGCCCCCAGGACCACAGCAAGCCCTGCGAAGCCGGCTCCGAGTACAATCAGTGAGGTAACCGTCACGTTCCGAATCCTTGTCTGGAGATTGTCATGCCGTCTTTCGACGTAGTGTCCGAGGTTGAACTGCCCGAGTTGCGCAATGCCGTCGACCAGGTGCGGCGCGAGATCGACAACCGTTTCGACTTCAAGGGCACGTCCGCCGCCGTGGAACTGAACGACACCACCGTGCAGCTGCGCGGTGACGCCGAATTCCAACTGGAGCAGATCCTCGACATTCTACGCATGAAGCTGGCCAAGCGCGGCATCGACACCGCCTGCATGGACCCCCAGGAAGTGACCAAGTCCGGGATGTCCGTGAAGCAGGAGATCCTGATCCGGCAGGGCATCGACGCCGAACTCGCCAAGCGCGTGCAGCGCCTGATCAAGGATTCCAAGATCAAGGTGCAGGCGAGCCTGCAGGGGGATCAGATCCGCGTCACCGGGAAAAAACGCGACGACCTGCAGCAGGTGATCGCATTGCTGCGCGGGGAAAGCTTCGATCGGCCTCTGCAGTTCAACAACTTCCGCGACTGAAATCCCGCTCGGGTCGCGTGCGTTCAGTCCCGCGTGACGGGATTGTCGGCGTCTGCCATGTCGCTGTCGACGTCCAGGCCCGGGACCCAGTCGGTGTTGCGTGCCCGTTCCATGGCCTGCCGGTGAATGCGTTCGTGGCGTTCGCGCAGTTCCGGCGGCAGACGGCTCACGAGCAGCCCGTACTTGTCCCACTCTGCGGCCACCTTGTCGTGCAGGATCTGCAGCTGCGCCAGCTGCCAGCCTTCGCAGGTCTCGGTCTCGGGGATCAGCCCGAACACCCAGGCATCCTTGATGATCCCGCCCAGCGCGGTCATGCCGCCGTGCAGGTCGTTGTGGATGCCGACGTAGCGCCGGTCCCGGTTCAGGCTCTCTTTGGTATTCATGGCGCGGATTCTATCCGCTGCCGGGCTCGAGGTACCAGCACTCTCGTCTCCCGACTGCAGTGGCTAGCGGAATTCGTGCCGCAACGGCGGGTCAACGGGCCATGACGACCGATAACCTGCGACGGCTGCGCCTGCGCGTCACCCTGAAGCTGATGATCCTGGCCGCGGTGACCGTGTTCCTGTTCCTGCTGCTCGCGGCCCTCTTCTCGCGGCCGGGAGGGAACATCGTGCTGCCCCTGGAAGTCGACCTGAGTCACATCCCGGCGGGTTCCTCGGAGCGCGTGCAGTGGAACGGCCGGCGGGTGCTGATCCTGCACCGTGACCGGCGGATGCTGGATTCCCTGGCCGGTGCCGAGGAACTGTACGATCCCGCCTCGCGCTTCGACCGCAAGCCGCAGGGGTGGTCGGTCGAGCATCGGGGATATGTTCCCGAATGGCTGGTGGTCTACGCGGAGAGCACGGATCTGGGCTGCGATCTGGACCTCGTGTCGCCGGACGAGGCGATGGGTTGGGCCGGGGGGCTGGTCGATCGCTGCCGAGGCGGCCGCTATGATTTGGCCGGACGCGTCTATCGGGGCCAGCCGGCGATGCGCAACCTGGAAGTGCCGCAGTATCGCCTGGAGGGCAGTCGCCTGACGCTCGGGGTCCACTGAGAGCGGATCAGGTCCCGGTCGGCAGATAGGCATCGAAACGGGTGCTGCGGCCGCGCAACGCGTAAGCGGGCTTCTGATTCCCAAGCGCGGGGGCGTGCAGCGGGCGCTTCACCACGACCCGCCGGCGCACCTGCCGTCGCAGGCAGTCCAGGGTCGAGGACGCATCGGCATCCGCATCCGGTCCGAGCAACTGCTGGAGAAGCCGCATCTCTTTCTTGACCGCCGCGTCCTTCGCGCGGGCCGGAAACATGGGGTCGAACACGGCGGCGTCGAATTCGGTCTCGCGGTGTTCGAGCCAGGCACGGGCATCGGCGTGCACCAGTTCGATGCGCTCCAGCGTGGGTCGCAGGGGTTCGTGGGAACGGGCGCGGCGCAGCGCGTCGGCCAACAACGCGGCCAGCACCGGGTGGCGTTCGAGCACCGTGACGCGGAAACCGCGCGCAGCCAGCACCAGGCTGTCCCGGCCCAACCCTCCGGAGGCGTCGAGAATCCAGGCGCCGCGGGGGAGATGACCCAGCGCCCGCACAAGGTCCTCGCGGCTCTGCGGCGCATGGGCGAGCCGGTATCCCTGCTTGCCGTGCACGAAGTCCAGGTGCAGGGCCAGGGTTTCCCGCCGCGGGCCCCGGCCCACGAGCGATAGACCCCCGGGTCCGCATACGAGCTGCAGACTTTCCGGTGGCTCGGGGTCCGGAGCGGAGGCGCCCTTTCCGACGCCATGATCCGTGATCAGGTCCCAGGCGGTGTCATCGCAGCCTTCGTCGCGCCGGACGGTGAGGGGCACGTCGGCTTCAGTAGTGGGGCGGGGGCGGCTCATCGGCCGGGTTCACGGACGGCTGCGCGGCCAGTGCCAGGACGCGCTCCGACAGTTCGCGCAGCTGCCGCACGAGCCCCTGGTTCTCCTGCTGCAGGCGCAGCAGGGCCTGTTCCTGGCTCTGCAGGGCATACTCCAGGTGCGCGTTGCGAATCTCCAGTTCCTCGATGCGCGATTCAAGTTCCATCAGGGTTCCCCCGGTGCTCGTCGAGATCAGGCCCGCACGACGTTGCGCGGATTGCCCTCGAGAAATGCGGCGATGTTGGCGGCGACCTCGTCGAGCACGTTCTGACGTGCCCGACGCGCGGCCCACGCCGTATGCGGCGTGAGTACGAGATTGGGGATGTCGGCGGCGAGCAAGGGATGGTCGGCGGGGGGCGGCTCCGGCTCGAGCACGTCGATTCCCGCACCGCCGAGGTGACCCGAACGCAGGCTGTCCGCGAGCGCGTTCGGATCAACCAGTCCGCCACGGGCGGTATTGATCAGCAGTCCGCCCCCGCGCATCCGGGCCAGCCGGGAGCGGTTCACCAGGTTGCGGGTGGCCTCGGTCAACGGACAGTGCAGGCTGAGCGCGTCCAGCTCGGGCAGCAGATCGTCGAGGGCGGGCCGGTCCTTCGAATCGTCTGCGTCGGGACGCAGGCTGCGCG
>Ga0207796_1000542_pt1 | contig 15058 bp, 11 predicted proteins | sample Pon1CUnioCityCA_6_FD_187274 | JGI IMG/M metagenome (GOLD analysis project Ga0207796, IMG submission 187274) | Marine sediment microbial community from Union City, CA, USA - Pond 1C Sediment 1 (SPAdes) | ecosystem: Environmental > Aquatic > Marine > Intertidal zone > Salt pond sediment ...
AAAAACCGCCATGTTCCAAATTGGTTTGGAACATGGCGGCCGGTAGTGCACCGTGATTTACTGATTTACTAATTCGAGTTCGTAGAGACCTGCAATCCCGTATCCATCCATCAAGTTCATCGGGGGGATGTTGCGACCATCATCCGCTGACGGGAAATTGGTCCAAACACTCTCGTTCACCGTGTAGAACTGATCGGGACGATACATGAGTGTGAAGGAGGGGATATCCGTCAGGTAGATTTCGGTGGCTTCTGTGTAGAGTTCAATGAGGCGATCCTCATCCGTAACAGATGGGATTTCTGCAATGATCTCATCGATGCGTTCGTTGACGAAACCACCCCAGTTGCCGTTCCAGTTGCCCTGGGTCTCAGCAAATTCGGAGCTCATCATCTGTCGGACACGGCCCCAAGGTTGCACTGGGCCAGCGCCGTCACTCCAGACCATGAAAATGTCATATTCTTGCTGGTCGCCGTTGACGAAGACCGTCTGGTAGACACCCCATTCGGGGAAGAGGGTCGTGATTTCAATGCCGATATCATCACCAGCAGCAGCCACAACCTCCATAGCCGCCTGCCAGTCAGACCACCCATTGGGGCAGACCGCATTGTAAGACAGCTTCTCACCGTCGAGTTCTCGCCAGCCGTCACCATCGGTATCAACAATGCCGGCAGCGTCCAGAATGGCGTTGGCGCCATCAATATCGTTGCCCACCCACTGCAGATCGGCAACCGCTTCCTGGTCATACAAAGCTTGTTCACCCTCTGTGGGGTTCATGACCGATCGCGGGACCTGGTCAAAGGTCGGGGATTGGTTGGTCATAGCATTGGCGATGATCGTGTCATAGTCCACTGCATAGGCGATAGCCTGGCGAACAGCTAATTGGTCTAACCCATAGGATTCCAGGTTAAAGTAAGCGGTTGGCAGGCTGGCTGTGAGGCCATAGGGTGCATCATCCAACCAGGTCGAAATGGGCAGTCCATCCACTAACCAGAGGTCCTGCACATTGGCATTGAACTGCTGGCTGACATCCACTTCGCCAGCTTTCAGCGCGAGGAAACCTGCATTGTTGTCTGCAAAAATAGTGTGTGCCAGGTATTTCGGTTTCGGCAGGGTGCCCCACATGGATGCGTCCTGACCCCAGTAGTTGTCATCACGGATGAAGACAACTTTTTGGTCATCATCGAAGAATTTGGTATAGGGTCCGGAGGCGACAAAATCTTCAGCAGTATCCTCTTTCAACGCAGTAGCATCGCCACCAGCACGTTCTTCCAAAGTCTCGGTCCAGGCTTTCTGAACAACGTATTCGCTGCTGAGATAAGCTCTGACCAACAATGGGTTGACGGCATTGCCTTCTTCATCCAATTTGGCTTTCACCACGACCGTTTGGGGATCCAGCGCTTCAACTGTCTCGATATAATCTGCATAGCTGACACCCGCTGTCGTTTCATACTTGACATTGGTGGCAAAGGTATAGGCAACATCTTCGGCAGTCACCGGGGTGCCGTCGCTCCACATGGCAGCTTCTTTGAGCTGGAAGGTCACTTCGGTCATGTCCTCATTCCACGCCCAATCGCCATCTGCCAAAAGCGGGTACTGCTCACCGTTGATCATGTTGTACATGTAGGGTGTTTCAAAAACCGGGGTACGCGAATTTGCGCCCGCAACGACAGCCATGGCATTGTTATTGGAACCGGAATAAGGATTCCAGCCCACAACTGCACTCCACTGCAAACCATTGATATACAAGGTTTCTTCGCGGGGGAGAGAAGCAGCCACATCAGCCGGGTCGACATCAGGGCCTGCTGCAGCCGGTTCTTCTTCGGTTTCTTCAGGCTCTTCCATGACCTCTTCGGTCTCTTCAGGTTCTTCGACAACTTCTTCTTCGGGCTCCTCGACAACCTCTTCCATTTCCTCTTCGGTTGGTTCAGGTTCGGCTGCTGGTTGGCAAGCCGTCATGAAGATGCTGAAGATGAGCACGAGGCTCAAGAGTAATAACAATCTTTTTTTCATCACTTTTCTCCTTTGAAAAGTTGGGTTATTGGGTGAATCTTCTTGCGAAACCATCCAGAGACAGTCTCAAGATTCAGAAAGGAAACTACTTAACATCAAAATTCTATTCTTCCGTGGCACCTCCTTTTGAGACTATCATAACATATAGTTAATAAAAATGGGGGGAATTTGCGGATATTTGCCCTGGTTGAATCGTAAAATTTGGTATCGTTCCCATTTTTTGGGGAACTAGTTTGTGTACTCACCAAATAATTACCGGTTTCTTCATCCATTAAAGGTCATTTCTCCACTTTGGAGACGATTCCGAATGATTTTTAGCTCAGTAATTGATCCTCTTGAGAAGAGAAATCATTGGGAACGGTTCCAACTCCATCATATATGAAATTTGAAAAATTGTCAATATTAATTTAAGAGAAGGTTAATAACATATACAAATCATCCCTTCATTATTGATAAAAGGATCAAATAACGGACCATTTTACAGGAACAAGCGGTAGTTCATTTACACATCAAACCTGGTTAGCTCTCAAACGAGAAGACCGATGCGGTGTTCCATTTGAGGACTGATACATCCCTGTGATGTGTTTGAGATCATCATTTCTTGGAAATCGACGGAAATTGAAAGGTATGATCTGGATGGATATCATATTTAACAATTTTGACAGTATCCGGTTTTTCGTGTATGATGAATGTGTTCAACAAGAACATTGTGTACTCACGAAAGTTTACAAAAACCGGTTTCTTTGAAATTGGAGTCATTTTTCTGCGTCAAATCTGAATATTTAAGAATGGGCGCGAAAAATTGAATGCGATGACCACGATCAAAGAAATTGCAAAGTTGGCGGAAGTCTCCCGATCAACTGTCTCTCGGGTGATTAACCATGACCCGAACGTCAGCGAACAAACCCGTAGAAAAGTCCAAGCGATTATTGACGAATTGGGCTATCAGCCCAACCCGGTTGCCCGCAGCCTGATCAGCGGGCGTACGCATGTCTTGGGATTGGTTATCCCCATGACATACAGCAATATGTTCACGGATCCATTTTTTGGTTTATTAGCGCAAGGCATTTCATCAACCTGCACGGCGAACAACTACACATTGATGCTGTGGTTGATCGAGCCGGATTATGAGAAACGCGTCAATGATAATATTCTCAACAACCGCTTGATCGATGGGATGATCCTGGCTTCCAACATGATCAAGGACCCCCTTATTGAAGGTCTAATTGCCAGGAATGTCCCGTTGGTGCAGATTGGTCGGAACAACTACCCGGATATCAGCAGTGTTGATGCAGATAATATCTATGGTGCGATGACGGCTGTCAGGTATCTGCTAAGTATTGGAAGAAAGAACCTGGCAACTGTGACGGGTAATATGGACCTTTACAGCGGCAGGGATCGGCTTACAGGCTTTCAACAGGAATTGCAAGAACACAACCTTCCTATTTGTGAAGACCGGATTATTTTTGGGGATTACACCGAAATTGGCGCCTATGAGCAAACAAAGTTGTTGATAAAACAAGCGAGTTTTGATGGTTTATTTGTTGCCAGCGACATCATGTCCTTTGGTACCTTACAAGCCCTCCAGGAAGCGGGTCTGCGGGTTCCTGAAGATGTCGCCCTGGTGAGTTTTGATGATATCCCGGCAGCAGCTCGGCATAAACCAGCCTTGACTACTGTCCGCCAACCCATTCACCAGATGGGCGCCATCGCAGCGCAAACCTTAATCGACCAGTTGGATAGCAAACATTCCCTTACTCATCGCCGTATAATCCTTCCTACAGAACTGATTTTACGAGAGACGACGCCTAACCCATAAGAATAAAGGCTTTAGAATATGGTCATCCATGAGGGGATATGCTAAAATTTAATAATGATGACCCAAAAGAATTCAGTAAGACCTTCTCCCATTGCGGGCACCTGGTACAGCGCCAACCAGAGCCAGCTTGCAAATACCGTTGATCGATATATTGAGAGTGCTGATATCCCAGAACTTCCTGGGGATGTCATCGCGGTTGTCGCTCCCCATGCTGGTTATCGTTATTCCGGGGCGGTTGCGGGCCATGCATATAAATGTGTGCAAGGCATGGCTTTTGATACTGTGGTTGTCCTTTCTCCAATGCATCAATATTATCCGCAAAACTTGCTGACCAGCGCGCACAGCGCTTACCATACCCCTTTGGGAGATATCCCCCTTGCAACTGGTCTGCTGGCAGAGATTAATGACACACTCGAATCACAAGCTAATTTATCTTTGACACCGGTCTCGAATGACCAGGAGCACTCCCTGGAGATTGAACTACCCTTCTTACAGCGTGCACTTCGTGGTGAATTCAAGCTGGTCCCCATTATGCTCCGAACCCAGCAGCGGCAGATTGCACAAATGTTGGGAGAAATACTGGCAGAAATCATGCAAGATAAATCCTGCTTGATGGTTGCCAGCAGCGACCTTTCCCACTTTTACCCTGAACCCACAGCCAACCGACTGGACAAGCAGGTATTATCTGCCCTGGCTGATTTTTCTCCTGAAAAGTTGTTTGATCTCAAGGATTCGGGAGAGGGACAGGCTTGCGGACTGGCAGCCATTGCGAGTGTATTGTGGGCTTCAGAAAGTTTGGGCGCGACGGATGTGACACTCCTGAAGTATGACACTTCTGCTTCAACCACAGGGGACCGCTCTTCTGTAGTGGGGTATGGCGCAGCCGCCGTCACGCGACCCACAGATCAACTGCCGTAATACCATGCCACTTATCCGGTCAACAATCTTGTTGGTGCTACTGGCTTTGATGTTGTTAACTGCCAGTTCGGCTTGCCAGGAAGCAGGATCCACTTCCATAAATACTTCAGACGAATTTTTGGTTGATGTAAAGGTGACGGAAACCAAAACGCCAGACCCCACGGCAACCGCTACCCCTGCCAATACCATCACCCCGCGCCCTTCCCAAACCCCGAGCATCACAACCACAGCCTTCCCCACCCTGACGCCAACGCCCTTGGCGACCCCTTTTGATTCCCAACCTGCAGTGTTGTTCCCTTTCCAGGACAGCAACGGCAGGACCGTGGATTGGTCTTATATCCACGTGACTCAAATTGGTGTCAATTCGGATGATGAGATCAATGATTTATGGGCTTTCATGGCTTTTCAATTGCTAGATCGGGCAGTTCATCAGCGAAACCTTCAGCTTCTTTCCGAAACCATCTCGGTTTATTACCTGAATGTCGCCCATGATTTCAACGGCCGTTTACTTCCCATGCAGCTCGTGCTGGGAGGAACGGCAGGTGCAAACGTTACCATAGAGAATATCCCTTCCGGGGGGACAGCTTACTTCCAGGCACAGGTGCGTCCATCGTCAGAGGGGTTTGACCCTTTTGTTGTTCACCGAGATGCCAATCGGGAATTTGAATTACGTGAAGAATCTACGCCGCGCATGCTGTTGAGTGAATTGCAAACCCTGCTGCCAACCCTGGGAGAGGAAATCATCCTGTTGGCAGACCACCCCATCCTGCTTCCCCGAAATGAATGGGCGCAGGTCAAATTGGATATGAGCCAGATAAGCTACCTGGCGGCAAGATACCAACCTTTTTTTGATTTCGATGAATACGGCCAACTGGTGGACCAGAGCGATTTTGCTTATGACCTGCGTGATCATATCTTTGAGCAGCGTCCAATGCCAGAAGGCCTGTATGCCTACAGCAGCAAAACATTGATTATCCTCGAAAAGGATGAGTAAATCCCCAATTTCAAGAATAGTGCATAGATTGGTTTCTCAATTCTAAAACCCCCGAGTGACAAATCATGTTAGAATTTTCCCTATCCAACACAATTCTGGAGGGGCTTGCATGACACAAACCTTGCCTGAAACTGCCCTGATCCTGGTGGCGATCCTGCCCAACCAGCGCGATTTTGATATCGCCCGCCTTTTTGGCTGGTATCGCATCCCGCTAAAAAGCGCACCCAAGGTCATTTCAGTGGATTACCTGGCTTTTTACCAAACCAAAGCCTTTGGGAAAGCTGAACGGTGGCAGATAGCTTTTGTCGCCGAAATCCTGGGACATGAACTGGTTCAGCGTAAGGACCTTATCCGGGATGAACCAGATCATCCACGAGCCCAGGAAGAGTATTTCAAGCTCCAAATTGGCCCCTTGCAGCGACTGGAAAACCCCATCCCTGCCGGTGACTGGAAGCGTATAACTTTCTTTTACACCACTGGAGAACAATTCCAAAACGCGCAGACGGTCAATGACCTGGTGGTCAAATCACAAGATGAACGCGAAGTTCTGTGGCATACCCTGCGAGAACGTGCCCTGAGCGCCAATGAGTACCAGGCAGCAGACTTGCCGCAGTCGGTGATTGACCCTGCTATCCTGACATTGCTGGGAGAAATTGGCAAGCTTTAATGCTTTCAAGGGTTAAAATCAAAACCGGCCAGGTTGCGGAAACCTGGCCGGTGTTTTATGCTAATCGATTGATTAGGGTCTAGAGGGGTGTAACATCCTTAGCCTGCAGGCCCTTCGGACCCTGTTCCACGGAGAATTCCACCTGTTGTTCTTCTCGCAGCGATTTAAATCCTGAACCCAGGATAGCGGTGTGATGTACAAAGACATCGTCGCCTTCATTCCGAGCGATAAAACCATAACCTTTTGCATCATTGAACCATTTCACGGTTCCAATTTCTTTTTCTGACATTCGTAATACTTCCTTTGTGTGTTACTAAAAAATGTTGTCTTCAGTGAGCCTGTTTTTATTGGTCACGATAAAAAAACCATCCAGTCTCCGCAAGTCTGGACGGTCGATACCTTTACCAAAACTGACTTCACTTCAGACATAATCATACCTTGTAAGCAGAAAATGTCAAATAACTCGCTCAGGAGAATGAAAAACTCAAAGGTGAGATAGACCATGATAACCATTGGTATTTCACTAATTTGGTTATAATCTGCTAGAATCAATTATTATTTACAATTTCAACTAAAGCAAACTGGAGAGATGATTATGGCAACTTTAATCAAAAACGGCACCCTGATCACCGCCAGCGAGACCTTCAAAGCAGATATCCTGGTTGAGGGTGAAAAAATCAGCCTGATCGGGCAGGACTTGTCCCATCCCAACGCTGAGCTTATCGATGCCAAAGGCAAGTATGTCCTTCCCGGCGGTGTGGACCCGCACGTCCATCTTGATCTACCCATGTTTAATACAATCTCTTCCGATGATCACTACACGGGCGGCAAAGCTGCTGCCTTTGGCGGGACCACGACTGTTATCGACTTTGTTCCCCAGGATGAAGGCTCCCTGGAAGAGAATATCGAGCGCTGGCATGCCAAAGCAGATCCCAAAGCATCCATTGATTTTAGCTTTCATATGAACATCACCCGTTTTGACAAGGATGTTGCCAAAGAGATTTTCACACTACCCGACCTGGGAATTACCAGCCTGAAGGTTTTCACCGCCTATAACGGACGACTGCGCTTGTTGGATGGGGAGATATTCCGGGTGATGCGGGTGGCTCGAGCTGCCGGCATGCTGACGATGGTCCATGCTGAGAACGGAGATGTGATTGACATCCTGGTGGAAGAAGCCCTTGCCGCTGGTAATAATGCACCCATATTCCATGCCAAAACCCGGCCAGCCTGGGGCACCGTCGAAGCCTCGCTTAGGGCAGCAGCCCTGTCAGCGCAAGCTGGGGACGCTCCACTGTATCTTGTCCATATGAACACAGCCGGTGAGGTGGATCAACTGGCTTACGCACGTGAACACGGCCTCAACATGATGGGTGAAAGTTGTCCACAGTATCTGTTTTTCGTTGAGGATGATCTGCGTCGAGAAGATGGCGCCAAGTGGATTTGCTCGCCACCCATGCGGACGGAAGCGGACAATCTCCGGCTTTGGGAGGGTTTGGAGGATGGGACAATCCAGGTGATGGCAACCGATCACTGTCCATTCTTCTATGATGGTACGACGCCCATCAATTACGAAGGCGAGTTGGTTACTATTCCTGGAAAAGAGTTGGGGAAGGACGACTTCACCAAGATACCCAACGGGCTGCCCGGAGTGGGGGACCGTATGCCTATCCTGTGGACCCAGGGCGTAGGCAGCGGCAGGCTGACCCCCAACCAATTTGTTGCCATGCACTGTACCAATCCAGCAAAGATCTTTGGTTTGTACCCACAGAAAGGCGCGCTCCTCCCGGGCGCTGATGCTGATATCGCCATTTGGGACCCTGATAAAGAATTGCGCTATGGGGTCGAGGTCGCCCGACACCGCACAGATTACAATTTATATGAAGGCTGGCAGCTCAAAGGCTTTCCGGTTATGGTCTTCCTGCGAGGGCAGAAAATTGTTGAGGACGATCAGTGGTTCGGAAAAGCCGGCATGGGTCGCTACCTTCATTGCCATGAAGGTGAAATTCTCATCTGAGATGTTCATCCATACCTTATGATCCTTTTACTTCCCATTGGGTTACTCCTGGTGGCTGCTTTAGCCATCGCCATCCTCGACCGACTCCGTCCAAAATTTGGCACGAGCTGGTTGATTGCGTCCGTTGCATCGGTAATCGCCTGGTTGGTTATCTTAGTGCTTCGATTGAGGCTGCCAACCACTCTCGAGATACTTTCATTTCAAGGGGGTAGTTTCAACCTTGTTGGGGAGCTTTCTTTATTACTGGACTATGACGCCTGGCCTTATGTGCTGTCGCTGATCACCATCAACCTGTCAGTGATCCTCACGGATGCAGCTCGCACACGCTATGACATCACACCGCTCACATGGGCAGCCAGCCTGGGCATTACGGCCACCGGTTTACTTGCCCTTCAATCCGGGACAAGCATGATGCTGATGTTTACCTGGGTGATTGTCGACCTGATTGAACTGCTTTATCTTCTTCGCCTGGAGGATATCAACCGATTTATCGGGCGCATTGTTCTTTCTTATGGCGTGCGAACGGCGTCAATATTAATGCTCTTCCTTGCTGCCATCCAGGGGTGGCAAATGAACGGCTCTTTTCAACTGACAGAAATCCCGCAAACGGCAGGATTTCTTTTCCTCATCGCAGCCGGTCTCCGCCTGGGGGTATTCCCCCTCAACCTGCCTTTCCTACAGGAGCCCAACTTGCGTCGAGGGGCTGGGAATATCATTCGTCTTGCCCCTGCAGCCTCCAGCCTGGTCTTACTTGCACGTTTGCCGGAAAACTTGATCACCGAATCCTTGGTCGGGTGGGCACCGGTTTTCCAGGGCATGCTGGCGGTCACTGCCGTTTACGCAGCTCTTAGATGGATTGCTGTGGGGGATGAAATCGAGGGTAGACCATTTTGGATCATTGGATGGGCAGCATTGGCTGCGGCATCTGTTTTGAACGGGGCACCTCGAGCCAGCCTTGCCTGGGGTTTGGCGCTTCTTCTTCCGGGAAGCCTGCTCTTCCTATATTACCCACGCGTTCAACGGATTAATTTCCTCTTATTTATTGGTTTAATTGGATTGGTGGGCCTGCCATTCACACCTGCAGCCAGCGGCTGGTCTGGTTTGGTGACCAATGGTGTAACATTCTGGACTTTTCTCTTCATCTTGGCACACGCATTGATGGTTTTAGGCTATCTTGAACGCGCCCTGCAGCCTGGCGGTGAGGCTGGCGCTCTGGAATCTTGGGCAAGGTTGGTCTATCCATTGGGTCTAATCCTGATTATTCAGGCTGTGGTCACCCTGGGCTTAATTGGTTGGCCTGGATCGCTGACGATGGGTACCTGGTGGTTGGCATTAATCAGCAACCTTCTGGTGGTTGCTGGTGTGATTGTGACCCAAAGATTGGGTATTCGTTCACCATATATCAAGCTCCCCGCCAGCAGCAGCCTGACCAAGTTTATGAATTGGCTTCTACCACGCCTTGAACCCATTTTTCGCCTGGAATGGCTTTATCAACTGCTTTGGCAAATTTATCGCGTCCTTGGGTATCTTTTAAAATCTTTCTCTAAAATTTTGGAGAGTGATGGTGGGATCCTTTGGACAATATTGCTTCTCGTTCTCCTGATATCGCTGTTAGCCGGTTTTGGTGGAAACTAACTCTATGGATGCCCTTCCCACACTTGCCTTTATTGTGATTGTAATCACCTCCATGGTCATCTTAGTCTTTCGCGATTGGCGGATCAATGCTGCAGCTTTGGCCTTGCAATATATCGCTTCTTTTTTATTAGTGAATCTTTCCTGGCCTATTGGCATGGCAGTGGTTAAATTAATTGTTGGCTGGATGGCGACCGCGGCAATTGCCCTGACTTGCATCCGACAGAACAAAGTTGAAACCAGTGATGAATCTAGTGCCAGCTTATTCTTCCGTGGCGTTGCCGGCTTGGTCGCTATCTTAGTAATTTTTGTCCTATCACCCACCTTGCAAGAGCAAATTTTCCCTGAACTGGACCTTGTCATCGTTCAAAGCGGTTTAATGCTGCTTGGGATGGCATTGATGCAACTGGGAACCAACACTGACCCCTACCTGACGATCTTTAGTCTGCTCAGTTTCCTTTCAGGATTCGAAATCATCCATGCAGGGTTGGAACGTTCTACGCTGTTAACAGGCCTATTAGCCATTGTAAACTTGGGATTAGCTTTAGTGGGTGTTTATTTCATTGTAAAGAACAACCCGAAGGAGGCTTTTCCAGCACAAGAGGAGCCCGGCAAATGACCCTCAGCACGCCTGTTCTTTGGGTTTTATTTCCCCTTACGATGGCTGCCTTGATCGGCGTGTTCTATCAACGCCAGGTTTTGGGAATCATCCTCACCTGTTTGACCGCTTTTGGGCTTTCGATTCTCGCTATTTTTTTCCCGGAAGATTTACTTATCACCATCGGTTCATTTGAGATCGTATTTACCGAAAGCATTGGTTTTTTCGGAAGGCAGATTACTGTAGCTGTCAGCATGCTGCCTTTTATCTCATTAATTTATGCAGCTGCTGGTCTTTGGGCGATTATCAGTAGCCTACCCAATACACCTGCCTCTTTTCGCCCATTGAGCTTAGCAATCACAGCCTTGCTGACCGCTGTCATGGGTGTGGAACCTTTTTTATACGCAGCCCTCTTGATCCAAACAGCGGTACTGGCATCAATACCCATGCTTTCGCCCTTTAGCACAGTTGGTGAAAAAGGCATCCTGCGTTACCTGACCCTGGAGACCTTTGCGTTACCTTTAATATTATTGGCAGGGTGGATGCTCTCTGGTGTGGAGACACTCCCACAGGATAGTGCCCTGGTAGGGCAAACGGCTGTGGTGTTGGGTCTGGGCTTTGCCCTCTGGCTGGGCGTTTTTCCATTTCACAGCTGGATACCTATGGTCGGACAGAGTACCCGGCCCAATGTGTTCACCTTTTTGATGTTTATCATCCCAACCACCATCCTTGTCTTCAGCCTTAATTTCCTGAACCGTTACACTTTCTTGAGAACACTGCCTGATTTAGATGATGCTTTACGATTATTTGGCACACTGATGATTGTCATTGGCGGATTTTGGACAGCTTTTCAAGAAGATCTCAGGCGAGCTTTTAGTTTCTCTGTCTTAACCGAAATTGGGTTTTCCCTGCTGGCTGTCAGCCAGTTTGAACAAGGCGGGCTTACCTGGATGCTGATGCACTTTCCAGTGAGAGCTTTGGGTTTTTGGCTGTGGGGATTCACGCTGACTGCGCTTGATAATTATACCGGTTCACTTGACCGCCATTCCCTTCAGGGCATAGCGCATCAGTATCCCATTCTTTCAGCAGGGATATTGCTTTCGCAATTAAGCATCGCCGGGTTGCCTTTGCTGGCAAGTTTCCCCATCAAGTCTGTCCTGTTTAATACCACCTTTATTGCCAGTCCCTCCCAGGGAGTCTGGAGCTTTGTTGGCAATCTGGGTTTATTCCTTTTCACCCTGCGTCTTCTCGCCTCTTTTGTGCGATCTGAAATAGATTCACAACCTCAAAACTGGTCTTTACACGAAAAGCGGTATGAAATTCTGCTGGTCGGGGCTGCTATCCTGTTGCTGATTGCCTTCGGATTATTTCCAAACACGATTTTAGCGCCCATCACGGAGACCTTGACCGCCTTTGCCCAACTGCAGTAGACTCCAGACAATTCAACCACATTTGCCATCCCAACACTGGGCGTAGATAAGGCATCATGTGTATAATTCAATCAGCCAGGTATTATCCAACAGTAAGGGATAATGACTGGGTCTTTTTAACACAATCAATAGGTGAAACCAATGGATCAATCAATCGATAGAGAACAATTAGAAAAACGGGTGGCTTGGCTGGATAGTGAACATCGCAATGATAAGACGGTCATCGCTGGGTTGCAAAGTAAAATCGAAACCCTCGCTTCAGAGAATGAGAGTTTACGATCACAGGTACAAGCATTAGAAAGTGATATTACACGGATTAACACGTTAATGCTCCGCTTGGAAACCTTTGAGCAAGATATAACAAGCCTTCAGACGGAAACAAACCGTCATTTTGAGGGAATTAGGGATGATTTGTATGAGAAGCAAGTGCATACCGATCGAAACAATAAAGAAATCGAAGATATGAATGCAGATCTTCTCAATATCCAAAAGAAACTCCAGGAAATCGAGGAAATCGATTTAGAAAGAACCTTTAAAGAACATTCTGAAGAAGAAATAAGGCTGGCTCGGGTTATTGAAGAAATAAGAACCCAAGTTAATGAAATTACCCAGTTTGACGAGGAATATAACCGTACCCTGCGTATGATGGAAGATAACCGACGGCAAGATACCAAACGGATTAATGACATCCAGGGAGAGGTTGCCGCGTTACGTAAGCGGCATGATGAAACTCAAGCGAAACAGGAGTTGCTCAGTGATAATATGCGGAAATTGGAAACACGCTTTAAAGGATTGTCAGAAGCGGAATCTGAAAGACGAGAGTCACAGGCTGCATTTTTTGAAAAGATCAACATGATCGAAGTCGATCGCGATCGTTTGTTCAAACAATGGGCAGAACGGTTTACTCAGATAGAAAAGATAACAGGGGGTATGGAAGATCAAGTGACAAACCTCGGTAATCTTCAGCGTTCTGTAAAAGAATCGCAAGATGCATTGGATGAAGTCACGCAACGCTTTGAGCGCCGAATCAATGAGATCACCGAAGTCCAGCGCCTCAATGAAGATCGCTTCCGACAGGAATGGACTACCTTCAAGTCCGACGACCAAAAACGCTGGTCAAATTATGTTATCTCACAGGACGAACAGCATCGGGAGATGAATCGAGCGATTGACGTCTTCAGTAATAGGTTAGCCAACATCGAAGATCAATTGGAGATCATCCAGGAAAATCTGCATCAAATTGGTAAAGACGATATTCGCCGAATGCAATCCCTGATCAGTACAATCCGCGAATCAATTGATCAATATAACAATATCTTTAAGGATTAGCCTTTAAGCAGGAAGCTTCTATGCAAGTTATCGGCACTGCAGGACATGTCGATCATGGAAAATCCACACTTATTCAGCGTTTGACAGGGATTCATCCTGATCGCCTCAAGGAAGAACAGGACCGCGAGATGAGCATTGAACTGGGCTTTGCCTGGTTCGAACTGCCCAATGGCGAAGAAGTTGGAATTGTGGACGTTCCTGGGCACCGAGACTTCATCGAAAACATGTTAGCCGGTATCGGGGGCATCGATGCTGTGCTGTTTGTTGTTGCTGCTGATGAGGGGGTTATGCCGCAAACCCGGGAACACCTTGCCATCGTTGATCTGCTCCAGGTTCCTGCAGGTGTGATCGCTCTCACAAAAATAGACCTTGTCCAGGAACCAGAATGGCTTGACCTGGTAGAAGCGGATCTCAGAGAGACCCTGGCAGGCACTGTCCTGGCGGATGCACCTTTCGTGCGTGTGAGCGCTCGAACGGGGGTAGGAATTGAAAATCTAATCGGAACATTACAGAAGACCCTTGAGCGGCATCCTCATCGTCCCAATCTGGGTCGGCCTCGCATGCCAGTTGACAGGGTGTTCACCTTGCCTGGTTTTGGGACGATTGTCACAGGGACCCTGATGGATGGCGCACTTTCAGTGGGTGACTCTGTAGAGATCCTCCCACCTCAATTGGAAGGGCGAATCAGGGGATTGCAAACCCATAAACAAGCAGAAAACCAAGCCCTACCTGGTGGGCGAACAGCTGTGAATATTTCTGGCGTCAGCGTGGATCAAATTACTCGGGGAAATGTTGTGGTGCACCCTGGGACCTACCAGTCCACAAAAATGGTCGATGTTTGGTGTACCCTGCTGCTGGGTGTCGAATCTCCCTTGAAACACAACACAGAGGTGAAACTTTTTGTTGGCGCTGCTGAAGTCATGGCGCGTGTTCGCGCATTGGGGGTGGAGGCATTGGAACCGGGCAAAGATGCCTTTCTTCAATTAATACTCCAGAATCCTGTGGTTGTCCTTCGCCAGGATCGTTTTATCCTGCGCAGCCCTTCACCGCCTGCCACCATTGGCGGGGGTCAGATCGTTGATCCCCACCCTGGTCGTCGGCATAAGCGTTTCAACGTCAAAAGGCTGGAGGAGTTGGAAAGATTACTGGTGGGCACCCCGGAAGATATCCTCCTGCAAACAGCCATTAAATTAGGTGCGGCTTCATTGGATGAAATTGTTGAGCATTCCGGTCTTGAGCCAGATTCAGCCCGGGAAGCAGCATCCAGTCTCATTGAAAAAAATGCTTTGATCAGGTTACGTGGTGAGCGCTTAATCCTGCCGGCTGAAACCCTTGAGAGCCTGACCCGGGTTATCCAGGATGTCCTGGCAGGATACCACCAACAATATCCCCTGAGATTGGGCATGCCCCGTGAACAGCTTAAATCACAGATGGGGTTGGCACCCAATGTGTTTGGCGCCCTCATCTCGAGGATGGTGGAGAAGCGGTACTTGCAAGAGGCTGGTGCAAAGGTTTATTTACGAAATCACAAAATTGCGTTTTCAGGAGAACAGCAAGAGAAAATCGATAAGCTTTTAGTTGCGTTTGAGCAGCAGCCTTTCTCACCACCATCTGTTAAACAAAGCCAAGATGTCCTTGGTGAAG
>Ga0207796_1000543_pt1 | contig 15049 bp, 13 predicted proteins | sample Pon1CUnioCityCA_6_FD_187274 | JGI IMG/M metagenome (GOLD analysis project Ga0207796, IMG submission 187274) | Marine sediment microbial community from Union City, CA, USA - Pond 1C Sediment 1 (SPAdes) | ecosystem: Environmental > Aquatic > Marine > Intertidal zone > Salt pond sediment ...
GAGGAGGAGATCGCCATCGGCGCTCCCGCCGAGGAGATCATCGTGCGCACCGAAGCGGACCCCGCCACGCTGGTGGTGATGGGACGGCGCGGCCATTCGCGGATGAAGACGCTGGTGCTGGGCAGCATCAGTGACAAGGTGATGCGCCACGCGGCCTGCCCGGTGACGCTGGTTACCTGAGAGGCAAGCCGCTGGCCTTCCGCTGACTCAGGCGCTACGTGAAACCGGCGTGTCGAGCGTCAGGTTGCGGCAGCGTGTCTCGACGAGGAACGCGGAGGCCAGCGCGGCGAGCGCTGCGAATCCGGCCAGCAGCCACAGGCCGCGACCGTAATCCGCCGCTGCGTAGACCGGAACCCCGTTGACGATCGTGCCGTCCCAGCCCAGGTCCATGGCCCAGCCGAACAGCGGCTGGAACACGGCGGTGCCGAGAAACAGCCCGGTATTCACCAGGGCGATCGCCATCCCCGAGAGGGCCGGGGCGGTGACTTCCTTGGCGTGCGCATAGGCGACCACGAAGCTCCCGGCGCTGAGTCCCATGATGGCGAACAGGCACAGCGCAATGCCGCCCGGAACCCAGGGAAAGAACAGTAGCGCCAGGCACGTGGCGAGATAGAGCAGGGCGCCGCCGCGCAGGATCGGGACGCGCCTGCCCATGCGATCCGACAGGCTGCCGGCCAGCAGGCAGCCGATGGCGAACGCAGCGGTGGCCAGGGTGGTGTAGACCGAGGCCTCTCCACGGGTGAGGCCGTGCACATCACGCAACAGCGGCACCGCCCACAGGCCGAGCATGGCGAACAGGCTGCCGGTCATGCCGAAGTCGTATACGAAGCCCGGCCAGAGCCTGCGATTGGCCAGCACGGTGCGCAGGTCATGGAACCAGTGGCGTTCCCGCGGCGCATGCGAAACCAGTCCTTCCATCTCGCGCACCGAGGGGAAGCCGAGCTCCTCCGGACGGTTGCGCACCAGCAGCCAGGAGACCACGCCCAGGACCACGGCGAAGACGCCGAGGGCGATGAACAGGGTGCGCCATTCCATGCGCATGAGCAGCAGCGCCATGGGGCCGGTCGCGGCGATGGCGCCGAGGTTGCCGAGCAGCAGCGTGAGGCCGCTGATGGTGCCGTAGCGCCGCTCGCTGAACCACACGGTATTGCTCTTCATCAGGCCGACGAAAACGACCGACACGCCGAGCCCCACCAGGAAGCGGCCGAAGCTCGCCGCGCCGAAAGTCTGCGCCAGGCCGAAAACGATCGCGCCGCCCCCGGCCACGATATTGCCGATGGTGACGGCGAAGCGCGCGCCGAGCGTGTCGGCCAGCACGCCGGCCGGAATCTGCATGGCGGTGTAAATGTAAAAGTACATCGCCGCCAGGGAGCCCAGCGCGGCCGCAGTGATGCCGAAGGCCTGCGACAGCTCGGCCGACACCATCGCCGGGGCGAAGCGGTGAAAGAAAGCGAGCATGTAGGCGGCGATGAGGATCCCGTAGATGGTCCAGCGCACGCGCTCGAAGCGTCGTGCATCGTAGGACTGGCTCATGGCCTGCGGCCTTTCAAGGCCTCGCGCACGGCCAGTTCCAGGGCCTGGAGGAAGCGCGAGCGGTCCCGCTGCGCGAAAGGCGGGGGACCGCCGCCCACTCCATAGGCGCGCAGGTCGCTCATCAGCTCGCGAGTGGCCAGGGCATTGCCGATATTGTCTGCGGTGAATGGCTTGCCGGCCGGGCCGAGCACATGGGCGCCTTTTTTCAGCGCCAGGGAGGCCAGCGGGATGTCCGCGGTGATGACGATGTCATCCCGGCAGAGCTGCGCCACGATCCAGTCGTCGGCGGCGTCGAATGCCCCGGAGACGACCTCGAGCCGCACGCGGGGACCGCGCGGCAACGCCATTCCCGAGTTGGCGACAAAGGTCACTGGGAGGCCGTGGCGCACGGCGACCCGCACCGCCTCGGCCTTCACCGGGCACGCGTCGGCATCGACGTAGATGTGCGGCGTATCGCTGGCCGGGGACTCAGCCAAGGGATCAGTAACGACCGCCGGTCTTCATCATGTAGTTGCGCATCTCGGCGCTTTCCAGGTTCATGCGCATGAGGTTGGCATGCGTGACGCGGAACAGGGCGCGCATCACCTTGTAGACCACCCAGGGATGGCTCTCGACGAGGCTCTCGAAGTCCTCGGGCTCGAGCGTCAGCACGGTGCTGTCGGTCTCGGCGCGTAGCGCGGCCTTGCGCTCGGAGCCGTCGAGGAAAGCGCGCGTCCCCGCGCACTCGCCCACGCGCAACTGGTAGATCGGCTGCTCATTCGCACCGTCTACCTTGCAGACGCTGATGTGTCCTGCGGCGAGCACGAACAGGGTGCGGCGCGATTCGCCTTCACCTACCAGGAGGGAGCCCTTTTTCAGCTGTTCCACGCCCATCTTGCCGGCCAGGGCCGCGGCTTCCGGGGCGTCCAGCTCCACGCCCAGCACCGAGCTGGCAATCGCTTGAGTCCTGTCGATATCAGTCATTGCATCCGTCCGGTTGGGTGAAGGGGCAAGCCGCCGCGGCGCGAGCTCGCGCAGCACCGGAATTCTAACCCTACCGGCGGTCCTCGTGGCGACGTTCAGTCGTCGATTTCCTCGTCTTCCAGCTCTACCTGGTCGGCGAGTATCGCCCGGTCGCTGACCTGGACGCCGTTCACATCCACGAGATCGCCGACCCGGATGGTGCTGAAGAACTCGGCCTGCGACACGTCGTCATCGCCCAACTCGAATTCCGTGCCGGCCGTGGTCTGCAGGTTCACTCCCAGGATGCTCAGGTTCGGCTGCGCCAGGGCTTCGACAAAGCCTTGCAGTGACACGCTGTCATCGGCGTCATCTGCACGCTCGACCTTGGTGGCGACCACTTCTGCCGCGACGTCGGCAGAAGGCACACCGATGATCTCGAGATAGTCGCCTACCCTGATGTCCCCCGCGCGGAACGGGAAGGCCTGGGCGCTGCTGAAATCTTCGAAGCGGGTGCGACTGGTTAGCTGCACGCGGATGCCGAGCAGGGTAATGATGCTGTTGTCGATGTCGACTGCCTGCACGCGGGCCTCGATCTCGATCGGCCGTGCGTCGTCCTCGAAGTCGATTGCCGTGGCGATCACAATGCCGTCCGCATTGATGAAGCCGTCCACCTCTAGGCGGACGTTGAGCGCTATATCAGCTGCGGCGCCGTCCTCGAAACTGGTATCGGAGTCGATGATGATGGGGACGCCATTGAGCGCGAAGCTGCTCGCCGAGGTGACTGTGGAGACATAGCCCTCGATCTCGATGTCGCACTCGTCGTCGTCCGAGTCGTCGAAGCCGCTACAGGCGATGCGCGGGCGGTTACCCCAGAGGTCGAGCTCAGTTGCGAACAGCGTGCCGTTCTCGAACCGGACCCCTGCGGCTGCCACCAAGTCCCCTTCGGCGGGGGTGCTGCCGGGAAAGTCGTCGTCGATTGCAGCAGCAGAGTAGTCGACGACCAGGTCGTTGATTCTGAAAATGCGGGCGCTGTTGTCCAGGCTGGTGACGAAGCCGGCGACTTTAAAGCCGTCGTCGCCATCGTCACGGTCCACGCGGGTCGCAATCATCTGGCCGTCGCCGACGAACCCGGCGATTTCTACGATGTCGCCGGTGGATAGCCCTTCGAGTGTGCGCATCGAGAAATCGTCGTCGAAGATCGTGTCGGCCGTGACGACCACGGTTTGTGCCAGTACCGTGAACTGGCCGGTGGACAGGTCGATGGATTCCACCGGCCCTTGGAGCACATCGTCTGCGATCACGCGCTCGGCCACGCCGGTGACGCCGTCTTCGTTGACCGTGCCCGCCACCAGCACGACGTCGCCCACATCGAGAGCCGACTGGGTGGCCGGCTGGCCCTCGACGGTGATGGCCGCGCCAGCCGTGTCGTAGCGCACGCCCCCGACAACGATGCTGCCGAATCCCGTGAGCTCGGTGTAGAACACGCCACCACGATCGATCCCGATGCTCGGGTCCCCGCCACCGCCGCCAGGAGGTGGAGTTACGACACCGCCGCCGGGAGGCGGCGTTACCGCGGACCCGTCACCGCCAGAACCACCGGAGCCGCCGCCGCAGCCTGCCATGGCCGCCAGCACCGCGAGGGCGAGAGCCGGCTTGATTATCGTCGTGCGTTTGGGCAGATGGGCAGTCATGTCAGGATTCCCTTCAGTGCTTCAAGTTCAAGAATTCGGTGTTTCAGGGGCAGCGGATGTTTCCGATGCCGCGGGTTCCGTGATCTGGTACACGCCGACGCCGAGCCGGATCGCGTTCTTCGCTTCAATGGGTGACTGGGGCGCATTTGCCAGCAGCCAATGGTCCATGGCCTGGAGGAAGCGCATGCCTTCGGCTTCGAGGAACTGCCTGAATTCGGCCTCGAGGCGCGCGGGAACTGCCGGCAGGCTCGCACGTCCCTCGAACCGCCCGACGGCTCCTGGGTCCCGCGTCAGGTTGCGGGTCACGGTGTTGCCCATGGTCATGAGCACGTCGCCGGCGCGGTCGACCGCTTCGGCCTCGAGCGGCAGGGGCATGAAATAACGTGTCAGGGCGCGTAACCGGCCGTCGTCGCCGATCCCGACTGCACCAGTGCGCAGCAGGTCCTTTTCCAGGGTTGAGGCCGGGATGTCGCCGCCATGGTCGTGGTGCAAAGCTGCGAATGACGGCGCTGGGCCATCCCGTGGTATGGCGAGCGGGCCACCGTCGGCTTCCTGGTAGCCTGGCGCTTCGTGCCAGGCGCTGAGCAGCCGCGTTGCCTCCGTTGTCTTGCGCAGTGCCGGTACGTCGGAGTCTTCCTGGGCTAACTCGTCGCGTAGTCTCTTCACTTCCTTGCGCGCGATGCCCGTCATGAGTGAAACGCGGGAGATGTTTGTGGGACGGCCGCCGCGACCGAACTCGTCGGTCGCAACCGAAACGAATACGCGGCGGGCGAGGGCGTTGAACTCGCGGAACGTCAGGCCGCTGGCGAGCAACATGCGGGCCAATGGCCGGAGGGCGCGGCTGGCGGCCAGTACCAGGGCTGACTTGAAGTCGTCGCTGCTCAAGAGTGCGTGGTTCCTTGTCGGTGCATGCTCCGGTACCGCGTGGCCCTAGAGTCGCACCACCTTGATCACAAGTGGGGACATTAGCCCCACAAAGTTGAATGTCAACCAGTGGCAGCCTGTTCGCATGGTCTGCTCTCGTCGACAGCTCGCGAGCCTGGAGGGAAGGTGTCGTCCTCTTCCAGCCCACTCGGGCAGAACTCGTAGATGGCGCGGTCGTGATCCGCCCGCCACCAGCGATGTACCGCCTCCAGTCCGCCGGCGTCGTGGATCGCCCGGGCGACCTCTTCAGGGCGGATCCGGCCGGTGTCCAGCAGCCCGAGTGACCAGGCGATGGCGGATTCACGCTGCGCCCGGGCGGCAGCGCGGAGATCAGGCCAGAACATCCGCGCCAGGGCTCCGAGCGGCCTTTTCTGCGCCACGTCCAGCAGTTCCGCCTCGGCGAGCGCTTGCGCCCAATGCTCCGGGCGTTCCCTTGCGATGGCGTACAGCGCAACCGCACGGGCGACCTCCTCGATGGCTTGCCGTTCCCGGTCAGCTAGTTCTGCGGCGAGGCGGCTGCCAGGGTCATCCGAGACGCCGGACGCTTTCACGTCATTTGGCAGCAAGTCGAAGATGAGGTGGATGCGATCCGCACCGGAGTCATTGCACGCATCATGCATGGCGTTGTTATCGAACCACCACAGCTCACCCTCGTGCATGCGCACTGATTCGTCACCCGCATTCAGCACGCTGCCGTTCTCGCTTCTGATCACCAGGTGGTAACGGTCCCGCAAGCGGTAATATTCGCCGCGATCCATGTGCGGCAGCACAGTCTTGCCGGGCGGCAGCAGGGCAAAACGCGCGCGGCCGAGCATGCCCCGCTGCTCCGAAGCGAATTCCTCCATGAATGCGACGGTCGCAGGAAACCGCGCGGACAGGGATGTCCAGCGGCTCTCGTGCACGTCCCGCCGGCGGCGGCCTCGGATGCGTGAGCGCCTTAGTCCCCGCAGCGGGATCGCGTTGGTATGGCGTTGCGCAGGTGCCGTGAACTGGCGCCCGACCTGTGCGTCCCATGCGCTCGAGTGTCGTCCCAGTTCCAGACGCAGGGGTTCGAGATCGACACCGGCGCGCATCAGGAGGAAGTGTTTCATGACGTTGCTCCTACAAAGCAGCCTGGAAGCGCAGCATCAGGATCGAGCCGTCCTCGTCGATGCCGTCGAGGTTCGGCGCGGCGTCGTAGCGGCTGTAATTGAGGCTGGTACGCAGGTACTCGTTCAGGTACAGGGACACGGCCGCCGTGACCTGGGTTTGCTCCCCGCCGGCGACGATCCCGTCCTCGAGGTCGAGCATGCTGTAGCGCAAGGAGAGTTCCCATGCGCCCCAGTCCCCGCGCGGCCGCACCGCCGTCGGCACACCCCGCGAACGGCTGTAGCGATAGCGCTCCCCCGTCACCAGCCAGCTCGCCTGGACGTAGCCGCCGCTGAAGTCCGCGTCGACGGGGCCGCCGTCAAGGCTCATTCGCATGTACTCGGTCTGCAGGCGCACGCTGTCCAGGATTCCCATCAGCTCCAGTCCGGTGGTGGAGAGGCTGTCGATGCCGGTAAGGGGGCCGGTGTCCACCAGGCGCACGTCGGTGAGCCGTGATTCCGGACGGGCCCTTATCCGGATGTCCGCATTCGAATCGATCGAGCGATACTCGTGGGCGATGCCGAAATGCAGCACCTGGCCCCGCTTGCGTATCGGGGCATAGGTGAACCGGCCCACGACCGAGGTCCCGTCCGCCGTGCGGCGGTCGAGGTCGCTGAGCTCATCGCCGAAAACACCGGCCGTCGCAGTCCAGTTCTTGCCCCAGGTTCTGATCGAGAGACCCGTGAGCATGGCAGGACTCAGGGCGGAAGCGAGCGAACGCTCCATGAAAGCCAGGTCGTTCGAGCTCGACAGTTCGTCCAGGGAGAAGGGAGCCACCTGGTTGCCTGCAGTGACCCGCACGCGCTTCCAGCCGCCGTAGCGCAGGTAGAGGTTGCGCCAGCCGTCCACCAGGCCGACGTCGTAGTCGGCACGAAGCTGCCAGTCGTCGTAGCCGGCGCGCAGGATTAGGCGCGCGCGGCGGAAGTCCTGCTCATCCTCGAGCAACGTGACGTCATCGTTGTAGCGGGCGACGTCATAGTGAATGCGACCACCGAGGCGGACGTAGCGATCCTCGTTCCAGGCCATCTCGGCCCCGTCCTCAAGCGTGAAAGACGTGTCCGCTGCGTGTACAGCGAGCGAGGGCGCCAGGGCGAGAACAACGGTCACCAGGTAACGGGTCAAGGGGCCTTGCATCGTCATCTCCATGAGTCTTCGACAAGTGGTGGGGGGGTGGTAGCCCGGGCGGCGCCGGCAGGGGGGTCGTACGCCTGCTTCGCGGCGCAGATGTCCTCACAAAAGCGGGCGACATGTTCGTGCATGCGTCCCTGGGCGTAGCATTCCTCCCAGTCGTGTCCCACGCCGGGCACGACCACCAGCTCGCAGGCGGGGGCTTGGGCGGCGTGCGCCGCAGCCCTGTCCATGGCGGCAACCCAGGCCATGGCGCGGGCCAGGCGGTTGTCGCCTTGTTCCCGGTCGAGCAGCCGGCTGGAACGGAGCGAGCGGTCCCGTTCCACGTCGCGGTCGCCCACGAGCACGCATTTCGGCAGGCGCAGGAAGGCCTGGAAGTCGATCTCCAGGGAGGCGGGCAAGCGACCGCGCGCAAGTCCGTAGGGAAAGCTCGCCGTCGCGGTGGGAAACGTGTACCAGCCGGCCGCAGCCAGCGCCATGCCGGCAACCCGTTCCGGGCGCACGAGTGCGTAGCGGTGGGCAAACTGTGCGCCACCGGAGAAGCCGTACATCACGCAGGGCCGGTCCCCGACGGTCTCGTCGAGCATGGCGTCCATTGCGGCCACCGGGTGCAGCGTACGGTTGGAGGACTTGAGGCGTTGGTAGCCGCGGTAGCGTCGGTGATCAAACAGTGGCGCCAGCAGTTCGGTGCCGGTCCGCTCGGCCCATTCCGTGAATGCCGCCAGGTGCCCGCGCGCATCACGGCTGATGCCGTGAACACATACGAGGGGCGGGCGCTGGGGATCCGCATTACGGGGCCTGAAGAGCAGACATCTGGTGCGGTGGTCGACCGCCAAGCTGCGCTTCACGAGTTGGCTGACGGGGAAGGACGAGTTCGCCACGTGCCGTGTCCTAGGCCACTTCCGCCGCCAGCTGGCGGCGGTCGCTGACGATCGATCCGTCTGCGCCGAGTTCGACCACGCGTTCCGCCCCCTCCAGGAGGCGTGGATCGTGGGTGACGATGACGACCGTGCCGGGGAACCCGGCGATGACTTCACGCAGGACCGTGAGACTCTCGCTGTCCAGGTGGTTGTCGATCTCGTCCAGCAACAGGACGCTCGGCTCGGGCCACAAGGCGCGCGCCAGGGCCAGTCGCTGCCGCTCGCCGCTGGAAAGATTCAGGCCGGCTTCGGCGATGCGAGCGGGGGAGTCGCTGTCGTCATCCGCCAGGTGTTCGAGGCGGCAGCGGCGCATCAATGCACGAAAGGCTTCAGGCGTCATGCCACGACTGCGATAGCTGGCGTTGCGACGCACCGAACCCCGGATCAGCGGGAGGTCCGGGCCGACCATGGCGATGTGCTGGCGTAGGTCGCGGTTGCGCACCCGGGCGAGGTCTTGGCCACCGAGGCGTACCCTGCCCGCAATCGGCGCCTGCAGGCGGGCCGTGACCGCGAGCACCGAGCTCTTCCCGCAACCGTTCGGACCGGTGATGACCGTGCAGCTGCCTGCGTCCACTTTCAGGTTCAGCGGGGTCGCGCCGGGGCAGGCCACCAGTCCCTCGAAACGAAGTTCGCCGCCTGGACGGCGCAGGCGTCGGCCGTCCTGTGCGCCTGGAAGCTGGGGCCAGTGGAGGAAAGCGCTGATGCGCTCGCGTGCCACGCCCGCGGCCTGCCAATACTCGAACACGCGGCCGAGGTCTCGGATCGGCGTCGTCAGCCAGGCCACGACGGTGAGCGCGGCAACCATTTCCGCGGTTTCCAGTCTCGCGGCTCCGGTAACCAGCACGGCCAGCAGCGCGCTGGAGCCGAGCAGCTGCACCAGGCTGCGCGCCCGTCCCACCAGCACGGCCCGCGCGCAGGCCGCTGCGATGACTTTCTCGCCGCGCATGCCCAGTCGCCGCTGCTCACGCGGTTCCTTGCCGTGCGCCTGCACCGCGGGAACGGCGCCCATCATCTCGGTTACGAAGCGCGCGAGCTGACCGCGCCGATTGCGCAGCTCGCGGTTCGCCTGCGCCAGCGGACGCGCCAGAAGCGCGGCGCCGCCGGCACCGGCGAGCACCAGGACCGCGGCGACGATGCCGAGCATGGGGTCCATCCAGCCCAGCAGTGCCACGGATGCCACCAGCATGGGCAAGGCCACGATCAACTGCGCCAGGCCGCGACTGATCCAGGCCTTGATCGCCTGCAGGTCGCCGACGAAGCGCACCAGGGCGCCGCCTTTCGGTCGTTCGCTCAGATCGCGGGCTGGCACGGCCAGCAAGTGGTCGAACAGCCGCAGGCGCACGCCCTGTACGAATCGTTGTCCGAGAGCCTCGCCGTCGACGCGTTCGCGGCCCCGAAGCCACGCGCCGCCAAGCGCGGCAGCGGCTAGCACGGCAACGGTTGCGGCGCTCAGGCCGGCATTGACCGCTGCGCGCGCGCCGAGCGCAAGTGCAACCGTGCAGGCCGCCTGGGCGAGGGCATTGCCCAGCAGCGCCGCAAAGTGGCGCGGTGCCGCGGCTGCAGCGGCGCCCACGTCGAGGCGGAGTGAATCAGCCGGCACAGGCACTAGCGAGCTCCGCATCGCGCAAGTCGCGGGCCAGGAGTGAGCGGGAGACATAGCGATCGGAGAGTCCGTCGAGGCCGATGACCGGTTGCTCGAGCAGCTCGCCGGCTTCGCGCATTGCCAGGGGCGCCGCGGTCAACAGGCCGGAAACGGCTATTACGTCGTGGCCGCGTTGCTCGAGCCACTCCACCCCTGCCTTGGCGCCCATGGCGTCCTGGGCGCAGAAGACGATGCCCTCGATGGCCTGACGGAACCAGGCCGCGCTCAACAGTGCCGACGTCTCGGCCTGAACCAGTCCGTCCGCTACCTCGAGCACGGCGACATCCAGTCCGTGCCGGGCCAGCTCGCTGATGAGCGTGTCGACGATGCGCCGAATCGCCGGTTCGCCCGCGCGGTATGTAGACACATGGCCGGCATCCGTGAAGTCCAGGACGACCTTGGCGCCGGCGTCCTGCATGAGGAAGTAGTCATTGCAGGCGCCCGTACCCGTGAGTTTGGCGGCACCGACGCGCAGCCCGGCGCGGCTCAGGCCACGGACGAGGTGCGCCCCGGCGGTTGTCTTGCCGGAGTCCATCGACGTGCCGGCGACGACCACCAGGCGGGGCCGCGGTGCCTCGGCGGGCTGAGGGTGCAGCGCATAGCGGCGCAGATTGAGGACGCGGCCGCCGTCATCGCCCAGGATCCCGAGCACCTCGATCTCCGTCGGTCCGCGGTGGATCCGCTGGTGCCAGTTCACAGCATGTGCGGCCACGCCCCCGGAGGCGACCAGGTGGCACGGGCCGATGGTCCTGGGGACGTAAGCCTCGAACTGCTGCGGCGCGTAACGGTCGCCATAGCAGACCACGATTTCGTCCCCATGAAACAGCTGCACGCGGCGGCCGTTGGTGCATTGCAGCCGGGCATGGTGACGCAGGCGCTTCACGCGTGCGAGGACGACATCCCCGGCGCGTGGCGTGATGTCGGTCAGGAGCGTGCGTGCGTCGTGGAGATTCACGCACCGCGTCACGAAGGACGCCCTGGCGGCTTCGACACGGTCCCTGGGCAGCGGCCGCGCCGTCACCTCGGAGCCCATCGGGTGCGCCTGGCACGGGTGCAGTTCCTTGGGCGTATTCGTCGTCGCTACGTCACTGCTCACGGCATGGGGTTCCTTCTGTTCGGTTCTCGACGCGGGGTGTGCGCGGTGTTCACAAGTGGGGAGAATAACCCCAAATATGAGCTTGTCAAGGCCGGCACGGCAAAAAAAGGGCGCCCATTGGGCGCCCTTCTACAGAAGCCGTCTGTGCGGCGTCGTCAGAGTTCCCCGGTCACCCAGTAATCAATGCGCTTGCCGTTGGCCGCGATGTAGTTGCTCACCGCGTCCTCGTACGAGGTTTCCTGTGCCTCGTACATGGCCGCCTGCAGGTCGCCGATGGGGATCTGCATGCGCGACAGGAAGGAAGCGACGTCGATGTTGTCCTGGTAGAAGCCCATGCGGGCGACTGCGTGGACGCGCTCATAGCTGCCCAGCACACCCTTGGGGTCCTCGAGGTAGCGCAGGTCGAAGGCGCCGAACTTCCAGTGCGGGCTCCAGCCCGTGACGACGATCCAGTCGTTGCGGCGCACGGCGCGCTGTAGCGCGGCCGTCATGCCGGCGCCGGAGGAGACCTGGAGCTCGTAGCCGTCGAGATCGTAGTCCTCGATGGCCTGCTTCGACAGGCGGGTGAGGCCAGCGCCGGGATCGATCCCGGTGATGGTGCCGTCGAGTTTCTCGCGCACCTCGGGCTTGGCCAGGTCGGCGATCGTCTTGACTTCGCTTTCCGGCATGTAGTTTGGCACCGCCCAGCCGAGGCGGGCGTGGGTGTACAGCAGTCCGAGGTTGACGGTCTTGGCGCCGACCCGCTCGATGTAATCGGCATGCGTGTCCGGCTGCCAGGACATGAGCATGACGTCGATGCTGCCCGTGGACAGGCCCTGGTACTGCGGCGCGATGTCGGTCTGCATCAACTCCACTTCCTGCCCGAAGCGGTCTTCGATGATGCGCGCGGCGAGCTTGGTGACGAATTCAGCGTCGGACCAGGCGGTCCAGCCGATCTTGACGGGGTCCTGCGCAGCCGCATGAGCGCTCAGTCCGATGGTGAGCGTGGCGATGGTCAGCAGTTTGCTGAACGTGCGTCCTAACATAGGGTTTCTCTCCTTGCTTTCTCTTGCATGAAATCGTTGGGTCCGACTGGACCTAGGGGGTTTCGCGGCGCGCCGCGCCGAAGCTCTGCGTGATGCGGTCCAGCAGGATTGCCAGCAACACCACGCCGAGGCCGCCCTCGAAACCGAGGCCGACGTCGAGGCGCTGGATGCCGGTCAGGACCGTGTTGCCGAGGCCGCCGGCGCCGATCATGGAGGCGATGACGACCATCGACAGCGCCAGCATGATGGTCTGGTTGACCCCCGCCATGATGGTGGGCATCGCGAGGGGCAGTTGCACCTTGAACAGCAGCTGGCGCGGCGTGCAGCCGAACGCGAGCCCCGCCTCGACATTTTCTTCGCTCACCTGGCGGATGCCGAGGTTGGTGAGGCGCACCGCCGGGGGCATGGCGAAGATCAGGGTAGCAATGGCGCCCGGCACCTTGCCCAGGCCGAAAAAGATCGCGGCTGGTATCAGGTAGACGAAGGGCGGCATGGTCTGCATGAAGTCCAGCACCGGCCGGACCACCATTTCGATGCCATCGTTGCGCGCCATGGCAATGCCGATGGGGATGCCGATGATCAGGGCCAGCACGCTTGAGCCGATCACCAGCGCCAGCGTGGAGACGGTCTCCTCCCAGATATGCATGCCGAAAATCACTGTCATGGACAGGGCGGCGAAAATCCCGAAGCGCCAGCCGACACGCCACGCGGCGAGGGCGACGATGGCCACCGCCAGCGCGACGGGCGGCAGCGCGAGGAGGCCGTCCTCGAAGGCGTCGATGACGAAAGTGAGGCCGTCGGAGATGCCGTCGAGCACCCCGGTGAGGTTGTCCTGGATCCAGTCGACTCCGCTCTCGACCCAGTCGCCGATCGGGATACGGAAAGTCTCGTTGCTGCGCGCCATGTGTCAGCCCGCCTTGTCGAGCGTCTGCAGGAGGATCTTGCGATCGATGATGCCGCGGTATACGCCGTCCTCGTCGATCACGGGCACGGGATGCTCGCTGCCGGCCACGATGGACAGCACGTCGGAAAGCTCCATCGCGTCCGCTGCGGGCTTGACGCCGGGAATGAAGGCCTCGTCCCACTTCGGCTCGCTGCCGGAGCGCTCGGCCTCTGCAAGCGTATTGACGCTCACCAGGCCGCGGAACTTCCGCCCGCGATCCAGCACCACCGCCAGGTTGCGGTTGTGGTCGCGCAGCTGGGCGAGCGCCGCACGGACATTCACGCCGGGCCGCTCGAACACCGTCAGAGCCTTGTTCTCGGCGATGTCGCCGGCGTTGAAGACCTTGGCGACGTCGACGCCGTAGAAAAAAGAACGCACGTATTCGTTGGCCGGACGGGTGACGATCTCCTCCGGCGTGCCGATCTGCACCACCGCGCCGCCGTCCATGATGGCGATGCGATCGCCGATGCGTATGGCCTCGTCCAGGTCATGGGAAATGAACACGATGGTGTGGGCCTCATGCTGCTGCAGACGCACCAGCTCGTCCTGCATCTCGGTGCGGATGAGCGGGTCGAGCGCGGAGAACGCTTCGTCCATGAGCAGGATGGGCGCATCCGTCGCCAGCGCCCGGGCCAGGCCGACGCGCTGCTTCATGCCGCCGGACAGTTCGTCCGGATAGCTGTCCGCGAAGGGCAGCAGGCCCACCGTGTCGAGCGCCTTGAGCGCCCGTTCGCGGCGCTGATCACGGGAACTGCCCGACACCTCGAGGCCGAAGGCCGCGTTGTCGACCACGGTCTTGTGCGGCATCAGCGCGAAGGACTGGAACACCATGCTCATCTGTCGCCGGCGCATTTCGATGAGCGTCTTGCGGCTCATCTGCGTGATGTCCTCACCGTCGAGAAGCACGCGGCCGCGGGTGGGCTCGATGAGGCGGTTGAGCATGCGCACCAGCGTCGACTTGCCCGAGCCGGACAGGCCCATGACGACGAAGACTTCGCCCTCGCGGATGCTGAAGTTGGCGCCCTGTACGCCGACGGTGGTGCGGGTCTGCGCGAAGATTTCTTCCTTCGACAGGCCCTGCTCGAGCAGGCGCAGGGCCTTCTCGGGTTCCGGGCCGAAAATCTTGTAGAGATCTTCGATGACCAGCTTGTCTGCAGCCGGAGTCTCGTTCATGCCACTGGTGTGGACGGGACCCGCACGGCTGTTGAAAGCAGAGCTGAAAAGATGGTTACGCGACCGTGAGATTCGAATTTAACCCGTACAGGTTAGCAGCTTCATGCGGTCCTCGCAGGCGCGCGCGTGGAACGAGTCTAGGGTTGGCGTTGCGCGCGGACGCGCGCATCGAGCTCGCGACGCAGTGCCTGGGCCGCCGGGCGCGCCTGCTCGAGCACCTGGTCGATGCGATTGAAATCGAGCAAACGCACGCCGCTGGTGTCGACCTTGATGTAGATATCCGGGGAGTGAAAGGCGATGCGTTGCGAGATCAGTGAGCCCTGCATGATCTCGAAGGTCTTGAAGAGCATTTCGAGCATGCCGGGCTTCGCCGCGCCGTCGCGATGCCGGGAGCCGGACACGTCGACGGCGACGACGACGTCGCAGCGGTCCTGCAGCAGGTCGAAAGGAAGCGGGTTGGAGGTGCCGCCATCGATCAGCAGTGTTTCGCCACGCTCCACCGGAGCGAAGAGGCCCGGTACGGCCATGCTGGCAGCAAGCGCGGGGAACAGGGGGCCGTCGCGGATTGCGTGCATCTCGCCGGTCCAGTAATCGGTGGTGACCACGACCAGCGGAACTTCCAGATCGGCGAACGTGCGCGCCTCGATCTTGCTCGCCAGGAAGTCGAGGAAGCCGTTGATGTCCAGCATGCCGCCGTCGGCCAGATCCGTTTCCAGCAGGCCTGCAATGCTTGCTCCCGCGTCCGCCTGCAGCATGCCGGAGAGCATGTCGAGGCGCGAGCCGCCGAATTCCTCGAACACGGCGCGGATTTCCGCGGCATCCAGCCCGCCGGCATACAGGGCGCCCATGACCGCGCCGATGCTTGTTCCGGCGATGGCCGCAGGCTGCAGGCCGAGTTCATCGA